>Ga0160443_100136_pt1 | contig 109463 bp, 98 predicted proteins | sample HID1972I_E1MG_FD_108244 | JGI IMG/M metagenome (GOLD analysis project Ga0160443, IMG submission 108244) | Enriched pill bug-associated microbial communities from UW Madison campus, WI, USA - HID1972I_E1 MG | ecosystem: Host-associated > Arthropoda: Insects > Digestive system > Unclassified ... | reverse complement strand
ATCTGCTTTGCGTTGCCCTTGGCCTGGGCCTTGGCCAGATCCTCTTCCAGTGCAGAAATCGTGTCCTGCAGCTGGCTGAGCATCGAATTGGAACGCGCCTTGGTCTCCGGGTTGGACCGGCGCCACTGCTCATCTTCGGCGCCCTTGACGGCATCTTCAACCTGGCGAAGTGCTGATTCGACGCGCTGCAGGTCGTTGCGCGGCACCTTGCCAGCAGCTTCCCAGCGTTCGCGGATGGAATCCAGCTTGGCTTTGGCGGTGGCCAGATCCTTGATTGGCAACAGCGCACGAGCTTCCTCGAGCAGAGCTTCCTTCGCCACAAGATTTTGGGCGTACTCTTCATCGATCTTGGCGTTCTCGGCGGCACGAGCCTGGAAGAAGACATCCTGGGCAGCGCGGAAACGGCCCCAGAGCTGGTCGTCATCCTTGCGCGAGGCACGGCGCGACTTCTTCCACTCGTCCATGAGCTTGCGGTACTCGGCGGCGGTGGCAGCCCAGTCAGTGGAGCCCTGCAAGGCTTCTGCCCGTGCGATCAATTCTTCCTTCACGGCCTTGGCCGAGGCGTTGGTCGAATCAAGCTGCGAGAAGTACGCGCGGCGATGGCGGTCAAAAGTGGTGCGTGCAGCACGGAACCGCTTCCACAAGGCGTCTTCGGTGGCTCGCGGCAAGCGGACCGAGGAACGCTGGGAGGCCTTCCACTGCTCGAACAGCTCATTCATGGACGCCGAAGCGGTCTTCCACTGAATCTGCTCTGGTCGCTTCTCGGCCATGGCTTCGGCCTGGGCAACGATGGATTCGCGCGTGGCCAGCTGCTCGGCACGGGCAGCATCGTGGGCCTTGCGCTGTTCTGCGGAAAGGTTCTCCACAGCAACACGGGCATTTTCCAGGCGCGATTCAAGGGCCGGGATGTCGCCAACCATGTGGCGCTCTGCGACGGTTGCCGACAGGGCTTGAACTGCCTTGCCCAATTCGCCGGCCGGAGCCTTGGCGACAACACGCTGCTCAAGGAGCATCAGCTGCGAGAGCGCATCGTCATATTTGCGCACAAAGTAGCCCAAGGCTTCTTCCTGCGAGGCATCGGGGTACTGGCCCACGGGGAACTCGGCGCCATCGATAATCACGAAGACGTGGCCGTCCTCGGTGATGCGGGCAAATTTAGCCGCTTCGTCGAGGGGAGTGGTGTGTGCGACGCTGGGCGCTACAACCGGTTTTGCAGCAGGCTTCTGCGCCTGCGGCAAAGGGGTCTTCTGGCTGTCGTCGGATTGCTGACTGGTGGTCACCGCTGAAACTCTTTCACTTTACGAGCACTTGCTGTAGCCAACTCTACCTGTGACCTCCGTTTCTTAGTAAGCCGACGTGCACAGGTTTCTTGCAAAACAGGCTTAAGATGGTTTGGTAGCCCAATTTGCACTAAGGAGTTTCATGGCACGCAAGGCCTCACTTTCAGGTTTCCCAGAATGGCTTCCAGCTGAACGGGCTGTTGAACAGCACGTGCTGGACACCTTGCGTCATGTTTTTGAACTACATGGTTTCGCCAATATTGAGACCCGTGCAGTTGAAACCCGCGCCCAATTATTGCGCAAGGGCGAAATCGACAAGGAAGTCTATGGACTTTCGCGCCTGGCCGCCGAGGACGACAAGAACGATCCCAACGCCCTGGCCCTGCACTTCGACCTCACCGTGCCCTTCGCCCGCTATGTGGTGGAGAACGCCGGACACCTGGCCTTCCCCTTCCGCCGCTACCAGATGCAGAAGGTCTGGCGCGGCGAACGCCCCCAGGATGGCCGCTTCCGCGAATTCACCCAGGCTGACATCGACGTGGTCGGCGATGGCACCTTGCCGTTCAGCTACGACGTAGAGCTCGCGTTGACCATTGCCGACGCCCTGTCCGCGCTGCCGATCGGGGACTTCCGCTTGCGCGTGAACAACCGCAAGCTGGCCGAGGGCTTCTACCGCGGCTTGGGCCTGGATGATCCGGATGCCGTGCTGCGCGCCATCGACAAGCTGGAAAAGATCGGCGATGAAGCGGTCGCAAAGATCCTCGTGGAGGAAGTTGGCGCGACGCGCGAACAGGCCGATGCGGCCTTGGCGCTGGCCAAGATCCGCACCATGGACACCTCCTTCGTTGGCCAGGTCCGCGCCCTGGGTGTTGAGCACGAGCTGCTGGACACCGGCCTGGATGAGCTCTCCCAGGTGATCGACGCGGCCTCGAAGCGCGCCCCGGGCAAGGTGATGGCGGACCTGTCCATCGCCCGCGGCCTGGACTACTACACCGGCACCGTCTACGAAACCGTGCTGGTCGGCCACGAATCCCTGGGCTCGATCTGCTCGGGCGGGCGCTACGAATCGCTGGCTTCCAAGGGCAAGAAGAACTACCCGGGTGTTGGCCTGTCCATCGGCGTTACCCGCCTGATCTCGCGCATCCTGGCAGAAGAAGTAGTCACCGCCAGCCGCAGCGTACCATCAGTGGTATATGTCACGCTGGCCAATGACGACTCCTGGCACCAAGCCCAGGACGTCGCCTCGCAGCTGCGCGGACGCGGTATCGCCTGCGAAGTCGCAGCCAGCGCTGAGAAGTTCGGCAAGCAGATCAAATTCGCCGATCGCCGGGGGATTCCCTTCGTCTGGTTCACCCAGGCCGATGGCACCCACGAGGTCAAGGACATCCGCTCCGGCGAGCAGGTCGCAGCCGAGCCGGCCACCTGGATGCCCAACGCCGAAGACCTGAAGATCGCCATCAGCTAACGCTTCGGGCTTGGCTGCCCGCACCCGCACCGCCTTGCGGTGCACTAAACTTCATGGGGAGAAACTTTCCCAACCGACCGAAAGGATCGTAGTGCTACGCACTCATCAGCTGGGCGAATTGAACGCCGAGCACATTGGACAGCAGGTCACCCTCACCGGCTGGGTCGCACGTCGCCGTGACCACGGCGGTGTCGCCTTCCTGGATTTGCGCGATGCCTCGGGCGTAGCCCAGGTTGTCGTGCGCGATGAAGAGGACTTCCACCCGCTGCGCAATGAGTTCGTGCTGCAGATCGCCGGCACCGTGGAGCGCCGCCCGGAAGGCAACGAGAACCCGAACCTGCCTACCGGGCAGATCGAGGTCATCGCGGACACCGTGACCGTGCTGAACACCGCCGCCCCGCTGCCTTTCCAGGTTGACGAGCATGTCGAGGTCGGCGAAGAGGCGCGCCTGCGCCACCGCTACCTGGACCTGCGCCGCCCGACCCCGGCCCGCAACATCCGCCTGCGCTCCGAGGCCAACCGCGTAGCACGCAACCTGCTGCATGATGCGGGCTACATCGAGATCGAGACCCCGACGCTGACCCGTTCCACCCCGGAAGGCGCCCGCGACTTCGTCGTGCCGGCCCGCCTGGCCCCGGGCAGCTGGTACGCGCTGCCGCAGTCCCCGCAGCTGTTCAAGCAGCTGCTGCAGGTCGGCGGCTTCGAGAAGTACTACCAGATCGCCCGCTGCTACCGCGATGAGGACTTCCGCGCGGACCGCCAGCCGGAGTTCACCCAGCTGGACATCGAGGCCTCGTTCGTCGAGGAAGATGACATCATTGAGCTCGGCGAGAAGCTGGTCACCGAGCTGTGGAACCTGATCGACGTGCAGGTCCCGACCCCGATCCGCCGCATGGCGTACTCGGAGGCCATGGCCAAGTACGGTTCGGACAAGCCGGACCTGCGCTTCGGCCTGGAACTGACCGAAATGACCGAGTACTTCGCGAACACCTCCTTCAAGGTCTTCCAGTCCGAGTATGTCGGTGCCGTGGTCATGCCTGGCGGCGCCTCGCAGCCGCGCCGCACCCTGGATGCCTGGCAGGAATTCGCCAAGCAGCGCGGTGCCAAGGGCCTTGCCTACGTGCTGATCAAGGAAGATGGCGAGCTGGCCGGCCCAGTGGCCAAGAACCTCTCGGATGAAGAGAAGGCCGGACTGGCCGCTGCCACCGGCGCCTCTGCCGGCGACTGCATCTTCTTCTCCGCGGGCAAGAAGAACGAATCCCGCGCCCTGCTCGGCTCGGTCCGTGTCGAGATCGGCCACCGCACCGGCCTGATCAAGGAAGGCGACTGGGCCTTCGTCTGGATCGTCGACGCACCGATGTTCGAAGCCGCTTCGGATGCCGTGGCCTCGGGCGACGTGGCCGTGGGCGCCGGCGCCTGGACCGCCGTGCACCACGCGTTCACCAGCCCCAAGCCGGAGTTCATGGACACCTTCGACACCGACCCCGCCTCGGCGCTGTCCTACGCCTACGACATCGTGTGCAACGGCAACGAAATCGGCGGCGGTTCGATCCGTATCCACCAGCGCGATGTGCAGGAGCGCGTCTTCAAGCTCATGGGCGTGACCCAGGAGCAGGCCGACACCCAGTTCGGCTTCCTGCTCGAGGGCTTCAAGTACGGCGCCCCGCCGCATGGCGGCATCGCCCTTGGCTGGGACCGCGTGCTGCAGCTGCTGACCAACTCGGAGTCCATCCGCGACGTCATCGCCTTCCCGAAGACCGGTGGCGGTTTCGACCCGCTGACCGCTGCTCCTGCACCGATCACCCCGCAGCAGCGCAAGGAAGCCGGCATCGACTTCAAGCCTGAGAAGAAGAAGGCCGAAGAGACCGAAGCCAAGGCTGAAGCCAAGTAGGCTTACGCAGCTATAAGAAGCCGGATGGAACGTGCAAGTGCGTTCCATCCGGCTTCTTTTTGCCTCAAAATAGGCCAGAGCGTGGATTAATGCTGATTTTAATACTAGGTTAGTTTTCACACTAGTTATTTCACTCCAAGGAGATTTCTTGGCCTCGGCAGAACCTCAGCACATCGTCCAGCAATACCCGGCGCGCGACCGCAGTTGGGCGCAGGACTTCAGGCTTGCCATGCTGCTCCATGACTTGGATGATTCGCAGAGCGTCCAGGAGCTGGAAATTGCTTTGGCCACCATCCGGGATAGCGGTGAAGCTGCAGAGGATCTTTTTGGCGCCCCCCTCGAATACGGCGAAGCCCGGGCGTACTCGCGGTTGACGCCGCAACAGCTGGCGGACTCGGAGATGCCGGTCAACAGCAGCGTGCTGCTGCTTGTTGGTCTCGGAATTGGTGTTGGCCTGCTATGCACCGGTTTTGGCACTTGGGTCGGATTCCGTGACGGATGGACTGCGAACTCGTGGCACTATTGGCAGCTAGCGGCCTTGTGCGCAGGCACGGGAATCGCCTTATCCGGGCACCTATGGTGGTTCTACCGCGTGAAAGGCAAATTCGCGCGATCTTGGGCGCTAGGGGTGGCCGGAATAGCGGTATCCATCGCAGCTGCCGCACTCATCGCCACACTAGGCGATGAACAAGCCCTGCCAATGCCCAACTGGCTAGCACCGATCCTCGGGATAGCCCTGGCCATCGGCGCGTTTTGGCTGCCATTCAAGGATGAGCCCGAAGCAACGCGCAACGACGCCACAGCTTTTACTGATCCCGAAGCATGGTTTGCCGAATCCACGCGCCTGCTGCGCGGACGCTATGGAATGCGAGCTAGAGAGGCGGCATCCGTCTTGGCGCCAGCCCGCGAGCACTGGTCGAACATGTGCAGGGCAGAAGGCGAAGCATCGATAGTTGAGGAATTCGGCACCCCAAACGAATTCGCCATCGGACTGGGAGTCAACACCGCCACGGCGTTGCGGCGACGATGGCTCATGCTCCGGTTGCTGCCATTGGCACTCGTATTCTTGTACGGCACAAGCCTGCTGCCGGAGGCGCTTGCCCCGGACCGCAGCGGATGGGACATCTTCTTCGCCGTATGCGTTGCGATTTTTGCGGCGGTTTCCCTTTACGAATTGCGCCCCGCGAACCGCGCAGAATACGTGGAATCCAAGCTAGCCCAAAGGCGTGCCCATGCCCGCGGCCTGGAAGAAGGGCGCGATGAGTAAGGACTCGCCGTTTCCCGGCAGCTGGCAGCGCGCCATGCTCCCGATGCTGCTGCTGGCTGAATTGTCGTCCGGGCAAGCCCACGGCTACGCCCTGTCCAAAACCCTGCAAGAACGAGGTTTCGGACCGATCAAGGGCGCAACGCTCTATCCCGCGCTGGCAAAGCTGGAAGCCTCGGGCTTCGTGGAAACCCGATGGGAAGAAGGCCAGGGCGGGCCTGGGCGGAAAGTCTACGAGCTCTCCGCCACCGGCCAAACCGAGCTGAATGCGCAGCGCGCAAGCTTCGAGATGCTCGTGCAGCTGGTGAAGTCCGCCGGCAGCTAGGCCAGGTCCGCCGAATCGACGATCATTGTGAACGGGCCGGTATTGGTCAGCGACACATCCATCATTGCCCCGAACCGCCCGGTCTCAACGTGCGATCCAAGTTCACGCAGGTACCGCACGAAGTATTCGTAGAGCGGCTCGCTGACCGGGCCGGGCGCGGCATTGGACCAAGAAGGGCGCCGGCCCTTGCGCACCGAGCCATAGAGGGTGAACTGGCTGATCACCAGCAGCGGGGCCTGGTTGCCGGCCGCCGAGGTTTCATCCTCCATGATGCGCAGCTGCCAGATCTTCTCGGCGACCTTGCGCGCTATGGCCTGGTCGTCGTCGTGGGTCACGCCCAGCAGGATCACTAAGCCGGGGGAGTCGAGCTGCCCGACAATTTCCCCTTCAACTTCAACGCGGGCGGTGCTGGCGACCTGGACGACGGCGCGCATGCAGAAAATCCTCTCAATAGGCAATAAGCGGCGGGCGAAGGGCCGGTACCGCATTGACACCAGAATATCGGTAGGCTTGGACGGTGAGCGATTTGTTCGATTCCCTGACCGATGATCCGCAGGACGCGCGCGAGGCCCAAGTCAACCGGCCCCGCCCGCCACTGGCGGTACGGATGCGCCCGCGCTCGCTCGAGGAGCTGGTCGGGCAGCAGCACCTGCTCGGTCCGGGCTCGCCGCTGCGGCAACTGGCCGAGAATCCTGAAACAGGCCTGGCCGGGCCGGCCAGCGTGATCCTCTACGGCCCGCCGGGCATCGGCAAGACCACCATCGCCCACGTCATTGCGCGGGCCACTAACCGGAAATTTGTCGAGCTCTCCGCCATCACCGCAGGCGTCAAGGATGTGCGCCGGGTCATCGAGCAGGCCAAGGACGACCGCGACCTGCGCGGGATGACCACGGTATTGTTCCTCGACGAGATCCACCGCTTCAACAAGGCCCAACAGGATGCTCTGCTTCCCGGAGTCGAAAACCGGGTGGTTGTGCTGGTCGCCGCCACTACCGAAAATCCGTCCTTCTCGGTGATTTCCCCGCTGCTCTCGCGCTCCCTGCTGCTGACCCTGCGCCCGCTGACCGATGGCGACCTCGCGGCCCTGCTGGAACGCGCCATCGAAGACGAGCGCGGATTCAACGGGCAGGTCCAGCTGGATGACGAGCAGCGCGACGCCATCGTCCGCCTGGCCCAGGGCGATGCCCGCCGCTCGCTGACCGTGCTCGAGGCGGCCGGGGCCGTCGCATGGAATGCCGCCGGCGCCGAAGTGGATCCGCCGGTGCAAATCACCGCCGACCATGTCCAGCTGGCCATGGACCAGGCCGTGCAGCGCTATGACAAGGACGGCGATCAGCACTACGACATCATCTCGGCCTTCATCAAATCCATCCGGGGCTCCGACGTGGACGCCGCCTTGCACTACCTCGCGCGCATGCTCTCTGCGGGGGAGGACCCGCGTTTCATCGCCCGCCGCCTGATGATCTCGGCCAGCGAGGATATCGGCATGGCCGATCCCACCGCCCTGCCCCTGGCCGTGGCCACAGCCCAATCGGTGCAGCTCACCGGCATGCCCGAAGCGCGGATCATGCTGGGCCAAGCCACCGTGCATATGGCGACAGCGCCAAAATCCAATGCGTCGTACAACGCGATCAACGCTGCCTTGGCCGACGTTTCCGAAGGCAAGGGCTCACTGGTTCCGGACCACCTGCGCGACGCGCACTATCCAGGAGCCAAGCAATTGGGCCACGGGGTGGGCTACATCTACGCCCACGACGCGCCGCATTCGATCGCCACCCAGCAATACCTGCCCGACGATCTGGTCGGGACCAATTACTACACGCCGACCATCAACGGCGCCGAGAAGACCATCGGAACGCGCCTGGCACGGCTTCGCGAGATCATCCGCGGCAAGGACCCGGTACGCGGCAAGCGCAAGCGCTGATTGTGCGCTATGCCTCAGCCCGAGGCTGATCCCTTTCGTGTAGACTTGATCTTTGGCTGGCAAGCCCTGCCCGGATTCCGAGTGATCGGCCTGCGGAGCAAGGTTGCAGTGTAGCAGGGACGCGACGCCCACACACTCTCCATCCTGGAGGCCAGTAGATACCGTCGCTGAACGAAAAGGACACATCAATGGCTAACGCCCGTGCCCGCCGCACCGTACGCCTTTCGCGTGCGCTCGGCCTTGCATTGACCCCTAAAGCTGAAAAGTACATGGAGCGCCGTCCATACGGTCCAGGCCAGCACGGCCGCGCCCGTAAGAAGCAGGACAGCGACTACGCAGTGCGTCTGCGCGAAAAGCAGCGTTTGCGTGCCCAGTACGGCATCCGCGAAGTTCAGATGCTGAACGCTTTCAAGGAAGCAAAGCGCCTCGGCGGCCAGACCGGTGACAACCTGCTGGCACTGCTCGAGTCCCGCTTGGACGCCCTGGTTCTGCGTGCAGGCTTCGCCCGCACCATCCAGCAGGCTCGCCAGCTGGTCGTGCACCGCCACATCCTGGTCAACGGCCAGCGTGTAGACCGCCCATCCTTCAAGGTACAGCCGGGTCAGCTGATCCACGTACACGAGAAGAGCGAGAAGATGGTTCCATTCCAGATGGCTGCAGCAGGTGAGCACGCTAAGGTGCTGCCAGCTGTTCCTGCTTACCTGGACGTAAAGCTGGAAGCCCTTCAGGCTACCTACCTGCGCGCTCCTGAGCGTGCAGAGATCCCAGTGACCTGCGAAGAGAACCTCGTGGTCGAGTACTACGCACGCTAAACCGTGCGCTAGTTCCAAGCCCGCAACCGTCCAACGGTTGCGGGCTTGTCGCTTAACTACCTATCTGGGCTCTGACTTCGATAAGGTGGACTGGCACCAAAAACCCAAGCAGAAGAGGAAGCACATGTCGGGTTCGGATATTGCAGGGCTCATCGCCGCCGGCGCATTTGTTGTACTAGTAGTGCTGCTGGCTGTGCCGATCATCAAATTGGGCAAGGTGTTCGACGAGCTGCGCAAATCGATCAGGGACGTTGCCGATGGCACCACCCCGTTGATCGGCGAAGTCGCCAACACCGTGGCGACCACCAACGACCAGCTCAAGAAGGTCGATACGATCACCAATAACGTTTCTGATGCCACCGCCAATGTTTCCGCGCTGTCCTCGCTGATCGCAGCCACTGTCGGCAAGCCGCTGATCAAGGCGGCCGCGTTCACCGAAGGCGTGAAAGCCGCGATGAACACCAAGCCAAGCGGCAAAGCACGCCGCAGCCGCTAAGCCAGAGCTGTTCGATCGAACACGTATCGGCGCGCTGAACGACGGACGGCCCATCGAAGGCCGCCAAGGAGACTAGAATGAAAAAGTTCTTGTGGGTTTCTATTGGAGTGGGCGTTGGAGTGCTCGCAACCAGGAAATACGCTGACGTTAAATCCGGTGCAGCGCTCAATCGCCAGGTCGGCAAGTACGCCGACCGTGTTGCCGAATATCTGGAAGCCTTCCATCAGGGAATGACCGCCAGAGAAGAAGAATTACGTTCCGCCTTGGGCGTGGACGCCGCTAAGTGAAGGGATCATCCGTAACACGATGAAAACGCAGGAAATTGCCCGTCGGTGGGTCGACTTTTTCGTCTCTAAGGGCCACACGGCGGTGCCCAGCGCCTCGCTGGTCTCATCAGACCCATCGCTGTTGTTCACTGTGGCCGGCATGGTTCCCTTCATCCCGTACCTGACCGCCCGCGAAGAAGCCCCCTACACTCGTGCGACCTCGGTGCAGAAGTGCATCCGCACCGGCGACATCGAAGAAGTCGGCAAGACCGTGCGCCACGGCACCTTCTTCCAGATGTGCGGCAACTTCTCCTTCGGCGATTACTTCAAGAAGGATGCCATCCACTTCGCCTGGGAGCTGCTGACCAGCCCGGTGGAAGCAGGAGGCTACGGCCTGGACAAGGAACGCCTCTGGGTCACCGTCTACGAAGACGGCGACGAGAAGGACCTTGAAGCCCGCCGCATCTGGGAAGAAGAGATCGGCATCCCTACCGAGCGCGTGGTCGGCACCGGCAAGGAAGACAACTACTGGAACACCGGCCAGCCCGGCCCCGGCGGTCCTTGCTCGGAGATCTACTACGACCGCGGTGCCCAGTACGGCCAAGAAGGCGGCCCGGCGGTCGACGAGACCCGCTACATCGAGATCTGGAACCTCGTGTTCATGCAGTACCGCCTCTCCGCGGTGCGCTCCAAGACCGACTTCGACGTCGCCGGCGAACTGCCCAAGCGCAATATCGACACCGGCCTGGGCCTTGAGCGCCTGGCCATGATCCTGCAGGGCGTCGAGAACATGTACGAGACCGACCAGGTCCGTCCGGTGCTCGACAAGGCCGCCGAGCTTGCCGGGGTCGCCTACACCTCCACCGAGGATCCAGCGGACCCCAACCACGCCAATGACGTGCGCCTGCGCATGATCGCCGACCACATCCGCTCCTCGCTGATGCTGATCTCCGACCAGGTCACCCCGGGCAACGAGGGCCGCGGCTACGTGCTGCGCCGGCTGATCCGCCGCGCTGTGCGCGCCATGCGCCTGATGGGCGTGGACAGCGAAGTGCTCCCGCAGCTGCTTCCCGTCTCCCGCGACGCCATGAAGGGCGTCTACCCAGAGGTCGAGGCCGACTTCGAGCGCATCGCCCGCATCGCCTACGCCGAGGAGCGCGCCTTCCGCCGCACCATCGCTTCGGGCACCACCCGCCTTGACGAGGCGCTGAACCACGCCAAGGAAGAAGGAGCCAACCTCTCCGGAGACGACGCCTTCACCCTGCACGACACCTATGGCTTCCCGATCGACCTCACCTTGGAAATCGCAGCCGAGGCTGGCCTGTCCGTGGACGAGCCGCGCTTCCGCGAGCTGATGAACGAGCAGCGCACCCGTGCGCAGAAGGACGCCAAGGCCAAGAAGGCCGGCCACGCAGACCTGTCGGTGTACAACAAGCTGGCCGACGCCGGCAGCGTGCACTTCACCGGCTACGACACGCTGGAAGGCGAGTCGACCATCCGCGGCATCATCCGCGACGGCCAAGTGGTTCCATACGCCGAGCAGGGCCAGGAAATCGACCTGGTGCTCAATGAGACCCCCTTCTATGCCGAATCCGGCGGCCAGGCTGGCGACAGCGGCCTGATCACCGGCGACGGCTTCGTGCTTGAGGTCACCGACGTGCAGGCCCCGGTCAAGGGCCTGAACGTGCACAAGGTGATCGTTCGCGAGGGCGAGCTTCCTGCCGAGGCATTGGTGCGCACCCAGGTCGACGCCGTGCGCCGCCGTTCGGGGGAGCAGGCCCACTCGGCCACCCACCTGGTGCACGCCGCGCTGCGCGAGCTGCTTGGCCCAACGGCCACCCAGGCCGGGTCCTTCAACAAGGCCGGCTACCTGCGCTTCGACTTCTCCTGGGCCGAGGCCCTCTCCGCTGCGGCTCGCAGCGAAGTCGAAGAAGCAGTCAACCTGGCCATCGCCTCGAACTACCAGGTCGTCACCAACGAAATGTCCCTGTCCGAGGCCAAGAAGCTCGGCGCGATGAGCCTGTTCGGCGAAAAGTACTCCAACGACGTGCGCGTGGTGGAAATGAACGGCGCCTGGTCGCGCGAGCTGTGCGGTGGCACCCACGTGGACACCACCGCCCGCATCGGCCAGCTGACCCTGCTCTCCGAGGCCTCGGTCGGTTCGGGAAACCGCCGCGTCGAAGCCCTGGTCGGCATGGAGGCCTTCCGCCACGGCGCTGCCGAGCGTGCCTTGGTTTCCGAGCTCTCGGGCCTGTTCCGTGTGCCTTCCAGCCAGGTGTCCGAGCGCGTCAACGACACCGTTGCCAAGCTCAAGGCCGCCGAGAAGCAGATCGCCGAGCTCAAGAGCCAGGCCATGCTCGCCCAGTCCGCAGCCCTGCTGGAAAAGGTGGTGACCATCGGCTCGACCCGCCTGCTGGCCCATAACGCAGGGACCATCGACTCCGCGGATGCCCTGCGCACCATGGCGCTGGATCTGCGCGGCAAGCTTGGCACCGAAGCAGCGGTCATTGTGCTGATCGGCGTGGCCAACGGCCGACCGCTGGTCCTGGCTGTCACCAACGATGACGCCCGCGCCAACGGCTTCAAGGCCGGAGCGCTGGTGCGCACCGCCACCGGCGTGCTCGGCGGCGGCGGCGGAGGTAAGGACGATATGGCCCAGGGCGGCGGCCAGGACGCTTCAAAGATCGACGAAGCGCTGGATGCCATTCGGGCGGCTTTGGCCAATGGCTAAAGTGGCACTCGGCGTCGACGTGGGCCTGGCCCGCGTCGGCGTCGCCATCTCAGATCCCTCGGGGATCCTGGCCACGCCGGTCATGACCCTGCGCCGGGATGCGAAGAAGAATTCGGACCGCCGGATGCTGCTGCGCATCATCACGGACCGGAATGTGGGCGAAGTATTCATCGGCGAGCCGAAATCCTTGGCCGGCAATGATACCGAGTCCACCAAAATGGCCCGTGACTATGCTATTGCCTTGGCCGAATTAGCCGATAGCTCCAATATCGAGCTTGCGGTTTTCCTGGTCGACGAGCGGTTGAGCACCGTCAACGCCCATCGCGCATTGCACGCCTCAGGCCGTAAGATGGAGGATCATCGAAAGGTTGTCGACCAGGTCGCTGCCACCGAGATCCTGCAGCAAGTGCTGGAAATGCGCCGGAACAACGTCCGTGTCCAAGCCAGCCGGATCGTCATGAAATAGATCCCGCACGTCGCGGCCCAGTTCGAAGCCATACCGAGAAATGAGAGTTGATGCGAGAAGAAGCCCGTCAAGAACGGCAACGCGAAACTCTTCGTGCCCTGTACGAGAGCTTCGCGGCAGGCCAAGGGCTTCCCATCGCTGAACCTTCCACTCCTGAGCTGACCGGGCTGGACCACTATCTCGGAGCTTCCGCTGATGGCGAGGCGGCATCGGATGCCGCCTTGGCAACCGCCGATGACCAGGATGGGCAGCAAACCCATACCCGGTTCCTGCCCACCCTGGCCGCGGCGCATACCGCGCAGACTCCGGTCATCGAACAGCAAGACGCGCTGCACCGCAATGGGCTGCTCGACCAGGATGACGAAGCCTCCAAGAAGCTGCGGCGCAAGAAAACCCGCCGGAAGCGCAACCTGGTGATGCTGGCCACCGTGGTGATTTTTGCCCTGGTTGTCGCCGGCTCCTTCTATTTCGTCAAGTCCTTGGTCAAGCAGTTCAACCCGGATGACTATCCCGGCCCGGGCGGCGCCACGGTCGAATTCACCGTGGAAGACGGCTGGGGCCTGGGCGCAATCTCGCGCAAGCTCGAGGACCTGGACGTCATTTCCAACGACAAGCTGCTGATCAAGGCCGTGGAGAACTCCGAACGCGCCAATAAGGTCGTCCACCCGGGAACCTACCAGCTCAAATCCCAGATGCCGGCAGCCGATGCTGCTGAAATCCTGGTCGATAATCGCCCTGGCAAGGTGTTCTACATCGGGCTCAAGGCGAACTTGCGCCTGAACGCGGCGCTGGAGGAGATCGCCAAGGGCTCCGGGCTCAAGCTTGCCGACCTGGAAAAACTGGCCGGCCAACCGGAAAAGTTCGGGCTTCCTTCCTCTGTGCCGAACCTCGAGGGCTGGCTGCACCCGGGCGAATACCGTTTCGCCCTGGACAGCACCCCCAAGGACGTGCTGGCCAAGATGGTCAGGTCCACCAAGAACACCCTCAAAGACGCCGGCATCACCGACCTCGAGAAGGGCTACCGCACCCTGAAGGTAGCCTCCATCCTGCAGGCAGAGGCCCGCGAGAAGGACTATGCCACCGTGGCCGGAGCCATCGAGAACCGGCTGAATCCTGCCAACAAGGAAACCCATGGCTTGCTCCAGGTGGATTCCACGGTGATCTACGGCTTGGACCGCTACAGCCTGCAGTTCAGCCAGGCCGAGCGCAAGGATGCCGGCAACAAGTACAACACCTATGTGCATAAGGGCTTGACCCCGACGCCGATCGGCTCACCAGCCACCTCGGCGATCAAGGCTGCGGCCAACCCGCAGTCCAACGGCTACTACTACTGGGTGACCGTGAACATTGAAACGGGCGAAACCAAGTTCGCTTCCAGCTACGCCGAACATCAGCGCAATCAGGCTGAATTCCGGGCATGGTGCCAACAGAATTCGGATGTCTGCTAAGCGCAGCAGCAACGCAGAAAGTATGTGAATTGATAAAGCAGGCTGCCGTACTGGGCCACCCGGTCGGCCACTCCAAGTCACCGGTGCTGCACCGCACCGCCTACCAGCTGCTGGGCGCGCCGCTGAATTATGAGGCCATCGACCTCGTGCCCGAACAGTGCGCCGAACACGCTGCACGCCTGCGCTCGGGGAATTGGGCCGGATCGTCGGTGACCATGCCGCTGAAGGATGCCTTTGTGCCGCTCATGGACGAGGTTTCTGCCCGCGTGCGGCAGCTTGGCGCCCTGAACACCATTGTGGTGCGCGAAGACGGAACGCTGTTCGGGGAGAACACCGACATCGACGGCCTGGTCCAGGCCCTGGCCGATTTCTCGATGACCGCCGCCGATCAGGCCCTGATCCTGGGGTCGGGCAATACCTCGCTAGCGGCCCTTCAGGCCTGTGCCGAGCTCGGCGTCGAGCACGTCACCCTCGTGGTTCGCTCCGTTCAGCGCTCCCGGCGCGCCGTTGGCCTGGCCAAGGAACTGGGCCTGCACCCGGTCGTCCACGAAATTTCCGGCATCACCCGCGAGCTGTCCGATCAGCTGCGCCTGATGCCCCTGGTTTTCAGCACGCTGCCGCCGCACGCGGGCGATGAATGGGTGCCTGCGATCGGTTCCGGCAACGGGATCCTGCTCGATGTGGCCTACGATCCATGGCCCTCCAAGCTGGCTGCCTCATGGCAAGGCCAGGTCATTTCCGGGCTTCACATGCTGGTGCACCAGGCAGTGGAACAGGTGCGCCTGTTTGCCGGTGCAGCCTGGGATGAAGAGCGGCGTGTTGACGTCACAAATGCGATGTATGACTCCCTGGGACTGGCCCGACACCAGTAATTGCTTCAGGTCATGGCAAAATAGAGGACATGTTGCGTTGGTTGACCGCGGGCGAATCGCATGGCCCGGCACTTGTTGGAATTCTTGAAGGGCTACCTGCCGGAGTATCGGTGGATAGCGAAGTTGTACGCGAAGCATTAGCGCGTCGCCGCCTCGGCTACGGCCGCGGTGCGCGGATGAAGTTTGAAAAGGACCAGGTCACTTTCCTTGGCGGCGTGCGCCACGGCAAGACCCAGGGCGGTCCGGTGGCCATCGAAATCGGGAACACCGAATGGCCCAAGTGGGAACGCGTCATGAGCGCGGACCCAGTGGACCTCGACGAGCTGGCTTCGCTGGCGCGCAATGCGCCATTGACCCGTCCGCGCCCGGGCCACGCCGACTTCACCGGCATGCAGAAATACGGTTTCGACGACGCCCGCCCGATCCTGGAACGAGCCAGTGCCCGCGAAACCGCGGCCCGCGTGGCCCTGGGCGCGGTAGCCTCCCGCTTCCTGAACGACCTCGGCATTGAATTGGTGTCGCACACCACCGCTGTTGGCGCTGTTTCGGCTCCGGCTGATGCCCCGCTGCCGACCGCTGCGGATGTTGCAGCGCTCGATGCCGATCCGCTGCGCTGCTTCGACCAGGCAACCAGCCAGGCCATGGTGGCCGAGGTCGACGACGCGCACAAGGCGGGGGAGACCCTCGGTGGCGTGGTTGAGGTCTTGGCCTACAACCTGCCTCCGGGCATTGGATCCTACGTGCACTGGGACCGCCGCCTGGACGCACGCCTGGCCGCCGCATTGATGGGCATCCAGGCCATCAAGGGCGTGGAAGTGGGCGACGGTTTTGAAACCGCGGCGCGCCGCGGTTCGGCCGCCCACGATGAGATCGTGCACGCCGAAGACGGCAGCATCAAGCGCAATTCCAATCGCGCCGGCGGCATTGAGGGGGGCATGAGCATCGGCGAGGTGCTGCGCGTGCGCGCTGGCATGAAGCCGATCGCAACCGTTCCCCGCGCCCTGCGCACCGTCGACACCGCAACCGGCGAAGACACCACCGCGCACCACCAGCGTTCAGACGTCTGTGCCGTCCCGGCGGCTGGCGTGGTTGCCGAAGCCATGGTTGCCCTGGTGCTCGCCCAGTCCCTGCTCGAGAAGTTCGGCGGCGACTCGGTTGCGGAAACCAAGCGCAATATCGACTCCTACCTGGCCAGCATCCCGGATAACCTGGGATCGACCGGCGTCTAGGAAGCATTCGTTAATGATTTACCTCATTGGTCCGATGGCCAGTGGCAAGTCCACCGTGGGCAGGTCACTGGCCACGGCCTTATCAACCAGTTTTGCCGATTCCGACGCGACGGTCGTGGCCCATCACGGCACGATTCCGCAAATTTTTGCCGAGCATGGCGAAGCGCATTTCCGCGACCTGGAAGTCCAGGCCCTGGCGCGCCTGCTCACCGGGGTTGTCGCCACCGGTGGCGGAGCGGTGCTCCGCGAGGAGAACCAGCAGCTGCTTTCCCGCGGCACCGTCATCTACCTGGAGCTGGGCATGCAGGCAGCGGCCGAGCGGATCAAGGCGGACTCCAATCGGCCATTGCTGGCAGGTGACGAAGCACTCACCGTCTGGGCTTCGGTCTACGAAAAGCGCCGTCCAATTTACGAAATGCTGGCTGACGTGCACGTTGTGGTTGACGGAAAGTCTGTTCTACAAATTGTCGAAGAGATTTTGCCGCAACTCGACCAGCTGTGATTAGCGCCACGAGATGCCAGTTCTCGACAATCCCACGCGTACGCTAGACAAATCAGCACCATCAGGAGGAACAAGACTGATGCCATTAGCACCGACCACTCTAAAGGTCTCGGGAAACACGGCCGCCGAATCGTACCCAGTACTGGTTGGCAACGGATTGTTGGGGCACCTGCCCGAACTGCTCGGACCTTCGGTCAAGAAGGTTTTGGTGATCCACCCTCGCGCGCTGCGCACCACCGGCGACGTGGTTCGTGATGAACTGGCCAATGCCGGCCTGGAAGCACTGACCGCGGAGATCCCGGATGCCGAAGAAGGCAAGCACATCCAGGTGGCTTCCTTCTGCTGGGAAGTTCTGGGCAAGAATGATTTCACCCGCAGCGACGCGGTCATCTCCGTTGGCGGCGGCGCCGTCACCGACCTGGCCGGTTTTGTGGCAGCCACCTGGCTGCGCGGGGTCAAGGTCATTCACATTCCGACCTCCCTGCTGGCCATGGTCGACGCCGCGGTAGGCGGCAAGACCGGCATCAATACCGCCGAAGGCAAGAACCTGGTGGGCGCATTCCACCCTCCTGCCGCCGTGCTCGCGGACCTCGACGCCCTGGCCACGTTGCCGAAGAACGAACTGGTCACCGGCATGGCTGAAATCGTCAAGACCGGATTCATCGCCGATGAGCGCATTCTGGAACTGATCGAAGAAGATCCGCAAGACGCCATCAACCCGGCCAGCGCCCGCCTGCGCGAGCTGATCGAACGCACCATCGCCGTGAAGGTCGACGTGGTCTCACGCGACCTGAAGGAATCGGGCGATCGCGAATTCTTGAACTACGGCCACACCCTGGCCCATGCCATCGAGCTGGCCGAGCGCTACCAGATGCGCCACGGCGCCGCGGTGTCCATCGGCCTGTGCTTCGCTGCCGAGCTGGGCCGCTCCGTTGGCTACACCTCCGATGCGATCGCCGATCGCCATGTGAGCATCTTGACATCGCTGGGACTGCCAACCAGCTACCGCAACGACCGCTGGGCAGCTTTGCTCGATGGCATGAAGCGGGACAAGAAGGCGCGTGGCAACCAGCTGCGCTTCGTCGTGCTCGAAGAGATCGGCAAGCCGCGCATCTACGAAGTGCCGGATAACTCGCTGCTGTTCGCGGCCTACCAGGAAATCGGGGAGTGAAAATGGGCGACCACACCGCATACGCCATTGATGTCGCATCGGTAAACCGGGAGGGTGTCGGGACTTCGGTCAACGGCGTCCTGATCGACCCGGTAACCCTCAAGCCCTACGTCGCCGACGAACAGGCCGCGCAGCACCAGATGCAGGTTGGTTCCCCTACCGACCAGGTTATGATCCTGTTGGCTCGCGGCGATCTTGCCGACGCCGGCGAACTGATCGCCGAATCCCGGCTGATCGATCCAACCAACGCGCACCTGCGCGTGCTGGATACCGAGCTGACCCGGATGCAGGGCGACTTTGATCGCGCGATCAATCGGCTGCGCAAGCTCTCCGAAGAGTTCGCCGGCACCGATTACGAACCGCTGATGCACCACCACCTGGGTCTTTCCTTCTTCGCGAAGGGCGATTTCAAGGCCGCGGCGACGCGTTTCCGCAAGGCGATGGACCTGCGCATCGAGCTGGGCGATGACGCCTACCTGGTCAACGCATCGAGCATCTGCCTGAATATCGCCGAAGAGCGGGCCGCGCAGTAACGAGCGCCACCGCGCGCAACCCTAACGGCCCGAGGCCGAGTAGGGTAAACTTGTAGATGGATTTTTGATAATGCCAGTGCATGCTGGTGTCAATAGAGGATTGAGGAAACGTGGCGGATACAACTGACATTAAAAATGGCGTGGTTCTGAAGATCGAGGGCCAGCTCTGGACCATCATCGACTTCCAGCACGTCAAGCCAGGCAAGGGCGGCGCTTTCGTCCGCACCAAGATGCGCAACGTGATGAGCGGCAAGGTGGTCGACAAGACCTACAACGCCGGAACCAAGATCGAAACCGCAACTGTTGACCGCCGCGATTACCAGTACCTCTACCAGGATGGCGACGACTACGTCTTCATGAACCTGGAAGACTATGACCAGATCACCGTCCCGGGCGAAACCGTGGGCGAGACCGCTGGCTACATGCTGGAAAACCAGGAACTGACCATCGCCATGCACGATGGCAGCCCGCTGTACCTGGAACTGCCAGCTTCGGTCGTTCTGGAAATCACCTACACCGAGCCTGGCCTGCAGGGCGACCGCTCCTCGGCCGGCACCAAGCCAGCAACCCTGGAAACCGGCAAGGAAATCCAGGTTCCGCTGTTCGTCGAGCAGAACACCAAGGTCAAGGTTGACACCCGCACCGGCGACTACCTGGGTCGTGTCAACTAGTGAGAGCCCGCGCCAAAGCCCGTCGCCGAGCCCTCGAATTCCTGTTTGAGGCCGAAGCCCGCGATGTCGACCCCATGGGTGTTGCCATCTCGCGCCGGGAAAACTCGGACATCGTGCTCAATGAGTACTCGTTGACGATCGTCGAAGGCGTCATGGCCCATCTGGACCGCATCGACGAAGTGCTTGAAAGCTACGTCAAGGACTGGACCATCGAGCGCATGCCGGCCGTTGACCGCGCTGCCCTGCGCATCGGCGTCTGGGAATTGCTCTACAACGATGATGTGCCCGATGCAGTAGCCGTGGCGGAAGCCGTGGTTAATGTTCGCGAGCTCTCCACCGACGAGTCCCCGGAATTCGTCAATGGCGTACTGGGCCGGATCCAGAGCGTCAAGGACACTCTGGTCGACTAGTTTCTTTTCCCAGTCCCATTGCCTGGGCCGGATCACCCTTCGCGGGGTTTTCCGGCTCAGGCTTTTTTGCGCCCTCGAACGCCCTCTTGCCATGCTCGATCCGCCCGGCAAGAATGGCGGGATGAACCACGTACCTGAACGATGGAGCGAATCGGTCCGGCTCCCCGACATGTGGCTGGACCCCGATCAGGACCCCAGGGACACGAACGAGCCGGATCCGGCAGGGGAGTGTGAAACCTACGCCAAATACCTTCGGGATTACCGGCTCACCCTGGAGCTGAAATGCGAAGGCCTGGCACCCGAGCAGCTGGCCCGGCGCTCTGTGCCTCCTTCGACCATGTCCCTGCTCGGACTCCTGCGCCATCTGGGCGAAGTCGAACGCGACTGGCGCAATTGGATCAGCGACGGCGAGAGGATTGCACCGATCTACGGCGGGCACGGTGCGGATTTCGACGCGGTGCGGCCCGAGCCCGAATGCTTTGCCCAGGCCCTGCAGATTCTCCATGAGGAGCAGCACGCCACGGACCGGGCGCTGGCGAACTTCGCGGACCTCGGGCAGCGTGTTGGCCGGGAAGAGGTGATCGTGCGCGAACTGCAGGTGCACCGGATCGAAGAATATGCCCGGCATTGCGGCCACGCGGATTTGCTGCGCGAATGCATTGACGGGCGCGTGGGGCAATAGCGCGCCGGCCCTACCATCGAACAGCTGCCCAGGGGATGTGCCAAAGCCAACAGCAGCCGGCCCAGGAGCCCGATCCGCGCGCCGATCTGCGGTAAGTCGCCGGTGCGCCCGCGGCAGGCACGGCATCAGGTGGCGCATCTCACCGTCCATCCAGTGTCATGCATAGCTTTCCGCTAGGGAATCGCTGCAGGCTCATGATAATTTGAGGTAGCAATATTCCTTTAAATCCCGTCCTGTGAGGCGGAGAAGGGAGAGGTGCACAGCATGAATGAAAATTCAGTGCCAGATGTGTCGCGCACGGTGCTTACCGGCGACGATATCGATCGTGTACTCACTCGCGTGGCTTTCGAGATCATCGAAGCCAATAAGGGCACAGACGACCTAGTGCTCCTGGGCATTCCCAGCCGCGGTTTCCCGCTGGCCCAGCGCTTGGCGCAGCGCATCGCCGCCTCCGCGCCCGGCGATCTCGACCCGGCAGCTCTTGTCGGCCAGCTCGACATCACCATGTACCGCGATGACCTCCGCCACTCCACCACGCGCACCCCGTCGCCGACCCGGCTTCCCGCCGGCGGGATCGACGGCAAAGTCGTGGTGCTGGTTGACGACGTGCTCTACTCCGGCCGCACCATTCGCGCCGCACTGGATGCCCTCGCCGACTGGGGCCGTCCGCGCATCGTCCGCCTCGCCGTGCTCGTGGACCGCGGCCACCGCGAACTGCCCATCCGCGCCGACCACGTGGGCAAGAACCTGCCCACCGCCAAGAGCGAAAAGGTGCGTGTGCACCTGGCCGAAATCGACGGAACCAACGAAGTGATGATCGAGGGCGTAGCGTGAAGCACCTGCTATCCACCGCGGATTTGACCCGCGAAGAAGCCATCTCCATCCTGGATATCGCCGAGGAAATGCGCGAATCCGGAACCCGGGCCATCAAGAAGCTGCCGGCGCTGCGCGGACGCACCGTGGTGAACCTCTTCTTCGAGGACTCCACCCGAACCCGCATCTCCTTCGAGGCTGCCGCCAAGCGCCTGAGCGCTGACGTCATCAACTTCTCCGCGAAGGGATCGAGCGTCTCCAAGGGCGAATCGCTGAAGGACACCGCGCAGACCCTGCTGGCCATCGGCGCCGACGCGGTAGTCATCCGCCACCCGGACTCGGGGGCCCCGGCCCGCCTGGCTGCCACCGATTGGATCGGCCTGCCGATCGTCAACGCTGGCGATGGCACCCACGAACACCCCACCCAGGCGCTGCTGGACGCATTCACCCTGCGCCGCCAGGTGGCCTTGCGCGATGGCACCAGCCCGGCCGGACAGGGCCTGGATGGGCTGAAGGTCGCGATCGTCGGGGATATTCTGCATTCCCGCGTGGCCCGCTCCAACCTCTGGCTGCTGAACACCCTGGGCGCCGAGGTCACCATGGTGGCCCCGCCAACCCTGCTGCCGGTGGGTGCGCACTCCTGGCCCTGCACCATCAGCTACGACCTGGACGCAGTGATCGCGTCGGGCGTTGATGCGCTGATGATGCTGCGTGTCCAGGGCGAGCGCATGAACGCCGCCTACTTCCCGAACCCCCGCGAGTACTCGCGCTACTGGGGACTGGATGATGCGCGCCTGGGCCAGCTGGACTCCAGCGGCGCCGAAACGCTGATCATGCACCCGGGCCCGATGAACCGGGGCCTGGAAATCTCCTCGGCCGCCGCGGATTCACCGCGTTCCACCGTGCTCGACCAGGTCACCAATGGCGTGGCCGTGCGCATGGCCAGCCTCTACATGCTCCTCTCCGGCGACCTGATCTGAAAGAAGAACCCATGAACTACTTGATCCAACAGGCCGCCATCCTCGGCGGCGAAGCCCAGGACGTGCTGATCGTCGATGGGAAGATCGCCCAGATCGGCTCCATCGAAGCCAGCGGCGACGTCCAGGTGGTTGACGCGAAGAATCTCGTGCTGCTGCCAGGGCTCGTTGATACCCACACCCACTTGCGCGAACCGGGCCGCGAAGATGCCGAAACCGTGGAAACCGGTTCCCAGGCTGCGGCCAAGGGCGGCTACACCGCGGTGCACGCCATGGCCAACTCGACCCCGGTGGCCGATACCGCCGGCGTGGTCGAGCAGGTCTACGAGCTGGGCCGCAAGGCCGGATGGGTGGATGTCCGCCCGGTCGGCGCGGTCACCGTGGGCCTGGCCGGCAAGCAGCTGAGCGAAATCGGCGCCATGGCCGACTCGCGCGCCCAGGTCAAGATGTTCTCGGATGACGGCATCTGCGTCTGGGACCCGCTGCTGATGCGCCGCGCCCTGGAATACGTGAAGGCCTTTGACGGGGTCATCGCCCAGCACGCCCAGGAGCCGCGGCTGACCGAAGGCGCCCAGATGAACGAGGGCGAAGTCTCCTCGATCCTGGGCATGCCGGGCTGGCCAGCGGTCGCCGAGGAGTCGATCATCGCCCGCGACGTGCTGCTGGCCGAGCACGTCGGCGCCCGCCTGCACGTGTGCCACGTCTCCACCGCCGGTTCGGTGGAAATCATCCGCTGGGCCAAGGCGCGCGGAATCAACGTCACCGCCGAGGTCACCCCGCACCACCTGCTGCTCACCGATGAGCTGGTGCGCACCTTCGACCCGGTCTACAAGGTCAACCCGCCGCTGCGCCGCGAAGCCGATGTGCAGGCCCTGCGCGCCGGCGTCGCCGATGGCACCATCGACGTGATCGGCACCGACCACGCACCGCACCCTTCCGAGTCCAAGGACTGCGAATGGGGGGCTGCCGCCATGGGCATGACCGGACTGGAAACCGCCCTGTCCATCGTCCAGCACACGCTGGTGGACACCGGGCTGCTGGACTGGGCCGACGTCGCCCGCATCACCTCCGAAGTTCCGGCGCAGATCGGCCGCGTTGCCGACCAGGGCCGCCCGATCGCCGTGGGGGAGCCAGCCAACCTGGCCCTCGTGGACCCGGCCGCCCGCTGGACGGTGGACCCCTCGGCCATGGCCACCAAGGGCCGCAATTCGCCGTTCGCCGGCATGCAGCTTCCTGGAGCGGTGCGCGCGACCTTCTTCCACGGCCACCCCACGGTGCTCGATGGCCAGTTGGCAACCCCAAGGGCGGCCCATGCCTGAGGGAGCACTCGGCCCGGTCATCATCACGATTCTGGTCATCATCGCCGGAATCTCGCTGATCCTGATCGGCTGGCGGAACCTCAAGGCCCGCCAGGCGCAGATCCCCGAGCCCTTTGAGGCCTTCGAGGATTCGATCGAACACAGCTTCACCGGAATGTACGTGGCCACCACGAAGTTCGACGACTGGCTCGATCGCATTGCCGTGCACGATCTGGGAGTGCGCACCAACGCCACCTTGGAACTCGGGGCGAGCGGTGTGCATCTGGTCAGGCCGGGCAGCCGCGATGTGCACATTCCATGGGAGCACTTCGATGCGGTCAGGCGATCGAACGGGATGATCGGCAAATTTGTCGAAAAGAACGGGCTGATCGTGATCAGCTGGAATCGTGAAGGCTTCAATTTCGACACCGGATTCCGTCCCCGGTTCTCCGAGGACACCCCCAAGATTTATCAGTTGCTGGCGTCGCATGGCGACGTAAGCCGAGCAGGAGACAAATAAGTGAATTCCCTGAGCAACCTACCAGCCGTGTTGGTACTCGAAGATGGCCGCATCTTCCGCGGGCGCAGCTATGGCGCCGTGGGCACTACCCTGGGTGAAGCCGTCTTCACCACCGGCATGACCGGCTACCAGGAAACCCTGACTGACCCTTCCTACGCGCACCAGATCATCGTGCAGACCTTCCCGCACGTGGGCAACACCGGCGTGAACTCGCAAGACCCGGAGTCCACCCGGATGTGGGCCGCCGGCTACGTGGTGCGCGACGCCGCCCGCCGTCCGAGCAACTGGCGCAGCGAGCGCACCTTGGATGAGGACCTGAAGGAATACGGCATCGTGGGCATCCGCGGCGTGGACACCCGCGCCCTGACCCGCCACCTGCGCGAAGCCGGCGCCATGAAATCCGGCGTGTTCTCCGGCGAGGCCGCCGCGAAGTCCGATGCCGAGCTGATCGAGATCGTCAAGGCCCAGCCATCGATGGCCGGCCGGAATATCTCCGCCGAAGTTTCGGTGGATTCGGCCTACATCGTCGAGCCGGCCGACCACGGCTACGAGGGCGACGCCAAGCACACCGTGGCCGCGATCGACCTGGGCATGAAGTCGATGACCCCTCACCGCCTGGCCGAACGCGGCCTGCGCGTGCACGTCTTGCCGCACGATGCGACCCTGGAGGATATCAAGGCCACCGGCGCGAACGGCGTGTTCTTCTCCAACGGCCCCGGCGATCCTGCCACCGCCACCAAGCAGGTGGAACTGGTCCGCTCGGTGCTCGATGCCGGACTGCCGTACTTCGGCATCTGCTTCGGCAACCAGATGCTCGGCCGCGCCCTGGGCTTTGAGACCTACAAGCTGCGCTTCGGCCACCGCGGGATCAACCAGCCGGTGATGGACAAGGCCACCGGCCGGGTGGAAATCACCAGCCAGAACCACGGTTTCGCCGTGGATGCCCCGATCGAGGGCGAACTGACCGCACCGGTCGAGCGCTTCGGCAAGGTGGAGGTTTCGCACTTCTCGCTCAACGACCGCGTGGTCGAAGGCCTGAACTGCCTGGACATCCCGGCCTTCTCCGTGCAGTACCACCCAGAAGCGGCATCTGGCCCCCACGATGCCGCCTACCTCTTTGACCGCTTCATCACCGCGTTGGATTCCGCCGCAGAAAAGGACAGCAAGTAATGCCTAAGCGCACCGATCTGAAATCAGTTCTCGTCATCGGTTCGGGCCCGATCGTCATCGGACAGGCCGCTGAATTCGACTACTCCGGCACCCAGGCACTGCGCGTGCTCAAGGAAGAGGGCCTGCGCGTTGTCCTGGTGAACTCCAACCCGGCGACGATCATGACCGACCCGGAATTCGCCGACGCCACCTACGTGGAGCCGATCACCCCGGAGGTCGTTGAGAAGATCATCGCCAAGGAGCGCCCGGATGCGATCCTGCCGACCCTGGGCGGCCAGACCGCGCTGAACACCGCCATCGCGCTGGACAAGTCCGGCGCCCTGGAAAAGTACAACGTCGAGCTGATCGGCGCGAACATCGAAGCCATCGAGCTGGGCGAGGACCGCGAGAAGTTCAAGGGCGTCGTCGAGCGCTGCGGCGCCGAATCGGCCAAGTCCGTGATCGTGCACACCCTGGACGAGGCCTTCGCCGCCGTCGAGGAGCTGAAGTACCCGGTCGTGGTGCGCCCCTCGTTCACCATGGGCGGCCTGGGTTCGGGCATGGCCTACAACGCCGAGGACCTGCGCCGCATCGCCGGTGCCGGCCTGCAGTACTCGCCCACCACCGAGGTGCTCCTTGAGGAGTCGATCCTGGGCTGGAAGGAGTACGAGCTGGAGATGATGCGCGACAAGAACGACAACGTCGTGGTCGTCTGCTCCATCGAGAACTTCGATCCGGTCGGCGTGCACACCGGCGACTCGATCACCGTGGCCCCGGCCATGACCCTGACCGACCGCGAATACCAGAAGCTGCGCGACATCTCCATCGCCGTGATCCGCGAGGTCGGCGTGGACACCGGTGGCTGCAACATCCAGTTCGCCATCGAGCCGGACACCGGCCGCGTGGTGGTCATCGAGATGAACCCGCGCGTTTCGCGCTCCTCCGCGCTGGCTTCCAAGGCCACCGGCTTCGCGATCGCCAAGATCGCCACCAAGCTGGCCGTGGGCTACACCCTGGATGAGATCCCGAACGACATCACCCAGAAGACCCCGGCCTCCTTCGAGCCGGCCCTGGACTACGTGGTCGTGAAGGTCCCGCGCTTCGCCTTCGAGAAGTTCCCGGCAGCGGACAAGACCTTGACCACCACCATGAAGTCGGTCGGCGAGGCCATGGCCCTGGGCCGCAACTTCACCGAAGCCCTGCAGAAGGCCCTGCGCTCCCTGGAGCAGAAGGGCTCGGAGCTGAGCTTCGAGACCATCGACGAATCCGAGCACGAAGCAGTGCTGGCCTCAATCGTGAAGGGCTCCACCGAGCGCCTTTCGCTGGTCCAGCGCCTGCTCTACTCGGGTGTCTCGATCGAGCGCCTCTACGAAGCCACCTCGATCGACCCCTGGTACCTGGACCAGCTGGCCCTGATCAACGAGACCGCGCAGCTGGTGGCGGCGAACAAGGACCTGCCGGTCGAGGTATTGCGCGAAGCCAAGCACCACGGCTTCTCCGATGCGCAGCTCGCCCAGCTCACCGGCAAGTCCGAGGCCGTGATTCGCGGCATCCGCCACGCGCTGGGCGTGCGCCCGGTCTACAAGACCGTGGACACCTGCGCCGCCGAGTTCGAGGCCTTCACCCCGTACATGTACTCCTCGTACGACGAAGAGACCGAGCTGGCCACCCACGAGAAGAAGTCGGTCATCATCCTCGGCTCGGGCCCGAACCGCATCGGCCAGGGCATCGAGTTCGACTACTCCTGCGTCCACGCGGTGATGGCGCTGCGCGCCGAGGGCTACGAGACCGTCATGGTCAACTGCAACCCGGAAACCGTCTCCACCGACTACGACATCTCCGATCGCCTCTACTTCGAGCCGCTGACCCTCGAAGATGTCCTCGAGGTCATCCACGCCGAAGAGCAGACCGGCGGAGTGCTCGGCGTGTTCGTGCAGCTCGGCGGCCAGACCCCGCTGAAGCTTGCCGCCGATTTGAAGGCCGCCGGCGTGCCGATCCTGGGCACCTCGCCGGAAGCCATCGACCTGGCAGAACACCGTGGCGCCTTCCAGCGCGTGCTGGATAACGCCGGGCTGATCGCCCCGAAGAACGGCACCGCCGTCTCCTTCGCCGATGCCAAGGCCATCGCCGACTCCATCGGCTACCCGGTACTGGTCCGCCCTTCCTACGTGCTGGGCGGGCGCGGCATGGAGATCGTGTACGACGAGGCCAACCTCGAGCGCTACATCGCCAACGCCACCGAGATCACCGTGGACCACCCGGTCCTCGTTGACCGCTTCCTGGAAGACGCCATCGAGATCGACGTCGACGCCCTGTACGACGGCACCGACCTGTACGTTGGCGGCATCATGGAGCACATCGAGGAAGCCGGCGTGCACTCCGGGGACTCGGCGTGCACCCTGCCTCCGATCACCCTGGGCCCTGATGTGCGCGACCGCGTGAAGGCTGCGACCTTGGCCATTGCCGAAGGCGTGGGAGTGCGCGGCCTGATCAACATCCAGTTCGCGCTGGCATCGGACATCCTCTACGTGATCGAGGCAAACCCCCGCGCCTCGCGCACCGTGCCGTTCACCTCCAAGGCCACCGGGGTGCAGCTGTCCAAGATTGCCGCCCTGATCGGCGTGGGCAAGACCCTGGCCGAACTGCGCGGCAGCTACCTGCCGGCCTCCGGCGATGGCGCGCACCTGCCGGACTCGGCACCGATCGCAGTCAAGGAAGCGGTCATGCCATTCGCCCGCTTCCGCACTCCCGAAGGCAAGGTCGTCGACTCGCTGCTCGGCCCAGAGATGCGCTCCACCGGCGAAGTGATGGGTATCGACAAGTACTTCGACACCGCCTTCGCCAAGTCGCAGGCCGCGGCGAACAACCCGCTGCCAACCTCCGGCAAGGTCTTCGTTTCGGTCACCAACCGCGACAAGCGCTCGATCGTGCTTCCGGTCAAGCACTTGTCGGACAACGGCTTCGAGATCATCTCCACCGGCGGCACCGCAGAGGTGCTGCGCCGCAACGGCATCCCGACCAAGGTTGTGGGCAAGCTGCACGAAGGCGGGGACTCGATCGTCGATCTGATCAACGCCGGCGAAATCGGCCTGATCCTGAACACCCCGTCGGGTTCCGATGCCCGCGGTGACGGCTACGAAATCCGCGCGGCCGCCACCTCGGTGGGCACCCCGGTGATCACCACGGTTGCCGAGTTCGGAGCCTCGGTCCAGGCGATCGACGCCCTGCGTGAATACGCATGGGATGTCACCAGCCTGCAGGAGCACGAAGCCAACCTGACAGCAGCTCGCAATGCCTAGCCCGATCCCATTTGGCGAACGGCTGCGTTCGGCCATGCAGGCTTCCGGCCCGCTGTGTGTGGGGATCGACCCGCACCCCGCGTTGCTGGAAGCCTGGGGGCTGGACGACACGGCCGAAGGCGTGCGATCTTTCTCACTGACCGTCGTCGAGGCAATGGTAGGCGCCGCGGCAATTCTCAAGCCGCAGGTTGCCCTGTATGAGCGCTTTGGCTCGGCCGGATTTGCGGTGCTGGAAGAGACCTTGGCCGCTGCCAAGTCCGCTGGCCTGCTGACCTTGGCCGATGCGAAGCGCGGAGATATCGGTTCGACCATGGCCGCCTATGCGACCGCGTGGCTCGATGACCGCTCGCCGCTGGCTTCGGACGCTGTGACTCTCAGCCCATATTTGGGCTACGAGTCCTTGCGGCCGGCGCTGGATCTGGCTGCCGCCACTGGCAGGGGAGTGTTCGTACTCGGGCTGACTTCCAACCCGGAAGGGCCATCCGTGCAGCACGTCGGCGGTGAAAACTCGGTTGCTAAATCTATTATCGACCAAGTCACAGCGGAAAATTCTGCTGCAGAAGATTTAGGCCACGTTGGGCTTGTCGTCGGAGCAACGATCGGCGACGCGCCTGAGAAGCTGGGAATCGACCTTAAGGCGAGCAAGGCGCCGCTGCTGACACCTGGTCTGGGCGCGCAGGGTGCCACAGCCATTGATATCGCCACGTCATTCGCCTCTAGTTACTCGCAGGTGCTCGGCACGAGCAGCCGCGATGTTTTGAAAGAGGGGCCGAATGTAGCGGCGCTTCGTGAGAAAGCGCTGAGGGTTCGCGATGAATTGATCGCCGCCGGCTAGCGAAAATTCCGCTTAGTGACAGAAACGCGTTGTGGCTACTAGAGTTTCTAGTAGCCACAACGCGTTTAGTCTTGCAAAAGCAGCGTTTGAAAGCTATGTTTCTCAACATAGCCTTAGTCAATTACACATTAAGGATGGCTGAACGATGGTACTGCGAGAACTCTCTGACGAAGATCGTATCCGGGCCCGCGCCAAAGCCCTTGCTGCTCGCACACGCCGTGCGGAAATCAAGGCGGAGTTCAGCGCCGGCAAAATTTCCATCACCGAGGTACTAGACTTGGTATACGAAGATGAAGCCGTGGGACGCATGCGTGTCATGGACCTTCTGGAATCGGTGCCGGGCGTAGGCGAAGTACGCGCGGCTAACTTGCTGGAGCGCCTTGGCATTTCACCATCACGCCGCCTGCGCGGATTGGGCCGCAAACAGCGCACCGCAATCACCGAGCACTTCAAGCAAAGCCCGCCAAAAACGAAAGTGTAGTCAATGACCGCTGCGTCGGTAACTGTTCTAGCCGGCCCCACGGCAGTAGGTAAGGGCACCGTCTCCACCTATATCCGTGATAATTATCCAGATGTCTGGCTCTCGGTGTCGGCGACGACCCGAAACGCACGACCAGGGGAACAGGACGGAGTCCACTACTTCTTTGTGGGCCCGGAACGTTTCCATGAGCTAGTCGAGGAAGGCCAGATGCTGGAGTGGGCTGTCGTCCACGGCCAGAACAGCTACGGCACGATCCGCTCGACGGTCGAGGATGCGGTAGCAGAAGGCAAAAAAGTTCTGCTGGAGATTGACCTGCAAGGTGCCCGCCAGGTCAAGGAATCGATGCCGGAAGCAAAATTCGTCTTTTTGGCACCACCATCGTGGGAAGAATTGGTGCGCCGGCTTGTTGGGCGCGGCACTGAATCGCCCGAGGAGCAGCAGCGCCGCCTAGAAACCGCTAAACTAGAACTTGCGGCGGAATCAGAATTCGACGTGACCATCGTTAATGACGATGTTGCACGTGCCGCCGAAGAGCTTGTAGCCCTCATGGGGCTAAAGAACGACAAATAGGGAGTCCTGTGTCCAACCCAGAGGGAATCATTAACCCATCGATCGACTCGTTGCTTGAGACCAACGACTCGAAGTACGCCATCGTGCTCAATTCGGCTAAGCGCGCACGCCAGATCAACGCGTACTACGCCCAGCTCAACGAAGGCCTTTTCGAATACGTAGGCCCACTGGTTGAAACCAAGCTGAACGAAAAGCCACTGACCATCGCCTTGCGCGAGCTGGATGAGAGCCTGTTGAAGGTTACTCCGGCCGAGGTCATCGAGGACTAATCGAAAAGTCGGCGCCCTGATCGGGCGCCTTCTTTTTCGTTAAGCACCTTTAACCAAGATCTCAACCCCGGCCTGCCGGTTATGGCAGGGCCGATAGTTATTGTTGAGTTCTCACCGCATAGAAAACTTCGAGGAAGTACTTCGTGAAGCGAATCGTCCTAGGCGTCTCGGCAGGAATTGCCGCCTACAAGTCTGTTCTCCTGTTGCGCTTGCTGCGTGAAGCCGGGCACCACGTCGACGTGATCCCAACCAGCAATGTAGAAAACTTTGTGGGAATTGCCACGTGGGAGGCGCTATCGGGCAACCCCGTGACCGCAAGTGTTTTCGAGGCGGTCGAAAACGTGAATCATGTGCGCCTGGGCCAATTAGCCGACTTGGTGCTCGTTGTCCCAGCAACGGCCGACATCATGGCCAAGGCCTCGGCGGGGATCGCCGATGATCTGCTGACCGGCACCTTGCTGGCAACCCGCGCACCGGTCGTCATGGCTCCGGCCATGCACACCGAAATGTGGCAACACGCGGCAACCCGCAACAATGTGGCCACCTTGCGGGAACGAGGAGTGCGCGTCATTGAGCCGGCATCAGGGCGGCTGACCGGAAAGGATTCCGGACCCGGCCGATTGCCGGAGCCCGAAGAGATCTTCGCGTCCATCCAGGACTTGCTCTCCGAGCCGATCCTGGCCGGCTCCTCGGTGCTGATTACAGCTGGCGGCACACGTGAACCTCTGGACCCGGTGCGGTTCCTGGGCAATCGCTCGTCAGGCCGGCAGGGTGTCGCCCTGGCCGAAGCAGCACGAGCGGCAGGGGCCGAGGTCACGCTGATCGCCACGCACCTGGAAGTACCGCCACCGCATGGGGTGAACCTCATACACGCATCGAGCGCGCTTGAACTGCGCGAGGCGGTCTTCGAACACGCCCCGGGCAAGGACGTGCTCATCATGAATGCCGCGGTTGCAGACTTCCGGCCAGCGACGATCGAAAACTCGAAAATCAAAAAGCGCGACGATCATTCAGCCCCGGTGATCGAGCTGGTGCGCAACCCCGACATCCTGGCAGAAATAGTCCAGGAACGCGGCACCAAGGCGCAGCTGCCGCCCTTCATCGTCGGCTTCGCCGCGGAGACCGGAGATGACCAGGGAACGGTGCTGGACTACGGCCGGGCGAAACTGCGGCGCAAGGGCTGCGAGATGCTGGTCGTCAACGAGGTCGGCACGACGCTGACCTTCGGCCAGGAAACCAACGCCATTCAGGTGCTCTTTGCCGACGGCAGCGAAGCGGTGCAAGCGGCCGGAAGCAAATTGGATGTGGCCCGCGTTGTCATCGAACAGATTTCCCACGCAATAAAAGGACATGCAGGCGACATCTCGTGAGCTGCGCCATAGGGCGCTTAGTCACGTATCGTCGCAACAACTGCTTAACGGTCCACCAGACCAGATAGAGTAAAAAGGTGACTTCAACAACCCCTGAACTTCGTCTCTTCACCTCGGAATCCGTAACCGAGGGACACCCGGACAAGATTTGCGATCAAATTTCGGACGCGATCCTCGACGCCATGCTGGCGCAGGATCCGGACTCCAAGGTCGCCGTCGAGACCCTGACCACCACCGGCCTGGTGCATGTGGCAGGAGAGGTGACCACCAACGGCTACGTGGAGATCCCAGAGATCGTCCGCAAGACCATCCTGGACATCGGCTACGATTCCTCCGCGAACGGCTTCGACGGGGCACGCTGCGGCGTGTCGGTGTCCATCGGCCAGCAGTCCCAGGAAATCCACGACGGCGTGTTCAACTCGCTGGAATCGCGCGAGGGCACCGCCAAGGATCCTCGCGACCTGCAGGGCGCGGGAGACCAGGGGCTGATGTTCGGCTATGCCTCGGATGAGACCGAGTCGCTGATGCCGACCCCGATCTTCTTGGCCCACCGCCTTTCCGAGCGACTGACCCAGGTGCGCAAGAACGGCCGCATGCCGCTGCTGCGCCCGGACGGCAAGACCCAGGTCACCATCGGCTACGACGGCGACCAGCCGGTCTCCGTGGACACCGTAGTGGTGTCCAGCCAGCACGCTTCGGAATACGAATTGGCCACCTTGAAGGCCGACCTGCACGAAGAGGTCGTCACCCCCATCCTGGAGCGCTCCGGCTTGGACGTGTCGAACACCAAGATCATCTTGAACCCTTCGGGTCCCTTCATCATCGGCGGTCCGGTGGGCGACGCCGGCCTGACCGGCCGCAAGATCATCGTGGATACCTACGGCGGATTCGCACGCCACGGCGGCGGCGCGTTCTCCGGCAAGGATCCATCGAAGGTGGACCGTTCGGCCGCCTACGCCATGCGCTGGGTAGCGAAAAACGTCGTCGCTGCCGGCCTGGCGCGTCGTGCAGAAGTCCAGGTTGCCTACGCGATCGGCGTGGCACACCCTGTTGGACTCTACGTGGAGACCTTCGGCACCGAAACCGTGGATCCGGCCAAGATCACCAAGGCCATCAACGAAGTCTTCGATCTGCGCCCGCTGGGCATCATCGAAGACCTCGACTTGAAACGCCCGATCTACCGCAAGACCGCTGCCCACGGCCACTTCGGCCGCGAGGACAACGACTTCACCTGGGAGAAGCTGGACCGAGTCGACGCATTGCGCAACTGGTTCAACGCCTAGGAACTGCCGAGTGCAGCAAGATGCCCTCATCGCAGCACCCGAGCCGACCCGCATCAAGCGGGTTGCCCGGGTGCTGATTGATTCTTCCGTCCCGCATCTGGACCGGTTGTTCGACTACGAGGTTCCGGCTTCGATGGAACAGCAGGCGGTGCCCGGGATCAGGGTGAAGGTTCCTTTTGGCCCGCAACAATTGGCGGGATTCATCGTCGAGATCCTCCAGGACCATGCCACCCCGATGAAATTGCGGCCGCTGGCCAAGATCGTCAGCGACCAGGTAGCGCTCTACCCGGAGGTCGTTGCCGCGGCAAGCGACATTGCCGCGCGATATGCCGGGACGCTGTGGGACGTCGTGCGCTCGGCCGTGCCCGCCAGGGCCGCGAAGGTCGAAAAAGAAGAACTTCCAACAACTGAGCCTGATTTGCCCCAGGGGCCAAATCAGCTTGAACTCTATGAGCACGGCCCCCAGGCGCTGGAAGCCTGGGCCACCGGCAAAACGCTTCGTGCCGTCGCTACTTGGGTGCCCAATGTGGACGGATTCTGGCCCAAGTTCCTCTTGGATGCCTGCCGGCCGGTACTCGAGCGCGGCAAGCGCGTCCTGCTGATCGTCCCCGATGCCCGGGATCTGAAAATCCTCGGCGGCTACCTGGACGAAGAGTACGGGGCCGAATCCTATGCGCGTTTGCAAGCCGATGACGGGCCCACGCCAAGATACCGCAATTACCTTCGCGCTATTGGCGGCAAGGTCCAGATCGTGATCGGTACCCGTTCTGCGGCCCTGTGCCACGTACCGGATCTGGAACTGATGATCGTCTGGCAGGACGGCGATCAATCGCATCGCGAACAGCGTGCTCCCTATCAGCACAGCAGGGAAGCGGCCCTGCTGCGCAGTGCGCAGGCAGATATTTCGCTGCTGATCGCCGCGCCATCGCGATCGGTCGAAGCGCAACGCCTGGTTGCCACCGAGTGGGCCATCGAGCTGAAATTGCCACGCGGCTTGCTGCGTGCGCACACCGCCCGGGTCGTCGCCACCACCAATGACTTCGAGCTGGAGCGCGATCCGATGCTGGCTCGCGCCCGCATTCCGTCCGTGGCATGGCGTGAAGCGACGAAGGCATTGGAATCCGGCCCGGTATTGGTGCAGGTGGCACGGACCGGATTTGTGCCGGCGGTATCCTGCCAGGATTGCCGCATGCTGGCTCGTTGCACCATCTGCCAGGGCCCTTTGCATATTGCCGGCAAGCAGTCGCATGTGGCTTGCCGCTGGTGCGGCGAGCAGTTCCATGACTACCGCTGCCAGAATTGCGGCTCGCCGAGGATCCGGGCTGCCAGCATCGGAGCCGAGCGCACGGCCGAAGAACTGGGCCTGGCCTTTCCGAAGGTGGCTGTTATTTCCTCCACCGGAGCAAAGCCAGTGGAAAAAGTTCCCGGAAAACCGGCGCTCATCGTGGCCACCCCGGGAGTCGAACCGATAGCTGAAGGCGGCTACAGCGCGGTGCTGCTGCTCGACGCCGACAAAATGCTCGCCCATGACTCGCTGCGCAACGCCGAAGAAGTCCTCGCCCGGTGGTTTACCGCGGCCTCCATGGCCAACAGCGACGGGGTGGTTGTCCTTACCGGCAATCCGAGCCCGGCCGGTGCGAGCCTGGTGCGCTACGACCCGTCGAGCTTCGCCGAACGCGAGCTGGCTGAGCGCCGCGAAGTCGGGCTGCCGCCGGCCGTGCGCAGTGCCGTGATCAGCGGGCCGGGAGCCCAGCGCCTGATCGCCGCGCTGGATGTTCCCACGCGCGCCCGCGTGCATATCCATGGCCCGACGGTTACCGACGGCCCGCCGATTGAGCATCGCTACGTGCTGTTCTTCTCCTACGCCGACGGCCACGAGGTCACCACCGCCCTGCGCCACCTGAGATCAAGCATGTCAGCGGCCAAGGATCCGCTGGTGAATATCGCGATCGACCCGGACAGCGTACTTTAGCTGCCGCTGGGCAGGCTGCTCAACGACCGCAAGAAGGCATCTATTTCGCGGGCGGTTTCCGGAGCCTTTTCGTAGTGGATCAAGTGCCCGACCTGTTCGAGCATGACCAGTTGCGCGCGGGCGAAGCTCTGGCGCAGCGCCTCCTGGGTTTGCGGGGTGCCAAGCTCGTCCTGCATGCCGCCGATCATCAGTGTCGGCAACGTGATCCCGGGGGAGTAGTGGCCGACCGTGGAGCTGATGGAGGCCCGGTAGGCCTGGGCCAGGGTGCTGCGCGAATGGAAACCGCCGAAGTACCACCGATGCTGCTCGCGCACATAGCGGCGGATCTGCGGATCCTTGCTCTTGGTCATCACAAGGCTCATCGCATCGCTGAAAAGGCTGGAGCGAAGCAGCGGCTCGGCGATGCTGGCCGGAAGCTTGGCGCAGACCGCGTAATAGGCGCTGGTGATTTTGGCCAGCAGCGCTTGCGAGGAATCCAGCGCGGGCTCGGAGATCGGGTTGAGCAGCAGCAGCGATGCAAAGGGCCTAACCGTCGCCAATTTCGCGGCGACGATCGAACCGAAAGAATGGCCGAGCAGGTGGATGCTGGCATCCAACTTCAGCTCATCCGCCAGCGCGTCGAGCAGCTGGGCGTACCCGTCAACGTCGTGCTCCATGGAAGCCATGGACGTCGAGGCGCCAAAACCCGGCAGATCGGGAACGATCACCGTGTAGTTTTCCAGGTGGTCCACGATCCGGGCCAAGCCGTGGTGGTCGCCGCGGAAACCATGGACCGCAAAAATCACGCCGCGTGCAGGTTCTTGCGCCACCGTCGTGAAGGCGCGCAGTTCGGCGCCGTGGAGGCGATGCGTGGACACGAGTTGTTCTCTTTGCAGCATGGCTAAAATCCTACCCGTCCAAAAGCGCCAGGGCCGTGCCCTCGTCGATGACGAGGTCGGTGATCAGCCCGCCCTTCAACGCCGCACGCACCGCTTCAAGCTTCCCGCGCCCGGCAACCACGCAGAAGCGGGTGGGCACCCGGAGCAAGGAATCCAGCGCTGGCCCGGTCGAGCGGGCGTTGAGGGAGATGTTGGAGCTGTTCCCGTCCTTGTCGAAGAACACGGTAGCCACATCGCCCACCACTCCCATCTCCCGCAGCTCCTGGGTCTCGCTCTTGGTCAGATACCCGCCGCGGTAGACCTGGGAAATGACCGCCGAACCAGCTGAACCCAGCGAGAAGACTGCCAGGTTCATCTCTTGCTGCACTTCAAGCACACGCCTGATCGACGTTTCCTGCCACATGGCTTCACGGGTGGACGCGCGGTCAAAAAATGCAGGCACCGGGAACTGCTCGGTGCGCGCGGTGAAGGCATGGCCAAAGCGGGTGAGGATGTCGCTGGCGTAGCTGACCCCGCTGCTGACCGGATTGGCAGCGCCATTGAGCTGCACAATTTTCGTGTCATGGGTCGGATGGGATGCCAGTGCCGTGGATACCGCTTGCATGGTGGATCCCCACGCGACGCCAACGGTCATCGAGGATGAGACGAGATCGCCGAGCAAATAGGCCGCGTGCGCCGAGACGCGAGCGAGCAATTCGGAATCTGGCATGGACCCGTCGGTGGGCACCACGTTGAAAGTCACCCCGTAGTGCTCGGAGAGCTGGTTTCCCAGCAGGGCAGACATGTTGGCGCTGGGGGTGATGCTGATCGAAACCATACCGGTGCGCTTGGCATGAGTGAGCAGGCGGGAGACCGTGGAACGCGAAGTCCCCAGCTCCTTGGCTATCACTTCCATCTTCATGTCCTGCAGGTAGTACAGCTGGGCTGCCCGCAATGCGTCCTTGGCCTTGGGCGTGGTGTGCACAGATGTGCCAGCCACGCCACGCTTGTAGGTTCCCCCGGAGGGAATTTTCTTCATCAATCTGACCATTTCTGCACGTTTGTGCATTTTGTTTGACCGATTTGCCGTTCACTCACAAGACTAGCCTCAGACTCATTCAATTGTTACAAAGGGGCACACATCGTGATTCGGGAACAGCTATCCAAACTGCGTGAACGCCCGCAAGCGCGGGTACTGGTAGTTGGCGGCGGCATCAACGGCGTAGCGACTTTCCGCTACCTGGCCATGCAGGGAATCGACGTCGCGCTGATTGAACGCGGCGACTACAGCCAAGGTGCCTCCGGCGCCAGTTCGCACATGATCCATGGCGGCATCCGCTACCTGGAGAATGGCGAATTCCGCCTGGTGCACGAATCCGTGCAGGAACGCAATTCCCTGCTGGAAATCGCGCCGCATTACGTGAAGCCGCTGCAAACCACCATCCCGATCTTCTCCACGTTCTCCGGAATCCTCAGCGCACCGACGCGCTTCCTCACCCATAAATCGGGAAAGCCGACCGAGCGTGGCGCGGCACTGATCAAAGCCGGCCTGATCATGTACGACGTGTTCGCCGGCATCGGCGGCCGCAACACCCCGTGGCACAGCTTCAAGTCGGGCAAGGCGGCCCGCAAGGACCTGCCCGAATTGCGCGACGATGTGAAGTACACTGCAACCTACTTCGACGCATCGGTGCACAACCCCGAACGCCTCACCCTGGATGTGCTGCGCGAAGGCCTGAACGCCAACGATCAGGCCCGAGCCACCAATTACGTTGAACTCGCCGGCGTTGACGGCGGCACCGCCAAGCTGCGCGATGTCCTGACCGGCGACGAATTCGACTTTGACGCCGAAGTGATCATCAACGCGACCGGCGCATGGGTTGATTTGACCAATAAGGAATTGGGCCGCGAGACCAAATGGACCGGCGGCACCAAGGGATCGCACATCGTGCTCGATCACCCGGAACTGCTCGAAGCCACCGGCGGCCGCGAAATCTTCTTCGAACACGAAGACGGCCGCATTGTCTTGATCTACCCGATGCTCGGGCGAGTGCTGGTCGGCACCACCGACCTCGAACACGACATGAACGAACCAGCGGTATGCACCGACGAAGAAGTCCAGTACTTCTTCGACCTGATCCACCACGTGTTCCCGGGCATCAAGGCCACCGAAGACCAGATCGTCTACAAGTTCTCCGGCGTGCGCCCGCTGCCAAATCACGACGACACCGCGCCGGGCTTTGTATCACGCGACTACCAGGTCAAGGAAACGCGCCTGACCGACAAGACCACCATGCTTTCGCTGATCGGCGGAAAGTGGACGACCTTCCGCGCGCTGAGCGAGAATTTGGGCGGCCAAGCCCTGTCATTCCTGGGCGAGCGCCAAGTGCAGTCGACTGCTGGCGTGCCCATCGGCGGCGGCAAGAACTTCCCTGCCAATGAAGGCGCACTGGCCGCCTGGTACGCGGCCCGCGAATCCAAAGCCTCGCGTGACCGCCTGCGGGTATTGCTTGAGCGCTACGGCACCCGGGCCGACCACGTCATGGAGCAGCTCGGTGGCAAAGAGCAGATGCTGGAGCACACCGACGAGCTCTCCTGCCAGGAAATCACCTACATGGCGAACAATGAGCAGGTCGGCCGCTTGATCGACGTTTTCATCCGCCGCACCAACCTGGCCTTCCGCGGCTTGGTGACAAAGAATTTGGTCATCGAGGTAGCCAACTGCCTAGCTGACCCAATGGGTTGGGACCAGTCCCAGCTGCAAACCGAAATCGACCATTCGCTTTCGGTCCTCGCAGATAGCCACGGAGTGATCCTCCGCTAATCTGCCACGTGGCCGGCGGCAAATAGCCGCCGGCAGTCGAAATCACTAAGAGGTCAAAGATGTCCACTCACGTGTTTCTCGCCGAGCTTGTCGGCACTTTCATACTCCTGTTGATGGGTGGCGGCGTCTGCGCGAACGTTGCCCTGAAGGGAACCCTCGGCAGTGCCGCAGGCTGGGTCGCCATCAGCTTCGGCTGGGGCCTTGGCGTTTACTGCGGCGTCTGGATTGCCGGTATTTCCGGAGCCCACCTGAACCCGGCTGTCACCCTCGGCCTGCTGGTGAATCCGGATGTTACAGAATACGCTCCAGGAGTTGCCAAGACGCTGGCTAATACCTTGCTGTACTTCCTGGCCCAGTTCATTGGCGCCTTCCTTGGTGCCGTGGGCACCTGGTTATCGTACAAGAAGCATCTGGATGATCCGCAGAACGCGGGCACCCAGCTCGGTGTCTTCTCCACCGGGCCAGCTATCCGCTCTTACGGCTGGAACCTGGTCACCGAGATCTTCGGTACTTTCGTCCTGGTGTTTGTGATCGCTGGTCTCGGACATACTCCTCATGAGCTTGGCCCACTAGCGGTAGCCTTGTTGGTTGTCGCCATTGGCCTGTCCCTCGGTGGTGCGACCGGTTACGCTATCAACCCGTTCCGTGACCTTGGTCCTCGTGTTGCCCATGCCATTTTGCCGATCAAGGGCAAGGGTTCCTCTGACTGGGCCTACTCGTGGGTTCCTTTGGCTGGGCCAGCTACCGGCGGTATCCTTGGCGGACTTGCCGCCGCTCTAATGTTCTAGAAAGAGAGCAGTAAATCATGAGTGAAAAATTTGTGATCGCCATTGACCAGGGCACAACCAGCTCCCGTGCGATTGTCTTCAACCACGCGGGCGATGTGCACTCGGTCGGCCAACTTGAACACGAACAGATCTTCCCGGCCGCCGGCTGGGTAGAGCACGACCCAGCCGAAATCTGGAACAACGTGCGTGAAGTGATCGGCCAGGCACTGTCCAAGGCCAATCTGACCCGTCACGACATCGAAGTCGTCGGTATTACCAACCAGCGTGAAACCACCGTCGTATGGGATAAGACCACCGGTGAAGCCGTATACAACGCCATTGTCTGGCAGGACACCCGCACCCAGGACATCGTCGACGAGCTGGCGTCCGACGGTGGCACCGACCGCTACAAGGAAACTGTTGGCCTGCCCTTGGCCACCTACTTTGCCGGCACCAAGATCAAGTGGATCTTGGATAACGTCGAGGGTGCACGCGAGCGTGCGGAAGCCGGCGACCTGCTCTTCGGAACCACCGACAGCTGGGTTTTGTGGAACCTGACCGGCGGCACCGATGGCGGTGTGCACGTTACCGACGTGACCAACGCTTCGCGCACCCTGTTCATGGACCTGAAGACCCTGCAGTGGGATGAGAAGATCCTCGCCGATTTCGGTGTTCCACTTTCGATGATGCCTGAAATCCGTTCCTCATCCGAGGTTTACGGCACCGTGCACACAAAGCAGTTGCTCCGCGAAGTGCCGGTAGCCGGCATCCTCGGCGACCAGCAGGCTGCCACCTTCGGGCAGGCAGCGTTCACCGCTGGTACCGCGAAGAACACCTACGGCACCGGCTGCTTCCTGATCTTCAACACCGGCACCGAGATCGTGAACTCGACCAATGGCCTTCTGACCACCATGGCCTACAAGCTCGGCGATGCCAAGCCGGTGTACGCACTGGAAGGTTCGATTGCCGTAGCCGGATCCCTGGTCCAGTGGTTGCGCGACAACATCGGCATGATCTCCTCCGCGCCGGAGATCGAAGAGCTGGCAGCCAAGGTGGAAGACAATGGCGGCGTGTACGTGGTGCCGGCATTCTCCGGTTTGTTTGCGCCGTACTGGCGTTCGGATGCCCGTGGTGCCATTGTCGGCCTGACGCGATTTGCCAACAAGAACCACATTGCCCGTGCCGCATTGGAGGCCACCGCGTTCCAGACACGCGAGGTCCTGGATGCTGTGAACGCGGACGCCGAAGTTCCACTGACCGAGCTCAAGGTCGATGGCGGCATGGTTGCCAACGAGGCACTGATGCAGTTCCAGGCCGACATCTTGGGCGTACCCGTGGTTCGCCCGAAGGTTACCGAAACCACTGCCTTGGGTGCGGCCTATGCTGCCGGATTGGCTGTGGGCTTCTGGAAGGATTTGGGCGAGTTGGAAGCCAACTGGTCCGAGGACAAGCGCTGGGAGCCAACCATGGATGAACAAGCGCGCGAGCGCAACCTGCGTCTGTGGAAGAAGGCCGTGACCCGCACCTTCGATTGGGTCGACGAGGACACCAAGGCCTAATCGCTTGCTCTTGCACGTAAATTGAGCACGAAATGACGCCCGAACCTGCCAAGGTTCGGGCGTCATTTCGTCCAGCCAATTAGCGCATGCGGCTACGGGGACCCATCGGGATCCGGTCCGGCGTTGCCGTCCGTGGCCGGGGGCGTGGGACCGGCAGATTCTGCGGGCTGGGTTCGGTCAGGGCAATCCCCAGCTTGGAGCGCTCCCCAGTACGTGTTGCGCCGGGGTTTCTGTTCCGGATCGAGGTGTTCGGGCAGGATCACATGCGGCAGGCCATCGACGTCGACCACCTTGAGCTGGTCCGCATGCCGCTGATGATGACCGGACGTGCACAGCCCGGCTCCCGACCAGACGCTGGTTTCACCGCCCTCGGACCACGGCACGTCATAGTGGTCGACCTCAGTGTTCTCGGGCGGGGTAGTGCAGTCGGGCACAATGCATCCCCGATCCCGGGCCATGATGGCCGTTCTGATCGCTCCTTTGTGGAAACGCTGTGATCGTCCCATGTCCAGGGGCTGGCTGTTTGATCCCAGCACCAGCGGAATGATTCCCGCGTGGGCCAGCAGCCGTCGAAGTTCGCCGGGCGGAATATCAACTCCATGGGCGCTTACCCCATGTGCCTCGGCCAGATTCTGCAAGTCGCTGAGCCACATGTACACCAGCACCTTCGGGACAATGTTCTTCTGCTTGCCCGGAGTCGCGCTGGCAGCAAGAATCGCCATGAGGGCGTTGAGCCGGCGCCCTGCGGCGTCCGGTGCCTCGTGATCGGCGGGCCCCGCCTGGGTTTGCGTGTCATTGGGGGTTCCAGCAGCGTCTTCGGCGGCGGTTTCGCGCTCGGCAGGCGTTCCGTTGTCTCCAGCCGTTTCGCTGCGGGCCCAATCAGGCATCTGCTGCTCGCTGATCAGCCAGTCTGGTGTTGGCGGCGCGGGGCGGTTTTGCTCCTGGTCGGAGGCAGTGTCATTTTCCTGCGAAGGCTGATCCGGATCGGAGGATGCCGATCTGGAATTTGCCGGCTTGCGCGCTGCCTTGCCCGCCTTGGTGCGCGGATTGCCCGACTGCGCGGCCATGGAATGGAGCACCTCGGCTTGTGAAGCATCGGTGCGCAGATGGAAAGTGTGCACGCCGCCAATCACCTTGCCGATGAAGAAACCGAGCTTGGGCGGGATGATCATCCCGTGGGTTTCCCTGTACTGGTTGATCTGGGCGCCGATCTGCTTGCGGGCTGCATTGGGGCCAAGCTCAGCCAGGGCTTGCGCGGCGCTCTCCTCGAGCAGCTGGCCATCGGTTCCGCGGGCGCGCAATGGAGCCGGCACCCCGTCGAAGGTCGTATCCCCGGGTTCCAGCTTCTCCAGTTGGCGCGAAATCTGCGCGATCCTGCGCCGATCGACGCTGCCCTGGGCAAAGAGCTCGGCCAGGTGCTCAAAGCGCGGTGCGCATTCTTCCCCGCTGGAAGTCCGCCGGCCGATGAGCAAATGGGCATCGTCGATGCGGCGCTGCGCCTCAAAAAAGCTGATGCCCAGCCAGGCGGCGATGAGTTCTTCCGCATTGTTGTAGCAGGTCCGGCCGCTGGCCAGCTGAGGCGGTTGCGCAAGGCAGGCGTCCAGTTCCGCCTGGGGCCGCCCGGGCAGCTTTCGCAGCGTGTCCAGCGTGGACAGGCTCAATGCGTGGGCGGCGGTCAGTTCGGCATCAAAGGCCAGCGCGATTTTCTGGAAATGCGCCAGCTGCTCGACCTGTTCGATGAGCTGGAGGTTCAGCAGCACCAGGCGGGGGTCCTTGCTTTGGTGGACGAGCCGCCCGATCGCCGTCAGGATCGACAGGCACATGGTGCCCAGCTCGAGCAGCATGGCGGAGGTGAGCTGGGACCCCAATTTCCAGGGACCCTGGCACATCTCGCGCATGGCGGCCAAGAGGGCGGTGGTCTTCATGTGCACGAGCATCCCGTGCTGGGACACGCGCTGATCGAACACTGGGGCGGATTGTGGAGAACTTTCCGGCACGCGGTTTTGGCGCAAGCGAAGCCGGGAATGCCGCTGTGTCGAATCTGGCTCTTCACCGATGCGCGCCACTAGGCGATGTGCGATAGAATCGCGATATGCATCCGAAGCGCAACCTAGTTTAAGCACGGCCGATGGCCGTACCCCCGAGTGGAAATTTGGGGGCTTTTGTTGTGTCTGGAACCAAAAACAAGTTTTTCCAATCCGAAATATTTCCGCAAAGCGTGTGAGAAGAGCAGCGTGACATCATCGACGAATGAACCCAGGACCTACGACTTCAAGGACATCGAGTCCAAGTGGCTGCCGGTATGGGACGAGCTAGAAGTATTCAAGCCCGCCGATGATGGCAGCCGCGAGCGACGCTATGTCCTGGACATGTTCCCCTACCCATCGGGCGACCTGCACATGGGCCATGCCGAGGCCTTTGCCATGGGCGACGTTGTGGCCCGCTACTGGCGCTTGCGCGGCTTTGATGTGATGCACCCGATCGGCTGGGACTCCTTCGGCCTGCCGGCAGAGAACGCCGCGATCAAGCGCAACAGCCACCCGGCCGAGTGGACCTACAAGAACATCGACACCCAGGCCGCCAGCTTCAAGCGCTACGCCATTTCCGCCGACTGGGATCGCCGCCTGCACACCTCGGATCCCGAGTACTACCGCTGGACCCAGTGGCTGTTCACCAAGTTCTACGAAAAGGGCCTGGCCTACCGCAAGGACCACCCGGTGAACTGGTGCCCGAAAGACCAGACCGTGCTGGCCAACGAGCAGGTCGTCAACGGCGCCTGCGAGCGTTGCGGCACCGCGGTGACCAAAAAGTCCCTGAACCAGTGGTACTTCAAGATCACCGACTACGCCGACCGCCTGCTGGATGACATGGAGCAGCTTAAGGGCCACTGGCCCGAGCGCGTGCTGCTGATGCAGAAGAACTGGATCGGCCGCTCCGAAGGCGCCGAGGTGACCTTCGAGATCGAGGCCGCCGAGGACAAGCCCGCGGTGCAGATCCCGGTCTTCACCACCCGCCCGGACACCCTGTACGGTGCCACCTTCATGGTGGTCGCCGCGGACGCCGATCTGGCCGGCGAGCTGGTCACCGATGAGCACCGCGGCGCCCTGGAGGACTACCAGGAGCAGGTCAAGGCGCTGAGCGAGATCGAGCGCCAGTCCACCGAGCGCGAGAAGACCGGCGTGTTCACCGGCCGCTATGGCATCAACCCGCTCTCGGGGGAGAAGCTGCCGATCTGGGCCGCCGACTACGTGCTGGCCGACTACGGCACCGGCGCGATCATGGCCGTGCCCGCGCACGACCAGCGCGACCTGGACTTCGCCCGCGCCTTCAACCTGCCGGTGCGCGTGGTCGTTCAGACCGGTGCCGAGGACCCGAATGAGACCGGCACCGCCACCGCCGGGGAGGGCCAGCTGGTCAACTCGGGCGAGCTGACCGGCCTGGAGAAGAGTGCGGCGATCGCCAAGGCGATCGAGATCGTGGAAGCTGCCGGCACCGGCAAGCACACCATCAACTTCCGCCTGCGCGACTGGCTGCTGAGCCGCCAGCGCTTCTGGGGCACCCCGATCCCGATCATCCACTGCGCTGATTGCGGCGAGGTCCCGGTGCCCGATGACCAGCTGCCGGTGCGCCTGCCGGACAACCTGCGCGGCGAGCAGCTGTCCCCGAAGGGCACCAGCCCGCTGGCAGCTGCCGAGGAATGGGTCAACGTCTCCTGCCCGAAGTGCGGCGGCGCCGCCAAGCGCGACACCGACACCATGGACACCTTCGTGGACTCCTCGTGGTACTTCCTGCGCTTCGTCTCCCCGGATTACACGCAGGGGCCTTTCGATCCGAAGGCCGTGCGCGACTGGATGCCGGTAGGCCAGTACGTCGGCGGCGTCGAGCACGCCATCTTGCACCTGCTGTACTCGCGCTTCTTCACCAAGGTCATCCACGACCTGGGCCTGATCGACGCGACCGAGCCATTCTCCGCGCTGCTGAACCAGGGACAGGTCCTGAACGGCGGCAAGGCGATGAGCAAGTCGCTGGGCAACGGCGTGGATCTGGGCGAGCAGCTGGACAAGTTCGGCGTGGACGCGGTGCGCCTGACCATGGTCTTCGCCTCCCCGCCGGAGGACGACGTGGACTGGGCCGATGTCTCCCCATCGGGCTCGCAGAAGTTCCTGGCCCGCGCCTGGCGCATCGCCCAGGACGTGGCCAGCGAGGCCGGCGTGGACTGCGCGGCCGGGGACAAGGCGCTGCGCCAGGTCACCCACCGCACCGTGCACGAATCCGCGCAGCTGCTCGATTCAGGCAAGTTCAACGTGGTCATCGCCAAGGCCATGGAGCTGGTCAACGCCACCCGCAAGACCATCGACTCCGGCGCCGGCGCGTCCGACCCGGCAGTGCGCGAAGCGGCCACCGTCGTCGCCCAGCTGCTGAGCATGTTCGCCCCGTACACCGCCGAGGACATGTGGGAAGCTTTGGGCTACGCGCCTTCCGTGGTCACCAGCACCTGGCCAGAAGTTGACGAATCGCTGCTGGTGGATGACACCGTCACCGCCGTGGTGCAGATCAAGGGCAAGGTCCGTGCCCGCCTGGAGGTCCCGGTGGACATCACCGAGGACGAGCTGCGCGAGCAGGCACTGGCCCATGAAGCGGTGATCCGGATGCTCGAGGGCAAGGCGCCGCTGAAGGTGATCGTGCGTGCGCCGAAGCTGGTGAACGTGGTTCCGGCCCCGTAAGCTCGGCTCATGGACGAACGACAGAAAAGCTCGCGCGCGGGCTGGCTGCCCAAGTGGCTGGCCCCGCGCGGGCTTTCGCGTCCCCGCATCGGGGTGGTCACCGACTCGGCTTCCTGCCTTCCCGCAGCTTTCCGCGACCGGCCCGGCTTCGTGGAGGTCGACATCCCGATTATCGTGGATAACCACGTGCAGGGCTCGGATACCCAGGCGCTGATGATGGGGCTGGCCATGGGCAAGGCGGTGAAGACCTCGCGCCCGGCACCGGGCGAATTCGCGCGCGTCTACCGCCAGCTGCTTGATTCGGGATGCGATCACGTCATCTCCATCCACATCTCCGGGGCCCTGTCGGGAACCGCGGAGGCCGCGCGGCTGGCTGCCGCCGATTTCGGCCACCAGGTCACGGTGCTCGATTCCCGCACGGTGGCTTTGCCGCTGGGCTTTGCCGTGGCCGACGTGCTCGATGCCAGGGATGCCGGGGCGCCGGTGGAAATGCTCGAGCAGATCGTCCGGATGTCCACCGCCAGCTCCGTGTACTTTGCGGTGCCTTCCCTGGAGCAGCTGCGCCGCGGCGGCCGGATCAGCGCGCTCTCCTCGGTGCTGGGCAGCCTCTTGAACGTGAAGCCGATCCTGACCATCGACCAGGGCGCCATCTGCGCGCTGGAAAAGCCCCGCTCCTTCGCCCGCGCCCAGGCCCGGCTCGTAGCCCTTGCGCTGCGCGATGCACGGGCAGCCAAGGGCCCGGTGCGCCTGGGCGTCATGCACTTTGGCGCCGTAGAACTCGCGACCGAAATTGCCACGGAGCTGGGCCCCTCCAGCAGCCAGCCGGTGGTGATCGAATCGCTGCCCGCGGTGCTGGCCGCCCACACCGGGATGGGTGTTCTCGCGGTATCCGTGGCGCCGCTGGATCCACAGCCAGTCACTGATACCCTGGAGCCTGCCGGGCCCTGATCCATACTGTGGCGCATGGGCCGCCACGATTTTTTCAGCAAGTACGCGCCACGCCCCGGTCGTGTCAGGTTTGCAATCTCGCGCGTGGCGGTGCTTGCCCTGGTCCTGGTCGTGCTCGGCTGGATCGGCATCTCGATACTTTTGGCTCCGCCGCCGGCCAGCGAGCAATTGGCGGCGATTCCCCTTGAATCCGGGCCCTCGAGCACCAGCGCCCCGGCCGGAAGCCCTTCCAGCCCGGGCCACCGGCCCGGACCGCAGGTGACCGTGCATGTTGTTGGCGCGGTCAAGAAGCCCGGCGTCTATGACCTGCCTGAAGGATCGCGCATCACCGACGCGGTGAAAAAGGCTGGCGGCCTGGCCAAGGACGCCCACCCCGAGCTGGTCAACCTGGCTGCCAAGCTCGTAGATGGCCAGCAAGTGATCCTGCCCGGCAACAGCAGCGCTGCCACAGGGCAAAACGCCCCGGCGCCCGCCGAGACGGCGAAAATCTCGATCAGCACTGCCGACGCGCAAACGCTGCAGGAACTCCCCGGCATCGGCCCTGCCTTGGCCGAGCGGATCATCGACTTCCGGACCGAGAACGGCCCCTTCGCCTCGGTCGCGGAACTTGACGCGGTGTCCGGGATCGGCCCGGCCATGCTGGAAAAGCTCACCGAATTGGTGGTCCCATGAACACCGACTTTCGCGGCCTGTGGCTGCTCGCAGGGGCCTGGATCGCCGCCTACTTCACCATGCCTGGGCTGCTGCTCTGGGTGTTCATTGGCCTGCTGGCACTGCTGCTGGCCCTCTTGCTTCGGGAACGCCATGACGGCGCACAGGCCGCACCGTGGTTCACCGGCCCCATCGTTTTCCTGCTTGGGCTGCTGGCGGTGGCCTCGCTGGGCTTGACCCGGACCGAATGCGTTCTCCCCGAGGACCAGGAGCATCAGCGCCGCGCCGTGCTCAGTTTTGGGCAGGCCGGGGCGCCTGACCCGGAAGGAGTGCGCAAGGGCAAGGCAACAATCGAGCGCTACTGGCAGGATGATGCGTGGGTGCAATGCGAGATACCGGTGTATCTGAGCGTGCCGTACCCGCTGCCGGATCATGCCGCTTCCTTCGAGAGCGTTGTCAGCCTTGACCCGGCGGATGCCGGATCCTTCAACTGGTGGGCGCGGGCGGCCAGCGAACCGAAGGTGCTTTCCGAGGCCAAACCGAATGCTGCCGATCATTTGAAGCAGCGGTTTTCGCTGGCCCTCAACCATTTGCCGGGCAACGCCCGGGCCCTGCTGCCGGGCATGCTCTATGGCGATCGAGAAGGCCAGGACGAGGCATTGTCTGATGCGATGAAGACCAGCGGCCTGAGCCACCTCACCGCGGTCAGCGGATCAAATATTGCATTGCTGGCCGCAATCGCCTTGGCCCTGCTTCGGCTGTTCCAGATTCCCAGGGCGCCAAGCACGTTGTTGATGATTGGCGCAGTGTGGCTTTTCACCTGGTTCGTCGGGCCGGATCCCAGCGTCCTGAGGGCAAGCTTGATGGGCAGCATTGCGGTCCTCTCGCTGCTCGCCGGCCGGGGCCAGGCCTCGTTGGGGATCCTGTCTTTGAGCGCGACCATCTTGCTGCTGATTGATCCGGGATTGGGAGCCGAACCGGCTTTTGCCCTGTCGGTCCTGGCCACCCTTGGCATCATCATGCTGACACCGGCGCTCACCGAAATTTTTGGGCAATTCCTGCCTTCGTGGCTGGCTGAACTGACTGCTATTTGCTGCGCAGCACAATTTACCTGCCTGCCGGTGGTTATTGCGTTGAACAGCAATTTCAGCCTCTATTCATTGCCCGCAAATCTGCTGGTTGCACCATTGCTCCCGTTGATTACCGCGGTCGGGATGGCGTGTTTGCTGCTTTGCACCCCATTGCCGTCCGTGGCCCATGCCCTGCTGTGGATCCCGGGGCTCCCAGCCGAGCTCATTGGCCGCATCGCGCAGTTTTCCGCTGGCCTGCCGGGTGCGGCCAGGCCATGGCCTGCTGGCGCCTTTGGAATTGTCCTGGCCATCATGCTGGCTGCCGTGCTTTGCATCCTCTTGATCGCGGGGCGCGAGACAGAACATGTTCGCGTGCGACAGGTTTCACTGGGCATTCTCGGCGCGGTCCTCGTCTTTGCCGCGGCGTTGATCGTGCCGGCGACGATGTTTTATCGCGCGCCGGTTGGCAGCAACTGGAATATCGCCATGTGCGATGTCGGCCAAGGCGACGCCGTCGTTATCAATGTGGGGGAGAACCAGGGATGGCTGATAGATGCGGGTCCTCCGGACGGAAACGTCGTCCAGTGCCTGCGCAGGCTGAATATCACCGCGCTGCCCATCATCTTTGTTACCCATTCCCACGCCGACCATTTGGGAGGAATCGAAGCCGTGGAGGAGTCGGGAATCAAAATTGGCCAGCGGCTGGTCTCTGCCGGTTTCGAAATCGACCGGTGGCCCGGGGCCCAAGTGGTCGAGCAGGGAGATGGCCAGGCCTTCGGGACCGTGGACTATCACGTGATCGGTCCGGAGACCGTGGCGGCCAGGAGCGCGGAACCCAATGACACGTCGCTCGTGATCCGTTTTAGGTTCCATACGCACAACGGGGACATCGACTATTTTTCCGCCGGAGACATGGAGACCGAGGCGATGGCCGCGCTGCTGCGAAAATACCCGCAGCCGCCTGCCGCGATTCTCAAGGCCTCGCATCACGGAGCCCGAAATGGCGGAACGCAGATCATCAAATCCATATCGCCCCAGGTGCTCTTGGTTTCTGCGGGCAAGGACAATTCCTATGGCCATCCGCATCCGGAAACCCTACGGGCCGCTCAAGAGGTTGGAGCCCGAGTCTTCAGGACTGACCAGTCAGGTACGGTGCTTCTCACATTTACCGAGCAAGGGGTTCTGAGTACTGCCATGGGTTCGCCAGTTCGGTAGGATCGATATATCGACCGAAGCACTAAGGAGCTCGATGGCACGCGCCCAAGCCAATCCAGGGATCTCATGGCGAGAACTCACGCCGCAACCGCTGATTTTGCTCACCGGTTCAGAAGATTACCTGGCGTCCCGAGCTTTCGAGCTGCTCCGTTCGCAAGCCTCCCAGCGTGAGGATATCGAGGTCACACGGCTCGACGCATCCAAATATGAGCCGGGGGAGCTTTTGCTGGCTACCAGTTCCTCGTTGTTCTCCAGCGCCAATCTGGTGGAAGTTCACGAGCTCGCCCAGATGAACGAGTACTTCCTGAAAGATGCCACCAGTTATCTCAAGGACCAAGCGCCCGAAAATGTCTTGATCATGCATTACTCGGGTGGTACCCGTGGCAAGAAGCTCATTGATGCTATTAAAGCGGCTGGCGCATTGATCGTGAATTGCCAACCGGTGAAAAAAGACGCGGAGAAGATCGACTTCGTCCAGGCCGAAATGAAGGCAGCGAAGCGCCGGATCACGAACGACGCGGTGAAAGCCCTCGTCGCTGCGGTCGGCAACTCTTTGGCCGAGCTTGGCTCGAGCTGCTCGCAGCTGATTCAGGACACTACAGGCACGATTGACCAGGACATGGTTGATCGCTACTACGGCGGCCGCGTCGAGGCGACGGCTTTTAAAGTCGCTGATGCCGCAATTTCCGGCAATGCACAGGCCGCCCTGCGAACGTTGAGGCATTCTCTGGGGACCGGAACGGATCCGATTCCCATTGTGGCGACCCTGGCAATGAAAGTGCGCCAGCTCGCCAAAGTTCTCGGGGTGAATGAGCCAGCTGCGACGCTGGCCTCCGAGCTGGGGATGGCCCCGTGGCAAGTTCAGCAAGCGCAGCAACAAGCTCGCGGCTGGAAACGCAGCGACCTGGCCCTGTGCATTGAGGAAATCGCGAACACGGACCGGATGGTCAAGGGCGGAAGCCGATCGCCAGGCTACGCCCTGGAGCATGCCATCCTGTTCATTTCCGAAAAAGCACCAAAAAGATAGAACAATGCCCCGTGCGATGCCCTGGAGATGCGCTGGCGTAGTGCGCCAGCAAACTTGGACCCACCACGCAATCTTCTAGTCGTTGCATAAAAAGTCGATGCTGAAGTCCGCGGTTTCCTGCAGCGCCGTTTATACTAACAGCATGATTAATCGACGATCACTCGCAAAAATCGCCGCTGGAGCCTTGTCAGCTCTTGCACTGGCCGCAACCCTGTCCGCCCCCGCCTCGGCCTACGAGCCTGCACCCGAAGGCCCGGCGGGACTGACCTGCAACGCAGACATGAAGCGCGGGGATCCAGAGTTCCCCGGCCTTCTCAGGGGAGTGCAATACGCCTACTGGCCAGGCTCGAATGAAGGTGGTCCAGGCGTGGACGCCTTCGTTAATCTGAATCCAGTCCACCACACGAACTTGGGATTCAACCCGAAAGCGCTTGTCGAGAAAAATGGCTATGATTCCCTGTTGTATGCGACCAATCCCGACGGCACCCTCTATGTGGTGGACGGCTATGAATCAACCGTAGTCAATAACACGTGGGCTGGAATCCGCACCATGACCGACGTTGTCGTGACCGACAAGTACGACTCTGCCACCGGTGTCACCTACACCTACGCCATCACCGATCAGGGTGCGCTCTACCGGTACACGCAGTCGCAAGCGACAGCTAACATGTTCGGCAGGGTCCAAGTTTCCCCTCGCGGCTGGTGGCCGTTGAAGGGATTCAGCTACTGGATGACCAAGACCCTGTCCAACGGCGACCAAGCGGATATTTTCCTGTCCAACGCCTCGGACGGCCGGTTGCTGGAATACACCATTCCCCGGGCAACGCCGACGAACTGGTCCTCAAAAGTTGTTCGCTCCTCCACGTGGCAGAACTTCGTTTCCTTCTCCGTTGGCAACTGCACTGATGCCAATGGAAATCGGACACGAACCGCTCCGCTGCTCGCCACCACAAAGGCCGGCGATGTGTGGCTCTACTACGTCAGCAAATCAACTCCCGACGCGCTGCCAGCAGTCACCAATGGCACTCGCATCGCAACTGGCTTCACCAACTCGTACAACGGCTGACGCTTTATAAGCAGAAGTTCCGGGATCTGGCCGGAGCCTGCCAACGTGTTCTGCACCGCAGGGCGTGGCATGGCTGGCTCCGGCTATTACGTTCAAATTGGCAGTTCGGCGGGCAGCGGCCTGGTACATCGAACAGCGCTCAAAGCCACACGGGATTCCGATCCGCAGCAGTATCCGGCATTGAGCATCGGATGATCTCGTCGACTTGCCGGGGCCGATTCAACGGCCATCTCCTGTACCACTGCCGCTGGCAACACAAAACCCCCGCACCCAATGGATGCGGGGGAGATGATGAAGTCTAAGCTTGGCTTAGAGGGCGCTAACCTTCTTGGCAATTGCCGACTTGCGGTTTGCAGCGTTGTTCTTGTGCAGAACACCCTTGCTTACAGCCTTGTCGAGCTTCTTGCCAGCCAGGCGCAATGCCTCGGTTGCCTTATCCTTGTCACCGGCGGCTACTGCCTCGTTGACGTTGCGGATTACGGTCTTAACCTCGGAACGGACAGCTACGTTACGCAGACGTGCCTTTTCGTTGGTCAGGATACGCTTCTTCTGGGACTTGATGTTAGCCACTTTAATAAACTCTCTCGTTTATCGTTTTATACGGTCGGTAGAGGGTTCATCCTTCAGGCCATCGACTGAGCGGTGTGGGGCACCTATGGCGACCCGAAGGGGGCGTGTTGCCCAACCTGCGCAACACACAAGGATTAACTTTATCAGACACGGGGCCCAACAACGAGTACTTAGGCTCGTTCGTTTAGGGCGTTCACCACATTTGAGAAGCGTTCCCGGTCCAAGATGGCCCCTTCGCGGCGAATGGACTGGTCATTGAGGCGAATGATGCGATCCAGCTTTACTTCGCTGGGACGCCGTTCCCGATCCCAACTCCCGGTCCCGATATCCATGTAGTCGGGATTCCGGTGGCTTGAGTTGTTCTTGTCCTTGCTCGTAAGCATGAGGCCAAGAAGCCACCCGCGGTCTCGACCGACAATCAGCACCGGACGGTCCTTGCCCTGGGAGTGGTCCTCTTCATATGGCACCCAGCCCCAGACGATTTCGCCCGGATCGGCGTTGCCGTCCAATGACGGCTGGTACTCATAGTTGATCGCCCCGCGGAAATCGCCCGGGTAGCCGTCCGCAGCCGATGCGCCGGCGTTGCTCCCGCGCCCAGACGAGGCACGAGGGGTGCTCCGCGAGCCAGAATTCCCGGCGCCGCTATTTCCTGCGGTACGGGAGCGTGTCGCATTGATCTGCTTGAACACGCGCATCACGAGTCTAAGTATCTTCTCTGGATTCACTGCCATGAACGACAAACTACCAGCTGCCGATGGCCGAAATACGTGATGACTCAGAAACCATGACAGAATGGAGGCTAATCCAACTACGTCTTTTAGTCAGCTAGTGAGGTCTGTTTAGGTGTCTCCATTGGCCCGCACCGCTCAGGTGCCTGCCGCGACCGATCCGTCGCTTATCCGTAACTTCTGCATCATCGCCCATATCGACCATGGCAAGTCGACCTTGGCCGACCGCATGCTGCAGTTGACCGGCGTTGTCTCGGCCCGCGACATGAAGGCCCAATATCTGGATCGCATGGATATTGAGCGCGAACGCGGCATCACCATCAAGTCCCAGGCAGTTCGCATGCCATGGGAGTCCGAAGATGGGACCGCCTATGCGCTGAACATGATCGACACCCCGGGTCACGTTGACTTCACCTATGAGGTGTCGCGTTCCCTGGCCGCCTGCGAAGGCGCCATCCTGCTGGTCGACGCCGCCCAGGGAATCGAGGCCCAGACCCTCGCGAACCTGTACCTCGCTATTGAGGGCGACTTGACCATCATCCCGGTGCTGAACAAGATCGACCTTCCCAACGCACAGCCAGAAAAATACGCCGCCGAACTGGCCAACTTGATTGGCTGCGAGCCAGATGAGGTGCTCAAGGTATCGGGCAAGACCGGCGAAGGCGTCGAGGCGCTGCTCGATGAGGTCATCAAGCAGCTTCCACCGCCTGTCGGCGATGCCAAGGCGCCAGCGCGCGCCATGATCTTCGACTCGGTGTACGACACCTACCGCGGTGTTGTGACCTATGTACGTGTCGTCGATGGCAACCTGTCTCCTCGCGAGAAGATCCAGATGATGTCCACCGGCACCACCCACGAACTGCTGGAAATCGGCGTATCCTCGCCAAACCCGGAGCCCACCAAGGGCCTGGGCGTTGGCGAAGTGGGCTACCTGATCACCGGTGTCAAGGACGTCCGCCAGTCCAAGGTGGGCGATACCGTCACCAACTACCTGAAGCCTGCCAGCGAGTCATTGGGCGGCTACGAAGAAGCCAAGCCCATGGTGTTCTCGGGCCTGTACCCGATGGACGGCACGGATTACCCGGTACTGCGTGATGCGCTGGACAAGCTGCAGCTCAACGACGCCGCCCTGACGTACGAGCCGGAAACGTCTGTCGCCCTGGGCTTCGGCTTCCGCGTGGGCTTCCTGGGCCTATTGCACTTGGAAATCACCCGGCAGCGCCTGGAGTCCGAGTTCAATCTGGATTTGATTTCCACCGCGCCGAACGTGGTGTACGAGGTCATGGGCGAAGACAAGCAGATGATCACCGTGACCAACCCTTCGGAGTTCCCGGACGGAAAGATCCTGGAAGTGCACGAGCCGATGGTGGCCGCCACCATTCTTGCTCCGAGCGAATTCATTGGCGCGGTCATGGAATTGTGCCAGGCCCGGCGCGGCACCATGCGCGGCATGGACTACCTCTCCGAGGACCGCGTGGAGATGCGCTACCACCTGCCGTTGGCTGAAATCGTGTTCGACTTCTTCGACCAGCTCAAGTCCAAGACCCGCGGCTACGCCTCGCTGGACTGGAAGGCCGACGGCGAGCAGGTTGCCGATCTGGTCAAGGTCGATATCTTGTTGCAGGGCGACCAGGTGGATGCGTTTTCCGCGATCACCCACCGGGACAAGGCGTACTCGTACGGCACCATGATGACCTCGAAGCTGCGCGAATTGATTCCCCGCCAGCAGTTCGAGGTGCCGATCCAGGCTGCCATCGGTTCGCGCATCATCGCCCGCGAGAACATCCGCGCGATCCGCAAGGACGTGCTGGCCAAGTGCTACGGCGGCGATATCAGCCGCAAGCGCAAGCTGCTGGAGAAGCAGAAGGAAGGCAAGAAGCGCATGAAGATGGTTGGCCGCGTGGAAGTTCCGCAGGAAGCCTTCATCGCAGCCCTGTCCACCGACGAGCCGAAAAAGAAGTAAATGCCATCAGTACTGCCTGACGGCGATCCGGCTCCGGCCGATGGTCTGCTCCCGGCCTCATGCGCGCATGAGGCCCAGGGGCGGACCATGTCCTTTTATGTCCATATTCCGTTCTGCACGGTGCGCTGCGGCTACTGCGATTTCAATACGTACACCGCCACCGAGCTGGGTTCGGGCTCGAGCCAGGCGACCTATGCTGCCACGGTGAGCAAGGAAATCAGCTTTGCCCGCGAGGTGATGGACCGCTCGGGCCAGCCGCACCGGGAAATTGAAACCGTCTTCTTTGGCGGCGGCACTCCGACGCTATTGCCCGCCGGCGACTTGGTATCGGTGCTCGGTCAGATTCGCCGGGACTTCGGCCTGAAGCCGGGTGCGGAAATCACCACCGAGGCCAACCCCGATTCGGTGACCCGCGAGAGCTTGCAGGAACTGGCCGACGGCGGATTCACCCGTGTTTCCTTCGGAATGCAGTCTGCTGTGCCCCATGTGCTCAAGGTCCTGGAACGAACCCATGACCCCAAGCGGGTGCCCCAGGCTGTGGCATGGGCTCGCGAAGCCGGCCTTGATGTCAGCGTCGATCTGATCTACGGCACTCCGGGGGAGAGCCTGGAAGATTGGCGCATGAGCATCGAAGCGGCGCTGAGCTACGAGCCGGACCATATTTCCGCCTATGCGCTGATCATCGAAGAGGGAACCAAGCTTGCTGCGCAAATCCGCCGTGGCGAGGTTCCCAATATCGACGATGATGACCATGCCGAGAAATACCAGATGGCTGATGAGATGTTCGCTGCCGCCGGTTTCTCCTGGTACGAAGTGAGCAATTGGGCCAAGACTCCAGCCAACGCCTGCCAGCACAATATTGCGTATTGGAAGGGCGGCGATTGGTGGGGTGCAGGACCTGGCGCGCATTCGCACGTCGGCGGCCTGCGCTGGTGGAATGTGAAGCATCCAGCTGCGTATCAGCAGCGCATTGATGCAGGGATCTCTCCCGGACACGGCCGAGAGTACCCCGATGCCCAGGCTGTCCAGCTGGAGCGAACGATGCTGTTGACCCGCCTGAGTTCCGGCATGCAAATCAGTGAGCTCGATGCCACCGGGCGCACCAAGGTCGCGGGGCTGATTGCTGATGAACTGATTGATGCCAAGGCGGCTTTTGCTGGCACCTTGGTGTTAACGCAACGAGGCCGGCTGCTAGCCGACCTCGTGGTGCGAGAATTGCTCGATTTCTAGACCTGGGTAGATCTGCTACTTCATCAGGCGAAGATTGAACTTGTAGCGGTAGGGGCGTCCCTTGTTAGCTTGGATGGCGGCAAGGGCGCCTGAAACCGTCATGTAAACCCACAGGGCCACGGCAAGCACGGAGAAAAGCCAGCCGATGCCGGGCAGGATCGTGCAGACGTTCAGCGCAATGGCCAGAATGGTGAGCGGGAAAGTGAAGTTGAAGGCTTCCTTGGATTCCTGGGCGGTGAATGCGCCCCGGTCGCGGAAAACCGCAAAAATAATGGCAGACGGAATGCAGCCGAGAATGGCGCCGAAGTGGGCCATGGTCGACCATTGCCGGTCCTCGGTTGGAGTCAGCGGCAACGCAGCGGTTCGCGATCCTTCGAAGCGCGAATTCTCCGATGACTGCGTCTGGCGTGAAGTCACTATTTTCCCTTGTCTTGCTGTGGCTGGTTTCTTCTCCATCATAGCTGGCTCGGTTCACGCAGAGGCTTGATTACCGGGCTAAAGTCCAGCTATTGGTCAATTGTTAGGAAACCGTAATCTTCGGTGGTCAGAAAATCGATCAATTCTTCTATTCTTCCCAAAAGCTGTGGTTCCAGCTGCCCATAGTGCGAGACCGTGGACAGGATCCGCTGCCAGCCGATGCCGATATCCTCGGCAGATTCGTGCGGCCAGCCGAAGGCGCGGAGCACACCGGTTTTCCAGTCGGTGCCCTTGGGGATGACAGGCCAGGCCTTGATTCCGAGCGTCGCGGGCTTGATCGCTTGCCAGACGTCGATATACGGGTGCCCGAGGATCAGGACGTTCTGTGCTGCGCCGGGGACCCTCATGGCTTCGGCGGCAATGCGGGCCTCTTTGGTGCCGGCCACGAGGTGGTCAACGAGGATGCCAAGGCGGCGTTCGGGAGAAGGGGCAAAATCGCGGATGGCTCCGGCCAGGTCGTCAACACCGTGCAGCGGTTCAACAACGATCCCCTCAACACGCAGGTCATGGCCCCAAACCTTTTCCACGAGTTCTGCATCGTGCTTGCCTTCCACCCAGATGCGGCTGGCGCGTGCCTGGCGGGCCTTCAATCCGGTGACCGCCCGGGAGCCGGAAGCGGAGACCATGGTCTTGGGCTGCGCGGCTTTGGCTACCGGATCAACCATCTCGACGGGTTCGCCTTCGAGATAGAATCCGAAACCGGCCTGGAACGAGCGCGTCTTGCCATGGCGGTCCTCCAGCACGATGATGCGCATGCCGCCGGACTTCTCGGTACGCGTGACTTCGCCAACCCAGCCTGAGGTGGCATCTTCCAGAACCATGCCGCGTTCGATGGGTACCTGGCGGAGTTTTTTCTGTGCCGGGGCACTGAGATCTTGCGGTCCCCAGGAGTAATTAGCCACGTACTGCCTTTCGCTGTGATCGAATACGCTCGAAATCCAATGCTAGCAACCGTTGAACGTATTAGACTTGGCACTTGACAGGTTAGAGTGCCAAACCCTTCTGATAGGGATGCCAAGGAGGTGGCGTTGTGAGTGAGCTTCGGCGTTTGGATGTTTTGCGCGCCATCGTGGAAGACTACGTCCAGTCGCGTGAACCGGTTGGTTCCAAGGCGCTGCTCGATCGGCACAATCTTGGCGTCAGTGCGGCCACGATCCGAAATGACATGGCCCTGCTGGAAGAAGAGGGCCTGATTGCTGCCCCTCACACCTCATCGGGCCGTATTCCGACCGAAAAGGGCTATCGCCGTTTTGTCGATGAGATTGGCGAGCTCAAGCCGCTGTCCAGGGCAGAACGCGATGCCATCAACAAGATCCTGGATGACTCCACCGACCTGGATGAGATGCTTAAGAGCACTGTTCGGCTCTTGGCCAGGCTGACCAATCAGGTAGCGATGATCCAGGTGCCGCACTACGACACCGCGTCGCTGAAGAACCTCGAACTGCTCAGCTTGGGCAGCTCCCAGGTGCTGATGGTCATGATTGCTTCCAACGGCACCGTGGACCAGCGCATGATGGCCGTTGCGCGCTTGTACTCGGATGCCGAATTGGCCGACCTGAAGCTGTGGCTGCTCAATAGTTTCGAGGGAGTCCAGCTCGCCGATCTGAGCGGCAAGCTGACCCGCGCCGGGCTGAACCCGCAACAGCAATCCGAGCCATTGGTGGACAGCGTATTGCACGCCTTGGAGGAAATGGCCCAGGCCGCCAATACCCAGCGCATCATCATGTCTGGAACAGCCAACTTGGCCCGCGTGGAAGGCGACTTCCCGCTGACCATCACCCCGGTGCTCGAAGCCCTCGAAGAACAGGTCGTGCTGCTCAAGCTCTTCTCCGAGCTGGAGGCGGACTCGCGCGGCGTGGCGGTGGCCATCGGCACCGAGCATCACTACGGGCAGCTCTCGGAGGCCGCGGTGATTGCCACGACCTACGGAGCCGACGTGCGCAACAAGCTTGGCGTGCTCGGCCCGACCCGCATGAACTATCCAACATCGATGGCCTCGGTGCGGGCAGTAGCCCGCTACCTGTCAAAGATTTTGGCGCACTAGCTACGCTGGCGATACGCTTAGCATTTTTTGAATTTTGCATTTTTAGGAAAGGACACGGCGAATAACGTGAGCTCGCATTACGAGACCCTGGGCGTTGCCAAGGACGCGACCCCTCAGGAAATCAAGAGTGCCTACCGGAAGCTGGCACGCAAGCTGCACCCGGATGTGAATCCAAGCGAGGACGCCGCAGAGCAGTTTAAGCTTGTGACCCGCGCTTACGAGGTTCTTTCCGACCAGACCAAGCGCTCGAACTACGATGCAACTGGCGATGAGAACGGCAACGGCCACCCGGGCTTTGGCGGCGGCGGCGGCCAAGGCTTCGGCGGGTTCGGCGACATCTTCGAGCAGTTCTTCGGCGGCGGCCAGGCCCAGGGCCCGGCATCTCGTACCCAGCCGGGCCGCGACGCGCTGATCACCATCACGATCGACTTGGAAGACGCGGTCAAGGGCACCGTCTACCCGCTGGAGATGGAAACGGCAGTCACCTGCAAGACCTGCAACGGCACGTGCACCCGCGAGGGCACCAGCCCGGTCACCTGCGATATCTGCCACGGTGCCGGACAGGTGCAGCGGCCGGTCCGCTCCTTCCTCGGCCAGATGATGACGGTGGAGACCTGTGCGGCCTGCCGCGGCTTCGGCACGACCATTCCGGACCCATGCTTGGAGTGCAACGGCGAAGGACGCGTGCGCGAGCATGTCTCGAAGTCGCTGAATGTTCCAGCAGGTGTCGATTCGGGCACCCGCATCCAGCTGCGCGGCCAGGGCGAAGCAGGCCCCGGCGGTGGACCGAATGGCAACCTGTTTGTCGAGGTCGACGTGCGCCGCCACAAGGTCTTCGAACGCGCGCAGACCGACCTGCACGCCAAGATGAGCCTGCCGATGACCGCAGCCGCACTGGGTTGCGAGCTCAAGCTGGAAACCTTCGACGGCGAACAGCCGATCAATGTGGAGGCCGGTGCGCAAGACGGCGACACCGTCACCTTGCCAGGATTGGGCGTGCCACGCCTTCGTGGTGGCAAGCGCGGCGACATCATCGTGCATCTTCAGGTGGAGACCCCGACCAAGCTGGACGCTGCACAGCGCGATCTGCTCGAGCAGCTGGCCAAGCTGCGAGGCGAGGAAATGACCGCTGGACGCGTTGAGCATTCAGGCGGCATGTTCTCCCGGCTGCGCGACAAGCTGAACCAGCGCTGAGCATGAGCAACCACAGCTTCGTCATCGACCCCGAACTGGCACGAAACTCAGTGCCGGGGGATACCTTGGAGCTCTCCGGCCCAGAGGCCCATCACGCGGTGACGGTCAAACGAGTCGCAGCAGGCGAGCACCTGGACTTGCTCGACGGCCAGGGACTTCGCCTTACAGTCGAAGTACTGGGCACCGGCAAGGACCTGCTGCGCGCCAGGGTGCTCGAATGCACCCAGGAATCAGGCAGCGACCATCCGGTCACCTTGGTGCAGGCGCTGTCCAAGGGCGAACGTGATTTGCAAGCCGTCGAGTCAGCGGTGGAGCTTGGAGTGCTTGCGGTGCGCCCGTGGCAAGCTGACCGGTCGATCGTGCGCTGGAATGCTGCCAAGACGGATAAGGCCCTAGCCAAATGGCGGGCCCAGGTCCGCTCAGCCCAGAAGCAATCGCGTCGCGCTTTCGAGCCCGAGGTTTTGGCACCGGTTCATTCCAAGGAACTAGCGAAGGCTGTTGCTGCGGATGTCCAGGCTGGGGCACTGGTTCTGGTGCTGCACGAGAAGGCCACGGAGCCGGTGGCGGCGCATGTCGCCGGCTGGCTTGCCGGGGCGGAACAGGGGCAGAAGGTTGTGATGATCGTCGGCCCCGAAGGGGGAATCTCCGATTCGGAACTGGAGTCATTCACCGATGCTGGAGCGCATGCCGCCCTGTTGGGCCAGCACGTATTGCGGGCTTCCACCGCAGGACCGGCAGCGCTGGTACTGATCCGGCATTTGCTTGGAGAAATCTGACTAATATGGCTATCCGCGGGCACCTTGTGAAAGGTGCCCGCGGATTTTTGGTTTCCAGGGAAAAATAAAGCGGTTCAAGCGCCGGTTATTTAACCGTGAAGACTGAAGTCACTTCGCCGACTTTTGCATCCGATTCGGTTTCCATGCCCCAGAAAGTGAGCCTGTAGGAACCGGGGGAGAGCCGCTCGCTGATGCTGAACGCGCCATTTTTTTCAATTTTTCCAGGGATCACCTGCTTCTGCGCGGTGATCACCGTGAGTTTGCCGTCGGCGTCTTTTTTCTGCAGGGAGTAGAAGGTTCCAATATCAAATTTGGTCGTTCGTCCATTGATCCGCACTTTGCCATCTGCCAGTACCGTTCCGTACTGCGGATCCACGATCCAGATCGGCGCCATGAACTTGGGGTTGCGCTCATAAACGTCTTTTAGCCGATACCCGTCAAAAACGTCAGCATTCGGCTGGCCATCAACAAGGATCTTCACCGTCGGGGCAGTTTCGCCCACCAGAAGGCCGGAACTAGAGGCTGCAGCCGTTGCCGTGAAGACCAGCTGCTGGATCGAGCGTTCCGAGAGGCCTTCATCAAGATGTGCGCTGAAGACCTTGGCGGGCAAATCCAAAGTGATCACGTTGGTGCTGCTCATCGAGACGCCGATTTCGTCAGATGCGCCCAGATGCGTGTAGCGATGCGGTCCGGCAGGCTCTGCCGACAGCAAGGTCCAAATGGCGTCGCCGACCGGTTCATTGTGGCGGTTATCCGGCAAATACTCGCGATACAGGAACACTCCGGTATCCGTATTTTCCAGCCAGTAGATCGGCAGCTTGGTTGCCATGCCGATCTTTTCGCCAGCGTCGGTGGCACTAGGCAGGTTCAAGGACTCGGCGTTTGCGCTTGTTGGCATCTCAAAGGAGCTCTCGCGATTGCTCAAGCCGCAACCAGCGGCGATCACGAGGGCGGCAGCAATTCCAACAACGCCAATTCGGCGCGGAATTTTCTGCAAGAACCTTGACTGCACTACATACCAATCCGTGAAACTTTTTCGGTTTTGGGCTCGCAAAACATTTTGGAGCCGCTGTCATAGCTTGCCATACGAGTTGCCGCAATCTGCCCGAAATCGGCCCCGCTTACTAATCCGTAACCAAATCTATATCTTCGCGACCTGCTGGGAATAGATTCATTTAAGACTACTTTCAGGTTCTGCACTTACGCTCAGGCCTGAATTTCCACCGGAAAACCCGATGACTGGATAGAATGGAACCAAGGACAAAGCAACACCACCATCAAGCTCACCAAAGGGGCACCAAGCACTGCATGCAGGTTGAACAGAATAAGACGCAAGCGGACTCTGAGTCCGCATCGCTCACCATTAGTTTTGATACAGCTGAACTCATGATTGCTACCTTGGGCCCGAACGATGAGCTCTTGCGAATCCTCTCCGGGGCCTACCCGCAGGTGAGTTTCCGGCCTAATGGCCAAGCCCTGGTGCTGGCAGGAAACCCGCAACAGGTCCGCAAGGCGCAGCGGGTGGCCGAAGAAGCACGATCGCTGGCAATGCGCGGTTCACGCATGAGCGCGGAGACCATCGAGCAGATCATCAAGATGCTCAGCGCCGGGAACCCCGACGCGCCCACCGATGTTCTGGGCCTGAAGATCCTCTCTGGCCGCGGCCGCTCGATTCGCCCCAAGACGGTGAACCAGAAAAGCTACGTCGATGCCATCGAAGAGTCGACCATTACCTTCGGCATCGGGCCCGCGGGCACCGGCAAGACCTTCCTGGCCATGGCCATGGCTGTCGCCGCCTTGCAGGACAAGCAGGTCAACCGGATCATCCTGACTCGTCCTGCAGTTGAAGCGGGGGAGAAGCTGGGCTTCCTGCCCGGCTCGCTGACCGAAAAAATCGACCCGTACCTGCGTCCGCTCTACGATGCGCTGCACGACATGGTAAATCCTGAGACCATTCCGCAGCTGCTGGAAGCGGGAACCATCGAGGTGGCGCCCCTGGCATATATGCGCGGGCGCACCCTGAATGATGCCTTCGTCATTCTCGACGAAGCGCAGAACACCACCAGCGAGCAAATGAAGATGTTCCTGACCCGTTTGGGCTTCGGCTCGAAGATGGTCGTGACCGGCGATATCACCCAGGTCGATCTTCCCAATAACGCAACTTCCGGGCTGCGCATGGCCAGCGACGTGCTCGAAGGGATCGATGACATCGCCGTCTGCCGGCTCGACGCATCAGATGTGGTCCGCCATCGCCTGATCGCTGACATCGTGTCCGCCTATGACCGCTGGGACGATACACGACGCAAACAACACAACCGGGGACGGCGCAGCAAATGAGCATTGAAGTAAATAACGAAACCGAATACGACGTCGACCTCCAGGACGTCAGCGCACTGGCAGACTCGGTGCTCAAGGCCATGTATCTGCACCCCGAAACCGAGGTGTCGGTGGTATTCATCGACGAAGAGGCGATGAGCGCACTGCACGTGGAGTGGATGGACCTTGAGGGCCCCACCGACGTCATGAGCTTCCCCATGGATGAGCTGCGCCCGGGATCCGCCAGCGCACCGGGGGAGAACGGCATTCTCGGCGATATCGTGATTTGCCCTACGGTAGCCGAAGCCCAAGCCAAGGCCGGCGGCCACAGCACCCATGATGAAATCCTGTTGCTGACAACGCATGGCCTGTTGCACCTCATGGGCTTCGACCATATGGAACCCGACGAAAAAACGGAGATGTTCACTTTGCAACGCCGCCTGCTGGAGGCCTACACCGGGCGCCCGGCGCCGAAGGAAACGGTGGAATAGCCCCGTGGAAATACTTTTGCTGATTCTCGCATTGGTCTTCATGGCGTTTTCCGCCGTGCTGACAGCCGCAGACTCAGCGTTCTACGCACTGTCCCGCCACGCCGCAGAACGCTTGCGTGCCGAATCCAATTCGAAGTCGCTCTCCGCGATTCTCGACGAAACCGAAACCCACGCCCAGGCCATCAAGTTCTGGCGCATCTGGTTCGAAACAGCTTCCGCTGTGGCCGTCGCCCTGCTGGTCGCCCAATGGATTGAAAATGTCTGGCTGATCGGGCTCATTTCGACTATTGCCATGGCTGGCTTGGGCTTTGTGCTGGTGAGCGTATCGCCTCGGCGTTTCGGCCGCTCCAACGCGGAAAGCGTGGTGCAGAATACCGCACCGATGGTCCGGCTGCTGCGCATTGTGCTCGGCCCGGTCACCAACTGGCTGGCGTCCATTGCCAAGGCATTGAGCCCCGGCGGAGTGGACGAAGTCGGGTACCTGGGCAAGGAACGCCTGCGGGACCTGGTAGACCGCGCCTCTGAAGGCGAAGATCTTGATGAGGAATCAGCCGAACTGATTTCCTCGGTCATCGATCTGGAGGAAACCAGTGTCCGCTCCGTGATGGTGCCGCGCACCGATATGGTGGTGCTCACCGCTGAACAGAGCATGCATAGCGCCATCGACCTGTTCATCGCCTCTGGCTATTCGCGCATCCCGCTGATCGGCGAGGACACGGACGATATCCAGGGCATCATCTACCTCAAGGACCTCATTCGCGAGATCCATGGGCTGCAGCAGGCCGAGACCTTGGCAGATCTGGCACGCAAGGTCCGCTTCGTCCCGGAATCCAAGTCAGCTGCTGAGCTCCTGCAGGAACTGCAGAAGGAATCCATCCACCTGGCCGTTGTCATTGACGAGTACGGTGGAACCGCCGGGCTGGTCACCCTCGAGGACCTGCTGGAGGAAATCGTCGGAGAGATCGATGACGAGTATGATCGGTCAAGGACCGAGCTGATCGAGAACCCTGATGGTTCCCTGTTTGCGGTAGCCACTGCGGCCATCGATGACATCGCCGACCATTTTGACATGCATATTGAAGAGGAAGACGTCGACACCGTTGGCGGTTTGCTCTCCAAGACCCTGGAATCGGTGCCGGTGCTCGGGTCCACTGCCGATGTCAACGGCCTGAGGCTGACCGTGGTCTCCCTGGCCGGCCGACGCAACCGGATCGGCAAAATCCATGTAGAGCGCCTGGAAACGGACGCATCCGACCATATTGAGAACGACGAGGATTCCTCACATGAGCGAAAACCATAACCTGCTAGCCGCCAGCGGATGGCCGGAGAATTTCCGATCGGGATTCACCTCCTTCGTAGGACGCCCGAACGCCGGAAAGTCAACGCTGACCAACGCGCTGGTGGGCCAGAAGGTGGCCATCACCTCGGCCAAGCCGCAAACCACCCGCCACACCATTCGCGGTATTGTGCACCGCGAAGATGCGCAGCTGATCCTGGTCGACACCCCGGGCCTGCACCGCCCGCGCACCCTGCTGGGACAGCGGCTCAATGACCTGGTGGCAGACACCCTCTCGGAAGTCGACGCCATTGGCTTCTGCATTCCGGCCAACGAAAAGATCGGCCCCGGCGACCGGTTCATCGCCACCCAGCTGGCCCAATTGCAGCGCAAGCCGATCGTCGCCTTGGTCACCAAGGCTGATCTGGTGGACCGCGAACAGCTCGCCCAGCAATTGATCGCGGTCGCCGAAATGGGCACCCAGAATTTCGGGGAAAATGGCTTTGCCGCCATCATCCCGGTTTCTGCGGTGAAGGAATTCCAGGTCCAGGAGGTCGCCAACGTCCTGGTTGAGCAGCTGCCCAAGGGGCCGCCGCTATACCCTGACGGAGAGCTGACCGACGAGCCAGAGGCCAAGATGGTCGCCGAACTGATCCGCGAGGCCGCATTGGAAGGCGTGCGTGACGAGCTGCCGCACTCGCTGGCCGTAGTGGTCGAAGAGATGATTCCTCGCGAGGGCCGACCAGAGAACAATCCAATGATCGATATCCACGTCTCGCTGTTCGTGGAGCGTTCAAGCCAGAAGGCCATCGTGATCGGCCGTGGCGGTTCGCGGCTGCGTGAAGTCGGTTCCAATGCGCGCCAGGGCATTGAGAAGCTGCTGGGCACCAAGGTGTACCTTGACCTGCACGTGAAGGTCGCCAAGGACTGGCAGCGCGATCCCAAGCAGCTTGGGCGCCTCGGCTTCTAAGTGGCAAGGCACCCGGTGCCACGAGGCATCGTCAACCGGCCGGAACCATGTGGGTTCCGGCCGGTTGTTGCTTAATCGGCCGCTATTTGGCCAGCCGCTTCACGATCTGCCGGGCAATGATCCGATCCATTCCCGGCAGCCTGGTGGAGCGCAGGATCAGCCGGCGCCACAGCAGGCCCAGCTTGCGGCGTGGCAGGAAGCTGTTGGCCGCCCGGCGTCCCGAAGCCTGCGCGGTGGCAATTTTCGGCCGCATCACCCGTTCATACTCATCTAGGGCCGCCGGCAGCTGCTCTGGCCTGCAGACCGGGCCCAGCGCATCGCCCAGCGCCGCGGCCGCGCACACCGCCATCGCGCCGCCCTGCCCGGCCAGCAGGGACACCGCGGCGGCTGCGTCCCCGATGAGCACCACGGCGCCCTGATGCCAACAGGGCATGAGCACCTGGGCGACGGCATCGTCATAGGGATCCGGCGGGCACAGCTCCAGCAGCCGGTCCACCTGGCCGCCGGCGCCTGCGAAAATCCGGCGCAAGCGTTCGCGGGTCCCGTCCAGCTTGGCCGGCGGATCTTGCCGGTAGACCAGGAACGAGGCGACTTCCGAGTCGCGCAACCCGTAGATCCCCGCGGTGCGATCCACCGTGTCGCTGAGCACGAAGCGGTTCTTGAACTGCCGGTTAAGCGCCGGCTCGTGCACGATGAAGGCCGCCGCGCGCATCCCCAGCGGGCTGATGAAGTCCTCCTCGGGCCCGAAGAAGGCGGCCCGCACCGCCGAGTGGATGCCATCGGCGCCGATCAGCAGGTCAGCGGTTTCCACCGGCTGCCCGCCGCCGGGCCAGACCTGCACCTGAGCCCCGTGGCGCTCCATCCGCTCGATGTGCACGCCGTAGCGCAGCTGCACCCGGCCTGCCTCCACCTCGTCCAGGGCCTTGAGCGCCGCGCTCTCCATATCGGGGCGAAGCAAGGAGAGCACATTGCCGCCGGCCAGATCGGCGAATTTGAGGTAGTCCAGGCTGGCGGTGACCCGTCCGCCCGGATCCATGTATTCGGCCGCTTCCACCTGGTAGGCCACCTCGGCCAAGTAGGGGTGCAGGCCGATGCGTTCGGAGGCTTCCACTCCCGGCCCGAAGAAGTCCATCATGTATCCATCGGGGCGTGGCGCCGCCGAACGCTCCAGCACCAGCACCTGCCAGCCGGCCAGGCCCAGCTGCCGTGCAGCCACCAGTCCGGCGATTCCCGCGCCGACGATGATCGCTTTCATCTGCAAGCCTCCTTGTGCCGGTACCGTTCAATCCCCATTCTTCGCCGGCGGGCCCGGGCTGTCTAGGGACGCCGGCACGCCTGCTGTCCACAATGTGACACAGCGCCGACATAAGTTTGAGCACAGCCGAATCCTCGGTGTTATGCTCAATTCGTGCATTTCGAGCTTCTACTACTACTCAGCCGCTGCGAGGATCCAAAGGACCGTTAGTGGTCTACAGGCCGACCCCTCGTCGCGGAGTAGCTCTTGTCTGGCCCCAGAAAACTAAGCACTATTTTGTCTAGGGGACACACCGAAATGCAGAACATGCAAAAATCTTCGAACATGCCAATCCACAAGTATGTTCCATTCCAGGACCAGATCGAAGTCAACCTGCCCGATCGCACCTGGCCTGACAAATACATCACCAAGGCCCCGCGCTGGTGCGCCGTCGACCTGCGTGATGGCAACCAGGCGCTGATCGACCCGATGAGCCCTGAGCGCAAGCACAAGATGTTCGACCTGCTGGTGCAGATGGGCTACAAGGAAATCGAAGTTGGCTTCCCATCGGCCTCGCAGACCGATTTCGACTTCGTGCGCCAGCTCATTGAACAGGACCGCATCCCCGAAGATGTGACCATCCAGGTGCTCACCCAGTCCCGCGAACATCTGATCGAGCGCACCTACGAGGCGCTGGAAGGCGCCAAGCAGGCCATCGTCCACCTGTACAACTCCACCTCGATCCTGCAGCGCGAAGTCGTCTTCCGCCAGGACGAGGACGGCATCGTGGACATCGCCGTCCAGGGCGCCCGGATGTGCAAGAAGTACGAAGAGCAGCTGTCCGGCACCAAGATCACCTACGAGTACTCGCCGGAGTCCTACACCGGCACCGAGCTGGCCTTCGCCAAGCGCATTTCCGAGGCTGTGGCCGAAATCCTGGAAGCCACCCCGGAAAACAAGATGATCCTGAACCTGCCAGCCACCGTGGAAATGGCTACCCCGAACGTCTACGCGGACTCCATCGAGTGGATGCACCGCAACCTGGCCAACCGCGATTCGATCATCCTCTCTCTGCACCCGCATAACGACCGCGGCACCGGCGTGGCCGCAGCAGAACTGGGCTACCTGGCCGGCGCGGACCGCATCGAAGGCTGCCTGTTCGGCAACGGCGAGCGTACCGGCAACGTCGACCTGATCACCTTGGGCATGAACCTGTTTGGCCAGGGGATCGATCCTGAAATCGACTTCTCCGACATGGACCACATCCGCCGCACCGTCGAGTACTGCAACCAGCTGCCCGTGCCAGAACGCAGCCCCTACGGTGGCGACCTGGTCTTCACCGCCTTCTCCGGATCGCACCAGGATGCCATCAAGAAGGGCCTGGAGTCGATGGAAGCCAAGGCCGGCGCCGAGGGCAAGGACATCAACGAGCTGGTTTGGGCCGTTCCGTACCTGCCGATCGACCCGAAGGATATCGGCCGCTCCTACGAAGCCGTGATCCGCGTGAACTCGCAGTCCGGCAAGGGCGGTGTCGCGTACCTGCTGAAGAACGACTACAACTTGGATCTGCCACGCCGTGCCCAGATCGAGTTCTCCGGCGTCATCCAGCGCAAGACCGACACCGAAGGCGGCGAGATCTCCTCGGAGCGCATCTGGAATGTCTTCCAGGATGAATATCTGCCGGTCGCCAAGGATTCAGGCATGGATTCATGGGGCTACTACGAGATCGCTTCGGCTACGGCAACCTCTGCCGAAGATGGCAGCTTCCAGCTGGATACCAAGTTGATCATCGACGGCGTGGCCCATGAACGCACCGCCCAGGGCAACGGCCCGCTGTCTGCGCTGGTGAAAATGCTCAACGACGACGGCGTGGACCTGCGCGTCCTGGACTACACCGAGCACGCCATGAGCGAAGGCGGCAACGCCAGTGCCGCGGCCTTCGTTGAATGCGCCGTTGGCGATCGCATCCTCTGGGGCATCGGCATGGACACCAACACGAACATTGCAGCGCTCAAGGCTGTTGTCTCGGCAGTGAACCGCGCGATCCGCGACGCCGCCTAAAGGGGCCAAGCCCTGTAGAACAAGTGCACGCTATGGCGAAGGCAAGAGCCTTTGGCATGGCGTGCACTTTTTTCCGGCAGCATCCTCGCAACACCAGCAATCCTCCAGATTGCGCACTTTGATTGCGGTAGTGGGAGAATATTCTCCGTGTCCCGATCAGGTTTTGCTTCCAGGAGTTACCACACGCGTGGTTTGGTCTTGCGCACCCACAAGCTGGGAGAAGCGGACCGGATCATCACCTTGCTCACGCCCAAGGGCATTGTCCGCGCGGTGGCCAAGGGAGTACGCCGCACGTCATCGCGGCTAGGTGCAACCCTCGAGCCGTTCATGGAAGTCGAAGCCCTGCTGGTGATGGGACGGAACCTGGACATCGTCTCCCAGGCGCAGCTACGCAATTCCTACGGGCAATTGCTGGTGGCAGATTATCCGAGCTACACCGTTGCCAACGCCATGGCCGAGATTGCCGAAAAGCTGCTCGAGGCCGAAGGCGACTCCACCTTGCAGCAATATCGGCTGTTCCATGGAGCCATCGCCCTGCTCTCCAAGCAGCGCGTGGATTCCGGCGCTGTGCTGGATTCCTACATATTGCGCGCGCTATCGATGGCAGGGTGGGCCCCATCCTTTACCGATTGCGTCAAGTGCGGCAAGCCCGGCCCGCATCAGGCTGTGCATATCCAGCTGGGCGGAGTGGTCTGCGCGGAATGCCGTCCGCCAGGTTCATTGTCGCCCCATCCGATCACGATTGGCTACCTGCAGGCTCTGCTCGAGGGCAACTGGGCCAGCGTGGCCGAGGCCGGCCCTCGGGCACGCAAGCAGGCAGCGGACATCGTGGCAAACTATTTGCAGTGGCACCTTGAGCGTGCAGTGAATTCCCTACGTCTCGTGGAGAGAAATTGAAAAAACTTCCGAAGATCACCGGCCGCCGAGGTCCCGTAGCGCCATACGCGCATCCAGCGAATCCTCGCATGCCTGCCATTCCCCGGGAGCTGGTCCCTGAGCACGTGGCCATCGTGATGGACGGCAATGGACGCTGGGCCAATCAGCGCGGCCTGCCACGCACCGAAGGCCACCGCGCGGGTGAAGCAGCCCTCCTTGACGTGATGGCCGGTGCAGTCGAAATGGGCATCAAGTACGTTTCGGTATATGCCTTCTCCACCGAAAACTGGAAGCGGAGCCCGGACGAGGTGCGCTTCCTGATGGGATTTTCCCGCGACGTTCTGCGCCGCCAGCGAGATACGCTGAATTCTTGGGGCGTGCGCATTCGCTGGTCCGGGCGCGAACCCAAGCTGTGGAAGTCCGTGATCAACGAATTGCGTGCCGCCGAAGAGCTCACCGAGGCCAACCAGGGGTGCCAGCTGACCATGTGCGTCAATTACGGTGGACGTGCGGAGATTGGCGATGCGGTGAGCGCTATTGCCAAAGATGTTGCCGCAGGGAAACTGCGCGCCAGCGCGGTGGGGGAGAAAACCATCGCCAAGTACCTGCATGCACCCGAACTGCCGGACGTCGACCTGTTCTTGCGCACCAGCGGCGAACAGCGAACCAGCAACTTCTTGCTCTGGCAGTCTGCGTACGCAGAAATGGTGTTCCTCGACCAGCTCTGGCCAGACGTCGACCGCCGCACCTTGTTCACCGCCGTTGAGGAGTACGCCAAGCGCGACCGGAGGTATGGCGGCGCCATCGACAAGCCACAGGCGTAGGGCCTATTTCCGAATCTTGCCGACCAATCGCAGCCACAAGGCCAGATCCCGATAGGCAGTTGCCCTGGCTGGCTCGGCTGACGTGAAAACATCGTGCATGGCGCCAGGAACTTCGCACAGCGTGACGAAGCTTCCCAGCTTCCCTGCGCGAAGTCGGGTTTGCTGAACGTCAAGCACCGAATCGCAATGCTGCATATCCGGCGAGTAGCTGGTTCCGATGTGGGTTTTGTCAGAAGTCATGACGAGGATCGGCAAGCGAAGATCCAGGCCCTTGGCCACGTGGGCATGCCCATCAAAGATGGCCTTGAGCCATCCAGCTGTATTAGGGAATGCCAGGCGCGGCCGCCACAGCCGGTGAACGTCCCATTCACCGTGCGCTTGAGCGCTCAGGGATTGCCAGTAGTGGTCGAATTCCGGACCGACCAGCTTGCGTCGGGGATTTGTTCTTGTGATCGCTTCCATGAGCCCGTGCATGGGTATGCGCAAGAACGCTGTTCCCTGGAACTCCAGCCACGGTGAATTCAGTACCAGCGCCGCGATTCCGGGGCTCTTGCGGGCAATCCACAGGCTCAGGATCAGGCCTCCGGTCGAATGGCCTTGGGCGACGATGGGCAGGGCCGGATGCTCGGATTTGATCACGGACAGCGCCGCATCGAGATCCTCGTCAAAAACCGCCAGATCGTCGACGTAGCCTGGCAGCTGGTGTTCTGCTCTCAGGCTCCTGCCGTGCCGGCGCAAATCAACGGCGTAGAAGTGATAGCCCTGGGAATGCCAGAAGAACGCTAATTCCTGGTTGTAAAAATAGTCGCTCCACCCGTGCACGCTGAGCACGATGCCCCGTGCGTTGCGCCCAAGCTTGTTTCGAATTCCCCGGGGACGGTAGCGAACCAGGGTTGCTACCGCGGGCCCTTCATCATCAACGCCGAAGTCCAAGCTTTGGCATTCGAACGACTCGCCCAAAAGATCTTGGGACCACTCGCCGGCCCGCGTTGAGGCCAGGTAATCAGGCCACGCGTCGCTTTCGCGGATGATGTGCTCCTTCATATCTTGAATACTACTCATCTCAAGTTGTCTGTTTCGGGTTCTTCACGGGAAAATGGTTTCATGCGCATATACCCATTGGTCTTCAAGCACGTGTTCACCAAGATGGATCCTGAACAGGCTCACCATTTTGCTTTTAATGCCATCAAGATCGCGCAACGTGCCGGGCTCACCAAAGCCGCCCGCAAGTTTTTCGCTCCTGCACCGAAACTGAAGAGAACGGTCATGGGAATCGACTTCCCGTCGCCCTTCGGACTGGCCGCCGGATTCGACAAGGGGGCTACCGGAATCGTTGCGCTCAGCGATATTGGATTCGGCCACGTTGAAATTGGTACCGTAACCGGACAGGCGCAGCCAGGCAACCCGCAGCCTCGGCTCTTCCGCCTCGTTGAAGACCGCGCAGTAATCAATCGCATGGGATTCAACAACGAAGGCGCTGAGCGTGTTGCAGCTCGAGTTGCCAGCGCGCGCCAGCACTTGAAGGGCGACTACCAGCATTCCCGACCGGTCATTGGCGTCAACATCGGTAAGACCAAAGCAGTTGAGCTTGACGACGCTGTAGGGGACTACCTCGCCTCGACGCGCCAGCTGGCCATTCATGCCGACTACTTGGTGGTCAACGTTTCCAGCCCTAATACTCCTGGCCTTCGACTGCTTCAAAGCGTCGAATCGCTGCGTCCGTTGCTTTCGGAGGTAGGAGAGCTTGCCGACAAAGTCTCCGGACGGCACATTCCCTTGCTGGTGAAGATTGCTCCGGATCTGAGCGATGAGGATGTCTCGGACGTGGCACAGCTGGCAATAGAGCTGAAGCTCGATGGCATCATCGCGACAAATACGACCATTACCCGTGACGGCTTGAAGAGCGACGCGGCGAAGGTTGAGGAAATTGGTGCTGGCGGCTTGTCGGGAGCACCTCTAAAGGAGCGTTCCCTGGCCGTGCTTCGCCGGCTTCGTTCGCTCGTACCTGCTGACATGGCGCTCATTGCCGTGGGCGGCGTAGAAAGCGCACAAGATGTCAAGGATCGCTTGGACGCGGGCGCTGACCTCGTGCAGGGATACACCGCATTCTTGTATGAAGGCCCGTTCTGGGCTCGCTCCATCAACAAGGACCTTGAGCGCATGCTCTAGAGCGATCGAGATTCCACTCGCACCGGCTTGGCAAGCTTCGGGGCTGGAGAACGGCAGCGTTCTCCAGCCCCGATCTGCGTTAAGGCTGGAGCGGGGCGCAAAGAAGGATCGGAATCAGGCTTTGTATCTGCCAGTACAAGAAGATCCGCTCAGTTAATGCATGGGGAGCGCACGAGGCAAAAAGCGTGCTGAGAATTGCAAGGCATGCGAGCTAAAACATTGTAATCTAGTTTACAAAGTTTCCATTTTGTTCTACGCCGGCAGGACATAGCAAAAAAGGCAAGCTCGAATGCGCTTGCCTCTATTGCTAAATAAGGTGAATCAGTCGACCTTGGCCCCGCGTGCAACCTGCGGCTTAGGCAAGCGAAGCTTGCGGAACTGCATTCCACGCATCGCTGCGTACATGCGAACTCCGCGTTCCATGTGACCGAACTTGGCCACGAGACGGCGCTTGAGCAGGATCGAGGTGACGATTGCTTCAAGGATGATCAAGGCGATAACAACCCAAAGCGCCAGCTGAACGAACACCTGGATTTGGAGGTTGCTCTGGAATACAAGCGAAATCACCAAGAATGCCAGGATGATGAACATCATGAACTCGCCAAACATCCAGCGAGAATCGATGAAATTACGGGTATAACGCTTTTGCTCACCCTTGTCGCGTGGCATGAGGTAGCGCTCGTCGCCGGTTTCATTGGCTATGCGCAAGCGATTCTGAGCTTCAATGCGCTGCTGCCGCTCTGCTTCCTTGGCCGCCTTGCGGTCAGTCGGAACCAAAGGTCGCTGACGATTCGCCTGCTGCGCACTGCGCTTGGGCGTTGGCCCCGTTTTGCGTCCATCGGCTGATTCCGATGACTGCTCTACGGGCTGTACATTTGCGGGGGATTGAGGTTCATCCTTCTTACGTCCAAACACCCCTCTATCCTAGCCGGAATTAGCTTGTCGCGTGACATTCGATACGCAATGAATTGCTAAGCTGAAGACATGAGCACAAATTCTGTCTTCGACGCCGCTACGAACGGTGTTGATATTTCATCATTAAAGGGCCACATTGATACGAACTTCGAGCAGATCCTCGAAGAACTCAAGGCTTTAGTTTCCATTCCCAGCATTGCGTGGGAATCCTTTGATCCGCAGAATCTGGAAAAGTCGGCAGAAGCCGTTGCCGAACTGGCCAGGGATGCAGGCATGGAGAGCGTGGAGATTCTGCGTGAAACTGCCGAAAACGGCGCCATGGGCGCCCCGGCAGTCGTCGCCCGGCGCAAGGCCGCGCCAGGCAAGCCAACTGTCCTTTTGTACGCCCACCACGACGTGCAGCCTCCGGGCAGCGAAAAAGACTGGAATACCCCCGTATTCGAGGCCACCAAGATCGGCGACCGCCTCTTTGGCCGTGGTGCGGCAGACGACAAGGCCGGAATCATGGTCCATATCGCAGCTCTGCGCGCAGTGCTGGACCTTGTAAAAGATTTCGGCCTCGGCGTCACCTACTTCTTCGAGGGGGAGGAGGAGGCAGGTTCGCCGTCGTTCCGCAACTTCCTCGAAGCTCATCAGGACAAGCTCGCAGCCGACGTGATCATTGTCGCCGATTCAAGCAACTGGGCTGTCGGCACGCCGGCGCTCACGAGCTCGCTGCGCGGGATGTGTGCCGCTGAAATCACCGTGCGATCGCTCAAACATGCGGTTCATTCCGGAATGTTCGGCGGGCCGGTATTGGATTCCCCGCTCCTCGCGGCAAAGCTCATCTCCACTTTCCACGATGAAGACGGCGCTGTTGCCGTTGCCGGCCTTGTTGCCAACGAATCAGCCGAAGTCGACTTTGACGAAGCGCAGTTCCGCAATGATTCCGGCGTCCTGGATTCATTCGAATTGGCTGGCACCGGAAAAATCACCGATCGCTTGTGGAATAAACCAGCGCTGAGCGTTATTGGAATGGATGTCCCCACCGTTGACCAGTCGTCGAATACCCTGATTCCGCAAACTCGATTCAAGGTTTCAATGCGCTTGGCACCGGGCCAGGATCCAGCCAAGGCACTCCAGGCACTGGAGGCGCATGTGCGGGGAGTCGATTTGCGCGGTGCGCAGGTGGATTTCAAGGCCACCGAAGCCGGCAATGCCTACAAAGCCGATCTGGAAGCTTCGGCAAACGACACTGCTCGCTGGGCCCTTGAACAAGCCTGGGGCGTTGTGCCAGTGAACATGGGATTGGGTGGATCAATTCCATTCATCGCTGATCTGCTTGAGGTATTCCCGAAGGCGCAGATCCTCGTGACCGGAGTTGAGGATCCAGATTCCCGAGCCCACTCGGCGAATGAATCCCTGCACCTTGGCGACTTCCAGCATGCAATTGAGGCTGAAGCGCTGTTGCTGGCCAGGATCAACGCTGAAGGACTATGAGGCGTGTCATACGCCGTGACACAAGGGGAGAAATCCTCGCCGTAGCGACGTAGGATAGTAGCAAGAACAGAGGCGATGCTTCAGGGCAAACCTGAAGCAGATGCCACAACGAGCAGTATGGGAGGAAATCATGACTGCAGCTGTTGACCAAACCAAGGGCGACCCAACCGAGTTGCCAACCCACGAGGTAAATATTTCCGACGTGGCCGCCGAAAAGGTGCGTTCGCTGTTGGAGCAGGAAGGCCGCGACGATCTGCGTCTGCGCATCGCCGTGCAGCCAGGCGGCTGCTCTGGCCTGATTTACCAGCTCTACTTCGATGAGCGCATGCTCGAAGGCGACGCTGTTCGCAATTTCGACGGCGTAGAGGTCATCGTCGACAAGATGAGCGTCCCCTACCTTGCTGGCGCTTCGATCGACTTCGAAGACACCATCTCCAAGCAGGGCTTCACCATCGATAACCCTTCCGCTTCCGGCTCGTGCGCCTGTGGAGACTCCTTCCACTAGTCCCAAGGGAACTAACGCCGCTGTTCAAACGTTGAAGAAATTTCTCGTTAGAACAGCGGCGTTTTTCGGCATTCTGACCCCGAAGAGGGTAAGCTCTACGTTAAGTAGTAAAACTATGTTTCCCTTCGTAAGCCACCTCACCGTGCAACACGTTAAACCACGAGGTGACTTATGAAGACCACATTCTGCACCAACAAAGAGGAAGGGCCGTCTGTGAGTTCGCAAGACCGAACCGGCAGTCGCGGGTCTGCTAAAGCCAAAGTTCTGGCTTTAGTCGGCGCCGGCGCGCTGCTGTTGACGGGATGTTCAGCGGAGGCTAAACGCGGTTGGCTCCCAAACGTGGAGCGTGACACCACTAACCACACAGCTGCAATCCAGGATTTCTGGGTTCACTCGTGGATCGCCGTGGTCGTCATCGGTATTTTGACTTGGGGCTTGATGCTTTGGTGCATCATCGCCTACCGTCGCCGCAAGACCGACACCGGTTACCCCCGCCAGCTGAGCTACAACATGCCATTGGAGATCTTCTACACGGCCATTCCTTTGGTCCTTGTTCTAGTCTTCTTCAGCTTCAACAACACCCTGGAAAAGAGCATCAACAAGCCTGTTGATTCCGAGGTCGTAGTAGACGTTCGAGCCAAGCAGTGGTCTTGGGACTTCAACTACACCTACCAGGGCACTGAGAAGCATTTCGCTGGCACGCAGGCCCACCTGCACACCGATGGCTCGGAAGGCGCTCGCGAAGAACTGCCGACCTTGTACCTGCCAGCAGGCAAGTCGGTACAGCTGGATCTGAATAGCCGCGATGTCATTCACTCGTTCTGGGTTCCAGCCTTCTTGCAGAAGCTGGACATGATCCCGGGCAAGACCAATCACATCTACCTGACTCCTCAGGTTGAAGGCAACTACGACGGAAAGTGCGCCGAGCTTTGCGGCGAGTACCACTCCGAGATGCTCTTCAACGTGAAGGTTGTCAGCGACGCAGAGTTCAAGGCTCAGCTCGCAAAGATGGACGATGGACACATCGGCGAAGAATACGACCGCCAGCCGGACACGGTTAACGGCGTCGTAGTCGAACACGGGGAAGGAGAATAATCACGATGACAACGTTTGAATATGCGACTGACGACGTCCGGTCGATTGCCCCAGCCGTGGTGCCGAAGTCGAAGGGTCGCCTCTTCGTCGACTACATCACGACGACCGACCACAAGAAGATCGGGTACATGTACCTGATCAGCTCGTTCGTCCTGTTCTGCGTCGGTGGCGTTATGGCGCTGCTGATCCGTGCAGAGCTGTTCGAACCAGGTATGCAGATCCTGCAGACCAAGGAACAGTACAACCAGCTGTTCACCATGCACGGCACCGTCATGCTGCTGATGTTCGCAACTCCGCTCTTCGCAGGCTTCGCCAACGTCATGATGCCTTTGCAGATTGGTTCCCCGGATGTGGCTTTCCCACGTCTGAACGCATTGGCCTTCTGGTTCTTTGCAATGGGTTCGGCCATCGCCCTGGCCGGCTACCTCACCCCGCAGGGTGCAGCTAGCTTCGGTTGGTTCGCTTACGCGCCGCTCTCGAACACCACCTTCTCGCCAGGTGTCGGTGGGGACCTCTGGGTCTTCGGCCTGGCGCTGTCGGGCTTCGGTACCATCCTGGGTGCCGTCAACTTCATTACGACGATCATCTGCCTGCGTGCTCCTGGCATGACCATGTGGCGCATGTCGATCTTCTCGTGGAACACGCTGATCACCTCGCTGCTCGTGCTGATGGCCTTCCCGCCACTGGCAGCCGCGCTGTTCGCGCTGGGTGCTGATCGCCGCTTTGGCGCTCACATCTTTGATCCAGAGAACGGCGGTGCCGTCCTCTGGCAGCACCTGTTCTGGTTCTTCGGACACCCAGAGGTCTACATCATTGCGTTGCCGTTCTTCGGCATTGTCTCTGAGATCTTCCCGGTCTTCAGCCGCAAGCCGATCTTCGGCTACAAGGGCCTGGTCTTCGCGACCATCTCGATCGCTGCCCTCTCGGTTTCCGTGTGGGCCCACCACATGTACGTCACCGGCTCGGTCATGCTGCCGTTCTTCGGTTTCATGACCATGCTGATCGCGGTGCCAACCGGTGTGAAGTTCTTCAACTGGATCGGTACCCTGTGGCGCGGTTCGATTACCTTCGAAACCCCCATGCTATGGAGCATCGGCTTCATGATCACCTTCTTGTTCGGTGGCCTGACCGGTATCATCCTTTCCGCTCCTGCACTGGACTTCCACGTTTCGGACTCCTACTTCGTGGTGGCGCACTTCCACTACGTGGTCTTCGGCACCGTGGTCTTCGCAATGTTCGCTGGCTTCTACTTCTGGTGGCCAAAGTGGACCGGCAAGATGCTCAACGAGCGTCTTGGCAAGATCCACTTCTGGATGCTGTTCATCGGCTTCCACGGAACCTTCCTGATCCAGCACTGGCTGGGCGTCATGGGCATGCCACGTCGTTACGCCGACTACATGCCTGAAGATGGCTTCACCTTCATGAACCAGGTTTCGACCGTGTTCGCGTTCGTCTTGGGCGCATCGATGATTCCGTTCTTCTGGAACGTATGGACCACCTTCCGCTACGCCAAGAAGGTTGAAGTTGATGATCCGTGGGGCTTCGGCGGCTCGCTGGAGTGGGCTACTTCCTGCCCGCCACCACGCCACAACTTCCACTCGATTCCACGCATCCGTTCGGAGCGCCCAGCTCTGGATCTGCACCACCCGGAACTGAGCGGTCGCGTTACCCCGGAAACCCCGGTTGCGAAGATCTTCGGCCCTGCTGACCAGAAGGACCTGTAAAGATGAAAATTGAATCCTGGATCTTCCTGGGTGGCGTCTTCTTCTTCGCCCCTGTCGCCGTAGTTTACGGTTACATGACCAACTGGAGCGAATGGGTTGGCTTCCTGGCATTGCTGATGCTGGTAGGCCTGTCCGCAATGGTTGGCTGGTACTTGTTGTTCACCGCCAAGCGCATCGGCCCTCGTCCCGAGGACCGCGTTGACGGTGAGATCCACGAGAACGCCGGTGATATCGGCATGTTCTCGCCATGGAGCTGGTGGCCACTGGTGCTGGCCGCATCTGCGGCGATCGCCTTCCTTGGCCTCGCCGTAGGCTGGTGGGTCTTCTACATCGGAGCCGGCCTGGCCGTCGTCGGTGTGACCGGCTGGGTTTACGAATACAGCCGCGGAGACCACGCACACTAAGCAGTGACCTTGATGGGGTGACAAGCAATTGGCTTGTCACCCCATTAGTCTTTTAATTACAGCAGGGCCGGCATTGACTCGACGGCCCAGCCAGAGCCTAGGAGATCGATAATGCGCCACGCACCCCAGCCGAAGGTCGAGGGCCATCTTGATCCCGCAAGCAAGCAGAGCAAGTACCGCCAGATCCGGGAGATCCTCAAGAACCATGCACGCGAGGCCTGCAAGCCTGGCTACAAGCTTCCACCAGAACGCGAGCTCGCCGAGCACTTTTCCGTGGCCCGAAAGACCATCCGGCAGGCCATCGACGCACTGGTCGACGAGCAGGTGCTCAAGCGCGTGGTTGGCATCGGCACTTTCGTGGTGCCCGAGAAGCTCGACCTACGCGTCAGGTTGCATTCCTATTCCGAGGATATGATGCGCCGAGGCATGGTCCCGGACGCGCACGTTCTCGAATTTGCCGAAATCAAGGCCAACACGAACCTCGCCTTGCAGCTCATGGTGGAGGAAGGCACGCCGGTAGTGCAGTTCAAACGCCTGCTGCTGGCCGATGGCACCCCAATGAGCCTTGACGAGAATTACATGCCAGCGGACCTGGTTCCGGGCTTCGTTGATGCCGAACCGCCGTCCAAGCTCTATCAGGCGCTGCACGAGCGCTACGGGATCCTTTTGGAGTGGGGCGAGGATCAGGTCGAAAGTACCGCCGCCAGCAAGAGCCAAGCCCATTTGCTGGCCGTTGAACCAGGGTTCCCGCTTTTGCAGATCACCCGCTACGCCTATATCGGTGAAAGGCTCGCCGACTATTCCGTGTCGCTTTATCGATCTGACCGCTACAAGCTCTTCGTTCCACTGCAGCGCGTAGGCACGCGCACCCCGCGCTACACCGACTCGTTCTAGACTTGGCATGCGGGGGAGCAAGCCTGCACGCTCCGCAAGAAGCACAGCACCCCGAACCGGTTCCAGTGGCTTGCTGTCTGCTCTTGGCCGTGTGTACGGTCCTCGTCTCCGGGCACGTCCCGTTCTGCATCGATCACCAGTGCACGCCGATGTGCACACAGGCTGATGGGACACAGGGATTCCCAGGCACCTGCGTCTGGCGCAATGCAGATCTGGCTGCGGGCATTCCGATGGTGCCCTGCGAGAAGGCCAATGCCCTGGCGGCCATTGGGGAACACCTATCACCTGGCGACTGCCACGGGCCTTTGCCCGCCGCGTGCGCGGCCCATCTCTCCAGCCGGTGACCGGCTTACGCGTCTCGCGCTTCTAAAGGGCCCAGAATCGTTCCTGTAGGCTTCTGGCGCGTTGGGTTAAATAAAGGAGGGACACACCTTTCGGTGTGTCCCTCCTTCTGTGACTAACGCGAGTCGGAATTACTTCCCGATCGAGTCCTGCATGTCACCCTCAACCTCATGGTGGCCGTGGGCAGCATGTGCTGCTTCCAGTTCCGATGGGGTTACCGGGGCGACCCGATCTTCGAAGAAGAACTTCGAGATCAGTGCACGGCGCTTCTCCGAACCGGAGATGTGGCCGGCAGCGTCAGGCTCAGCCGGAATGTACTGGCGATCCACGAAGTTGGTCAAGAGGTAGCGCTTGTACACGTCGACCTCTTCGTGCTTCTCGCTGAAGCCGCCTTCTGGCGACATCTGGATGATGCCCGCTTCACGGCCGTGCAAGACGATCTCGCGATCCTTGCGCTGCAGCGACAGGCAAATGCGGCGGGTCAGCCAGAAGCCCAGGATCGGGCCGAGGAAGAACAGCGCGCGCAACCAGTAGGTCACGTCATTCAGCGCCACGTGGAAGTGCGTTGCGATCAAGTCAGAGGATGCAGCTGCCCACATCACGCTGTAGAAGATCACACCGGCAACACCCATAGCGGTACGGAACGGCGCGTTGCGCGGACGATCCAGCAAGTGGTGCTCGCGGTTGTCCTTGGTTACCCAACGCTCGATCCATGGCCATGCGAACATCACCACGAAGAGCGCGCCAGCAGGAACCAGTGCCGGAAGCAGAACCGACAGCACCAGGGTGTTGTCACCCCAAGGGAACGGAATGATCCACTCGAAGCTGAAGTTGCCCAGGGTACCTGGCATCAAGCGCAGTGCACCATCAACGAAACCGATGTACCAGTCAGGCTGGGTACCAGCCGAAACAGGGGATGGGTCGTATGGTCCGTAGTTCCAGATCGGGTTGATCTGGAAGAGGCCAGCGATGAAAGCCACGATGCCGAAGACGATGAAGAAGAATCCACCGGCCTTAGCAGCGTAAACCGGGCCAACTGGGAAGCCAACAACATTGTCGTTGGTGCGGCCTGGGCCCGGGTACTGGGTGTGCTTGTGGGTCACAACCATGAAGAGGTGGACAACGATGAGCAAGATGATCACCGCAGGCACAATCATGATGTGCAGCGAGTACAGGCGCTGGATTACGTGCTCGCCTGGGAACTCTCCACCGAAGAAGAACATCGACAGGTAGGTACCAACTATGGGGAGCGCCTTCATGACGCCGTCGATGATGCGCAGGCCGTTGCCGGAAAGCAGATCATCAGGCAAGGAGTAGCCGGTGAAGCCAGCAGCCAGGCCCATGATCAGCAGCACGCCACCGACAACCCAGTTCAATTCACGAGGGCGGCGGAATGCGCCGGTGAAGAACACGCGGAGCATGTGGACGGACAGCGATGCTACGAAGAGCAGTGCCGACCAGTGATGCACCTGGCGCATGAACAGGCCACCGCGCACGTCGAAGGAGATATCCATGGTGGAAGCCATGGCGGTCGACATGCCCAGACCCTTCATTGGCACATACGAACCGTTGTAGACCACGTGGGCCATAGACGGATCGAAGAAGAAGGTCAGGAAGGTGCCGGAAAGCAGCAGCAGCACGAAGGTGTACATTGCCACTTCACCGAACATGAACGACCAGTGGTCAGGGAAGATCTTGCGACCGAATTCCTTGACTATGGCCGAGGCGCCAACACGTGAATCCACGAAGTTGGCGATACGACCGGTGGCGGTCGATGCCTGGTATTCGTTAGTCGTCGTCATGATTAACCACGCTCCCAGTAGGACGGGCCAACAGGCTCATGGAAGTCGCTCTGTGCAACTAGGTAGCCTTCGGAGTCCACGGTGATTGGCAGCTGTGGAAGTGCGTGACCAGCTGGGCCGAAGATGACCTTGCATTCCTGGGTCAGGTCGAAGGTCGACTGGTGGCAAGGGCACAGCAGGTGGTGCGTGTGCTGCTCGTACAGTGCGATAGGGCAACCGACGTGGGTGCAAATCTTGGAGTATGCGACGATGCCGTCCACGTTCCAGTCTTCGCGTCCCTCGGAGATCTGCATTTCCGCTGGATCCATGCGCATCAGCAGAACTACGGCCTTGGCCTTTTCGTTCAGCGGGTTCTCGGTTTCGTTGATGCCCTCTGGGACAACGTGGAAGGCCGAGCCGATCTGGACATCTGATGCCTTGATCGGCGTACCGGATGGGTCGCGGGTCAAGCGGATGCCCGTGTCCCACATGGTGTGGCGCAGGGAATCGATCATCTGGTTCGCGGTGTTACCGGTGCGGTCCAGGTCGCGGAACATGAAGATCGCCGGAATCGGAGCCAAGGCAATGGCACCGATCAGGGTGTTGCGGATCAGCGGACGACGCTTGATGCCGGATTCTTCAAGAACGGTATCTACGATCTCGACTGCATCCTGGCGGTCTTCTTCAGATCGAATCTCGTGGCGCATTTCCATGAGCTCGTGATCCGGCATCAGGGTCTTCGCCCAGTGAACAATACCTACACCGATACCGAGCATCGCAAATGCGGTGCCCAGGCCCAGTGCAGCGTTCTGCACACGCAGCTCAGCGAAAGACATTTCGCCCAGGCGGCCCAAGACGAAGTAGGCCACGAAGAAGAAGAGCGTTCCGATGATGGAGATGGTAAATAGGAGCGCTACTTGACGCTCGTGTCGCTTGGCTGCGCGCGGATCGCGATCTGCGAGACGCGGACGATGGGGTGGTAAGCCCGGATCGGGGAAACGATCCTGAGCTACATCGTCAGCCTTAGCAACGGTGCCCGAGTTTTCGGGACTGCCGTGACTATGGTCGCCCATGTTTCTCTCTCATCCTTCTGTTAGGAAATTATGTACGTAGTGATGGTTACGGCCGGTGCCGTGGTTTGCCTTAGGAAGGACGCGAGGTCAACCAAATGGTGAAGGCGATGATGATGCCCAGACCTGCGGTCCAGGTGAACAAGCCTTCAGCAACTGGGCCCAAGGAGCCCAGGGCTGCACCGCCAGCAGAACCATTGGCTTCAATGGTCTTCAGGAAGGTGATGACATCACGCTTCTCCTCTGGGGTGATATTCGAGTCGTTGAACACGGGCATGTTCTGTGGGCCGGTAGCCATCGCTTCGTAGATGTGCTTCTCAGTTACGCCGGTCAGCGTCGGAGCAAACTTTCCTCGGGTCAAAGCGCCACCGGCTGCTGCCGCGTTGTGGCACATTGCGCAGTTCACGCGGAAGACAGTTCCACCATGGGCAGCATCGCCCTGGGTGGTATCGAGGTATTCCTCATCCGGAATCGCTGGACCCGCACCCAGGCTGGCCACATAGGCCGACAGCTGGGAGATCTGCTTGTCATCGAACTGGACTGGCTTCACCTGGGCCTGGGGGCCCTGCATCTGCATTGGCATGCGGCCGGTGCCCACCTGGAAGTCAACAGACGCGGCGCCAACACCGATCAGCGAAGGACCGGAGTCCGAGCCTTCAGCATTCATACCGTGGCAGGTAGCACAGTTGGCGACGAAAAGCTTCTGACCTTCGTCAACATCGGTCTGCGATGCGGCGGTGGTCTCAGCGGCCTTCGCTTCGCTGATGTTTCCTGCTGCGGTGTAGAGACTGCCGGTAATCAGCAATCCAAACAGAAGCAGGGCCACAGCGGCGAGCGGGTGGCGGCGCTTTTTCGAAAGAGCCTTCACTTGCTGGTTCCTCACTTAGTTTCTTTGGTGTGGTGTTGCCGTACTTCTTGGTGTGGCAACTAATGACTAAAAGTTGCTACTTCAAGAAGTAGATGATCGCAAACAGCGCGATCCAAACAACGTCAACGAAGTGCCAGTAGTAGGACACAACGATGGAACCCGTTGCTTCAAAGTGGCCAAACTTCTTAGCCAGCATTGCACGACCAATGATCAGCAGGAATGCAATCAGGCCACCGGTGACGTGAAGGCCGTGGAAGCCGGTGGTCATGTAGAAGGCCGAAGCGTAGGAGTTCGAGTTCAGTGCTACGCCCTCGTGAACGAGGGTGACGTATTCATAAGCCTGGACCGAAACGAAGATTGCGCCAAGGATGAAGGTGAGAATGAACCATTCGATCATTCCCCATTCCTTGAAGTTGAACAGTCCGCCGGATCGGCGAGGCTTGAATTCTTCGGCACGGAACACGCCAAGCTGGCACGAGAACGAGCTGGACACCAGAATCAAGGTGTTAACCAGCGCAAACGGCACGTTGAGTTTGGCAGTTTCAGTCGCCCATAGTTCGGGCGCGGCAGCCCGGAGGCTGAAATACATGGCGAAGAGGGCGGCGAAGAACATGAGCTCGCTGGAGAGCCACACCATCGTTCCCACCGACACCATGTTTGGGCGGTTCGGCGCATGTGGCGCCGTCGTATTTGGGGCATGAGTCGCAGTTGTCACACTGACATTATGTCTCTAAATGCCCCTCAGATACCAATGCAGAAAGGCGTTGTCGGAGGTTTTTTGCGCCACACAACGACAACAACCGCGGAAACACGGGGAAGTATGCAGAAAACTCTTTCTACAATTCGTAGAGCTTGATTCGGCGAGTCTTGCTAAACAATCATTTATGCAACACTCTTGTACCCTATTTATCCCTAGAAACACTAGGATTCTAGCGATTTGAGACACATCATTTGGCGACATGAATTGGGTCTGGGACTGCCGGCTCGATAGGCTTTCATTTGTGTCAACGAGCCTTGAAAACGAAAAGTTCCCAACGTGGCCAGATCTCTTAGCCACCCTGATTAGCGGTGGCGATCTCAGTCGCGTTCAGGCAGCGTGGGCCATGAATGAGATCATGAGCGGCGAGGCCAGCGATGTTCAAATTGCCGGCTTCCTGGTTGCCTTGCGCTCCAAGGGTGAAACCGTCGCGGAGCTGACCGGCCTCGTTGATTCCATGGTTGCCAATGCGAAGCCGCTGAACATCAAAGCACAAACATTGGACATTGTGGGGACCGGCGGAGATCGCCAGAACACCGTCAACATCTCGACGATGGCCACATTGGTCTGCGCAGGCGCTGGCATCAACATTGTTAAACACGGCAACCGCGCCTCCTCGTCCTCCTCTGGATCGGCTGATGTCCTCGAAGCGCTCGGCGTCCGCCTTGATGTACCAATCGAGAGGCTTGTCGAGGTATACGACAAGGTTGGAATCGCGTTCTGTTTTGCGAACGTTTTCCACCCGTCAATGCGCCATGTTGCCGTGGCCAGGCGCCAGCTGCGCGTGCCAACAGCTTTTAACTTCATGGGGCCCCTGACAAACCCCGCCCTTCCCAGCTCGTCGGCCATCGGCTGCTCAGATTTGGCAATGGCTCCAATCATGGCCGGCGTCTTGGCCAGCCGCGGTTCTCGCGGCCTGGTCTTCCGGGGCAACGACGGTCTCGACGAGCTGACCACCACCTCAGCCAACCGGGTATGGGAGGTTCGCGATGGAGGGGTCAACGAGTTCATTTTTGATGCGCAGGATCTCGGCATCGCGCGCGCAAGCATCGAACAGCTCCGCGGAGGCGATGCCCTACACAATGCAGGGGTTGTCAAAGAGATCGTGTCTGGAGCGCAGGGGCCAATTCGCGATGCCGTTGTGTTGAACGCAGCAGCGGGAATGGTTGCCTACGAACCCAGCAACGAGGGCAGCTTCGAAGAACGCATGGCGATCGCTATCGCCAAGGCATCCGCCTCGATAGACTCCGGAGCAGCAAAGACCGTACTGGAAAATTGGTCGCAGACTACTCAGAGGATCGTAGGCGAGTAGCGCACCGGTTTAAACAAGGACGGGTTCTGGTTGCCGCTAGTACAAGCGGCAACCAGAACCCGTCCGTCGTTCTGCGGCTTTAGTCGTCCAAGCCCAAGGAAAAAGCTGCTTCCAAGTCATGATCCGAATAAGCACGGAATGCAATATGGGTTTGGGTGCCCCGAATACCGGGAATCTTGGAGAGCTTGTTGGCGATTACCTCCGCCAGATCCTCATGCTTATGGACCCTGGCTACCGCAATCAGATCCCAGTCGCCAGCGACGGAATAGACTTCGCTGATCCCTGAGATTGCGGAAATCTGTTGAGCACACTCCGGGATGCTGTCTGTGGCCGTCTGAATCATGACGAATGCAGTAACCATAATTGCGCCTTTCACTACTTGAGCCTTCACGCTGAAGGCCTATGACTTAGTTTCAACTCTAGTCGAAAATACAATTTCAGCGAGTCGGTTGAAAGCGATAGGGACGCGCTCCACAAGCCTTAAAGTTAGTATTTTGTTCTACAATACTTTATACTTGTTACATGATTGTTTTGACCATCGACCAGCGGCGCTCACGTTCTTCGGAAGACAAGGTGCAAGCTCTCATTGAACAGGCCAACGCCACAGTTCCGGTAGTGCGTCCATTCCAGCGTACCGCCGGAGACGAGGTTCAAGCTGTACTCGATAATGCGTCGGAAGCGATTCGATTGGCAGTCATGATGGCAGCTTCGGGGGATTGGAGCGTCGGCCTGGGATTCGGCCAGGTCGAGACCCCCTTGCCAAAAGAGACTCGGGCCGGTCGCGGACCAGCTTTTGAATACGCCCGAGTCGCCGTTGAGCGCTCAAAGAATACGAATGCGCACGTTGCCGTCCATGGACCCTCCCATGAAGCAACGCGGCTAGAAGCCGAGCTCCAGCTAACCGCCTGTATCGTCGCCAAGCGCAGGGCCACCGCTTGGGAGGCCGGAACCTTGGCTGACGAGGGCCTCACACAGCAACAAATTGCCAAGGAATTGGGGATCACCCAGCAGGCCGTCTCGTCTCGCCTATCCGCAGCACTATGGTTTGAGGCAAATCGAATGATGGACGAGGCTGCGAAGTCACTGACTCGACAATTGAAAATGCTAGGGGAGTCGTAGATGTTCTGGATCGCGTGGGGGAGTCTGAGCCTAGCCACCATACTTTCTTGCCTGGCCGCATATCTGGGTTACGCCATGGGAAAGCGGGCGCGTAGGCGCGAAGTTCTCATTGTGGTCTCCGGACTTCTGGCTGCTGCTGCGGCAGTTTTATCCGCAGCATCCGGTGCAACTGACCAGTCCAGCCATGTACCGGCACTGTATGTCGTAATGCTCTCGTCCATATTCGCGGTGAGTTTTGGTGGACCATTTACGGAACTCGTTTTCAGGCTGGCCGCCAAAAATGATTCAGAGATCGAAAAGGAAGAGTCCGACCCATCTCCGCTTCGTGGCGGATTATGGATCGGACTCCTGGAGCGAGCTGCCATTGTCAGCACGTTATGGGCCGGTTGGCCAGAAGGCATCGCCATCGTATTGGCGGTTAAAGGACTCGGCCGGTTCTCTGAATTGAAAGACCACCGCGCGGCTGAACAATTTATCTTGGGCACGTTCTCCAGCAGCTTGGTTGCTGCCGGCTCCTACGGGCTAGGCCTGTTGTTGCTGTGATCGTTTAGCGACAAATCCGCAGACTGCTCGTCGGCCAAGCAAGAATAGCCCAAGAACAATCAACGTGACGATCACGAATGAAATGGCGGCCGTTTTTCCCATCAATAAGCGTGTCGCAACACCCAAGACGACGGTTCCGAGCCAGACCAGAATACCTGTTGGCCAAAGTTTATTGATCGTCTGCCATGGCCGCGACAGGACAGTCATGACGACATAAGCTATGAGGAAGGGCAAGGCAGTCATGAAGATCCCGCTGATTCCCAGCCCATGTTCATGTTCTCGGCGTCCCAGCAACGCGAAGAGAACGATGAGGAGAACGTCTATGGAAATCATCCAGGGCCACTTGCTCATACTTTGCTTCATGTACTCATGATAGGGATGCCTCCGTCGAATTCACGGCAGCTTTCAGGACTAGGACGCTGTTGATTCAGACACAGCAGAGCACGGTCAGCAAGAACAAGCCCACGGGCAGTTATTCAATGGTCGATAATCAGATTTGGGAGCGTAGGGTTCTTGTCTTCAGCAACGACGTGGATGAACAAGCATCAAATCTGGCTCTATTTACTGGCTATCGCGGCAGGCTGCCTTGCTGGCGGGCGCTTCCCGATCCTCAGCAGCGTCCTTGGTGCTTCGATCAACCCATTCTTGGCCATACTGCTTTACATCACGTTCCTGAGCATCCCGCTGACCAAGCTGGTCGAAGGTTTCAGGGATTTAAGATTCATCTCGGTTCTGGTCGTAGCCAACTTTATGGTGATCCCCATTCTGGTTTACGTTTTGACGAGATTCGTCCAAGCCGATAAAGCTGTTTTGATCGGTGTCGCCCTCGTCTTGTTGGCGCCATGCGTGGACTACGTCATCGTTTTTTCAGGACTGGCCGGGGGAGAGAACCACAAGCTGCTCGCCGCAACACCGCTCTTGCTGCTACTCCAGATGCTGCTGATTCCCATCTACATGTATGTCATAGTCGGGAAATCCTCATTGGAGATGCTTGCGCCAGAACCATTTGCAGCAACCCTGACATTGCTCATGTTCATACCGCTGGTGCTTGCGGTTACTACTCAGATCCTAGTCAATAAATTCGCTTGCTTCAGCAATATCGCTTGCCGCGCAGAGAACTTCATGGTTCCGGCCATGATGGGAACGCTTTTCAGCGTGGTGGGCTCACAAATTCACATGTTGGCTGACCGGGGAGAAAGCCTGATTCAGGCGGTGCTAGTATTTATTGTCTTTATCCCTGTGGCAGGTTTCGCTGCGTTTCATATTGGCAAAGCATTCGGCCTTCCAGCCACGGCCCTGCGCGCGGTGAGCTTCAGCGGGGTCACTAGGAACTCCCTGGTTGTACTGCCCATCGCACTGGCTTTGCCGATTGAATACTCACTGGCCTCGTCAGTCGTAGTGACGCAGACGCTTATTGAGCTCGTGGCGATGCTCGTCATGGTTAGGGTCATGCCACTACTTATCAGGGCGACGCCGAACGATCCTCCGAGAAGTCCTAGAGGCTAAAGTACACTTTGCCTCCAGTATGGAGAACCGGTCCGTGTAGTCAGGGCCGGAGAAGACTGGCCTGAAGCCAGGTGCTCCAACAGGAGCTGATCAGCTTCGGCCACCTGGAGGGCCCATGACCAGCATGGTGGAAAAGACCGCGACAATCAGGACAAAAAGCGCGATGGTTGAAAGAACCGGTCGAGCTACAAGCCAACGCATAGTCGAATCTGTCCAACGCTGATCTGCCGGATGTTCACTGGCTTGAGTGCGCCAGGAGCCAACAAGTTTGCCTCGACGCTCGAGCCACCTGTCAAAAGGAACTGTCAGGTACGGAATCACTGATGTTGCTGCGGCGCCGAGAATTAGCCTCTTGCTCCAGCGCTGATTCATGCCGACCAAAATGGAAGTGGCAATGTAAGTAAGGAAGACGAAGCCGTGGACGAAGCCTGCAATCGAGACCGGCCAGTCACCGACTTTCACTGCGTACTTGAGAACCATTGCGATAATCAATAACGTCCAGGTGATCGCTTCTGCACGAGCTACCGTACGGTATAGGGCGCTTGGTGACATAGTCTTGCGTCAGTCCTTGAAAGATAGGGGAGTGCTACGTCTTTAGTAGCTCCTTCTAGACTAACCTGACAGGCACCCTGCAAAGCTCCCAATTCCGAATTTGTCGACGCATCGCTGACGCTCTAGCAGAGACCATTCCGGGTTTCGATGCTGGCCGAAAAGTTCGATGGAAAGACTTTTGGATGCAGCCACGTTTCCAGGAGCATTCCAATCTATTGCTGCTGGCTGAGGAACCCTAAAGCCTGCGACTCCAAAAAACGGCGAGCTTACCGTTTCAGCTGATGTTCAAAAGCACTGAAGTTGAGTTCAGGAGGTTCCAGAGAACACGTCTGCACATTGGTATCGATGCAAGCAAGCTCCGAGACACCTTCTTCATTGCCAACGGACCCGTTGGCCGCAAGCGGAACCGGTGCTTGGCAATTTCAAGCGTACCGTTCTGATGAGGTGAACATCAGAATCGTCCGAGCCAAACTGGACTATTGGGGAGTGCCAGATTTCCACTACTTTACATAATGTAGATTATCGGCTTACTGATAACTCGCACGAAAGTAGCGTATCTACCAGCTAATCCGCCTATTAATGCTGGCTCAATCCTCTGTGGAATCCGAGGCGCCTTGCAGCTCAAGTCGGTGCGCTGCAAAATCCAAAGTTTGGCGAATAAACTGGCGGGAAAGCTCATCGTGCATTGAATAGATCACGTGACGGCCAGACTTTTCAGTTTGCAGGACCCCGGCGGTCCTCATGCGCGAAAGCAATTGGCCGGCCACCGTCGGGCTGACACCTATCAGCTGCGCGAGCTCAGACAACGTCAGATCCCGATCACACAGCGCCCAGAGCATTTGAAGCCGCAAAGGATCGGATAATGTCTTGAGAACGGTCACCGTCATATCCAGCAGATCACTCGATATGATTTCTGCTCGCGCCCTCGGGACGCTATATTCACCAGTCATCACGAACACTCCCTGAACCCATGGCATCAACTCCTCGACCCATCAGCTTTTCACAAACTGCTTGCCGAGTGTGTCCATTATGGACTTACCCGCTGTAAAAGCGATAGGCATAGCGAAAATTCACACAGACCAGCCTCCAGCGAGCCCTTGCCTGGCGCAACTCCCCTGAATAAATCATCCGAAAGGAATTGAGACTTTAAGTATCTGACTAGGTATTCTGAATATTTCTCAGGCTTGCGAACGGCATTGCATTGATGGTGTCGAGAATTGATAGAAAGCCTGTGAATTGGATGCCGCATCCGGGAATGGCAAAATTTAGTTATGCCCGAACCGTCGTTACGAAATTCCGCAAAGAATGCACTGGCCAAGCAAATCCTGGATTCCCTGGCTGCAGAAGGAATTATCGCTGATCCTACCCAGCAACAGCTCATCAACGTACTAGGCAAGACGGTCGGACCAGCCTCGAAGAACGCCCCGCAAGGCGCCTATATCTACGGCCCGCCCGGTCGAGGGAAAACGGTTATCGCCAATTCGCTGGTTGCGCATCTCCCGGCGCACAGCACTAGGAGATTTCACTTCCACGAGTTCTTCCACCAACTGAACTCCCCCAAAAATCGCGTCCCTGGCCAGCCACTTGGAGCCATTTTTTCTCAAGGGCTCGAACGGGAACTGGCTGGCATCCAGGTGCTCATCTTCGACGAATTCCACTGCACGGAGCCAGGCGATGCCATGTTTATGGGAAAACTGGTCAAGTACTGCAAGCAACACGATATTCAATTGGTGACCACGTCCAACTACGAGCCTGAGAAGCTTCTCGACGACGATGCCTTTCACCATTTGGTCAAGCCAATCATCGAGTCCATCCGTGCTGATTACGAGGTATTTGAGCTGGATCATGAGCTGGACTACCGGCTACGGAAAGCAGAGATGGAGGGCGCCACTTCCGGGTATCGCAGTGGTTCGCTGACCCTGCTCCCCCAGCAGGCGCCTAGCGACTCGCTCGAAACATGGATAGAAATCGGATACGACCGAATCGGCCCGGCCCGCCAAGCAGGCGAGGCTATTTGGATTAGCTTCGATCAAATTTGCAGGACCCGGCGCAATACCGCGGATTATCTAGAACTTGCCACCCGTTTTCCGCGGTGGCACATCACCCAAATCCCATCCAGCGAACTGATGCCAATGGATGAAGAGCGCCGTCTCGCGAACCTGATCGATGTCTTCTACGACAAGGACATTGAAGTTCATTTGTACGCCGAGGACGACTTGTCCCAATTGGGCCATATGCTTCATGCCACCGAAAAGGCGCGATTGACCTCGCGGCTAGCGCAGCTACACCGCCACGACATAGAACGGACCACTGTTTCTCCATGAATCCTGAAAACACCAACCAAGAGATCCAAGCGCTTGTGCTCGCAGTGCTAGAAACAGCTGACGACAATCTCGTCCTGCCTATCGTCCAGCTTGGCCACCCAGTACTTCGGCAGCAAGCCGTTGCCTACACCGGACAGCTGGATCAGCCCCTGCTCGAACAGCTTTTAAGCGCCATGCGCCAAACCATGTATCACGCGCCGGGTGTAGGACTGGCTGCACCGCAGGTAGGTATTCCGCTCCAGATCGCAGTGCTTGAAGATTTGTACCCGGTGCCGGAAGAGATTGCCGCCGAACGCGAACGCGAACCGCTGGAGTACTTCGAAATTTTCAACCCGTCGTACGCTGCCACCACCGATCGCGAAGCCGTGTTTTATGAGGGATGCTTGTCGTTTGAGGGCTTCCAGGGCGTTGTTACTCGTCCTGCCGATATCACGGCAACCTACGAGGACCGCGACGGCGCGCAACATTCGCGCGAGTTCAGTGGGTGGCAAGCACGAATCGTGCAACACGAGACGGATCATCTCAGCGGGGTCGTCTATGTTGATAAGTCGGAAACGCGCTCGCTAATCAATGAGCAAGAACTATGGCGCCATGAAAGCCTGGACGTCGACACCGCCAAGAAGGTTCTGAACTTCTGATGCCCAACATCGATACCACCGTCACCTGTCCGGTCTGCGACATGCCGTTGCAGTTCAGCGACGAGACGAGGAAGTCGCTGCGCTGTGTCTCCAGCCATCGCTTCGACGCCGCAAAACAGGGCTACTTCAACTTCCTCACTGGCAAGGGAACCAATTACCTTGAAGACACCTCGGCCATGGTGCAGGCACGAGAGGCATTCCAGTCGAGCGGACACTACGCCCCGCTAGCAGGCAAGCTCTCGGAACTTGTAGAGAAATATCGCCAAGGATCTACGCTGGATCTGCTCGATGCGGGCGCTGGCACGGGCTATTACCTGAACCAGATCCTCACCGCTACCGGCAACTGCCAGCAAGATGCACTGGCGCTGGATATCTCCCGGTTTGCCATGCGCCGTGCTGCGAAGCTGCCCAGCACCATGGCTGTGGTGTGGGACGTTTGGCGGCGATTGCCGTCGGCCGATGCCTCGCGCGATGTGGTGCTCAACTGCTTTGCTCCGCACAACCCAGCCGAGTTTCGCAGAGTCCTGCGTGAGGACGGCGCGTGCATCGTCGTCACCGGCGAACCCGATCACCTGAACGAAGTGATCGAGCCATTGGGCATGCTATCGGTTGCTGAAGGGAAATTGGCTGCCCTGAGCGAAAAGTTTGCGGCCGAGCATCTGGCCCACAGTGAAACTCAGCACCTGAGCTATCAGATGGCGTTGAACGAAGAGGACCTGTACAACCTGGCCTTCATGGGCCCCGCGGGACACCACCTCTCCCCGGAAACCTTGAGAGACAAAGTCCGCTCCCTCGGCAACCAGCAGGTAACAGCATCCTTTGGAGTACACGTTTTCGTCCCTGAGCCATAGAAAATACCCCAAAATGACTACTACTTTCATGCCCGGGATACGGCAGAATGTAGGAAAGGCCAAAGCTTGTGGCCCTTGTCCTATGAGAAATTAGGTGGATTCCATGACTACTGCGGAATGGATCATAAGTAATGCGTGGGTAATCTGGCTTGCGCTGTTCTTGCTCTTGGCCATTATCGAGATGCTGTCACTCGACCTTTACTTCATCATGCTGGGCATAGGTGCTCTCGGAGGGGTCACGGTAGCCCTGCTCAATGGCCCGCTGTGGTTGCAGGTTGTTGTCTTCTGCGTAGTTTCGCTTTTGATGATCCTGCTCGTTCGGCCGATCGCCGTTAGGCATTTGAAAAAATCACCGGCTGGATTCAGGTCTAATATCGAGCGATTGATCGGTGCGGATGCGCTGATCCTCGAGCCCACCTCTCGGATCTCTGGCTCAGCCAAAATCCAGGGCGAAATTTGGACCGTTCGCGCAGAATCGAATGTTCCAACGATGACCCCTGGAACCTACGCCGTGGTTTCGCGCATTGATGGCGCAACCGCATATCTTTCCCCGAAGCCCGAAGACCCAGCTGACAGCTGAATCCTTCTCGACTTTTTCATCACCCCGCACAATGAAAGTGAGTACGAACCATGAATTCTAATGGTTTTGGCGTAACCGTTGTGCTTGTCGTTCTGGCGATCTTCGTGATCGTCGTTCTATTGCGCAGCGTGCGAATCGTGCCCCAGGCACGTGCCGGCATTGTTGAACGCCTCGGCAAGTACAACCGCACCTTGAATCCTGGCCTGACATTGTTGATCCCGTTTGTGGATCGCCTCTTGCCTCTGCTTGATCTGCGCGAACAGGTGGTCTCCTTCCCGCCACAGCCAGTGATCACCGAAGATAACCTGGTGGTCTCAATTGACACCGTGGTTTACTTCCAGATCACCGAGCCGCGTGCGGCAACCTACGAGATTGCCAACTACATCCAGGCTGTAGAACAGCTGACCACCACCACCTTGCGTAACGTCGTCGGTGGATTGAACTTGGAAGAGGCCTTGACCAGCCGCGACCAGATCAACGGCCAGCTGCGAGGAGTATTGGACGAGGCCACCGGCAAGTGGGGCATTCGTGTTTCGCGTGTCGAGCTGAAGGCCATTGATCCACCACTGTCCATCCAGGACTCGATGGAAAAGCAGATGCGCGCAGAGCGTGACCGCCGCGCCGCCATACTGACCGCTGAGGGTACCAAGCAGTCCTCCATCCTCACCGCTGAAGGCCAGCGCCAGGCAGAGATCCTGAAGGCCGAAGGTGATGCGCAGGCATCGATCCTGCGTGCCGATGGTGAAGCCCAGGCTATCCAGAAGGTCTTCGACGCAATTCACGCTGGCCGGCCAGATCAGGAATTGCTGGCTTACCAGTACCTGCAGACCTTGCCGAAGCTTGCTGAAGGCACTTCCAACACGCTGTGGGTTATCCCAAGCGAACTGACCGAGGCCTTGAAGGGCATCGGCGGCGCACTTGGTGGCAACACGTCCCCAGCAACGCCTCCTGCTCCTGGCAGCGACGTGTAGCAGCAGCTGGTTTCATAACTAGATAGCAGTTAGCGGCGAGGTGCAGACCATGCACCTCGCCGCTAACGCGTATAATGGATGTTTTGGTACCTGAAGATTCCAATGCTGCTTGTTGGCTGGAATTATTTTTCGGTGTCAAACGTTGGTACGTGTAGCGAATTCTTTTAACATCGCGGAGGGAAATCATGAGCGATCGCAGCCTACGAGGCATGCGCCTGGGTGCACAGAGCATGGAATCTGAGGCAGGTGTGGAGCCGGCTGCCCGTCAGCGCGTGGAATACCGTACCGAAGACGGCGAGACCGTCTTTGTTGTCTTTGCAGCGGAAGCTGAAATTCCAGCCGTCTGGCACACCAAGACCGGCAAGGAAGCCAAGCTTGTCCATGGCGAAGCCCAGATGGAAGAAGCTAACAATGAGAAGCCAGTCCGCACCCACTGGGATATGCTCCTGGAGCGTCGCAGCGAAGAGGAGCTGGAAAAGACTCTGGCAGACCGCCTGAAGCAGCTGCGTGCAGCTCGCGGGGAAACTGTCTAGCACTTCCCCGATAAGCCGCTGGCAAGCCCAGTGCCGGCTTGAGGGAATATTCGAGGGCTGGTTCCACAACCGATGGTTGTGGAACCAGCCCTCGAATGTTTTCAGCGGGCAGCGGCACCGAGCTGAAAACAGAAATGGCGCGCACCGGGTTTCCTCCCGGCACGCGCCAAATCATGAAATCTACTTCTTCGAAGTCAGCTTCTTCCAACGAGCGCCCAAACCCCAACGGGTTACGTTCCACATCGCTTCGAAGACGATGTTGCCGCTCATCTTGGATGCCCCAAGCTCTCGCTCCACAAAGGTCACTGGAACTTCAACAATCGTCTTGCGCAGCATGGCCACGCGGAAAGTCATATCTACCTGGAAGCCATAGCCGCGCGATTCAACAGCATCGAAGTCGATGGCCTCCAGTGTCTCGCGCTTGAAGGCACGGTACCCGGCAGTGATGTCGCGAAGCGGAAGTCCAAGCATCGTGCGGGAGTAGAAGCTGCCGCCACGGGAGATGATCTTGCGCAGCAGCGGCCAGTTAACTACCTCGCCGCCCTTGACCCAACGCGATCCGATGACCAGGTCGGCGCCAGCGGCGCTTGCCTCGAGCAAACGCGGAAGCTGTTCCGGCATGTGCGAACCGTCGGCGTCCATTTCAACCAGGACATCGTAGTCGCGAGCCAGTGCCCATTCGAAGCCCGCGATGTAGGCGGCGCCGAGACCGTCCTTGCCGGTGCGGTGAAGCACATGGATGTTTGAATCATCGGCTGACATCTTGTCAGCAAGTTCGCCTGTGCCATCCGGTGAGTTATCGTCAACGATCAATACATCCGAATCCGGAACTGCGGACCGCAACCGCCCTACGGTTAGCGGGAGCGACTCCAGCTCGTTATAGGTCGGGATGATTGTAATGACGCGCACTCGGCGACACCTTTCTGGGTATGCAACATAAAAGCTCTCCCCCGAAACCCGAAAGCTGGAAATCCAGCAAAATTTGGCAGCGGGAAGAGATAGTCCAAATTCAAAGTATAGTCATCAATTGTTCGCCAGATCATTGAAGACACTGCCTAAAACAACGATCCTCAGTGACTTCGGCCCTATTTTGCCCGCAAGTAGCTCGCAAAATGTTATCTAAGGTCACTGAGGATCGTTGTTTAAACTGCGTCGTTTCGAACGCAACGCTTGTGCATCGCGAAGAGGCGCTTACCTCAGCCTAGTGGGTAACCCACCTAGGCTGTCAACCATCTAATGACTTCAGCCTTTATCTAGACACCACTAGTCAGGGCGTTCTTGATGAAAATTTTTGGGCTAAAGTCAATGGTTTCGCTTTAAGCTAATTGACCTGCTCCAGATTGTCGAAGATCGTAATTCCGGCACGAACGGTGCGCAAGCACTGCGGAATTTCCTCGTCGACCACCGGCAGCATTGGCGTACCTGCGCGAGCGTCCGTGCTCCACGAGCTAATGCGAACGTCCGGGGTCTGCACAGCAAGTTCCGAGGCGGTCCACACGGCGAAAGTTGCCTGTGCTCCGATAGCCAGCTGGCCGGCTAGCGGATTCATCTCGCCCATGGCACGATACGTTGACCTGGTTTGGGCCAAGAAAGCGGCGCGTGCCGAAATGCGCGCTTGGGCATTGGACATGTTCATCGCCGCGCGCACTACTTCCCACCCGTCGACCTCCGTCACCGGTGCATCGGATCCAAGAACCATTGGAACACCAGCTGAAAGCATGGCCGAAAGATTGTTCATCGATTCGGCGCGCTCGCCCAAGCGCTGAACGTACATTCCGTTCGAACCGCCCCATGCCTTATCGAATACAGGCTGCATGGAAACGGTGATGGCATACTGCAAAAGCCGTGAGCGAGTTGGCCCATCGACCATCTCCACATGCTCCAAGCGGTGTCGGCCCATCTGCACCTTGGAAACGCCGATCTGTTCGGCGGCCAGATCAAAACCGTCAAGAACCACATCCAGTGCGCCATCGCCGATGACATGGAAGGAAGCCTGGATGCCGCGGGTGCTGCACGCTACCAGATGTGCTGCAATTTCCTCCCTGTCCAGGTACAGCGTGCCACGCTCGCCGGAGCGGTCGCTGTAGTCTTCGCGCAGGTAAGCCGTGTGGCTGCCCAGTGAACCGTCTACTTTGAGATCTCCGCCCAGGCCCAAGAGCCTGCCTGATGGAAATGATGCAAAGAGCTCATCGGCGGCATCGGCATCGCTGACCAGTTCGCCCCAGTAGGCATAGACCTTCGGCAGATTCGGCTGATCGTCAGCCAAAAGCTGGTCCAAGGCAGCACGACCCTCAAGTTGCGGCGCGGCCATTTCCACTACGGTGGCAAAGCCCCGTGACGCGTAGTGCGCCAAGGCCAGGCGCTGGAATTCGTGATCGGCCTTTTGCGCCTTGGCCAGGGCCAAGCGCACCTCGTCATGATCGTTGCCGGCGACGAGCCCGGGCTTCAAATCCCCCAGCCCCAAGAAGTCCAGGAGCTCCTGGTTGACCAGGGCGCTGTGAACATCGCGGCGGGAGAGGTAGTACGCCCGGCCGTCAGCGGCGCTGGTGAGGTCGTTTTCGGCAGGGAGTTCCTGCTGCGCCCAGCCGGAGTTGTCCCAGCCCTGAGCCAGGACAACCTTGCTGGATTTCTGGCCCTGCGCCGCGACCAGAGCCAACAGCGCGCTGGCTGATGTGGCGGAGCTCAGGTCTCCCCCAGCCAAAGTACGGCCCAGGGCCGCAAGGTGAGTGTGCGACTCGACGAAGGCCGGAGTCACCAGGCCGCCGCCCAGATCAATAATCTGGTCAGCCGATTCGGCGTGGCGATCCGCGGCATCCTCACCGCCTAGCCAGGAAATCGTATCTCCATCTACAACCATGGCGGTCGCAAATGGGTCCGCGGCGGAATAGACTGCCCCGTTTCGGTACAGTGTTTTTGCCATCAGCGTGCTCCCTTATCTCGTGCACCGATTAGTAAGTATTTAATGTGCTGGGCACGGCGGGCTAGGCCAGCACGTTCGAGTAGGCCACTACCCCGCGCTTGACCTGGTCGGCTGCCTTATACGCATTGCGCACCAGCATCGGAGGCAGGTCGGAATTCTTGGCGAATTGGTCCAAGGTATCAATGACCTGCTTGGCCCAACGCACAAAATCTCCTGGCGCCATATCGGTTCCGCGCAGTGCGCTATTCAGGCTCGAGCCCCGAGCCCACTTGTACATAGGCCAGATCAATCCGGATTCAGGTGGCGCGGTCGGTTCCAAGGCCAGCGCCTCTTCGGCATCAGACAAGTCGCCCCAGATCTTGATCGTGGTATTCCAGATGTCGGCGACCTTGTCAGTGGGCATCTTCGGATCCGGGCGATCGCCATCCCGGCGCGCCTGGTACACCAGGCTCGCGACGACCGCGCACAGCTCCTCGGAATTGAGCTTGCTGAGCTTTCCGGTCTCGAGGATCTGGCTCGTCAGCAGATCGCGTTCTCCGTAGATCCTGCGCAATCGCCGGCCCGAGTCGGTGAGCGTGAAATCATCGCCTTCACCGGAGGGCGTGAGGTATTCGAATTGTTCAAGCACCTTGCAGACCTTGTCGAACTGCGTGGCAATCGTATTGGTCCGCCCGCGAATGGCGCGGCGCGCCTTGTCCGTGTCCTTCTTCAGCTTCCAATACCGATCGGCCCAGCGCATATGCTGGTCCTTCTCGGAACAGGCATGGCACGGATGATCCTTGAGTTCCAGGCGCAAGGCGTCGATTTCCCGTTCGAAAGAATCCGCGCCATCGTAATTGAAGCTTTGCGCATCCACGCGAGGAGGGCGCTGGTCATGAACGGCGTTGCGCAGCGAGGAGGCCAAGTCGCGGCGTTCCTTCGGTGCACGGCCAGTGAACCCCTTGGGAATCCTGATCCGCGAAATGATTTCGACCGGTCCGCTGAGGTCCTCGGACGACAGCCGGCGCAGCTGGCCGTCTTCTGTCAGCACCGTATGCCGCGGGTTGTACATTGCTGTATCGAGCTCCACCACCACAGCCCGCCCGAAGCGGCGCCCGCCCGGAAGATCGACGACATCTCCGCGGATCACCGAGTGGAGGGAGCGTTCTGCGGCGGAACGGCGTTCGGCGCGGCGGTTCTTGGCCGCATTCTTTTCCAGTGTCGACAAATTTCGCTGGAGCTTCAGATACTCGGTGAAATCGCCGAGATGGCACTGCATTGATTGCGCGTAGCCGGCCAGTGATTCTTCCTTGGACCGAACCTGGCGGGCCATACCGACAACCGAGCGGTCTGCCTGGTACTGGGCGAAGGATGATTCCAGTATCTGGCGGGTTTGCTCACGGCCGAACTGGGCCAGCAGATTGGTCGACATGTTGTAGGTCGGCCGGAAAGAGGAATTCAGCGGATAGGTTCGCTTTGAGGCCAATCCGGCCAGGGCTTCGGGTTCGAGGTCCGGATTCCAAATAACGATGGAGTGGCCCTCGACATCAATACCACGACGCCCCGCGCGGCCGGTCAGCTGGGTGTATTCGCCAGAGGAAATCTGCACATGGGACTCGCCGTTGAATTTGACCAGCTTTTCCAGAACCACGGAACGTGCCGGCATGTTGACGCCCAGGGCCAGGGTCTCGGTGGCAAAAACCACCTTGATGAGGTTCCGGGCAAACAGGTCTTCGACAATCTCTTTGAAGATTGGCAGCAAGCCGGCATGGTGCGAGGCGAAACCGCGGATCAACCCATCGCGCCAAGCCCAGAATTCCAGGACATCGAGGTCTTCGCCGGGAATCCGATAGGCGACCTCGTCCAGTGCCTGTGCGATTTCCGCGGCTTCCTCATTGGTGGTCAGCCGCAGGTCTGCCATGGCGCATTGCTGCACTGCCATGTCGCAGCCCTTGCGGGAGAAGATGAAGAATATGGCCGGCAGCAGCCCGGCCCCATCCAGTTTGCCGATCACCGATGGACGGTTGACCCGCTGGCCCAAGCCCGAGGCTCTTTGCGGGCCGCGGCTTCCCTTGCCACGTCCGCGCTGGACACGACCGCCGGTATTGAGGGTGCGAACCAGCTTTCGAAGTTCAGGGTTGACGCTCGCCTTGGACTCGCCCGCTGCCACCTGGTCGAATGCGACGTCCTCAGCGAAGAGGTCGACAACATTTGGTCCCACCATGACGTGCTGGAAGAGCGGCACAGGACGGTGCTCGGAGACGATGATGTCCGTCTGCCCACGCACCGTGTCCAGCCAGCCGCCGAATTCCTCGGCATTGGATACCGTAGCGGACAGGGAGATGATCTGAACGTTCGAGGGCAGGTGAATGATGACTTCTTCCCACACTGCACCACGGAACTTGTCGGCCAAGTAGTGGACCTCGTCCATGATGACGTAGCCGAGTCCATCAAGGGTCTGCGAGTCCGCATAAAGCATATTGCGAAGGACTTCGGTGGTCATCACAACGATCTGCGCTTCGGAATTGATCGATGTGTCACCCGTGAGCAGGCCAACGCTCTGGGCGCCATAGCGATTAACCAGCTCGGAATACTTCTGGTTGCTCAGGGCCTTGATCGGAGTGGTGTAGAAGGCCTTGCGGTTTTCACGCAGTGCCTGGAAGATCGCGAATTCACCGACAACGGTCTTTCCGGCGCCAGTTGGCGCTGCAACGAGCACGCTGTGGCCCTCGGTGACTTTCTTGCAGGCTTCGGCCTGGAACGGATCCAAGTCGAAGGAGATGCTTGCGCGGAAGTCGGGTAGCGCGGTGCCGAGTTCGACCTGCCGTGCCTTGGAATTCGCGTATTGTTCCGCGGGTGAAGTCACTTGTGGCCGTTCGCTTTCTTGACGGTTATTTACAACTGTGAATTAGGTTCGTCGATGTGGCTCGGAGCATCGATTGTCGACGAATCGCCCTTGGCAAGGCGCTCGTTTTCGGCATCCTGGGCTGCTTGCTTCTTCGCACGCTTCTTGTCGTTGAAGTAGCAGAATAATGTCGCGGCCGCGAAGGTCAGGAACAGCGGTCCTGCAAGCGCGAACATCGTGATGGCATCGCCACCCGGAGCAGCCATCGCAGCCACCAGGGCAATGAGGAAAACGGTGATCCGCCAATTCTTCAAAATCACCTTGGCAGACAGGACGCCCACCATGTTCAGGCCCACCATCAGCACCGGAACCAGCATGGCCAGGCCGAAGGCAAGCAGCAAGCGGATGATGAATGGCAGGTACTCGTTGATGTTGATCAGGTTCTCGGAATTCTCCGGAGCCAGGCTGATGAAGAAATGAAGGGCGAAGGGCAACACAAAGTAGGCCATGGCGACGCCGCCAATAAACAGCGGCACCGAGATGGCAACGAAGCTATAGCTGAGTCGGCGTTCATTCTTCTTCAGCCCCGGGACGATAAATGCCCACAACTGATAGAGCCATACCGGGGACGAGATGAGAATTCCGACAAAGAGCGCGACCTTGATCATGATGTCGAAAGGCGACATCACGGCCGTGAAATTGACTGATCCCCCAGCTGCCTGCACTGGAGCGATGATGAGCTCCAGCAGCCAGTCATAGATGAAGAATCCAGCCACGGTGCCCAAGGTCAGCGCTATGAGCGATTTGAAGAGCCGGTTTCGAGCTTCAATCAGATGCTCTTTAAGAGACATCCGGCCTTCGTCGTCTTTGACCCGCTTCTTCTTATTGCGCGGTGTCTTATCGTTATTTGTTGCCACAGATAAGGTTACGAGTTGTTCTTTTCGTTAGGATTCTGTTCGTTGACTGTCCCGTCGACAGTCTCCGATTTTGGATCGTCATCCTTCATCTGGCGAACTTCGGATTTGAAAATGCGCAGCGACTGGCCCATCGAGCGAGCGAGGCCCGGAAGCTTTGGCGCACCGAAAAGCAGCAGTGCCAATACGATAATGATGACCAGATGCCATCCCTGTAAACCACCCATGTGATTTCCCTTCTCTCAAGTTAAAGTCTACGTCAGAACAGGCGAAGATCGCGCATGTTCTGTGCTTGTCCTCGTTCGGTTCGACGGGCGACCCTGCGCAATCTGCGCGCCTCGATGCGTTCTGCTTGACCTTTGTCACGCAGCTTGCGGATCTTCTCGGGATCGCTGTGCGTTGCATCTGTTCCGTGGGGATAGCGGCGTGGATTCGGAGTGTACTCCACGACGGTGCCGGGACGGCTCAATCCCTCGCCGATCTGGTCGGCAGCAGCGCCTAGGCTTTCAACGACGGCCATTCCCCGCTTGAATAAGCGGAATCCAGCAAGAACCGCTACGAGAACAGTCGCCAATACGAGCACCGTCCACAACAGGAACCAAAACCACCAAGGAAGCATCTACTAATCCTCATACAATCCGATAGCCTCGTCCAACCACAGCACGACTTGTTCGCGCGTAGCGTCAGGACTAACCACAGCCAGTTTACCGCTGTGCCGAGCCACCAGTGGAGCAGCCACTTGATGATCCGAGAAGCGAACCGCGGCCAGGTAGCCAATATCGACTTTGCCCGTGGACCAAGAAATAGGGTGGAAGGCCTCTACAACGGGCAAGATTTCTGCATCAACAAAGAGCACGACCTCAAGATCATCCGAACTCGCCTCATATCGAATCTGGACGTCCTGCTGGTCTTCGTGCCTTGCCGAGGGAACGTACTGTTCATCTAGCGTTTGGGCACTTAAAATCCGATCGACACGGAACGTCAGCATATTTTCCCGTTTTCGGCACCACGCGCGAAGGTACTGGATCGACCCGTCTTCAATCATCCTCACCGGTTCAACCTCGCGCAACTGGTGGGTGCGCGAGCTGGCAGAGTAGTAATCGATGCGCACCACTTCATGCTGCCGAATGGCCTGGACGAGCTGGCGCGGGATATCGCTTTCGCGTGCCTTGGACAGCGCAAAACCCAGTGCGCCGTTCCAGCCTTCAAAGCGGGCTACGGCGGAGTTGACCTTGGCCAAAGCAGAGTTCAGGATATCTTGATGCTCGAACTCCGGGATGCTCGCCAAGGCATTAAGGCCGCCAAGAACAGCGACGGCTTCCAACGGGGCAAGCTTCTGCGGTTCAGCCAATAGTGCTGCGTTGGAGATGGTGACGGTATCCGAATCAAGGTCTCCGTCATTAACGTTGATCAATTCGTCGTGTTGTCCATTGGGGACACCGCACATCATGATCATGGACAATTCTTCGCGGACCTTGGCCACGGTCATTGAATAGCGTTCGGCGATTTCTTGGATTTCCACGGCGCCATGGGCAACGACATATTGGATCATGTCGATATTGCGCATCACCTGGGTGGTCGTCGTTCCGCGTCCGGCAGCCCGGCTGGGCCGGAACTTCACCTGGGAATAGGCATCCAAGCCCTGCTGTGCCAGTTGCGAAGCCCTGGCCTCGGAGAGCAACCGGCGAACTTGCCCGGCCAATTCTGCTGGCTCGAGTACTTGGACTGCTGGCCCGTACGCGGCAAGCTCGGCCGCGAAAGAATGCGGATCCGAATATCCGATGTGAAGCTCCGAACTGGTGCCTCGCCCATTCAGGGATTGGGCGCGCAGCGGAATTGCCTCATCACCGTGCAGCTTGATGGTTGCGATATATCCCGGATGCCGCAGATCAAAGTCCAGGAGCACCTGGTTCATTTCGAAACCCTCGGGGCGCGGATGATAGACACTCGCCGTCCCGTTGTGCCGGTGGTTGCTGAGCTTGCCCTGCACTCGCGAGAGGCGGAAGACCCGCGAATCGCTGCGGGTGTGGTCGTAGCCGGTGAAATACCAGTTGCCGTAGCGCTGCCCAATCCCCCACACGTCAACGATGCGTTCCGTTGTTGAGCCTTGTGAAGAGACATAGGTGAACTTCAGGGTCTTGCGGTTGAAAACCGCCAGCGCGCAGTCGCGGAAGTTCGGCTCATCCATGGACAATCGGGGCACCAGCGATCCGGCCAGCGGTGCAACCGGTGACACGGCGTCGGCATGGCCGGTAACCCGGGCTGCCGCGTTCAAGCCCAGTGACTGGAGCTTGGTGTCTTTCCATAGGCTCGCCGCCAGGGCAACGACACCTGCTTCCGATGGGCTGAACGTGACCGGGGGCAAGAACCAGTCGGTTGTATCAATGCTGTAATAGGGAACGCCGTCGATCATTTCCTTGTCCAGCTGCAGTCCGAAGTCATTGCGGATGTCGTCTTTGAGCCGGTCAAGGGCCTTTTCCCGGGTATCGGCAGAACCGTCAGGAACGAGATATTCGCCAATGCGCTCTGCATTGAACTTCCGGGATTTGGTCGCCAGCGCATAGATCAGGCTGGTTAGGCGTTCTGCTTTGCTCGGACCACTGGATTGCTTTATGCTCACTTGTTTAGACTAACCAACTTTTACCTTTAAGCATCACTTTTAAGACAGCTAAGGCCCCGATTGTTATATCGGGGCCTTAGCGCCATCAGCAAATTACTTGGTGCCGATGAGATCTACTACGAAGATCAACGCTTCGTTTGGAGCGATGGCACCGGGAGCGCCGCGCTCTCCATAGGCAAGCTTCGAAGGGATATCCAAGCGGCGGCGACCGCCGACCTTCATCCCCAGCAGACCCTGGTCCCAGCCTTGGATGACCATGCCAACCCCTACTGGGAAGTCCAGGGTCTGTCCACGGTTCCAGGATGAGTCGAATTCTTCACCGGTTGACCAGGCAACGCCAACGTAGTGCGCCTGAACGGTGGTGCCTGGGGTTACTTCGGCGCCGGTGCCCTCAACCAGGTCGGTGATGACCAGTTCTTCTGGTGCGTCGGTGCCCGGGAAGTCAATCTCAGGCTTGGTGCGGTCGTAGTTGCGTTCTCCGAACGACATGGTCACGGCCTTTCTCAGTCGTGGTTTAGGTGTCTACTTGCTGTCGCCAGCGGTAACAGATTCCAATTCTACGTAGAAGACCAGGGTGCCGGTTGGCGATCCGCTCTGGGAAGAATTTCCGTAGGCCTTATCGGCCGGGATCGTCAGCAGCACCTTGGAACCAGCCTTCAGTCCGGTCATGCCCTCGGTCCAGCCCTTGATGACCTGGTTGAGACTGAATTCGGTGGCCTCGTCCTTGTCGAAGTTTCCGTCGAATTCCTTGCCGTCGGCCCAGGTCACGCCCGAGTACTTCGCCTTGACCGTGGAGGTGGCCGTGGCGGCCTCGCCCTTGCCCTCTTCCAGAACGTCTACTGCAAGATCCTTGGGAGCTTCAGTGTCCTTCGGGATGGTGATGGTCGGCTTGCCGTCGGTGACCTTGACAGTTGGAAGCTTGCCCTCCTTCTTCTGCTTGGCCACTTCATCCTTGCTCATGGTTCCGCTGGCAGCGGTGCTGTCTTCAACGTGCAGGACGATAATGCGCTCGGCTTTTGCGCCCTCTTCAGGTTCTGCAATGCTGCCATCAGCCTGCTGGGTGCCCTCGACGCTGGAGTAGGCGATCCAGTCTCCGACCTTTGAGTCGACCAGACGGTCATAGAGCTCTGGCATTTGCTGTTTCATGCTGTCGTCGACTGTCATCGAAGTCGCCTGTCCGGTGAAGTTCTCTCCGGCGTTAAGACCATCAATGGCTTTGTAGAGACCCGACTTAATCGAAATGGTATCGCCTGGGTTGATCTCAGCGCCGTCGCCCTGTTCCAAGGTGACTGCCTCGTCCTTGTCGGTGACAAAAGGAGTGTCGAAGGAAACTTCTGGAGCGGTTTTGTCATCTGACGCTGGTTTGACCGAGATCGAAGACAGATCCGAGGATGAACCTGATCCACAAGCGGCCAGGGCTAGAACCGAGGCGGTAGCGCACAATGCCAATACTTTTCGCACGAATCTACTTTCGTTGAAGTCAAAACTGAAAATTTACGCAGATACCCATCATCTGGGTATCAAACTCACTGCTACCACCCTAGGGTCGATAGCTGTGAAAATTCTTTCCGCCCGCTGGTCAAGATCGCTGACTCATCAGGTCAATGAGCTTGTCCACCTCAGGGTCGCTGGTCGCGAACGGGTCCTTGCATAGAACGATGCCACCGGGCTCGTCCTCATATTTCATATGGACCCAGTCTGCACTGTAGCGCCGGCCATGGGCGCGCGCGGCACGAATGAATTTGCTCCTGATCGCGGCGCGTGTCGTCGCTGGCGGATTATTGACGGCCTCGCGAATATCGGCATCGCTGACCACGCTGGAAGCCAAGCCGCGTCGCTTGAGTACGTGGAATAGCCCGCGGGCAGGATCGATATCGTGATAGGTCAAGTTCAGCTGCGCCAAGCGTGGCGATGACAACGGCAAGGAGTTCTTCTGGGCATACCCGTGAATCAACTTGTGCTTGATGGCCCAGTCGATGTCCTGGTCAATCAGCGAATAGTTGCCACTTTCAATCGCAGTCAGCGTCCGTTCCCAAAGTTCAAGCACCCGCTCGACCTGATCGTGATGCGCTCCGTGGCGGGCGACAAACTCTTTCACCGATTCAAGGAGAATCCATTGGATCTGCAGCGCGGTCGGTTCGTCGCCGCCCATCAGGCGCACGGTTGTTTGGCCGTTGAAGTCATGGGAAATCTGGCGAATTGAACGGATCGGGTTTTCCAGCCGCAGGTCATGGTAGATCTCGCCGGATTCGATCAGTCGCAGGACGAGATCGGTAGCGCCGATTTTCAGCAGCTGCGTGGTCTCGCTCATGGACGAGTCGCCCACGATGACGTGCAAGCGACGGTGGTACTCTGCATCGGCGTGTGGCTCATCACGCGTATTGATGATCGGGCGCGAGCGTGTCGTTGCCGAGGATACGCCTTCCCACATGTGGTCCGCGCGCTGGGAAAAGACGAATTTAGTCTGGTCATCCTCGGCGATCAAGTGCCCGGCTCCGCACAATAGCTGCCTGGTGACCAGGAAGGGAATGAGCATGTCGGCAAGCCGCTTGAATTCGATCTTGCGAGGAATCAGATAGTTTTCATGGCAGCCATAGGAATTGCCCGCCGAGTCCACATTGTTCTTGAACATGTAGATCCGGCCCTCGTGCCCTTCTTCGAGCAGCTGGTCCTCAGCCTGGTCCACAAGGTCGAGCATGAAGGCCTCGCCGGCACGGTCGTGGGCGATCAGCTGTTTGAGCTGGTCGCATTCGGCCGTGGCATATTCGGGATGGGAGCCGACATCCAAATACAGCCGCGATCCATTCTCCAGGAAGACATTGGAGCTTCTGCCCCAATTGACTACTGGTTTGAACAGATGCCGTGCAGCGTCCTCTGGAGTCAGCCGGCGTCCGTCAGACGGGACATAAGTTAGTCCGAATTCGGTTTCTAGCCCGTAAATTCTGCGATCCACGCGTAGTTACTTCCCCTCGCCCGCGGCGTTGCCTAGTGTCATGCCAGTTGGTGGTTGCGTTGTGCACGCAGTGGTTTTACTGACCGCCCTTTTGGACGAATCCGCGGACGAATTCCTCCGCGTTGGATTCAAGGACCGAGTCGATCTCGTCGAGCAGGTCATCTACGCCAGCGGACTGCCCGGTGGTGTTGGCCTGCACCTGCTCGGTTTCAGCTGCCTGGTGCTCGGAGCTGCGGCGAGCTGAGAAGCTTTCCTGGGTCATCATATTCTCCTAAAATTTCTGAATCCCGGAATTAGGTCCCGAGACTCATACCTATTCTGCGCTGTTTACCTGCGCCTCGCCAATTCGTCGATAAATTCCGAAATCTCCAGTTCGGCATCGAACAAGTCGCCAACGCTCTGGCGGGTTCCATGCAGGGGTTCGGACATGTGGAATCGGCTGATCTTTCGTGCGCCGGGAACAGCGAAAGACAGTGCGTCCCAGTTGGCGGCAACCACGTAGGGTGCGTAGCGTTGCAGCGCCATTCCGCGCAGGTATGCGCGGGTGTCCTGGGGAGGAGTGGCAACCGCTTGATTGATTTCTTCCTGGCTGAACAATGTTTGGATCGCGCCGCGCGCAGCGAGCCGATAGTACAGCCCCTTGTCAGTGCGCAGGTCCGCCCATTGTAGGTCCATCATGGCTACGCGCGGATCAGCCAGCGAGAGCTGGTGCCTTTGGGTAAACCCGCTGATGAGCTTGTACTTGGCGATCCAATCAACTTGATCCGCTGCGCCCATCGGATCTCTTTCGAGGACTTCGAGCAACTGTGCCCACCGGGTCAAAATCTCGGTGGTGTCCGGATCGTCAATTCCTCGTGCGGCACAATATTTTTCGCTGGCTTCCAGATACAGCCTCTGGATTTCTATGGCCGACAGTTCTAGCCCGCCGCGGAATTTTACGCGTGTCTTGAGACTAGGGTCGTGGCTGATTTGCTGCAAAGCACGGACCGGGTCAGCTAATTCGAGAGCTGGTGCCATATCTGCCTCGATGAGCGAAAGGACCAGGCTGGTGGCCCCAACCTTGAGCAGGGTGGAAATCTGCCCCAGGTTGGCGTCCCCGATGATTACATGCAGACGACGGTACTTGTCCCAGTTGGCGTGCGGCTCATCGCGCGTGTTGATGATTGGGCGATTGATCGTCGTTTCCAATCCAACTTCAGCTTCAAAAAAATCAGCACGCTGCGAAATCTGGAATTCCGCTTTCTCGTTGAGCATGCCTTGGCCTACGCGCCCAGAACCGCAGTAGATT
>Ga0160443_100135_pt1 | contig 109555 bp, 111 predicted proteins | sample HID1972I_E1MG_FD_108244 | JGI IMG/M metagenome (GOLD analysis project Ga0160443, IMG submission 108244) | Enriched pill bug-associated microbial communities from UW Madison campus, WI, USA - HID1972I_E1 MG | ecosystem: Host-associated > Arthropoda: Insects > Digestive system > Unclassified ... | reverse complement strand
GCTTGGTCGAGTGCAGGGTCTCGATGATCGCCTCGGCGACCTTCACCTGCGGGGCGAGGATGACGCCGATGCCCTGTGTGCCCTCGAGCAGCTTGATGACCACGGGCGCACCGCCGACCCGTTCGATCGCAGGGCGCACGTCCGCCCGATTGCGCACGAAGGCGGTCGCGGGCATCGCGATGTTGTGGCGGGACAGGATCTGGTTGGCGCGCAGCTTGTCGCGGGCGCTGGAGATGCCGTTGGCGGTGTTCGGGGTGTACACGTCCATCTGCTCGAACTGACGCACCACGGCCGTGCCGAAGTAGGTGATCGAATTGCCGATGCGCGGCAGGATCGCGTCATAATCGCTGAGCTGCTTGCCCCGGAAGAACAGATCGGGTGCATCCGCAGTGAGGTCGATCGCGAACCTCAGCGTGTTGAGCACCTTCACGGTGTGACCACGCTGCTGAGCAGCCGCCCGGAGGCGCTGCGTGGAGTAGGACTGCGGTGCCCGTGAGAGGACGGCGATCTTCACAGAGGTTTCCTGCCAGGATGTAGGGGTGAATCGGTCTTCTCATTCAAACACGTTCACGGGCTGGCGCGAATGGGTCGCGCTGCCCGAGCTGGGCGTGGACTGGATCAAGGCGAAGATCGACACCGGGGCGCGCACCTCGTCGCTGCACGCGTTCGATGTGACCGAGTTCACCCGAGACGGCGAGGAATGGGTTCGCTTCGCCGTGCATCCCTGGCAGGAGAGCCGGGAGGATGCCGTCGTGCACGAGTGCCGCGTGCACGATCGGCGCGCCGTGCGCAGCTCGTCCGGACATGCCGAGGAACGCCTCGTCGTGCGCCTGCGACTCCGTCTTGTGGGCCAGGAGGTCACCGGAGAGGTCACTCTGACCAATCGCGATGAGATGGGCTTCCGGATGCTGATCGGCCGCGAGGTGCTGCGTCAGGGCTTCGTGGTCGACCCTGCGCGGTCATTCCTCGGTGGCCGGGCGCCGCGCGAGGCGCGCCGCCGCAACCGCGGTCGCGTCTGAGTTCTGACCGGTCGGGCGCGGATCAGGCCCGGATGAGGACCGTACCTGCCGCCTTGTCATGCAGTCCGCGCTGATCGGCATCCCAGATCACCGCCGGGATGACGACGACCAGCAGCAGCGTGCGCACGATCGGCCGCCACAGCCCCACCCATCCGCCGCCGTAACGCACTACGCGCATGCCCAGGATGCGGTGACCGGGGCTTCCGCCCGCGAAAGGGATGAAGACGATCTGCAGTACGGCGAACACCGTCATCGGCGCGAACTGGCTCAGCCCCGCCTCGCCGGGAAGGGCGAACTGATCGAAGCCGAAGAACCCTGCGGCGATGATCGTCGCGGCCAGGTAGTCGATCGCGAGAGCGCCGATCCTGCGGCCGACCCGGGCGATGCTGCGGGGGCCCGTCGCGGGCAGGCCAAGACGTTCGCCGGGGTACTCGTTCACCTCTCAAGCCTACCGATCACGCGTAACATGCCCGAAACACAGCGGACATGGCTGAGAAACTCCCCATGCATAACCTGCGTAAGGTTGATGCAACCGATACCCGATCAGGAGTCGTACATGTTCACAGAGTCCGCAGAGGTCCTCCGCTATATCGAGGAGAACGACGTCAAGTTCCTCGACATCCGATTCACCGACCTCCCGGGGGTGCAGCAGCACTTCAACATTCCGGCATCGACGGTCGACGAGGACTTCTTCCGCGACGGACAGCTCTTCGATGGATCCTCGATCCGCGGATTCGCCAGCATCCACGAGTCCGACATGCAGCTGATCCCCGACGTCACCACCGCGTACCTCGACCCGTTCCGCGAGGCGAAGACGCTCGTCATGATCTTCGACATCTACAACCCGCGCACCGGCGAGATCTACAGCAAGGACCCGCGTCAGGTCGCCAAGAAGGCCGAGAAGTACCTCGCATCCACCGGCATCGCCGACACGGCCTACTTCGCGCCCGAGGCGGAGTTCTACATCTTCGACGACGTGCGCTACTCCGTCACCTCCGGCGAGAGCTTCTACAAGGTCGACTCCGAGGAGGCCGCCTGGAACTCGGGCCGCGAGGAGGAGGGCGGCAACCTCGGCAACAAGACGCCGTTCAAGGGCGGCTACTTCCCCGTCGCACCGGTCGACAAGACCGCCGATCTGCGCGATGACATCACGCTGCGCCTGATCGACTCGGGATTCCACCTGGAGCGCTCGCACCACGAAGTGGGCACCGCGGGTCAGCAGGAGATCAACTACCGCTTCGACACCATGGTGAGCGCAGCCGACGACATCCTGAAGTTCAAGTACATCGTCAAGAACACCGCACAGGAGTGGGGCAAGACCGTCACGTTCATGCCGAAGCCGCTGTACGGCGACAACGGTTCGGGCATGCACACGCACCAGTCGCTGTGGCTCGACGGCAAGCCGCTGTTCTTCGACGAGGCCGGCTACGGCCAGCTCAGCGATCTCGCACGCTGGTACATCGGCGGTCTGCTCAAGCACGCGCACGCCGTGCTCGCGTTCACCAACCCGACCCTGAACAGCTATCACCGTCTGGTGAAGCACTTCGAGGCGCCGGTCAATCTCGCCTACTCGGCGGGCAACCGCTCGGCCGCGATCCGCATCCCGCTGACGGGATCGAACCCCAAGGCCAAGCGCATCGAGTTCCGCGTTCCGGATGCTTCGGGCAACCCGTACCTGGGCTTCGCCGCCCAGCTGATGGCGGGCCTGGACGGCATCAAGAACCGCATCGAGCCGATGGAGCCGATCGACAAGGACCTGTACGAGCTTCCTCCGGAGGAGGCGAAGAACATCCCGCAGGTGCCGAACTCGCTGCTCGACTCGCTCGACGCTCTGCGCGAGGACCACGACTTCCTGCTCGAGGGCGGCGTGTTCACGCAGGAGCTCATCGACACCTGGATCTCGTACAAGTACGACAACGAGATCCTGCCGATGGCCCAGCGTCCGCACCCCTACGAGTTCGAGCTGTACTACGGAGTGTAAGGCCTCAGACAGCCGGCGAACGGCCCGGCTCCCGCGAGAAATCAAGGGAGCCGGGCCGTTCCATGTCCGTCGGGTGTCCAGCTCGTCCGCAGCGGGTGTCCCCGCTCAGGCCAGGGACCTCGGAAAGCGCGTGGTCGCCTTCGACGATGTCCTTACTGGTGTTGCTGAAGTCGCGGATGGCATCGCCGACGGACTTGCCCAATGCGCCACTGGCGAAGTCCACGATGGCCGGCATGTTGCCCGTGGAGACGACGAACACGCTGAATCCAGCCAGGGCGAGGATGGCGATGCCGAGGCGTTTGATGAACCGCATGCACTGTATGTGCGCGGCCATACGTCCAGTCCATTGACACTCTGATTGGAGGAAGGCCTGTCCTCCAAAGAGAGGACAGACGCCGACTCACCCTGCTCGCCAACGTGAAGCCGTTGCAGCAGAAACGCACGAGAGTGCGACAACAGAGGGGCCAACAATGCATCGCAAGACGTGGAGAAATGCCGCCGTATCGATGGCGCTTGCGGCAGTCCTGAGTTTCGGGATGGCGGCACCGTCGTACGCAGCCGAGTCGGATGTCGCGACACCGCAAGGGGGCCCCATCCCCTGCGGGACCATCGAATCAGTGAGCAACGTCAGGTCGATATCGAACTCAACGACCTGGCCGAACTCGTCTTCGTGGCGGGTTGACGGCCAAGGTCCCGGTAATCTGAGCATCTCGCGAGCACTCACCAGTTCCAACTCCGTCACCAGCAGCGGCGGGGTGAGCTTGTCGAAGATCAGCGCGTCCGTCGGCTTGAACGTGAGCTCATCGACCACGGTGACCACCTCGTTCTCTGTGACCCTCGCCAGTGGTGAGAAGCGACAGATTCAGGTCGGGCAGGTGTGGGCGAGAAAGTCATTCAGCTGGAAGAAGTCAGCCGGATGCGCAGGTAACATGACCACCACTACGGGCACGGGCATCGCGAAGAAGTTCCTCAGGTACTCATATCGGAGCGTGAAGATTTGATTCATCCCCCTCGCAGGAAGACAGCAGCCGCGGTCCTCGCCGTGCTGTCGCTGAGCGTCGCTCTGAGCGGGTGCTCTGGCGGAGAGGACAACACGCCGTCCGACGTCACCTTCTCCCAGGCCCTCACAGACGCGCCGGCAGTGACAGCACCGGCCATAGGTGAGGATTCTGTCACCGCAGGGTTCCGGCCTATGGGCTACATCGACAGCCCGGCGCTGCGTGTCGTGCTCTCGTTGGGGGACAGTTCCTGCGGGTTGGCAGCACAGGGCCCGCAGTCCGGTGAGCAGGCCGCCTCGGTGGACCTGAAGAACGAGCCCTCTGGGGTGATTCGCACGTCCGCGGCACTGGGAGAGTATGCGGAGGCCAGCATCACCCTGAGCTCGACTGATGAGGAATGGGTACTGCGGTGCGGCTCCAACGGTGTTCAGGTGTGCGGCATCGACGTACCGGACGGCGCCAAGGTGGTGGGGCTCACGCGGGAGGCCTCCGAGGAAGGCTGCCTGTCCCTCAAGCTGCGAAGCGCCTAAGGGAGAACGCACTGTCCAGCATGTGCTCGGCAGTGCGTTCTGCGCAGGGAACATCGCCACACCGACGGTCACAGTGAACGGCGCCCGCCTGCCGCCGACAGGGAACGTCACCGGACACCTCAAGCGTTACGCGGAACAGTAGCGAGGCCACCCCGCCAACGCACGCACTACTCCGCTGTACTACGGGGTCTGAGCACACCCACGACGAGAAACCACTTCCTGCACGAGACACCACGCCTGCGCGTGAGTCTCCCGCGGGAAGTGGTTTCTCGCGTCCGGAGGGGCGGATGCCGGCGGCGGGGCCTCAGGCGCCCAGATACCCGCTCAGACGGCCGTGGAAGCGTTCACTGCGACTGTCGAGACCCTCGATCCTCAGCGTGGCTCCACGGCGCTCGTATCGCGCCGCGATCGAGTCGAGAGCGGCGACGGTCGACGCATCCCAGATCTGGGCGTCGCGCAGGTCGATGACGACGGATGCCGGATCCTCGGCGTACGAGAACCATTCGACGAGGTCGTTGCTGCTGCCGAAGAACAGCGGCCCGTGCACGACGTAGCGCACGCTCTCCGCGTCCTCGGCGAGCACCCGGTCCACAGTGATGACGTGGGCGACGCGGCGGGCGAAGAGGATCATCGCCAGCACGACTCCGGCGATCACGCCGTAGGCGAGGTTGTTCGTGAGCACGACGGTGCCGATGGTGACCGCCATGACGATCGTCTCGGGGATCGGCATCCGCTTGAGCGTCGACGGCTTCACACTGTGCCAGTCGACGGTGGTGACCGCGACGACCATCATCACGGCGGCCAGCGCGACCATCGGGATCTGTCCCATCAGCGAGCTCAGTCCCGTGACGAGGGCGAGCATGAAGACGCCCGCGACGAAGGTCGAGATGCGGGTCCTGGCACCACTGGTCTTCACGTTCAGCACGGTCTGGCCGATCATCGCGCAACCGCCGACGCCGCCGTAGAGGCCCGAGAAGATGTTCGCGACGCCGAGAGCCCACGATTCCCTGCCCTTGTGCGAGGGGGTTTCGGTGATCTCGTCCACCAGCTTCGCCGTCAGCAGCGACTCCATCAGCCCGACCAGCGCCACGCTGAGGGCGGTGGGCCAGATCAGCTGCAGGGTCGTCAGATCCAGCGGCACGGTCAGCGGGGTGAACCCGGGCAGGCCGCCGTCGATCGGGCCCTCGCCCGCGACATCCGGCACCTGGATCTGCGCGATGATCACCACCGCGGTCACGACGACGATCGCGACCAGTGGCGAGGGCACCGCCTTCGTGAAACGGGGCAGGATCAGGACGATGGCGATCGTCAGGGCGAACAGACCCCACACCGGCAGCGTCCCGCCGAGAACATGGGGCACCTGGGTGACGAAGATGAGGATGCCGAGGGCGTTGACGAAGCCCAGCATCACCGAACGCGGCACGTAGCGCATGAGCCGCGACAGCCCCAGCAGCCCGAACACGACCTGCACCACCCCGGCCAGCACGACCGTCGGCAGCAGATACTGCACGCCGTGCTCGTGCACGAGCGGCGCGACCACGAGTGCGACCGAGCCCGCCGCGGCCGTGATGACGCCGGGGCGACCGCCGAGGAACGTCATGGTCAGGCACAGCACGATCGAGGCGACCAGGCTGGTCATCGGGTCGACTCCGGCCACCACCGAGAACGAGATCACCTCGGGCACGAGTGCGAGCGTGGTCACGGCTCCCGCGAAGAACTCGCGGGAGAGCTGTCGCGGGCTGCGCAGCGCTGTGAGCACGCCGAACGTCGGATGCGAAGAGGGCACGGGGCTCCTGACTGAGGGGACCGCACGATTCTACCGACGTGCCGACCTGCCGCCGTGCCCTGGGTCAGCGCCGCATCATCAGCACAGGATGCGCAGGGCTCCCGGCTGCACGCGCACGTCGAACGCGTCGACTTCGCCGGCCTCCTCGCCGTCGATCTCGAAGGCGACGGGCTCGCCCAGACGGACGCGGACCGCGGTTCCGGTCAGATGCTGAGCGGAGTCGATGCTCACCGTCTCCTCGGCACCACCGACCAGGCGGCGGATGCCGTTGTCCCACACGATCGTGCGCAGGGTCTGAGCCCACTGCACCGCGTTCTCGGCGCTCACGACCAGCAGGTCGAGTCTGCCGTCGTCGGGCACCGCATCCGGAAGCAGCGTCACGCCGCCCTGGATCGCACCGCAGTTGCCCACGAGCAGTGTGTGACCGCTCATCGGACGCTCCTCGCCGCCATCCAGTGACAGGGTGAACTCCGCATTCTCCGCCGCGCTGAACGCGCGACCCATCGCCTCGACGTACGCGAGCCAGCCCGCCCTGTCCTTCAGCCCGTCATCAGTCTCGGCCAGCATGTGCGCGTCCAGGCCGAAGCCGATCATCACCAGGAATCCGGTCTCGGCATCCTCTGCGCCCCGTCGCACCCAGCCCATGTCGATGTCGCGATGCACACCCGCCGCGACCCTGGCGAGCGCCTTCGGGATGCTGCCGAGCGGGATGCCGAGATTGCGAGCGAGCAGGTTGCCGGTCCCGCGCGGCACGATCCCGAGGCGCGGCGCTTCATCGCCACCGGCGAGAACCTCGGCGACGACACGTACCGTCCCGTCGCCTCCGACCGCGATGACGACGTCGCAGTCCGCATCCACGGCGGCCCGCGCCATCGCACGTCCCGGATCGTCCTCGGCGGTCTCCCACCACAGCACCTCGACGTCGTCATCGAATGCCGTGTCGACGGCAGCCCGCAGCTCGTCCTCGTCGATCTTGGTCGGATTCCATACGATCCCGATGCGCTCAGCCATGATTCCCCCTGTCGATACGGCCGCTCAGCCGTAGAACTGCTTCTCGAACACACGCCTGGCCCGACGGGTCACGCGCAGGTACTCCTCCTCGAGCATGACGGCTCCACGATCCGGATAGCCGAGAAGGCGCCCGAGGGCGTCGAGCGCCCGATGCTCGGTGGGAAGCACGTCACGCGTCTGCCCGGTCAGCAGCGTCATCGCCGAACGGAGCCGGCTGGCCAGCACCCACGCTTCGCGCAGCTGCTCGGCGCCGACCGCGGGCAGCAGATCCGCGAGGACCGCGGCGTCGAGCGCGTGCAGCGTCGACGTGGTGCGCAGGTCGGGCACCCGGTGGCCGTGCTGCAGCTGCAGCACCTGCACCATCCATTCGACGTCGCTGAGCGTGCCCGGCCCCAGTTTCAGATGACGACGAGGATCGGCGCCCTGCGACAGCCGCTCCCCCTCGACGCGGGCCTTGATGCGCTTGATCTCGCGCACGTCCTGCTGCGAGATCTGTTCGGGGAATCGGATGCTGTCGGCCAGCTCCGTGAAGGTCGCGATGAGCTTGGCGCTTCCCGCTATGCCGCGGGCACGCAGCAGCGCCTGAGCCTCCCAGGACAGCGACCATCGCCGGTAGTACTGCGTGTACGCCTCGATGGTGCGCACCATGGGACCGTTGCGTCCCTCGGGGCGCAGTCCGGCATCCAGATCCAGGGGCAGCCGGTGATCGGTCAGATGCTCGCGCAGGCCTGCGACGATCGCCGCGGCGTGGCGCTGGGCACGCTGCGGATCGACACCGTTCGCGTCATAGACGAAGAGCACATCGGCATCCGACCCGAAGCCGAGCTCCGCTCCGCCGAATCGCCCCATCGCGATGATGGAGAAGTCCAGTGCGTCATCCTCGGGCGGCACCACCTCGCGGCGCACGGCGCGCAGCGCCGCCTGGATGGTCGCCTCGGTGATCTCGGTGATGGCGCGTGCCATCTCGTCGACGCCGATGTGGTCGAGCACCGCGCCGATCGCGGTGCGCAGCAGCTCGCGACGTCGCAGCGCGCGCACGGCTCGAAGAGCGGATGCCGTGGTGCTGTGGCGCGTCTGGATGGCGCGCGCCTCCTCGTCGAGCGCGGCGGCCCCGCGCGGGCGCAGTGAGAGCGGGCTGTCCAGCCAGGCGACGGACTCCGGGATCCACTCCATCAGCTCACCGACGTAGCGCGAACTGGAGAGCACGCGGGTGAGCCTCTCGGCGGCGCCGGAGGAGTCGCGCAGCATGCGCAGGAACCAGTGCGTGTCGCCGAGGCGCTCACTGACGCGCCGGAACGCGATCAGCGCGTAGTCGGGGTCGCTGCCGTCGGCGAACCAGCGCAGCATCACGGGCATGAGGTGCCGCTGGATGCTGGATTTGCGGCTCAGCCCCGAGGTGAGCGCGGCGATGTGCCGCAGCGCTCCGGTCGGGTCGCGGAAGCCGATCGCCGCCAGACGATCGGCGGCCTGACCGGTGGTCAGCGCCCTCTCCTCGGCCGGCAGGGAGGCCACAGCGGCGAGCAGCGGACGATAGAACAGCCGCACATGCTGCTCGCGCACCTCCCGGCGCACGCCGTCCCACACCGCCTGCAGACCGGATGCGGAATCGGCGAGACCGCTCGCGCGCGCCAGCCGGCGCATGCCGACGTCATCCCGCGGCATGAGGTGCGTGCGGGTGAGCTCGTGCAGCTGCAGCCGGTGCTCGAGCAGGCGCAGCGTGCGGTACTGCTCGGCGAACGCGGCGGCCTCGACCCGGCCGATGTAGCCGCCCTCCGCCAGGGCGTCCAGCGACTCCAGCGTTCCTCGTGTGCGCAGCGTCTCGTCGCTCACGCCGTGCACGAGCTGCAGCAGCTGCACGGTGAACTCGATGTCGCGCAGCCCGCCGGGGCCGAGCTTGAGCTGGTAAGGCACGTCGTCCGGAGGGATGTTGTCGGTCACGCGCTCGCGCATGCCCTGCACGCTCTCGACGAAGTCCGCCCGCTCGGCGCTGGACCACACCTTCGGCTGCACGGCCTGGATGTAGTCGTCACCCAGCTCACGATCACCGGCGAGAGGATGGGCCTTCAGCAGAGCCTGGAACTCCCAGCTCTTCGCCCAGCGATCGTAATAGGCGATGTGGGATGCCAGTGAGCGCACCAGCGCCCCCTGTTTGCCCTCGGGCCGAAGAGCGGTGTCGACCTCCCACAACGGCGGCTCGGTGTCGATCCCCGACAGCACGCGCACGGTCTCGCGCGCCAGCCGGGTGGCGATGTCGATGGACCTGGGCTCATCGACCGTCTCTTCGTCGGCGGTCCCGCCGACGAAGATCACGTCGACGTCGCTGATGTAGTTCAGCTCGTGCGCGCCGGCCTTGCCCATGCCGATGATCGCGAGCCTCGTGGCGGCGACCTCCGCCCGAGCGGAGTCTCCGCCGCCTTCGGCCACCGCTGTGCGCGCCACGGCGAGGCCCGCCTCCAGGGCGGCCGCCGCGGCATCCGCCAGTGCTTCCGAGACATCCGAGACCGCCTCTCCGGGCAATTCGGATGCCAGGTCCGCGGCGATGATCTCCGCCAGGCACCGTCGATACTCGATGCGCAGCGCCTCTTCCGGGTGCGCCGCAGCGGCGAAGCCGTCCTGCGAGTCGACCGCGTCCAGCATCCGCTCGGTCAGCTCCGCGGCCCCGGGCAGCTCGGTGCGCAGCAGCGCTGCCGGCTCGAGCTGCTCGGGCCGCCGGGCGAAGAAGTCGGCGATGCCGGTCGATACGCCGAACACCCGCCACGCCGCGGCCCGGGCCTGCGCGTCGGCGAGCACCGCGGTCGCGTGCGCCGGATCCCGGCGCGCGATCCGCAGCATCCCCGCGACCGCGGCATCCGGGTCGGCCGCGCTCATCCCGTCGGCGAGCTCGGCGCGCTCGATGCCGGTCAGCTCCGACAACTCGGTCAGGTCGGCCGACGCAGCCGTCAGCTCGACGAAGCCGAGTCGGGCCAGCGCCGACAGCGAGACGGACGCATCAGGTCGTGCCATGAGTGCGACTCAGAGCAGACCGAGGTTGTTCTGCAGCTCGTACGGGGTGACCTGACCCCGGTACGCCTCCCACTCCTTGCGCTTGTTGAGCAGCACGTAGTTGAAGACCTGCTCCCCCAGCGTCTCGGCGACCAGCTCGGATTCCTGCATGAACTCCAGAGCATGATCCAGGCTCGCCGGCAGCGGAGCGTAGCCGAGAGCCCGGCGCTCGGAGTCGCTCAGCGACCAGACGTTGTCCTCCGCCTCGGGCGGCAGGTCGTACTCCTCCTCGATGCCCTTGAGGCCGGCAGCGAGCATGAGCGCGTACGCGATGTACGGGTTGGCGGCCGAGTCCAGACCCCGGTACTCGACCCGAGTGGACTGGCCCTTGTTGGGCTTGTACATCGGCACGCGGATGAGCGCTGAGCGGTTGGCGTGGCCCCAGGTGACGAAGCTCGGCGCCTCGTCCCCGCCCCAGAGTCGCTTGTACGAGTTGACGAACTGGTTGGTGACCGCGGCGATCTCGTTGGCGTGGCGCAGCAGGCCCGCGATGAAACGGCGGCCGGTGAGCGAGAGCTGATACTCCGCGCCCGCCTCGTAGAACGCGTTCACGTCGCCCTCGAACAGGGACAGATGCGTGTGCATGCCGCTGCCGGGGTGGTTGTTCAGCGGCTTGGGCATGAACGTCGCATACACGCCCTGCTCGATCGCGACCTCCTTGACCACCGTGCGGAAGGTCATGATGTTGTCAGCCGTGGTCAGTGCGTCGGCGTACCGCAGGTCGATCTCGTTCTGACCGGGTCCGCCCTCGTGGTGGCTGTACTCGACCGAGATGCCGAGGTCTTCCAGCATCCGCACGGCGCTGCGGCGGAAGTCGTGCGCGGTGCCGCCCGGAACGTTGTCGAAGTAGCCCGCGTTGTCCACCGGCACAGGACCCTCGGGGCCGAACTGCGCCGACTTCAGCAAGTAGAACTCGATCTCGGGGTGCGTGTAGAACGTGAAGCCGGCATCCGCCGCCTTCTCGAGGGTCCGTCGCAGGACGTTGCGCGGATCGGAGACCGCCGGGCGCCCGTCGGGCGTGGCCAGGTCGCAGAACATCCGCGCGGTCGGGTCGACCTCGCCGCGCCACGGCAGGATCTGGAACGTCGACGGGTCCGGCTGCGCCAGCAGGTCGGACTCGAACTTGCGGGACAGACCCTCGATCGCGGAGCCGTCGAAGCCGATGCCCTCGGCGAACGCGCCCTCGACCTCGGCCGGCGCGATCGCCACCGACTTGAGCGTGCCGATCACATCGGTGAACCAGAGGCGCACGAACTTCACGCCGCGCTCTTCGATGGTGCGCAGCACGAAGTCTCGCTGCTTGTCCATGCTCATCCCTCTTCGTCTTCTCCCGCATCGGACGGGCTCGTCGCGCCCCACGAGTCGTCGGCGGCATCGTCATCCGCCCAGGCGCGTGAGCGCTCCCGCAGCTTCTCAGGAGCATTCGCCGCCTCCTCGGCGGTATCGAACGGGCCGACACGGTCGACCGCGGCCGACTGCATGCCGAACTCCACCTCGCGGGTACTGAGGTTGAACCAGTACTTCTCGTCACCGTCGGACATGTCAGCTCCTTCGTCGGGATCTGTCACGATCCTAATCGTGCCCGCCGACCTGGATAGGCTATTCGGCATGGCACAGCAGGCAATCGGCGTCGACATCGGCGGCACGGGCATCAAAGCGGCAATCGTCAACCTGGAACACGGGACGCTGGATTCGGATCGCGTGCGCATCCCGACGCCGAAGGGCGCCCGGCCCTCCGACGTTCTGGGGACCGTCCGCGAGGTGCTGGACACGCTGGGCGCGGCGGACTCGCAGCTGCCCCTCGGTGTCGCGTTCCCCGCGATCGTCAAGCGCGGCAAGACCCTGTCGGCGGCCAACATCGCCAAGGACTGGGTCGACTTCGAAGCCGAGAAGTTCTTCGAGGACGGCCTGGGCCGGCACATCAGCTTCGTCAACGATGCGGATGCCGCCGGCGTCGCCGAAGCGCGCCACGGTGCGGCGCGCGATGTCGAGGGCCTCACGATCATGACGACGCTCGGCACGGGCATCGGCTCGGCGTTCCTGTACAACGGCGTGCTCGTTCCCAACACCGAGCTCGGACACCTGGACCGCAATGGCGAGTCGATCGAGCGCTGGGCGGCGTCCTCGGCGATGGAGCGCGAGAAGCTCTCCTGGGAGGACTGGGCCGCGCGACTGCAGGGCTTCTACAGCCACGTGGAGTTCCTGTTCACCCCCGACCTGTTCGTGGTCGGCGGCGGAGTCTCCAAGAATCCCGAGAAGTTCCTGCCCCTGCTGGAGCTGAACACCCCGATCATCAATGCCGTGCACCGCAACAACTCCGGCATCATCGGCGCCGCATCCCTCGCCGCCGACTGATCCCTGCTCAGAATGCCCCGATCGCACTGATCGGGGCATTCTGTCGTTCTGGTGCGAGCGGGCCGGCCTGTACGCCGGGTTCTGTTCAGGAGCTTGCGCTCCCTTGACGGCCATCTCTCTAGGCTTCACGTTGCCGTGAAGCTCAAGCAACCTACCCGAGGACTCGGCGGGCCGCGTCGACGTCCTCTGTCTGGTCTTGCTCCGGGCGAGGTTTACCTGGCAGGACATGTCACCATGTCCCCCGGTGGTCTCTTACACCACCCTTTCACCCTTACCGACGCCCGAGGGCGACGGCGGTCTTCTCTCTGTGGCACTGTCTCGCGGATCTCTCCGGGTGGGTGTTACCCACCGCCCTGCCCTGCGGAGCCCGGACGTTCCTCGGTGCGCTCTCGCGCCACGCGACCGTCCGGCCGACCCGCTCGCGCTTCGATTCTAGCGTCGCTCGGCCGCCGGTCACTTGCTCGCGTCCTCGCTGACGTGCAGGTCGAGCGGCACGTCGATGTCGAATCCTGGGAACAGCCGCGCCGTCGCCGCGGCGGCTGCCTCGCGCACGGCCGCGGACACGGCACCCGCCTGATCGACCGGGCAGTGCACGATCACCTCGTCGTGCAGGAACATCGCGAGGTGCGCGCGAGCGTCGAAGACGGGTCCGGATGCCGGAGCACGGACGGATGCCGGAGGCAGTGCCATCAGTCGATGCCGGATCTCGGCGAGCCAGAGCAGAGCCCACTCCGCGGCCGTGCCCTGCACGACGAAGTTGCGTGTGAAGCGTCCTCGGTCACGGGCTCTGCTCCGCGCCCGGGACTCGTCGGCGCCGCCGGCACCCGGATCGCTGGCCCGGGACTGCGCGAGACGCCAGGCATCGTCGGGGTGCGGAGAGCTGCGCCCGAGCAGGGTGCTCACGACACCGCCCCGCTCCCCGGTGCGCGCCGCCGCATCGACCAGCGCCATCGCGCGGGGATACACCGTGCGCAGGCGTGGCACCAGCCGTCCGCTCTCGCCGGTGGTCGCGCCGTACATGGCGCCCAGCACCGCGTACTTCGCCTCCTCGCGGGTGCCGACCGCGCCCGAGCGCACGACGCCCTCGTACAGATCGGCGCCGCGCGCGGCATCCGCCATCGCCGAGTCGTACGACATCGCCGCCAGCACCCGCGGCTCGAGCTGTGCCACGTCCGCGCCGACGAGCGTCCAGCCGGGGTCTGCGTGCACGGCGCTTCGCAGCTGCCGCGGGATCTGCAGTGCACCGCCGCCGGACGACGCCCATCGTCCCGTCACGACGCCGCCGGTGAGGTAGATGGGGCGGAACCGGCCCTCCTGCACCCAGTCGTCCAGCCAGGTCCACCCATTGGCGGCGAACAGCCGCGAGAGCTTCTTGTACTCCAGCAGTGGCGCGACGACCGGATGATCGACCTCGGCGAGCTGCCATCGTGAGGTGGACTCCACGAACACACCGACCCGATGCAGGGCGCGCAGCAGTCGCGGCGGACTGTCGGGATTGAGCTCAGGGTCGTTCAGGTGCTCGGCGATCTGCGTCGCCAGCACGGCCATCTTCGCCGGCCTGGCTCCGCGCAGCGGGCGCGCGCCGAGGGACTCCTCCAGGATGCGCTCGTGGATCCTTCGCGACCACGGCAGGCCGGCGGCCGTCATCTCCTCGGCGATGAGCGCTCCCGTCGACTCGGCCGCGCACAGCAGCTGAAGCCGCGAGTCGGGCGCACGCTCGAGGGCCGCCAGCTGCGCCCGCCACTGCGCCAGCACCTCGTCGAAGTCGCCACCGCGCGCGACGGATTCCGCATCGACGTCGAACAGCCCCGGCTGCACGACCGTCTCGCCGGTGTCCTCGCTGCGCAGCCAGAGCGCAGAGGCGGACAGCGGGTGCGTCAGTGCTGCGGTGTCGCGCAGGATCGCGTGGCACAGCACGAGGTCATGAGCGCGGCGCAGACGGATGCCAGCCGCCAGAAGTGGCGGGTAGAAGCCGCGCAGCGAGCGCACGGTCCATCGCGGTGCGAGCTGGTCCTCGAGTGCGCGGATGCGCCCCGGGAGCGCGACATCGGCGACGTGCTCGGTGCGGGGCTCGGCGGAAGGCGAGTCGAGGACGGCGATCAGCCAACCGCGTCCGTCCGCGGGCCGGGCGACGACGGCGTGCGGCGGCTGAGCGGTCCTGGTGGGCCGTGTCACGGCATCCGGCTGGTCACAGCCCCGATTCCTCGGTGCGAACGAGGATCGCGCCGCACTCCGGGCAGGACAGCACCTCGTCGGACGCCGCCTTGCGGATCGCGGTGAGGTCCGTGCCCGAGAGCACCATGCGGCAGCCTTCGCACACGCCGCCGCGCAGAAGCCCCACGCCGATGCCGCCGCGTGATGCGCGTCGCTCGAACTCCGCGAGCAGCTCCGCCGCGACGGTTCCGGCCAGGGCGGCGCGGTCGCGGACCAGGTGCTCGCCCTCGGTCGTGGCGGCGGCGATGTCGGCCTTGGCCGCGGCGGTGAGCTGCGCGCCCTCGGCCTGAGTCTGCGCGAGCAGCGCCTGCTGCGCGTCGACGTCCTTCTGAGCCTCTTCCACGCGCCCCATGATCTCCAGCTCGGTGTCCTCGAGCATCGAGATGCGCCGACTCAGGCTGTCGATCTCGTTCTCCAGCGCCTGAGCCTGCTTGGGGTCGGTCGCGGTGGCCAGCCGGTCGCCGTCGCGATCACGACGCTGCGTGGCCAGCGCCACGTCGGACTCGATGCGCTTCTGCTCCGCGCGGGCGTCGTCGAGTACGCCGGTCAGTGCGGTCAGTTCGCCGAGCTGCTGCTTGCGCACCGCCGCGAGCTCGTTGATTCGGGCGCCCTGCGACGGCTGCGTCCGCGCACGTTCGCTCTGCAGGAGGCGACGATCGAGATCTGCGATCTCGAGCAGGGTGCGCTGGTTCTCGGGAGTGGCTTTCACGTTCTCAAACCTATCTGCTGGCGGTGACACCGTCGACGTAGAACCAGACCCGGTCCTCCCGCACGAACCGGCTGCGCTCGCGCATCGAGCCCCGCGTCCCGTCCTCGCGGTAGAACGCCTCGAACTCGACGATGCCCTCCACGTCGAACGGCCCGCCCTGCACGGTGTCCAGCACGTCCAGCCGCAGCCATCGGACATCGTCGTCGAGGTCGAGTGCTTCGGGCCGCGTGGACGGATGCCAGGTGCGCCGCAGATGCTCGGCGTCACCGGTCGCGAACGCCGTGAAGCGCGAGCGCATCAGGCGCAGGGCGGTCGGTGCGATACCGGAGTCGATCACGGGCCCGCAGCAGGAGCCGAAGACATCGCCGCTCGTGCAGGGACAGCGCTGACCGGCGGCGGGGCTCAGACGGGGAGGCATCCTCCCATCGTGACAGGTCGACGTACACGGCGTCCCCCGCGCCGGTGTCGGGTCGGGCCACGCGTAGGCTGGCGGTATACCGCTCAGGAGGAGGATCATGTCGCAGTTCGTGCCGTTCACCGCTCACAACGGGTTCGCCCTGCCCGCCGTCGGACTCGGAACCTATCGTCTGAACGGCGAGGCCGGTGCCGCCGCCGTCGCCGCCGGCATCCGACTCGGCTACCGGCTCGTGGACTCGGCGTTCAATTATGAGAATGAAGGCGCCGTGGGCGCAGGCCTGGCGGCATCCGGCGTGGACCGCTCGCAGATCATCGTCACCACGAAGCTGCCCGGCCGGCATCACTCCTCGGCCAAGGCGCGCACCAGCATCGAGGAGAGCCGGTTCCGTTTCGGCGTGGACGCGACGGATCTGCATCTGATCCACTGGCCGAACCCGGGTCACGACCACTACACCGAGGCCTGGCGCGCGCTGATCGAGGCGCAGGAGCGCGGCACGGTGCGTCAGATCGGCGTGTCCAACTTCCTGCCCGAGCATCTCGACCGCATCGAGGCGGACGGTGGAGTGCGCCCGGTCGTCAACCAGATCGAGGTGCACCCGTACTTCCCTCAGGCGGATGCCGTTGCTCTGCACGCCGAACGCGGCATCCTCACCGTGGCCTGGAGCCCGCTCGGGCGCGGCGCCGAGGTGCTCGCGGAGCCGGTGATCGTCGAGATCGCCGCCGCTCACGGCATCACTCCCGCGCAGACGGTGCTCGCGTGGCATGCCGCCCGCGGAGTCGTCTCGATCCCGAAGGCATCGTCGGCCGAGCACCAGCAGGCCAATCTCGACGCGGCATCCGTCGTGCTGGATGATGCGGAGGTGGAGGCGATCACCGCGCTCGGGCGAGCCGACGGCCGGCTGTTCGACGGAGATCCCGCGACGCACGAGGAGATGTGAGGGTCACTCCGGGTTCCGCGGGAATGCCCCTCGTATACTGACCCGGATGTCCGAGCACACCGATTCCGTCCCGACGCCGTCCGCGTCGCCCACGCCGACGACCCGCGCCGACGCCCGAAGGGGACCTGCCCGCGGCGGTGCCGACATCGGGCGCGCGCTCGATCGCCACGACCGGCGGATCGGCTGGATGGACCTCCTGCGCGGGCTGTCGATCCTGCTCGTGGTCCTGCACCACAGCACGCAGATCGTCGAGTACCGCATCGGTGAGGTGCCGGGATTCTTCGAGTTCCTGAGCTCCTTCTTCGCGCCCTTCCGGATGCCGATGCTGATGGTGCTCTCCGGGCTCCTGGTCGCCGGGTCCCTGCACGCGCCCGCCGGCAAATACGTGTGGGGCAAGGTGCGGCGCATCGTCTGGCCCATCATCGTGTGGACGCTGATCTACGCGGGCTCGCAGGCGGTCGTCGGGCAGAACGAGTACATGCCCTGGGAGTTCGGCTTCTGGAACACCTATCTGTGGTTCATGCAGTTCATCTTCGCGTACTACATCATCGCGCTGCTGATCCGGTGGATACCAGCCTGGGTGCTCATCGCCGTCCCGTTCGTGGTGATGTTCCTGATCCCACCGGAGCTGGAGCTGCTGCAGCGCTTCTTCTACCTGATGCCGTTCTTCTTCCTCGGCGCGTTCGTCGAGAAGCACTGGGACCGGTACGCCAAGTGGCTCAGCGTGCCGCTCGCCGCCGCACTCTCGATCATCCCGATCGGCGTCGCCCTGTACTCGGGATTCATCGAGCCGCTCTGGTACGCGCCCCTGTCAGCCCTGCCCGCGATGCTCGGCATCCTGATCCTGGTCAGGCTCACCGCCATCGCCCCGGACGCGCGCTGGCTCGCGCCGGTGCGCTTCGTGGGCCGCTACTCGCTGATCTACTACGTGTCGCACTACCCGGTGTTCGCGGCTCTCGGTTGGCTCGCGCTGAAGGCCGGAATCTCCAACCCGGGGGTGGGTCTGGTGGTGATCTTCGTCGTCACTGTCGCCGTCTCGACGGCGTTCGCCCTGATCGGGCGTCGGATGCCGGTGAGCCTGCTCTTCGAGCTTCCTCGGCGGCTGTGGCCAGCGCGGCACGATGGGGCGGCTACCGCGAGCAGGTGACGCGGGTCAAGTCCCTGCCGGATCCGTGGGATTCGGACGAGACTCTCCCTCAGTCAGAGAACGACGGGAGTCACGCCATGACCGATACCGCACTCGCACCCCATCCGGAAGATCTGCTCACCGCCCGCGGCCCGCTGAGCGAAGCCGTGCTCGGGGCGCTCACCGGCGACGGCGGTCGTGAGCTCGGCGACCTGGCGAAGGAGGCGTTGGGCGCATGCGATGATGTCGCGATCGACGACGACGTCCAGCTGACGCTGTTCCTGCTGTACGCATCCGCCTACGGCTCACTGGACATCCTCGATCCCGATCGGGAATGGGATCCGGGGCTGATCGGGGTGCGAGCGATTCTCGAGAGGGCGTTCGAGCGGTCGCTTCGACAGGCTGTGCCGGTGCCGGCGCTCCCCGACCCGACCGTCGATGCCGTCGCCCGTGCGCTGTTCGCGATGGTGCAGGCCGACACCGGGCCGAACCTGTCCCGCTACGTCGCGAAGAAGGCGACCGAGGCGCAGATCCGTGAATTCCTCATGCAGCGCTCGATCTACACCCTGCGCGAGGCAGACCCGCATTCCTGGGCGATCCCGCGACTGTCCGGCGTGCCGAAGGCAGCGCTGGTCGAGATCCAGGCCGATGAGTACGGCGGCGGGCGCCCGGACCGTGTGCACGCCGAGATCTTCGCGAAGGCCGTCCGCGGTACCGGGCTCGACGACAGGTACGGCGCGTACGTCGACGACGTTCCCGCCGTCACGCTCGCCTCGCACAACATGATGTCGATGTTCGGACTCAACCGGCGGCTGATCGGTGCGATCGTCGGGCACCTGGCGGCGTTCGAGATGACCTCGTCGATACCGAACAGACTGTATGCCGAGGGGCTGCGCCGGCTCGGCTTCGGCGACGAGGTCACGGACTACTTCGACGAGCACGTCGAAGCGGATGCCGTGCACGAGCAGATCGCGGCACGCGACCTCGCAGGCTCGCTCGCGTTCGACCGGCCGGATCTGCTCGCCGACATCATGTTCGGCGCCGCGGCGTGCCTGGCCGTGGACGGACGCGTTGCCGCGCACATGCTGGACGCATGGGAACGAGGCGAGTCCTCGCTCAGGGCCCGGGTGCCGTCATGAGCGCACGGCATGAGGATCCGACGCTCGCGCCGTATCCCGACGGTCCGCTGATTCTGCGCGGCGACGTGGAGCTGCGAGCGGCCGACGGTGACATCATCCCCCGACACCGCCGCACGGTCGCCCTGTGCCGGTGCGGCCTGTCGATGATCAAGCCGTTCTGCGACGGGACGCACAAGGCTGCGGGTTTCCGCACGGACGACTGAGGACCTTCCGAGGGGTGCGATGCCGAGAGGCTTTCGCGTCTGCAGCGCACCCGGTTCCGGAGGCGGGCGGCCGATCCGATCCGAGGTCATCGCGGCGTCGACGGGGCAGTGCGCCGATCCCGCGCAATCGTGACGAAGATGATCGCGATCCCGAGCAGTGCGACCACCGCGTTCGCTGCGGTGAGGGCGATGGCCTCACCGACTGCTGCGCCTCCGAGATGGGCGAGGTGGAAGAAGAAGTGCGGCACGGCGAAGATCGAGTAGGCCAGCGCTGCCGGGATGACGAAGTGCGCCTTCGGCATGAAGAAGGCGATGCCGAGCAGGAGCGCGATGCCGAGAGTCGCACCGCCGAAGTCTCGCGCGTAGTGCTCGCTGAACGGCGGGGTCAGGTCGACCGTCGGGAAGTAGCGGTAGAAGGTTTCGGGAGAGATCGCGTTCCACGCACCGACCACGAGTTCGTCGAGGAACAAGATGGCGAGTCCGATTCGGATGAGAATGGTCATTGGGTCTTTCTCCTTGGATCTGGGCGGCGCGGTCACTGCATCCGCACTCCGCGTCGTATGCGGGTCGTCACTGGTCCTTCGTCGTGTCAGGCCTGGCGGAAGCCCTCGCGCCAGGTCGGGTGCATCGGGATCCAGCCGGCACTGCGAGCCTTCTTGTTGGAGGCGCCACGGCCCAGCGGAGCACCTTCGGGCAGACCCGCGATCGTCGGCGCGGGCGTGCCGAGCGCCGCGGCGTATGCGGGCAGCCATTCCGTGGCGGGCGCCGGCTCGTCATCGACGATGTTGTACGCCCCGTCGGGCCAGTCGATGGCCTGTACGGTCGCGGCGATCACGTCGTCGATGTGGACGAACGAAGTGATCGCCCTGGTGGCGGGAACCAACCCTGCTGTGACTGCATTTGCCATGCGCGCACCCCGCGCATACCACGTGTCGGGCCCGTAGAGCATGCCGTATCGGAGCACCGTCGCGCGAGGAAGACGACGCACCAGGTCTTCCATCACTTCGATCGGTGAGCCGGCCTGGACCGGGTCGTCCTCGACCGCCGGCACGCTGCCGTCTTCATAGGCCCACGCGATGCTCTGGACGATCATGCGGCCCACATCTGCGGCCCGGGCCGCGGCAACCAGGTTCGCGGTGCCTGCCCGTCGAAGCCGGGCATTGGCCTCGGTGTCGAAGTCGCTCAGGTCGGTCAGCTCATGCAGGATGAGCTCCGGCTCGGCGTCCGCGACAGTGGCTGTCAGGTGCGGGGCGTCGTAGACGTCGACCACGACGGGCCGTGCGCCTCGATCTCTGAGGTAGTCGATGTTCTCCGCGCGACGCGTCGTCGCGGTGATGTCATGTCCGGCCTCGGCGAGTGCCGGGATCAATCGGCTTCCGATGACGCCGGAGCCTCCGGCGAGGAAGATGCGCATTGGTCGTCCTTTCACAAATCAGGTTCTAGGGGTCGGATGCACTGACCGTTCGGTGATCGAGGTCAGCGGAGCCGCATGGCGAGCCATTCATCGAAAGTCTGCCGCCCACGGCGTGTCCGTGCCTTCGGCAGCAGAGAGCCGTCCCGCATTCCACGGCCCCAGGCTCCGGGGATCGAGAGCTCGATGACGGGCCGAGGCCGACCGGCGGCGGCGAGGTAACGGCGCACCAGGTCTGCCATCCTCTCCTCCTGCGGTCCCGCGAGTTCGGGCTCGATCCCGCGAGGATCGTCAGACGCGATGGAGACGAGCTCGGCGGCGACCTCGGCGGCCGCGATCGGCTGCGACCGCATCTTCGGCACGCCCTGGAGCGGGCCGAGCCTGCCGTGAGCGACGAGTTGCTCGGCGAATTCGTGGAACTGCGTCGTGCGCAGCAGCGACCAGCCACCGCTCTCTGCTCGCAGCATCGCCTCCTGGGCGGCCTTGCCGGCGTAGTAGTTGGCGTTCACCTCGGCGGCGCCGATGATGGAGATCGCGACGTGATGGGGCACGCCTTCCATGCGCTCGGCGGCAAGCAGGTTCCGCGTCACGGTCGTGAAGAACTCGATGGACGCCTTCGTGGAGGTGCTGCTCGTCGCGGACGCGTCGATGACCGCCGACGCGTCCCGCAGCGCTTCCCTGAGTCCGGCGCCGCTGATGAGATCGACGCCTGTCCCCCGGCTGATCGACACCGGCTCGTGGCCCGCGGCGCGAACCGCATCGACGACCTGCTTTCCCAGGGAGCCTGTCGCGCCGGCGACGACGAGCTTCATCGTGCCGCCTCCGCTGCCTCGGCGTGCTTCGGAATCGGGAGATGATGGAAGTGAGGTTCTGAGTTCATACCCTCCACGACAGCGCAGGCGAGCCGGATGTGAGGTCTCGGCCTCACAGATCGGTCGTCAGCCCGGTCAGACAGTCGAGAGGAGGATGCGATGACCCCCGAAGAACAGGACGCACTGCACGCCGATGTGCTGGGCGAGCGACGCTACCTGGTCTCTCTCGCCTTTCGGATGCTCGGCACGGTCGCCGAGGCCGAGGATGCGGCGCAGGAGACCTACATCCGCTGGTATCGGCTCAGCCAGGCCGAACGGGACGCCATCGAGGTGCCGAGGGCGTGGCTGACTCGCGTCGCGAGCCGCGTGTGCCTGAATGTCCTCGACTCCGCCCGGCGACGTCATGAACGCTACGTCGGCCCGTGGCTGCCAGAACCCGTCCCCGCCTACGCGTTCCCCGCGACGACCGATGCCTTCGAGGACCCTCTCGAGCGTGTCACCCTCGACGACTCGATCAGCACCGCCTTACTGGTCGTGCTGGAGTCGATGACGCCGGCGGAACGGGTCGCGTTCGTTCTGCATGACGTGTTCGCGATGCCCTTCGACGAGATCGCCGAGATCGTCGGCCGGACGCCCGCGGCAAGCCGCCAGCTCGCAACCTCTGCCCGTCGACGAGTCCAGCAGAGTCGTAGTCGCCGCGTGTCCCGGGCCGAGCACGATGAGGTGGTCAGGGCCTTCGCCGCTGCCGCGCGGACGGGCGATATCGCCAGCCTCATCACCGTCCTCGACCCCGCGGTGGTGCTGCGCTCCGACGGCGGCGGTTTCGTCACCGCAGCGCGCAATCCGGTCTTCGGCGCAGACAAGGTGGCACGCTTCCTGTTCGGCGCGTTGCAGAAGAACCCGAACGCGGTGGTCCTGGACCAGGAGACCCCCGACGGGCTCGGGTTCGCGCTCTGGGATGAGGGGCGGATCATCGGCGTCGTCACGCTCGACGTCGTCGCCGGACTCGTCACCGACCTGCGCCTCATGATGAACCCGTACAAGCTCACGCTCTGGAACTGAACCTCACATCCCGTCGTGGCAACCGGTCAACTTCATCGACGGCGCCTCCCCGCGCGTCGCGATTGGAGACAGACCGTGGCCACGACACACACCGCGAGCATCGCGAACCTGGATGAGGACTACCGGCGCATCGGCATCAGCCGAGACGAGATCACTCGCCGGGAAGACGGTGCCCGTACCGACGGCCGAAGCGGAACCTACGAGTGGTGGTACTTCGATGCCCATCTCGACAACGGCGCCAAGCTCGTCGTGATCTTCATGACGAAGGACCTCTCCGCACCGAAGCGCCCGCTCAGTCCCATGATCCGCATGAACCTGGATCTCCCGGACGGCCGCAGCCTGAACTTCATCCGCGACTACCCGGCCGACTCCTTCTCAGCGGCCACAGACCACGCCGACGTACGGATCGCCGGCAATCGCTTCACCGGCGATCTGACCCACTACGAGATCGACGCGGAGATCGACGACGTGAAGGTTCATGTGACCCTCGACGCGCAGATACGCCCCTGGCGTCCGGAGACCGGATACCTCGTGTTCGGCGAGAAGCGCGACCTGGAGTTCTCCTGGCTGCCCGCCGTGCCGCAGGGCGCAGTCCACGGCTCCTACGAGGTCGGCGGGATTCGCACTGAGGTGACGGGCGTCGGGTATCACGACCACAACTGGGGCAACGTCGGGATGATGTCGATCATCAACGACTGGTACTGGGCGCGCGGGCAGGCCGGCCCGTACTCCGTCATCGCCTCGTACATCACCGCACACGAGAAGTATGGCTACGATCCGATCCCGATCTTCATGCTCGCCCGCGACGGCCAGATCGTGGCCGACGACGCACGGTTCGTGCGTTTCCTCGCGAAAGACGCGCACAAGGACCCGAAGACGGGCAAACCCGTTGCGAACGTCACGTCGTACCACTACGACGACGGGACTGATCGGTACGTCGTGACGTTCACGCGCGAGCGCGATCTCGTTGCGAACACCTTCGTCGAGCAGATGAAGGGCCTCCGAAAGCTCGCCGCACGACTCATCCGCTTCGACGGCGCCCACCTTCGCTTCGTCGGCCGACTCAGCATCGAACGATGGTCAGGAGCGAAGCTCGTGGAGTCGTTCAGCGACGAGGCGATCTGGGAGCTCATGTACTTCGGGCATGCTCGCTCCGATGAGCGGCTCTCCCAGGGGCACCTGGAAGCCGTCGGCTCTGCGGACGTCGAACGCTGAATGCGGGTGTGGGCCCTGCCGGGATCGAACCGACGACATCCACGGTGTAAACGTGGCGCTCTACCAGCTGAGCTAAAGGCCCTGGATCGCACCATTCTAACGGGACGCGATTGCGGCATCCGGTCCGCGAACGGATATAGGCTGAACACAGCACGTGTTGTGCGGAGCAGACAAGGCTCCCCCACGTCGCATCCCGTTTCCTTGGCAAGACCTGCCAGCTTGACGAAAGGCTCCACGTGACCGTTCACGACCAGGATCCGTACTCTCAGGGCCCCCTCGACAGTGATCCGGAGGAGACCGGCGAGTGGCAGCAGTCCCTCGACGAGCTGGTCGAGGCGAAGGGCCACGGCCGTGGCCGGGAGATCATGCTCAGCCTGCTGAAGCGCTCGAAGGATCTCCACCTCGGCGTGCCGATGGTGCCGACCACGGACTACATCAACACGATCGCACCGGAGAACGAGCCGGAGTTCGGCGGCGACGAGGAGATCGAGCGCCGCTATCGGCACTGGATCCGCTGGAACGCCGCCATCACCGTGCACCGCGCCCAGCGCCCCGGCATCGGCGTCGGAGGTCACATCTCCACCTACGCCGGCGCCGCCTCGCTGTACGAGGTCGGCTTCAACCACTTCTTCCGCGGCCAGGACCACCCGGGGGGCGGCGACCAGATCTTCATCCAGGGACACGCGTCCCCCGGCATCTACGCCCGCTCCTTCCTCGAGGGGCGCCTGAGCGAGGCCGACATGGACGGTTTCCGCCAGGAGAAGTCCCACGCGGGCAACGCGCTGCCGTCCTACCCGCACCCGCACTCGATGCCGGACTACTGGCAGTTCCCGACCGTATCGATGGGCCTCGGGCCCATCAACGCGATCTACCAGGCGCAGTCCAACCGCTACCTGGCGAACCGCGGCATCAAGGACACCAGCGACCAGCACGTGTGGGCCTTCCTCGGCGACGGCGAGATGGACGAGGTCGAGAGCCGCGGCCAGCTGCAGGTCGCCGCGAACGAGGGCCTGGACAACCTGACCTTCGTGATCAACTGCAACCTGCAGCGCCTGGACGGACCGGTGCGCGGCAACGGCAAGATCATCCAGGAGCTGGAGTCGTTCTTCCGCGGCGCGGGCTGGAACGTCATCAAGGTCATCTGGGGCCGCGAGTGGGACGACCTGCTCGAGCGCGACACCGACGGTGCGCTGCTGAACATCATGAACGTCACCCCCGACGGCGACTACCAGACCTACAAGGCCGAGTCGGGCGCGTACATCCGCGAGAACTTCTTCGGCAAGGACGAGCGGGCGGCCGCACTGGTCAAGGACTACACCGACGAGCAGATCTGGCAGCTGCGCCGCGGCGGTCACGATTACCGCAAGGTGTTCGCGGCGTACAAGGCCGCGCTGGAGCACAAGGGCCAGCCCACCGTCATCCTCGCCAAGACCGTCAAGGGCTACGGCCTGGGTCCGCACTTCGAGGGCCGCAACGCGACCCACCAGATGAAGAAGATGACGCTGGACAACCTGAAGACGTTCCGCGACACGATGCAGATCCCGATCACGGACGCGCAGCTCGAGGAGAACCCGTACCTGCCGCCGTACTACCACCCGGGCGAGAACGACGAGACGATCCAGTACATGCTGGACCGCCGACGCGCGCTGGGCGGCTTCATCCCCGAGCGCCGCACGAAGCACACGGCGATCACCCTGCCGGGAGACGCCACGTACGCGCTGCCGAAGAAGGGATCCGGCACGCAGGAGATCGCCACCACCATGGCGTTCGTCCGCCTGCTCAAGGACCTGCTGCGTTCGAAGGACTTCGGCAACCGCATCGTGCCGATCATCCCCGACGAGGCCCGCACGTTCGGCATCGACGCGTACTTCCCGACCGCGAAGATCTACAACCCGAACGGTCAGCAGTACACCTCGGTCGACCGTGAGCTCCTCCTGGCGTACAAGGAGAGCCCGCAGGGCCAGATCGTGCACGTCGGAATCAACGAGGCCGGCGCCGTCGCGGCGTTCACCGCCGCTGGCACCTCGTACTCCACTCAGGGCGAGCCCCTGATCCCGATCTACATCTTCTACTCGATGTTCGGGTACCAGCGCACCGGCGACGCCCTCTGGGCCGCAGGAGACCAGATGGCGCGCGGGTTCGTCATCGGTGCCACCGCCGGTCGCACCACGCTGACCGGTGAGGGCCTGCAGCACGCCGACGGCCATTCGCCGCTGCTGGCGTCGACGAACCCCGGCACCGTCGCGTACGACCCCGCCTACGGCTACGAGATCGCGCACATCATGCGCTCCGGACTGGAGCGCATGTACGGCGGCAAGCACGAGCACCCCGACGTCATGTACTACATCACCGTCTACAACGAACCGCTCGTGCAACCGGCTGAGCCGGAGGACGTCGACGTGGACGGCATCGTCCGCGGCCTGCACCGCATCTCCCCCGCCACCGGCGATGGACCCAAGGCGCAGCTGTTCGCCTCGGGCGTCGGCGTGCCGTGGGCGCTCGAGGCGCAGAATCTTCTGCGCGACGACTGGGGCGTGAGCGCGGACGTCTGGTCGGTCACCTCGTGGGGCGAGCTGCGCAACGACGGTCTGGCCGTCGACGAGCACAACTTCCTGCACCCCGAGGAGGAGCCCCGCACCGCGTACCTCACCCAGAAGCTGCAGGGCGCCGAAGGCCCGGTCATCGCGGTCAGCGACTTCATGAACGCGGTGCAGGACCAGATCCGTCCGTGGGTTCCCAACCGGTACTACACGCTGGGCGCAGACGGCTTCGGCTTCTCGGACACCCGTGCCGCGGCTCGTCGCTTCTTCCACATCGACGGCCCCTCGATGGCGGTCCGCACCCTTCAGGCACTGGCGGACGACGGCAGGATCGAGCGTTCGATCGTCGCGCAGGCCATCCAGAAGTACGCGCTGCACGACGTCAACGCGGGCACCAGCGGGAACGCGGGCGGCGAGAGCTGACCCTGTGACCGGATCCTCGAAACCGGCCATGGACAAGGCCGCCACCCTCGCCTGGCTGCGCCGGATCTCCGGCGACATCGCGACGGTGACCATCAAGCGGCTCGAGGACACCCTTCCGTGGTACGCCGACATGCCGCCGGCCCGACGATCCTCCGTCGGGCTGGTGGCCCAGGCCGGCATCACCTCGTTCATCCAGTGGTACGAGGATCCGACCTCCACCCCGTGGATCGCCGCCGACATCTTCGCCGCCGCCCCGCGGGAGCTGCTGCGCAGCGTCAGCCTGCAGCAGACGCTGCAGCTGATCCGGGTCACCGTCGAGGTGACCGAGGAACGCGTCGCCGGCCGCGGAGACGACCTGCGCGAGGCCATCCTGCTGTACTCGCGGGATGTCGCGTTCGCCTCGGCCGACGTGTACGCCCGTGCCGCGGAGGCCCGCGGGCTCTGGGATGCCAGACTCGAGGCCCTCGTGGTCGACTCCATCCTCACGGGCGAGGCCGATGAGGAGCTGCCCAGCCGCATCGCCGCGCTCGGATGGCACGGCCACGGCGAGGTCTGCGTGCTCGTCGGCACGACTCCCCCGCAGTTCGACGTCGACCAGGTGCGCCGCACCGCGCGCCGACTGTCGGTGGATGTGCTGATCGGCGTCCAGGGATCGCGGCTGGTGCTCGTCATCGGGCGCGCTCGCGTGCCGGGCAAGGAGATCGAAGGCGACGAGCTTCCCTTCGCCGAGATCGCCCAGCGCCTGGAGGAGTCCTTCGGCCCCGGCTACGTGGTCCTCGGTCCGCCCGTCGCCGCGCTCATCGACGCCGGGCACAGTGCCCGGGCTGCTCTCGCGGGCTTCGCCGTCGCCCGTGCCTGGCGAGGCGCCCCGCGCCCGGTGGAGGCGGATGATCTGCTTCCCGAGCGCGCCCTGGCCGGCGACACGCTCGCCAAGGTCACTCTCATCGAGCGTATCTTCCGCCCGCTGCAGGCGCACTCGCCCGACCTGGTCACGACGCTGTGGAGCTACCTCGACAACGGGCGTTCCCTCGAGGCCACCGCTCGCGAGCTCTTCGTGCATCCGAACACGGTTCGCTACCGCCTCAAGCGCGTCAGCGAGGTCATCGGCTGGGATGCGACCGGACCGCGCGAAGCGCTGATCCTGCAGACGGCGCTGATCCTCGGCTCCATCGGCTCCGCCGACACGACGCGTCGTCGCCCGCAGCCACGCCGTCGCTGACTGCGCGGCCCGTCTGTCCGCCACGCACAAACGAATCGCTGATTCTTGTGATGGTTCATCCACCGTCTCAGCCGAATCGTTGGCAAGATAGACAGGTGATCGTCCTCGCCTGCCCCGGACAGGGCTCCCAGACCCCCGGATTCCTCGCACCCTGGCTCGAGCTGGACGGCGTCGCCGAAGAGCTCGCCGCGTACTCGGAAGCCGCTGAGCTCGATCTCGTCGCGCACGGCACGACATCGGATGCCGACACCATCCGCGACACGCGGGTCGCGCAGCCGCTGATCGTCGCCGCCTCGATGATCGCCACGAAGCAGATCGTCTCGCGGGCCCAGCGCACCGGCGACGGCCTCGCCGGACACTCGGTCGGCGAGCTGGCCGCGCTGAACGCCGCCGGCGTGATCAGCGCCGACGACGCGATGCGACTGGTCGGCATCCGCGGTCGGGCGATGGCGGATGCCGCCGCGCACACTCCCACCGGCATGAGCGCCGTGCTGGGTGGCGAAGAGGATGCCGTGCTCACGCTGCTCGCCGAGCTCGAGCTCACGCCTGCCAACTACAACGTCGCCGGGCAGATCGTCGCCGCGGGCACCCTGGAGGGCCTCGCCAAGCTGGCCGAGGGCGCTCCGCGTGGGGTTCGCGTGATGCCGCTGCAGGTCGCCGGAGCCTTCCACACCTCGTACATGACCCCTGCGGTCGAGACGCTGCGCGCCGCCATCGCCGAGGTCGAGCACAAGGATCCCGTCCGCACGCTGTGGTCGAACCGCGACGGCGCCGTCGTCACCGACGGGCAGGATGCACTGGACCGCATCGTCACCCAGGTCTCCTCGCCCGTGCGGTGGGACCTGTGCATGGATTCGTTCCTCGCCGCCGGCATCACCGGTTTCATCGAGGTCGCCCCTGCCGGCGCCCTGGTGGGGCTGGCCAAGCGCGGCATGCGCGGCATCCCGAACGTCGCCGTGAAGACCCCCGATGATCTCGAAGCAGCCGTCGCGCTGCTGAATGGAGAATGAACAGCATGCGATGCACTGAGCGAAGGAACGATACGAAGTGACCGCCACACTCACGCAGTCGCAGGGCGTGCCGTACACGCGCATCTACAGCTACGGCGCCGCACGAGGCGACCTCTCGGTGCCCAACGAGGACCTGGTCGGCCCCATCGACTCCAGCGACGAATGGATCCGCCAGCGCACCGGCATCATCACCCGCACCCGGGCATCGGCCGGCATCCTCGCCGTCGACCTGGCCACGGAAGCCGCGCAGGAGGCCATCGCGAAGTCGGGCGTCGACCCGGCCGACATCGATCTGGTGATCGTCGCGACCATCAGCAACGTGCAGCAGACGCCGTCCGCCGCCGCGGTCGTCGCCGATCGTGTGGGAGCCAACCCCGCAGCGGCCTATGACTCCAATGCCGCGTGCGCGGGCTTCGCCTACGGCGTCACCCAGGCCGACGCGCTGATCCGCGCCGGCAGCGCCCGCTACGCCCTCGTCATCGGTGCGGAGAAGCTCTCCGATGTCGTCGACCCCACCGACCGCAGCATCTCGTTCCTGCTCGGCGACGGGGCGGGCGCGGTCGTGATCGGCCCGAGTGACTTCCCCGCGATCGCCCCCACCGTGTGGGGATCGGACGGATCGAAGGCGCACGCGGTCGGCATGAACTCGACCCTCATCGACTACCGCGACGGCGACGCCAACTGGCCCACGCTCCGCCAGGAGGGCCAGACGGTGTTCCGCTGGGCCGTCTGGGACATGGCGAAGGTCGCGCGTCGTGCGCTCGAGGTCGCCGGAATCGAGGCATCCGACCTCGCCGCCTTCATCCCGCACCAGGCCAACATGCGCATCATCGACGAGTTCGCCAAGCAGCTGAAGCTGCCCGAGACTGTCGCCATCGCCCGGGACATCGAGACCACCGGCAACACCTCCGCCGCCTCGATCCCCCTGGCCACGCACCGTCTGCTCGAAGAGCACCCCGAGCTCAGCGGTGGTCTGGCGCTGCAGATCGGCTTCGGCGCCGGACTCGTGTTCGGCGCGCAGGTGGTCGTGCTGCCCTGATCGGGCGCGCATTCTCTCTAGACTGTTCAGCGGTCCGTAACCATTCCGAGAAAGAGGAAACATCATGGCTCTCACCACAGACGAGGTCCTCGCAGGCCTTGCCGAGCTGGTCACCGACGAGACCGGCATCGATACATCCGAGGTCGCGATGGAGAAGTCGTTCACCGACGACCTCGACATCGACTCGATCTCGATGATGACGATCGTCGTCAACGCCGAGGAGAAGTTCGGCGTCACCATCCCCGACGACGAGGTCAAGAACCTCAAGACCGTCGCGGATGCCGTCAACTTCATCGTCGCCGGCCAGGAGTAGCACCCGCGGATGCCACCCCCGCCGACCGCGGGGCGTGGCATCCTCCTTCCCTGATCCCTCCCCTCCTCACGAAGGACCCTTCAATGACCAAGCGCATCGTCGTCACCGGTATCGGCGCCACGTCCGCTCTGGGCGGCACGGCCCCCGAGAACTGGGCGAACCTGCTCGCCGGCATGTCGGGGACACGCACCCTCACCCACGAGTGGGTCGAGAAGTACCAGATCCCCGTGCACTTCGCCGCTGAGGCCATCGTCCGCCCCGAGGAGGTCCTGCCCCGTCACGAGGCCAAGCGTCTGGACCCGTCGACGCAGTTCGCGCTGATCGCCGCACGTGAGGCCTGGGAGGACGCCGGCTCGCCCGAAGTCGCCCCCGAGCGTCTCGGCATCGACTGGGCCACCGGAATCGGCGGCGTCTGGACGCTGCTGGACGCCTGGGACACCCTGCGCGAGAAGGGACCGCGCCGCGTCATGCCGCTCACGGTCCCGATGCTGATGCCCAACGCGGGCGCCGGCAACCTGTCGCTGCACTTCCACGCCAAGGCGTTCGCCCGCACCGTGGTCAGCGCCTGCGCGTCGAGCACCGAGTCCATCGCAAACGCGTACGAGCACCTGCAGGACGGACTGGCCGACGTGGTCATCGCCGGTGGCGCGGAGTCGGCGATCCACCCCATCACCATGGCCTCCTTCTCCTCCGCTCAGGCACTCTCCCGCCGCAATGACGATCCCGCGACGGCATCGCGTCCCGGCGCCATCGACCGCGACGGCTTCGTCATGGGCGAGGGCGGCGCGGCGCTGGTGCTGGAGACCGAGGAGCACGCCGAAGCGCGCGGCGCGAAGATCTACGCCTACCTCGTGGGCGGCGGCGTGACCGCGGACTCGTACCACATCACGGGCAACGACCCGGAGGGCACCGGTGCGGCCCGCGCCGTGGAGGCGGCTCTCGCGCAGGCCGGTGCGACGCCCGATGAGGTGTCGCACATCAATGCGCACGCGACGTCCACCCCGGTCGGCGATCCCAACGAGTACGAGGCGCTGAAGCGCGTCTTCGGCGATCGGATCGATGAGATCCCCGTGTCCGCCACCAAGGCGTCCACCGGGCACCTGCTCGGCGGAACCGGCGCACTGGAGGCGATCTACACGATCCTCGCCCTGCGCGACCGTGTCGCGCCTCCCACCATCAACATGACCGAGCCCGACCCGGCCGTGCCGTTCCGGCTCTCCGGCGAGCCCCAGCCTCTGGGCGACGGCGACCTGCTCGGCATCAGCAACTCGTTCGGCTTCGGCGGGCACAACGCCGTCGTCGCCTTCCGCAGCGCGCACTGACGGCACGTTCTCGGAAGGAGCTCCCTGACCCGGGTCCGGGAGCTCCTTCTCATTCCGCCGACAGCTCGGTGCGCAATGATGTCCGCGCGTGCGCGCGGGCCGTCCTGATGCGGGTGAACAGGGCGAGGAACCAGCCGATGGGGGCGCCCACTCCGAAGGCGAACAGCACCGTTCCGACGCCCACAGGTCCTCCCAGCAGGAAACCGATGACCAGCACGGTGCCTTCGATGAGCGTGCGCACGAGCCAGACCGGTCTGCCCGTGCGGGCGACCAGCCCGGTCATCAGGCCGTCGCGCGGTCCGGGGCCGAAGTCGGCCGAGATGTACAGTCCGCTCGCGAACGCCAGCAGCAGCAGGCCTGCCGCGAACATCGGGCCTCCGATCCACGGCGACGGCGCGGCGGGCACGACCATCAGCGTGATGTCCGCGCTGGGGCCCACCAGTGCCGCGTTCAACAGTGTGCCGATCCCCACACGCTGGCGCAGAGGGATCCACAGCAGCAGGACCAGCGCGGCGATCAGGACGGTGATCGCCCCGAAACCGAGCCCTGTGCTGTCGACGAGGCCGAGGGCGAGCACGTCCCACGGCGCGACCCCTATCTGTGCGCGCACCATCAGCGCCATCCCGGCACCGAACAGGAACAGGCCGGTCAGGAGCTGAGCGAATCGCTCGGAGAGGTCCCGAGGACTGGTCGCTGTGACCGGGAGCAGGATCGATCGAAGGTGCATGATCTCAGGATGATCTCCCCGTCGCGCCGATGACGCAGACCACTTCCCGAAAGTGGCCCGGCAAAAGCGGTCCACTCTGCGGCATCCTGGATGCATGACATCACGACTGGTCGAGCAGCTCGGTGCGCGCAGTATCGCGGGAGCCACCGCCGCAGCCCTGTCGGAGCGCATCCGCGCGCTCATCCTCGACGGTCGGCTCACCGTCGGGGAGCGGCTGCCGAGCGAACGAGCTCTCGCCATCGAGCTGCGGCGCTCGCGCTCCACGATCACGCGAGCGTACGACCAGCTGGATGCCGGCGGCTACGTCAACCGCCTGCACGGCGGCAGCACCCGTGTGGCGCTTCCGCACGGATACGTGGCGCCGACGGCATCCGATGACAGCGCCATCGACTTGTCGATCGCGGCGATGGACTCCACGCCGGGGCTGTACGACGCCACAGTGCGCTCCCTGCCGCGTCTGGCCGCCCTGCGCGGCACCAGCGGGTATTCGCTGCAGGGACTGCCGGAGCTGCGGGATGCCGTCGCCCAGCAGTTCACCCGTCGAGGACTGCCGACCTCGGCGGAGGAGATCATCATCACCTCCGGTGCATTGAACGCGGTCAACCTCGTCCTCACCGCCACGGGAAGGCGCGGGGACCGCGCCCTGGTCGAGCAGCCGACTTTCCCGCACGCGCTCGAGGCGCTGCATCTGCACGACCATCGACTGCTGCCGACGCCCGTCGATGTGCACGGGTGGGACACCGACCATCTCATGGAGCTGCTGCTGCGGGAGCGCCCGCAGGTGGGATATCTGATCCCGGACTTCCACAATCCGACCGGGGCGACCCTTCCCGAGGATGTGCGCGATCGCCTGGCGGCCACCGCCCGCAGTGCGGGCACTCGGCTGATCGTCGACGAGACCACTGCCGAGCTCGACATCGATCGAGGTTGGACCCCGACCCCTCTGGCGCGGTTCGGTCCGCACATCGTCACGGTCGGATCGATGTCGAAGATCGCCTGGGGCGGTCTGCGGCTGGGGTGGATCCGAGCCGACCGCGACCTCGTCGCGCGTCTGCTCGCCGTCCGACCCGCGTTCGAGCTCGGCACGGCGCTTCTCGAGCAGTGCATCGCCATGGAGCTGCTGCAGGATATGCCCGATCTGAGCTCCCACGTGCGTCAGCGCCTTCGGGCCGGTCGGGATGCCGTGAGCGCCGGCGTCGATGCACTGGGCACGCTCACGATGCCGCCGGTGCACGGCGGACTGTCCGCGTGGCTGGACCTCGGAGCACCGCTTTCGACACGGCTCGCACTGGCCGCCCGCGAGCAGGGCCTCATCCTCCCTCCCGGACCGCGGTTCACCACGGGCGGCGGTGTCCTCGAACGCCGACTGCGCATTCCCATCACCCTGCCACCTGAACGGATCTCGGAGGCGATGGTGCGACTGGGGCGAGCGTGGGATGACGTGCGCGCGGGCACCGCCCCGCGAACACGCGCGCTGCCGACCATGGCGGTCATCTGAGCGGAGACGATCGAAGCCCCCTGCATCCTCGCAGGGGGCTTCGATCGTGATGCGGGGGATTCGATTTCTCGGCTTCCGGGAGACGATCACCGGATGCTGTTACTCACGCCTTCTCCGCAAGTCTTCCTGTTCGCGGCTAACCGACCTTGTGGAGCCAGACGACGCGGGCGTCATCTCCGGCGTGACGGAACGGCTCGAGCTCCTGATCCCATGCGGCGCCCAGCGCCACGTCCAGCTCGCGCTGCAGTTCGACCATGCTGCCCGCCGCGATCTCCATCGCATAGCGGATGCGGTCCTCGCCGATCACGATATTGCCGGCGCTGTCGGTCTGGGCGTAGTGGATGCCGAGATCGGGCGTGTGCAGCCAGCGGCCACCGTCATTGCCCGCCGTCGGATCCTCGGACACTTCGAACCGCAGGTGCTCCCAGCCGCGGATCGCGGTCGCGAGAGCGGAACCGGTGCCGACCGGACCATCCCAGTAGAACTCCGCTCGCCGGGTGCCCTGTTGGACCGGCTGATCGCTCCAGTCGAAGTTGACGGCGCGACCGATAGCGCGTCCGACCGCCCATTCGAGGTGCGGGCAGAGCGCGCGAGGTGCGGAGTGGATGTACACCACTCCGCGTGCGTATCCCGTCGCCATGATCTCTCCGTTTCTTCAGGTGCGTCTTCCCCAACGACCTGACCGAAGAACCTCGGCGAACTATGCGGTTGTACGGCGATTATCGCTCAGATCCATGGGAATCACAAGCATGTGATTCCCCTGGAATCGACAGCGGCACCGGTCCGAGGACCGGTGCCGCTGCCCGAGCGCGTGATCCGCGGGTCAGGCCTCGCTCATGGCGAGCTTCGCCTGCTGTCCCTTCGCCGCGTAGTAGGCCGCCCGTGCGGCATCCTTGCGGGCCTGCTCGGCGTAGCCGTGCTCGAGGACATCCTGCGCGACCTCGAACTGCTCGTGCTGGTCGGTGCCGTGATACTTCTCGATGTACGCGTCCAGCTCCGGGCCGGATGTCCACGAGGTGATCAGGTTGTAGCGCGGCTCGGTGCCGTTGTGGGTGGTGGCGTGCCACAGTCGCTGCGTGTCGATGATCAGCTGCGCACCGGCGGGGAGCGCGATGCGCACCTCGCCCTCCGGGTCGGTGCGGTTCTCACGCAGCACGAAGAAGCTGTCCTTGTCGTCGGTCAGGTTGAAGAACCCGCGGACGACCCAGCCCGTGCCGTCCGGGTTCAGACGGTTGTTGTCGTCCTGGTGGAGGTTGTAGAGGCAGTCGCCGTACGGCGTGGGCTGCAGCTCGATGACGCGGCAGCGTCCGACATTGGCACCGGGCTCCTGAGCGCGACGGGTGAGGTTCGGCGCCTTCGCGGTCTGGGACTCGATCCAGACGCCGTCCTTGTCCGTGCGCGGCGGCTTGTGGTTCCAGAAGCCATTGCATTCGATCTCGCCCTTGGCGCTGGCCAGCGGAGCGAAGCGGGTGTCGCCGGAGGACTTCCAGTCGTTGTACTCGATGTCCAGCCACTCCTTGGGGTCGAGCTCCTGAGCGTAGCTGTCGAGAACCACGAATCCCTTGTCCTCGAGGGCTTCGGACTTGATGTATCCCATGATCCGAGTCATGTCCTTTCGTAACGGGCCAGCACGTTTTAACAGGCCCTACTTAGGTAAGCCTACATCGGGCTTCTGGACACGCCCCGGGACCCGGCCGGAGACGATCCTCGCGGACTAGACTCGTCTGCGGCGGCCTCCCGCCGCCCGCTGATCGGAGGATTCACGCAGTGATGGCAACGGCGACCAATGTCGAAGCGACCGCAACAGGCACCGTCGAATGGCTCGCCTCCCCCACGACGAACATCGTCGTGCCGGTGTATCAGCGTCAGTACCGGTGGGACATCGGAGCGTGCGAGAAGCTGCTCTCCGACGTTCGGGCCGTCGCCGGCGAGGATGATGCGCATCGCCACTTCATCGGCTCGATCCTCTCTGCCGAGGACGCCTCCGGTGGCGACCTCATCCTGATCGACGGTCAGCAGCGCATCACGACGGTGATGCTGCTCATCGCCGCTCTGCATCACGCCGTGCGGGAAACGGATTCCGCGCTCGGCGCCGAGCTGGAGCGCGTCCTCGTGCGCTCCGATGACGCCGCCCGCACGAAGCTGCGCCCGCACGACGCCTGGGCCGGGCTGTACGAGTCGGTCGTCCTGGATCGTCGCGACGACGCCGAGCGCGAGTCCCGCTTCGACGACAACTACGCCTTCTTCCGCAGCCAGGTGCACGCCGACGAGGTGCCGCTGATCTGGCGGGGCCTGCAGAAGCTCGAGCACGTGTCGATCACACTGGGCGCGTCCGCCAACGCCCAGCAGATCTTCGAGAGCCTGAACTCCACCGGTCAGCCGCTGCGCGATCACGAACTGATCCACAACTACATCCTGATGGGACTCTCGCACGCCGAGCAGCTCAGCATCGAGGAGGAGTTCTGGATCCCGATCGAAGAGCACACCGGTGAGAGCATCGGCGCGTTCTGGCGGCACTACCTGACGATGACCACGGGGCGCGAGATCGACGTCTCCGGCGAGCACGGCGTGTACGCGGCGTTCCGGACCTCGTTCCCGCGCCTGGATGTCGCGCATCTGCGATCCGATGCCGCCGTCTGGCGGGAGAACGCGGAGATCTACGGCATCCTCCTGCATCCCGAGCGCGAGTCGGATGCCGAGATCCGCCTGCAGCTGCGGCATCTGAGCACGTTCGGCCGGGCGACCTATCCCCTGGTGATGAGCGCGTACGGCAGTCACCGCCGAGGCGCGATCACGCGCTCCGAGCTGTTCGAGGTGCTCGAATGGGTGCAGGCGCTGTTCCTGCGCCGCGCGATCGTCGGCTTGCCGACCGAGCGACTCATCGCCCGGCTCTGCCGCGCCTGGCAGCAGGGTCGTGAGCGCCTGATGCGCGCGATATCGCGCATCACCCCGTCCGACGAGCGCGTCCGGGCCGTCCTGAAGTACGGCGAGCTCCCCCACCCCGCCTATGTGCTCGGACGCATCGAGCGCGTGGAGGACACGACGGACTTCGACATCGAGAGCATCGTCCCGACCGCTCCCGGTGACGGCTGGAGCGGCGACGGACAGCGCCCCTGGCGGGAGTACTCCGAAGACGAGCAGAACAGCCACCGCGCGCTCGCGCCGACGCTCGGCAACCTCACTCTGCTGGAGCAGTCGCTCACCGAGCGCGTGTTCGGCTCGTCCTTCCCCGACAAGCGCGACCAGGCCTACGCGCGCAGCGCGGTGCCCGCGACACGCGAGCTCACCGAGATCGACTCCTGGGGCACCTCGGCGATCTCGGCGCGCACCGTACGACTGACTGCCGACCTGCTGCGGATCTGGGCTCGCCCCACGCTGACCGAGATCGATGACGACGGCCTCACGCCGGTGCTCGACGCCGTACGCCGCCGCGGCTGGCCCGCCGGCTGGGAGCGCGAGTTCGACTACTGCGAATATCGCGGCGAGCACTGGGAGGTGAAGGACGTCAAGGCGCTCTTCAACCGGGTGTTCCGCCGCGCCTGGACCGACGACCGGGAGGCCGCGCTCGCGTACAGCGCCCGCCACGGCGGACCGCTGTACGAATCGAGGGCCTGGAAGGGCCACTGGGACACCCTCGCCGAAGGCAGCCATCTGTACATGGGGTGGGATTCGAACTACATGATGACGGCGCTGCAGGGGGTGCTGGAGGAATCCGGCATCGCCGCCGAGGTGTTCGTCAAGTACTCCTACATAGGGAATGTGATGTGATGCCTTCGACGACACTGGTGCGCCGCATGATGGATCTCACGATCGAGGAGCACACCCTCACCGTTCCGCTGGTCTGGTCGGATCCGAGCGATGCACGCACGATCGACGTGTTCGCAGCCGTCGTGAGCAGACCTGGCGGCGAGGATCTGCCGTACCTGGTCTTCCTGCAGGGCGGACCGGGCAGCGAGGCGCCGCGGCCGTTCCACTCCCCCGCATCCCCGTCCTGGCTCGACGCGGCCCTCGCACATCATCGGGTCGTGATGCTGGATCAGCGCGGCACCGGCCGCTCCACACCGGTGGGCGACGAACTCCTGTCGCGGGGTGCGGATGCTGCGGCCGAGCATCTCACGCACCTGCGGGCCGATTCCATCGTGCGCGACGCGGAAGCGCTGCGCACGGAGCTCGGCGTGGATCGATGGAGCCTGCTCGGGCAATCGTTCGGCGGGTTCACCACTCTCGCCTATCTCTCGACGGATGCGGGCTCGCTGGAGCACGTGTTCATCACCGGAGGCCTCAGCACCGTCGAGCGCCATCCGGACGAGGTGTACGCGCTCTGCTACGACAAGATGCAGGATGCATCCGAGCGCTACTACCGGCGCTTCCCCGAACACCGGGAGCGGATGCGGCGCCTGACGGGCATGGCCGACGACGGCGAGATCGTGCTGCCGGACGGCGAGGTCGTCTCGGTGTCACGGTTGCGTTCGATGGGCTCGGCCCTCGGCACCGACGACGGCTGGCAGAGCGTCTGGTCTCTGCTCGAGCTCGACCCGCGATCCAACGCCTTCCGATACGACCTGGCCGCGGCCATGCCGTTCCGCGGACGCAACCCGCTGTACTTCGCCTTTCACGAGTCCAGCTATGCATCCGGTCATGCCACACGCTGGTCGGCGCAGCGCGTCGAGCCGGTCTCGTTCCAGGACGATCCGACTCTGTTCACCGGCGAGCACATCCGGCGCGAATGGACCGAGACGGTGCCCGCGTTCCGCCCCTGGCGGGAGGTCGCCCTGGCGCTCGCCGAGCACGAGTGGCCGAGGATCTACGACGCCGACGCGATCGCCGCATCCGATGTGCGCGGAGCCGCGGCCGTATACGTCAACGACGTCTACGTTCCGCTGGAGTACTCCCTCGAAACCGCCCGTCTGCTGCCGGGCGTGCGGCTGTGGGTCACCAGCGAGCACGAGCACAACGGTCTGCGCTCGGGCCCGGTGCTCGAGCACCTGCTCGATCTCGCGCACGATCGCCGCGTGCGCTGAACGTCACCGGGTGCGCTGGTCGCGACCGTCGTCGTCGGGCACCTCGATCGACTGCTCGACGGCGTCTCATTCCCGCGGGGCATGTCGCGTCCTCTCTCTGTGATCCCTTCCAGCATCCCGGTCCGAGTCGTTCGCCGGAAGAGGGTTGCGTCCGAGCATGCTGATCGTCCGCGGGTCTCACGTCAACCCCGTGCCGCCCGCTCCGAGCGAGTTCTACACTGACGCGGATGACGACGCAGCAGGAGCCCCCGCGCGCGGCCGCCGGTCGGATCCGCGTCGGCACCTCGGGGTGGCGATATCCCTCTTGGCGCGGCGACTTCTACCCGGACGGACTCGTGCAGCGGCGCGAGCTGGCCTTCATCGGCGAGCGGTTCTCGACGGTCGAGCTGAACGGCTCGTTCTACTCCCTGCAGCGGCCGCACAGCTATCTGCGATGGCGGACCGAGGTTCCCGACGGCTTCGTGTTCGCTGTCAAGGGATCCCGCTACATCTCGCACATGCTCGCGTTGCGCGACGCGCGCAACGCGTTGGCGAACTTCTTCGCATCGGGTCTTCTCGCTCTCGGTTCCGGACTGGGCCCGATCCTCTGGCAGCTGCCCGAGCGTCACCGATTCTCCCCGGACGTGCTGTCGCAGTTCCTTGCGGCGCTGCCCCGCACCACCCGAGAGGCGCTCGATCTGGCGCGGGGGCACGATGAGCGGCTCAATGGCCGTGCATGGCTGGAGGAGGTCGTGGACCATCCGCTCCGGTACGCGTTGGAACCCCGCTCCGACAGCTTCGACAAGCCGGTGCTGCGCGACATGCTCGAGCAGCACGGCGTGGCACTCGCCGTCGCCGACACGGCGGGCAGGTGGCCGCAGTTCGAGCCGACCGAGGCGGATCTCGTCTACGTGCGGCTGCACGGCGCGGCCGAACTGTACACCAGCGGCTACTCGCCGGCAGAACTGCAGAGCTGGGCACGGCGATGCATCGACTGGTCGCGCAGCGCGGCGGGGGAACCGCGCGACGTGTACGTGTACTTCGACAACGATGCCAGTGGGCACGCTCCGCACGATGCGCTCGCTCTCGCCCGTCTCGTCGAGGGGATGACCGCAGACCGGTTCGGAGACCACCCGTGAAGCGCCCGCCGGTTCATCGCGCAGCGCATCTCCGCGACCGCAATACCACCGAGCACGTGTAGAGCGCCTCAGCGCCGAGACCGCCGGAACCGTCGCGCACGCTGCTCATCGCGCACATCGTTCTCGGCATTGCGCTCCAGCCTCTCTGTGTCGCGCACCTGCACCTGCAGGTCTCGCTCGGCGGGGATGCCCCGTCTCAGCTCGCGGATGCGCTCCAGCTCCGCATCCAGGTGAGCCCCGATGACCAGGGAGATGTTGCCGATCCACAGCCACACCAGGAAGATCACGATGCCGGCGAACGACCCGTACACCCGGTCGTAGTCCGCGAGGTTGGCGACGTAGAACCCGAACCCGATCGATGCCACCGCGAACAGCAGCATCGCGACGACGGCGCCGACGCTCACGAGCCGGAAGTGCGCATGCTGGATGTTGGGCGCGAAGTAGTACAGGATCGCGACCACGAGCACCACGACGAGCACGACGACCGGCCAGCGTGCGATCCGCCAGATCATCAGGGTCACCTCGCTCGCGCCGATCGCGTGTCCGAGCGACCTGGCGACGGGCCAGCTCAGCGCCGCCAGCAGTCCGGCGACCCAGACCAGGATGAAGACGAGCAGCGTGACCAGCAGCTGCGTCGGCTTCATCTTCCAGAAGACCCGTCCCTCGAGCACGCCGTACGCGCGGTTGATGGCGCGTCCGAGAGTGGTGACGTAGCGCGCGACCGACCAGAGCGCGAGGAGGAGCGAGAGTATCAGCACCCATCCGCCACCTGCCGTGGCAGCGGCGCGCTGCACCGGCTCGCTGATGGCGGCGATGACATCAGGTGGCAGCACCTCCCTGCCTGCCTCGAGCACGTCTCCGACGACATCCCGCTTCTGGCCGATGATCCCGATCAGAGAGAATGCGGCGATGATCGCGGGAAAGCCCGCGAGCACGGCGTAGAAGGTGAGGCCTGCGGCGGCATCGGCGCCCGACGCGCGGAAGAAGCCCCTCCCGACCCGCACGATGATGAAGCGCAGCTGCGTCCAGGTGCTGTCGTCGCGCCTGGTCGAGTGCGCGCGTGCCGGAGTCCCCATCCTCACAGTATCGCCGCAACCGGCCACTCGGGCACCATCCTCGAGCGGGACGGCGCGCCGGTGCCCAGGGCTCTGTCAAGCCCCTGGGCTCGTCACCCGCGATGGGGGATCATGCAGGCATGAGCGACGCGACCCAGGAACCGGAACAGACCCAGGAGCCGATACGCGAGCCGGACCCGAATACCGAGCCGGCCGACGGTGAGGAGCCGACCACGGAGGATCTCGAGGAGCCGAGCACCGAGAAGGAGGTCGGTGAGGAGCCGAAGGCCGAGAAGCCGCACGACCCCGAGCCGAGCCACCACGCCGTGGGCATCGGCGTGATCGGAGGCCCGCAGAGCATCGCGGACCAGCTCGACGACGAGTAGGGCGGGTGGGACTTGAACCCACGAATCGTCGGGTTATGAGCCCGCTGCCTTAACCAACTTGGCCACCGCCCCGCAGAGCAACCAGCCTACCGGTGCGATCAGACCGCTCGCGACGCGCGGTGCGTGTCGGTGTGCTCCAGATAGATCCTGGCGTTGTCCCGCAGGCCCTGACGCTCCTCCTCGCTCAGCGCACGGCGCACCTTCGCGGGCACACCCGCCACGAGCGAACCGTCGGGGACCTCGGTTCCGCCGAGCACCACCGCGCCGCCCGCGACCAGGCATCCGCTGCCGATCACGGCCCCGCTGAGCACGACCGCTCCCATCCCGATCAGCGATCCGTCGCCGATGACGCAGCCGTGCACCACGGCGTTGTGCCCGATCGACACGTTCTCGCCGATGTGCACGCTGTGCCCGCTGTCGACGTGGACGGACACGTTGTCCTGCACATTGCTGCCCGCGCCGATGCTGATCTCCGCCGAGTCCGCGCGCAGCACGGCGTTGTACCAGACGCTCACCCGGGGCCCCAGCGTCACGTCGCCGACGATGCGCGCTCCGTCGGCGACGAATGCGTCGTCCGCCACCTCGGGCGTGCGGTCGGCCAGGGCGAGGACGGATGCTGTCGCAGCGATGCTCATGCAGGCGAGACTACCCTCCGAGCCGCGTGAGAACGCGTCGTCACCGAGGCGGTAAGCGTTGCCTTCGCTTGCTTGCGGAATGTCCTGCGCTGAGTAGCGTTGTGACCAATAGGCCCGCAACGACCACTTATCGGAGGATTTCATGAGCAAGGCGCAGACCGTCCCCACCACCGCCGTCGACCCGACCGTGGCAGCAGCGACGGCGCAGTTCCTCTCTCCCGTCGTGCTCGGCCTCGAGGCCCTCACGGTGAACGGCAAGCAGGCGCACTGGCACGTCCGCGGTGCGAACTTCATCGGCGTCCACGAGCTGCTCGACACCATCGTCGCGAACGCCGGAGGCTTCGCCGACACCGCCGCAGAGCGCATCGTCGCACTCGGTCTGCCCATCGACTCGCGACTCGGCACCGTCGCGGAGAAGGTCGCGGCAACGTCCGTCCCCGCCGGGTTCGCCCAGTCGGACGAGCTCATCCGCGCCGTCATCGCCGATATCGACGCGATCATCGTCGATGTGAAGGCCGCCGTCGACGGGCTCGACGCCGTCGACCTCACCAGCCAGGACGTCGCGATCGAGATCCAGCGTGGACTCGAGAAGGACCGCTGGTTCCTGGTCTCGCACATCGCGGCCTGACCGGCTCACAGACCGTCTGTGGGGCGCAGACGCACCTTTCGCCGTCCGCGAAGGCGGCGTTCGCGCCCCACAGGCGGTCTTTTCATGCCTGGTGAGTGACGCGTCCGCCGACGATCGTCGCCGCGACCGGCATCCGGCGCAGCTGCTCGCGACCTGCGGTGCGAGGGTCAACGCCGCACAGCACGAGATCGGCGACCGCTCCCAGTTCGATGGCCGCATCGCCGTGCCGGCTGCTGGCGCGCAGCGCCTGATCGATACTCACGCGCTCCTCCGGATGCCAGGGCGCCCGGTCGTCATCCGTCCGGTGCACGGCCGCCGCGATGCTCGCCCACGGATCCAACGGAGCCACCGGGGCGTCCGAACCGAACCGCACCGGGATGCCCGCGGCCAGCAGCGTTGCCAGCGGGTAGCCGATCGCCTGCTGATGCCGCCACAGGTCATCGACCATGTCCCGGTCATCGAGCGCGTGGGCCGGCTGCACGCTGGCCGCCACGCCCAGTCGGGCGAATCGCGCGAGATCGGCATGCCTCACCAGCTGCGCATGCTCGATGGTGCCGCGAGCCTGCGTGCGGGTGAAGGCATCGAGCGCGGATGCGACGGCGCGGTCTCCGATGGCGTGCACCGCGACGTCGAGACCCGCGCCCGTCGCGCGCATGAGCAGCTCGTGCACCTCGTCAGGCGGAATGGTGAAGGCGCCGAAATCGGCGGCGTCGGCGGGGTAGGGCTGCGAGCAGGCCGCAGTGCGCGTGCCCAGCGACCCGTCGGTGATGAGCTTGAGGGGCCCGACCCGCACCAGCCCCTGTGCGCCGTCGAGCTCATCGCCGCTGCGCAGTCCCTCGTCGATCGCGCGCTGCAACCCGGCGGGATAGAACGCGAACTCGACGCGGTGCATGTCGAACCCCGCGGCGACTCGACGGCGCCACGCCCCGGCGTTCCAGGACATCTCGAAGTCGACCAGGCCGGTGATGCCGCGGGAGGCCGCCTGCTCCGCGGCGGTGCGGATCGCGGCATCCACTGTGGCGTCGTCCCTCGCGTTCAGGCGTCGGGAGATCTCGAAGGCATCCTCCTCGCGCAGCATCCCGTCGTCATCGAGTCCGTCGTAGCCCTCCCGCCGCAGGGCCGCTGAGTTCAGCCACACGCTGTGCACATCGGCGTTGATGAGGTACACGGGGCGCTCGCCGGTCATCGCGTCCAGCATCGCGCGCGTGGGACGCTGATCCCACAGAGCGTCGCGGAAGCCCGCTCCGATCACCCGGCCGTCGGGCAGTTCGGCCGCGTCGGCCACCATCCGGGCCGCTTCGGAGGGTCCTGTCGCACCGCCCAGCTGCACGCGCTGCGCATCCAATGCCCACTGCACCGTGTGCACGTGGTGGTCCCAGAGGCCCGGGACCACCCACATCCCATCGCCGTCGATCTCCTCGACCGCGAGCCGTAGATTCCCTGCGGGAGCGATGTCGGCGATGATCCCGGCTCGAATGAGGATGTCGACCGGTTCTTGCGTCGGGAGCAGTTCGCGCCCGGGGCCGGCGACGCGGACCGATCGCAGCAGCAGATCTGCGCTGTTCATCCGCGGTGGGCCAGCCGCGCATCGTGCGCGCGGCGCATCTCCGCCGCCAGCACCGGGTTGGCGTACTCGCCGTCGCCGTCGAGCTCGGCGATCACGGTCTCCACGATGCTGTCGGGCTTGTTCTGGCTGAGCTTGCGCTTGGCCGACACCCGCGTCGGGGTCAGTCGGAATCCGACGGTGCCGGCCTCGAGCGCCGTGATGAATTCCTCGGTGTTGGGGGCCTGCCACATCATCCGCTGCTGGGGCAGCTTCCGCTCGAAGTGGGTGACCAGATCGTCCAGCACCTTCAGGTTCGCCTGCGTGTCGATGATCTCCGGCACGCCCGCCAGGTGCACGGCCGTGTAGTTCCAGGTCGGGACCGCGCGGACGTCTCCGTACCAGCTCGGTGAGATGTAGCCGTTGGGACCCTGGAAGACCAGCAGCAGCTCCTGCTCCCCCAGATGCAGGACCTGGTCGTCGGGCTTGCCGACGTGGCCGACGACGGTCAGGTCATCGCGGTCCGGGTCGAGCAGCACGGGGTAGTGCGACGCCACCAGTCCGTCATCGCCGGTCGCGATCGCCGTCGCCCACGGATTCTGCGCGACCACCCTGCGCAGCTCCGTGAGGTCGGTCATGGCGAAGCTCGGATTCTGACGCATGAGACCAGATTACGGCCACGGCGGTGGGACCCGGCCGCTGCTGGGTCCCACCGCCGTCCAAGCTCAGCGGCGCTTGCCCACCACCGGGATCGCCTGCGTCTTCCAGTCGTCGAAGGCCGCGTCGCCGGCCATGAAGGCGTTGACCTCCTCGGTCGTCGCCGTCAGCTTCGGATCGTTGTCGAGGTACTTCTTCGTCTCGCGTGCGACCAGTCCCGACAGCACCAGCAGTCCGATGAGGTTCGGCAGCGCCATGAGTCCGTTCATCACGTCCGAGAACGCCCACACGACGCCGAGCTCCACGGTGCAGCCGATGAAGACGACCAGAGAGAAGATGATGCGGAACGGCATGATCGCCTTCACCCCGACCAGTCGCTCCAGACTGCGCTCGCCGTAGTAGGACCAGCCGAGGATCGTGGATCCGGCGAACAGCACCAGGCCGATGGTCACGATGTAATGCCCCCACTCCCCTGGAAGGCCGTGCGAGAAGGCCTCACCGGTCATGAGGGCGGCGCTGATCTGTTCACCGGTCTCCGGATCGACCTGATTCCAGGTGCCGGTGGTGACGATCACCAGGCCGGTGCAGGTCACGACGATGATCGTGTCGATGAAGGTCTGCGTCATGGAGACGAGTCCCTGTCGCACCGGGTGGCTGGTCTTCGCGGCTGCGGCGGCGATGGCCGCCGAGCCCATGCCCGACTCGTTGGAGAAGATGCCGCGCGCGACTCCCATCTGCACGGCGACGATGATCAGCGAACCGGCGAAGCCGCCGACCGCGCTGGTGCCGGTGAACGCCTCGCTGAAGATCTGGGCGAAGGCCGCGGGCACACCGGAGATGTTCGCGATGAGGATGTAGATCGCGCCGAGGACGTAGAAGATGATCATCACGGGCACCAGTCCCGCCGTCACGCGGCCGATCGACTTGATGCCGCCCACGAGCACGAGCATCGCGAAGACGGTCAGCACGATGCCGGTGATCCAGGTGGGAACGTTGAAGCTGTTCTCCAGGTTCGCCGAGATCGAGTTGCCCTGAGTCATGTTGCCGATGCCGAAGCAGGCGATGACGGCCGAGATGGCGAAGAAGATCGCGAGGAACCTGCCGAAGCGGTTCTTGATGCCGCGTTCGAGGTAGTACTGCGGTCCGCCGGACTTCTCCCCGGCAGCGTCGGTGGTCCGGAAGCGCACGCCGAGGAACGCCTCGGAGTACTTCGAGGCCATGCCGAGCAGACCCGTCACCCACATCCAGAACAGTGCGCCGGGTCCCCCGATGCCGATCGCCGTGGCGACGCCGACGATGTTGCCCGTACCGACCGTGGCGGCCAATGCGGTGGTCAGCGCCTGGAACTGCGAGATGTCGCCGTCGGATCCCGGATCACGGCGCGTGAAGAGCCCGAGACGCAGTGCGGCGCCGAGCCTGAGGAACTGGATGCCACCGAGACGGATCGTGAGATAGAGACCCGTGCCGAGAAGCAGCGGGATGAGGACCCACGGTCCCCAGATCCATGAGCTGATGTTCTCGAGAACCGCCTGCAGGCCGGATAGATCCATGGCTTCTCCTGTCGTGCATCGTTGCGAACGGACCCGCCCATCCTATTCACAGCCCGCGGTCAGGTTCGCGCGGAAGCGCCGAGGATCAGGGTCAGCGCTGGCAGAACGGGCACCAGTACAGCTTGCGCGCGCCGATCTCCTCCAGAGCGATCTCGGTGCCGCAGACTCGGCACGGCAGGCCGGCGCGGTGGTACACCCAGTGCCGGTCGTCACGACTCGCCATCGCCGCGCGGTACTGCTCCGACGACAGCCCGTCCATGGTCATCATCTGGCCTGTCTCGACACCGATCGACAGCAGCCGCACCCAGTCGCGCCAGAGCTCTCGCACGATCTCCTCGGGCACATCACGGCCCGGCGTATGCGGATCCAGCCGCGCACGGTACAGCATCTCGGCGCGGTAGACGTTGCCGATTCCGCTGACGACGGCCTGGTCCATGAGCAGCAGCGCGATCGGCGTCGGCTTGCGGCGAACGATGCGCACGAATCGCTCCTCGCCCTCGGCCGGATCGCCCACCAGCGGGTCGGGGCCGAGCTTGGCGACGGTGGCGAGCATCTCGTCCGGTGTCTGCAGCGCGCACGCGGTTGGACCGCGCAGGTCGGCGCAGGTCGATGTCGTCAGCAGGCGCAGCCGCACCTGGCCCACCACCGGCGGCGGCCATTCGTCGCCCTCGTCGGCAAGACCCTTCGTCTGCTCGGACATCCGCACGTGCACGCGAGCACGCCGCGGAGCTCCGATCGAGGACAGCGAGTTCTCGCCGGCATCATCGAGGATCGCGTCATCGGCCAGCTCCGTGCCGCGCTGGTTGGTCTGGCCCATCCTCCCGTTGGCCGAGGCGATGGTGGGATCGACCAGGATCTCCCCGGCGAAATCCCACGCGCCGTAGAGTCCCAGGTGCACACGCAGCCATGTCTCGCCCTCGAACTCGAGGAACATCTGCTTGCCGACGGCCTTCGCGGCGAGCATCTCGCGCCCGTCGAGCACGGCCGCCCCTTCGGCGAACCGGCCCTGCGGGCTGGAAGCGCCCACCGCACGGCCGACGAAGTTCCGGTCGAACTGGCGGGCGATCCGATGGACGGAGTGACCCTCGGGCATGTCAGACCTGCCCCTCGGCGGAGCCGACCCCTCCCTGACGCCCGTCGGCGGAGCCGACCTCTCCGTAACGGGAGTCCGGCAGCAGCGACCCGTCGCGTTCGTAGTCGGCGATCTGACCGATCCGCCGGGAGTGGCGCTCCTCGTTCGAGAACGGCGTGGCGATGAAGGTGTCGATGAAAGAGATCACCTCGTCGAAGGTGTGCTGACGGGCGCCGATCGAGATGACGTTGGCATCGTTGTGCTGTCGGGCAAGCTCTGCCGTCGAGATGTTCCAGACGAGCGCGGCACGCACGCCGCGCACCTTGTTCGCCGCGATCTGCTCGCCGTTGCCCGAACCGCCGAAGACGACCCCCAGAGCCTCGGCACCGGCGGACTGATCCGCGACGACGGCCTGAGCGGCACGGATGCAGAAGGCCGGGTAGTCATCGAGCGCGTCGTACTCCACCGGCCCGTGATCGGTGACCTCATGTCCTGCCGAGCGCAGGTGCTCCTGCAGCCGGGTGGAGAAGTCGAGTCCCGCGTGATCGGTGGCGATGTGGATGCGCATACCGCCCATCCTATTTCAGCGCCTCCGCCCGGCGCCGAGTGCTACGGTGCGATGCCCGCGGCGGCCCGCTTGAAGCCCGCGCGCACGTTCTCGCAGCATCCCGGCCGGCACACGTCGAAGGAGCCGCCCACGTTCGTCACACGCGAGCGCTCGGCGGCAGGACGCCCCTCGAGCCGCTCCTGGATGAGATCGACGATGCCGGCGACGAACGACGGCGAAACACCGGGGGTGGGCGTGCGCGCGAAGCGCAGATCGGCGGCCTCGGCCGCCTCCTTCGCCTCGGTGTCGAGATCCCAGAGCACCTCCATGTGGTCGCTCATGAACCCGACCGGCACGACGATCACGGCCTGCCGGCCGCGGTCTGCCAGCTCACCGATGACGTCGCAGACATCCGGCTCGAGCCAGGCCTGCGTGGCGGGTCCCGACCGCGACTGGTAGACGAGCTCCCACGGAACAGAGCTCGCCGACGGCAGCAGCTGCGCGACGCGATCCATCACCCACGCGGCGACGGCCTCGTGCTGCGCGGCGTACGCACCGCCCTCGCCGCCCCAGTCCACATCTCGCGGCCCGGAGCGCTCGGCATCCGCTGTCGGGATGCTGTGGGTGGAGAAGAGCACCTGCACGGCATCCGCGGGGATGCCGTCGTCGAGGAACCCGGCCACCGCGTCGTGCACCCCCTCCACGAACGCCTGCACGAAGCCGGGGTGATCGTAGAACGGCCGGATCTTGTCGATCGTCACGACGCCGTCGTACTTCGTGCCGTCCAGCACGCGCGAGAGATCCTCGCGGTACTGACGGCAGCTGGAGAAGGAGCTGTACGCGCTCGTGGCGAAGGCGAGCAGAGTCGTGTCGTCGTGGGCGGCGGCTTCGGCCACCGCGTCTTCGAGGTAGGGCGCCCAGTTGCGGTTCCCCCAGTACACGGGCAGGTCGATCGAGCGCGCCTTCAGCTCGGCTTCGAGCGCCGCTTTCAGCGCGCGGTTCTGGCCGTTGATGGGGCTGACGCCTCCGAAATGCCGATAGTGGTGGGCCACCTGCTCGAGCCGCTCATCGGGGATGCCCCGACCCCGCGTCACGTTGCGCAGGAAGGGGATCACATCATCCTGCCCCTCGGGTCCGCCGAATCCGGCGAGCAGGATCGCGTCATACGCGACCGGCTGCTCGATGAACGGTTCACCTCCGGATGCTGCGGGAGAGGCGTGCAGAACCGTATCCGTCACTTCAGGATTCACGTCACTCATAGTCCCACTCCCACCTATGAGCCTGCGCCGAACCGTCGCGATGGGTTGCGTCACGCGACCCTGGCGTAGGCTGTCAGGGTTGTCGTCGGCGCCAGCCGCGCCGACGCGGGACGACACCCCTCACCACTGGGAGATACAGCTGTGCCAGGAGAAAACCTCACCCGTACCGAAGCGCAGGAGCGCCGCGGCCTCATAGACACGCAGTCCTACGAGGTCGCGCTCGACCTCACCAAGGGCGCGGAGGTCTTCGGCTCCCGCAGCGTGGTGCGCTTCACCGCGACGCCAGGGAGCTTCACCTTCATCGACCTGATCGCACGCGATGTGCGCGAGATCTCGCTCAACGGCGAGCAGATCGACCCGAACGAGGCGTTCGCCGACTCGCGGATCGCCCTGAGCGACCTGCAGGCCGAGAACGTGCTGATCGTGGATGCGGACTGCCTCTACACGAACACCGGTGAGGGCCTGCACCGGTTCGTCGACCCCGTCGACGGCGAGGTCTACCTGTACTCGCAGTTCGAGGTGCCCGACTCGCGCCGCGTCTTCGCGGTGTTCGAGCAGCCCGACCTCAAGGCGACGTTCCAGTTCACCGTCACCGCCCCGGCCGCGTGGAAGGTCGTGTCGAACTCCCCCACTCCCGAACCGATCGTCCACGACGCGTCGACGGACTCCGGCACGCAGCAGACCGCGACGTGGGGCTTCGAACCCACCCCGCGCATCTCCTCGTACATCACCGCTCTGATCGCGGGCCCGTACGAGTCGACGTTCTCCGAGCTCACCAGCTCGTCCGGGCGGGTCATCCCGCTCGGCGTCTACGGCCGCAAGAGCCTGTGGCAGCATCTCGACGCGGACTACATCTTCGACAAGACCCGTGAGGGCTTCGCCTACTACGAGTCGAAGTTCGGCGTTCCGTACCCGTTCGCCAAGTACGACCAGCTGTTCGTGCCGGAGTTCAACGCCGGTGCCATGGAGAACGCGGGAGCGGTGACGTTCACCGAGACGTACGTGTTCCGCAGCAAGGTGACGGATGCCGTCAAGGAGCGCCGTGTCGTCACGATCCTGCATGAGCTCGCGCACATGTGGTTCGGCGATCTGGTCACGATGAAGTGGTGGAACGACCTGTGGCTGAACGAGTCGTTCGCCGAGTGGGCGTCGACGATCGCCACCGCCGAGGCCACCGAGTGGACCGAGGCGTGGACGACGTTCAACGCCATGGAGAAGACGTGGGCGTACCGCCAGGATCAGCTTCCCTCCACGCACCCGATCGTCGCGGAGATCAACGACCTGCAGGACGTGCTGGTCAACTTCGACGGCATCACCTACGCCAAGGGCGGCTCGGTGCTCAAACAGCTCGCCGCCTGGGTGGGGATCGAGGCGTTCTTCGCCGGCGTCTCGCAGTACTTCCAGAAGCACGCCTGGGGCAACACCGAGCTCGGTGACCTGCTCACCGAGCTCGAGGCCACCAGCGGCCGCGAGCTGACCAGCTGGGCGAAGAAGTGGCTGGAGACCGCGGGAGTGAACACGCTCGCCCCGGTCATCGCCGAGGACGCCTCCGGTGTCATCACCCGCTTCGCCGTCACCCAGACCGCGCCGGCCGACTACCCGACGATCAGGCCGCACCGCCTCGGGATCGGCTTCTACGACCTCGAGGGCTCAGCGCTCGTGCGCTCCCACTACGTCGAGGTCGACGTGGACGGCGACCGCACCGAGATCCCGGAGCTGCAGGGGCTGAGGCGCCCTGACATGGTCCTGCTGAACGACAAGGACCTGGCGTACGCGAAGATCCGACTGGACGACCACTCACTGGCCACGGCCATCGAGCACCTGTCCGACATCAGCGACCCGCTGGCCCGCTCGCTCGTCTGGGGCGCGGCCTGGGATCAGACGCGGGATGCCGAGACCGCGGCATCCGACTACATCGACCTCGTCCTCGGCAACATCGGGCGCGAGACCGAGTCGACCACGGTGCGCACCACCCTCGCGCAGCTGCAGCTCGCCGCCTCCGCCTACGTGACGCCCTCGGAGCGCGCCGCGTCGCGCGAGAAGGTCGCCGACGGACTGTGGGCACTCGCGCAGCAGGCGGAATCCGGCAGCGACAGCCAGCTGCAGCTGGTCACGGCGTTCGCGAACACGCTGGTCACCCCCGAGCACGCCGGCATCGTCGGCCGTCTGCGCTCCGGCGAGGAGACGCTGCCCGGTCTCGAGATCGACGCCGACCTGTCCTGGCTGCTGCTGAACGGCCTTGCCGCCGCCGGCGCGACGGACGCGGGGGCGATCGACGCCGCGCTGGCCGCCGACAACACATCCAAGGGCGCGGAGTTCGCCGCCCAGGCCCGTGCCGCGCTGCCCACGGTCGAGGCCAAGCGCGCCGCCTGGTCGTCGCTGATCGACAACGCCGATCTGCCGAACACCATCGTGCGCTCCGCGGCGCTCGGATTCGTGCACCCGTCCGGCGTCGATGTCCTCGGAGAGTTCATCCCGAAGTACTTCGACATGCTCGTGCCGATCTGGGAGGGTCGTACGTACCAGATCGCCGACTATCTGATCGTGGGTCTGTTCCCGCGCACGCTGGCCAGCGTGGAGCTGCGCGACGCCACCCGGGCGTGGTTGTCGTCGAACCAGGATGCGGCGCCCGCACTGCGCCGACTGGTGCACGAGAACCTCGCCGATGTGGAGCGCGCGCTGGCCGCGCAGTCCCGCGACGCCGAGGACTAACCACACGAAGAGCCCGTCTATATGGCGCATCCCGCCCTTTTTCCCACCGAATCAGGGCAGTTCGCGCCATATAGACGGGCTGCGGCATATCCAGGGCATGCAGAGGCCTGATCGCTAGGATCGGAGCGTGCCTCTTCTGCCCTTCGCCACAGATCCCGTCGCTCCTGAGGACGGCTGGGCCGCGATCCTGGACGCACTGGGCAAGATCGGCGCGAAGGCCCTCTGGATCGCCGTCATCATCGTGTCCGCCTACGTGCTGGGTCTGCTGCTGCGCCTGGTCATCCGACGGGTCGTGCGAAGGATCGTCGACACCGCGAAGTCCAAGGCGAAGGTCGACGACACGCAGGCTCTGGAGCGCTCGCCGTTGGCGGACATGCGCCTGATCCAGCGCACCAGGACCCTCGGCTCGATCCTGCAGAACATCGTCAACGTCATCCTCGTCGTCGTCGCGCTGCTGCTCATCGTGTGGGTGCTCTCCCCCGCTCTGCTCAGCTCGCTCACGCTGCTCACCGCGGCAGTCGGAGCCGGGCTCGGTTTCGGCGCGCAGAACATCGTCAAGGATGTTCTGAACGGACTGTTCCTCGTCGCCGAGGATCAGATCGGCATCGGCGACGTCGTGGACCTCGGGCTCGCCTCCGGTGTCGTGGAGCACGTGAGCGTCCGCGTCACGCAGGTGCGCGACGTGAACGGCACGCTCTGGTACGTGCGCAACGGCGAGGTGACCCGCATCGGCAACATGTCGCAGGGCTGGGCACGCGCCATCATCGACATCGGCGTCGCACCCGACTCGGATCTCGATCTCGTCGAGACCACCATGCTCGAGACCGCACAGAGTCTCGCCAAAGACCCGAAATGGCGCACGCGCATCATCGAGAAGCCCGAGATCTGGGGCCTGCGCACCATCGAGGGCGACGCGCTGGTCGTGCGCGTGGTGATGAAGACCCGCGCGCTGGCCATGGACGACGTCTCGCAGGAGCTGCGCCGTCGTCTGCGCGACGCGCTGCTGGAGAAGGACGTGCAGATCCCGCAGCTGGCATCCGTGAACCTGACCGGCTTCGAGGGGGCCCGCCGCGTGCGCGGCGCCAACCCGCCCATGACCCGCCCGAATGCGGTCACCGGCGTGCCTCCGGTGGCCGAGCGCGGCATCTGGCGGCGCAAGAAGTCCGGCGATGAGGAAGGGTCCGCGAAGTGACGTTCTACGACGAGATCGGCGGACACGAGACGTTCCGGCGCATAGTCGAGGCGTTCTACCGGGAAGTCGCGGTCGACCCGGTCATGCGGCCCATGTACCCCGAGGACGACCTGGGCCCGGCTGCGGAGCGGCTCACGATGTTCCTGGAGCAGTACTGGGGCGGGCCGACGACGTACAGCGAACGCCGCGGGCACCCGCGGCTGCGGATGCGCCACGTCGCCTTCCACGTCGACCCCGACGCCAGGGACAGATGGCTGGCACACATGCGCACGGCGCTGGACGAGGTGCAGCTCTCCCCCCTGCACGACGCGACGTTCTGGGACTATCTTCAGCGGGCTGCGCACTCGCTGGTGAACACGTTCGAGCCCGCACCGGGCGTCGGTCCCGCCCAGCAGAACCGTCCCGATCTCGGGCTCACCTCCTGACCTGAATCCCCTCCATCGACGAAGGAGTCGCCATGGCAGACCGCACCCCCGGGACAGACGTCCTCGTCATCGGCTGGGGACTCGCCGGCCTCGTCGCCGCCGCAGAGGCACTCGCGGCCGGCCGCCGCGTGACGATACTCGACCAGGAATCGCGCGCCGATCTCGGCGGCCAGGCCTGGTGGTCGTTCGGCGGACTGTTCCTGATCGACTCCCCCGAGCAGCGCCGGATGGGCATCCGCGACTCGCTGGAGCTGGCCACCCAGGATTGGTTCGGCAACGCCGGATTCGACCGACCCGAAGACGAGTGGCCGCGGCGGTGGGCGGAGGCGTACCTGGACTTCGCCGCCGGAGAGAAGCGCAGCTGGCTGCGCGAACGCGGCGTCGGCTTCTTCCCCGTGGTCGGCTGGGCAGAGCGCGGCGGCGGCGGGGCGATCGGTCCCGGCAACTCCGTGCCGCGTTTCCACATCACCTGGGGCACCGGCCCGGGCATCGTCGCACCGTTCATCGCTGCGGTGGAGGCCGGTGAGGCGGCGGGCCGGGTGACGATCCTGCCTCGGCACCGCGTGACCGAGCTGATCGTCGAATCCGGTGCGGTGGTCGGCGCCCGAGGTGCTGTGCTGGTACCGAGCTCCGAACCGCGCGGGGTGTCGTCGTCGCGGCAGCAGGCCGGCGATTTCGAGATCCGCGCGGATGCCACGATCGTCTCCTCCGGCGGCATCGGCGGCAATCACGACCTGGTGCGCGCGGCCTGGCCCGAGCGTCTGGGCACTCCCCCGGAGCACATGCTGACCGGCGTGCCCGCGTACGTGGACGGCTCCATGCACGCGGTCTCCGCGGCCGCGGGTGCGCACCTGATCAACGGCGACCGGATGTGGCATTACGTGGAGGGCATCGCCAACTGGGATCCGGTATGGCCAGCGCACGGCATCCGCATCCTCCCCGGCCCGTCATCGCTGTGGGTCGACGGAGGCGGCAATCGCCTGCCCGTGCCGCTGTTCCCCGGATTCGACACGCTGGGCACCCTCGCGCACCTGCGCACCACCGGGCACGACCACTCGTGGTTCATCACCTCTCTGAAGATCGTCGAGAAGGAGTTCGCGCTCTCCGGCAGCGAACAGAACCCGGATCTCACCGGCAAGGACGTCAAGCTGCTGCTGACCTCGCGGTTGGCGAAGGGGCCGACCGGTCCGGTGCAGGCCTTCCTCGACGAGGGCGCCGACTTCGTCGTGGAGGACGACCTGGAGTCGCTGCTGACGCAGATGCAGCGGATGCCGGGAGGCGAGGCGCTCGACATCGACCGCGTGCGCCGGGAGGTCATCGCCCGCGACCGCGAGATCGACAACGAGTTCACCAAGGACGCGCAGATCTCCATGCTGCGCTCCATGCGCGCCTACCGCGGCGACAGGCTCATCCGCACAGCAGCACCGCATCGCCTGCAGGATCCGGCCGCAGGTCCCCTGATCGCCGTGAAACTGCATGTGCTGACGCGGAAGTCGCTGGGCGGCATCCAGACAGATCTGGACGGCCGCGCACTGGACGCGTCCGGCGCGGCGATACCGGGGCTGTACGCCGCCGGTGAGGCCAGCGGCTTCGGCGGCGGTGGCGTGCACGGGTACCGGGCGCTGGAGGGAACTTTCCTGGGCGGATGCCTGTTCTCCGGTCGGCAGGCGGGGCGCGCGGCGAGCCGCTGAACCGGCTACTCGATCTCCGGCCCCGCTGCCGCGCCGGTCGCACGCACGGCGGTCAGGCCGCGCACCGCGGGTCCCCTGCTGAGCACGTGCCCCCGGTCGAAAGCGAGGCGCGTCCATCGTCCGGACTGCGTCACGCGCACCTGCTCGGCGCCGAGGTGATGTGCTGAGCGAGCATCGCGAGTCGAAGCGATGAAGCCGAACGCCTCGGCGGCGAAGGCGACGCCGCGCGGCAGCCCGTGCAGGTCCTCATCGGGCTCGCCCCAGATGCGGGCGCGCAGCGCACGGACCGCCTCCTCGCCGGAGCCCTCAGGGCTGCCGTGCGCGACCGCTGAGATGCCCCACTGCGCGCGTTCGGCGAGGATGCCGGCCGACAGATCGGCCACATGCTGCCAGCCGTCCCTGGGCGGTGCGATGCCCGCCCAGGCGGGCGAGAGCGCGGTGTCCGGCAGCGCCAGTTCGGTCGGCAGCGCGCCCTCCGCCAGGGACGCCACGACGAGGTCGCAGCTCAGTTCGGGGTCGGCGCGCACGATGCGCATCGCGAGGATCGTCGGCGTCTGGTCGAACAGCCCCTGCGGCGCGAGGGCCGCGGAGGTCAGGGCGAGCACGCCTCCCGAGGCCTGCAGGCGCACCCCGTCCGCGCCGGCGCGCTCGGCGCGCCCGGAGAAGGTCAGCACATCACGCGCCGTGGGCGCGTCGGCGAGTACAAGAGGTATGGTCACTCCTTCTAAACTAGCCCTGCTTCCCGACCCGGGCCCTGCTTCTAGACTGGGACGGTGACCGCCGAGAACAACGCCCACCGCTCCATCGAGAACCTTCTCGCGATCCTCGATCTCGACGCATCGACCGCCCGCACCACCGAGGACATCTTCACCGGTGTGTCGCACCTCATGCCGACCGGCCGGGTCTACGGAGGACAGGTGCTCGCGCAGTCGCTCATCGCGGCCGAGCGCACTCTTCCCGAGGACCGGATCGTGCACTCCATGCACGGCTACTTCCTGCGACCGGGTGACGCGTCGCAGGGCATCACCTTCGCCGTGGACCGCATCCACGATGGACGCTCGTTCTCCACCCGCCGCTCGCAGGCGTACCAGGGCGGTGTGCCGATCTTCTCGATGATCTCGTCGTTCCAGGACGAGGATCCCGGCCTGGACCATGCGGAGCCGCTGCCCGACGGCATCCCGGAGCCCGAGTCCCTGCCGTCCGATGACGAGCTCATCGGACGCGTGCACCCCATCACCGGACGGCTGTTGGCCGATCGTCCCGCGGACATCCGGCACGTCTCCGGACCACTGTTCATCGAAGCTCACGGAGAGCCCGTGCCACGGCAGGCGGTGTGGATGCGCATGCGCGCGCCCCTGCCCGATGACCCGCGGCTGCACCGCGCGGCGCTGGCCTATCTGAGCGATATGACGATCCAGGAATCCATCATGCGTCGGCACGGCATCACCTGGGAGACGCCGGGTCTGAAGGTCGCGAGCCTCGACCACGCCATGTGGTGGCACCGCTTCGGGCGGGTGGACGAGTGGATGCTGTACGTGCAGGAGTCCCCCAATGCCCGCGGAGGGCGCGGTCTCGCACAGGGGCGCATCTACACGCGCGGCGGCACGCTGCTGGCCACCGTGGCGCAGGAGATCATGATCCGTGTGCCCGGGAATCGCTGAGGCGCACCGGAGGCGTCAGCCGCGACGGAACGTCAGCGGCTCGGCCAGCAGCGGCTCCCAGGCGTCGCGCATCTCGGCTGTGAGCCGAACGGGATGCCCGGAACCGGCGTCGACGAGCACGAGAACGGTGGTCGCACGCGCGTACAGCGCCTGCTGCTCTGCGGCGGGGTCGCTGCGCACCTCGTAGCAGACATCGACGCTGGATCCGCCGATCTTGCCGAACCACATCTGGATGTCCAGCGGATGCCGTTGATACGGCACCGGTGCGAGGTACTCGATCTCCTGCCGCGCGATCAGTGTCAGCAGCCCGGATGCGAGGCCGGAATCCAGGATCGCCGTGGTCGGGCCGTGCTCCCCCGACGCAGGCTTCCAGAACGCCCGCACGCGGGCCTCCTCCAGGAGCTTGAGCATGGAGGTGTTGTTGACGTGATTGAACGCGTCGAGGTCGCCCCAGCGCAGCTGGATGGGGACGTGCAGGCGTCCGTCGTCCAGCACGCGCTCGAGCGAAAGGTCCGACATCGCTAGTCGCGCGTCAGCTTGCGGTGGGTTGTGCGGTGCGGTCGCGCCGCGTCCGGTCCCAGTCGCTCGACCTTGTTCTTCTCGTACGCATCGAAGTTGCCCTCGAACCAGTGCCACTGCGACGGGTTCTCCTCGGTGCCCTCGTAGGCGAGGATGTGCGTGGCGATGCGATCGAGGAACCACCGGTCGTGCGTGATGACCACGGCGCAGCCGGGGAACTCGAGCAGCGCGTTCTCCAGCGAGCTCAGTGTCTCGACGTCCAGGTCGTTGGTGGGCTCGTCGAGCAGCAGCAGGTTGCCGCCCTCCTTGAGGGTGAGTGCGAGGTTGAGGCGGTTGCGCTCACCACCGGACAGCACGCCGGCCTTCTTCTGCTGGTCCGGACCCTTGAAACCGAACTTGGACACGTAGGCACGCGATGGGATCTCGATCTTGCCGACGGTGATGAAGTCGAGCCCGTCCGAGACGACCTCCCACAGCGTCTTGTTCGGGTCGATGTTGGCGCGCGACTGGTCGACGTAGCTGATCTTGACCGTCTCGCCGATCTTCAGGTCTCCGCCGTCGAGCGGCTCGAGACCCACGATCGTCTTGAACAGGGTGGTCTTTCCCACGCCGTTCGGGCCGATGACGCCGACGATGCCGTTCGGCGGCAGGCTGAAGCTCAGCCCGTCGATGAGCATCCGGTCTCCGAAGCCCTTCTGCAGCTTCTTCGCCTCGATCACGATCGATCCCAGCCGGGGACCTGCAGGGATCTGGATCTCCTCGAAGTCGAGCTTCCTGGTGCGCTCGGCCTCGGCCGCCATCTCCTCGTAGCGGGCCAGACGCGCCTTCGACTTGGTCTGGCGGCCCTTGGCACTGGATCGGACCCACTCCAGCTCGTCCTTGAGTCGCTTTGCGAGCTTGGCGTCCTTCTTGCCCTGGATGTCCAGGCGGGCCGCCTTCTGCTCCAGGTAGGTCGAGTAGTTGCCCTCATAGCCAAGCAGGCGTCCGCGGTCGACCTCGGCGATCCATTCGGCGACGTGGTCGAGGAAGTACCGGTCGTGCGTGACGGCGATGACCGCGCCCTTGTAGTCCTTCAGGTGCTGCTCCAGCCACAGCACGCTTTCTGCGTCGAGGTGGTTGGTGGGCTCGTCCAGCAGCAGCAGGTCGGGCTTCTGCAGCAGCAGCTTGGCAAGCGCCACACGTCGCTTCTCACCACCGGAGAGCGGAGCGATCTCGGCGTCGGCCGGCGGGGTGCGCAGCGCATCCATCGCCTGCTCGAGCTGCGAGTCGAGGTCCCAGCCGTCTGCCGCGTCGATCTCCTCCTGCAGCACGCCCATCTCCGCGAGCAGCGAGTCGAAGTCCGCGTCGGGGTCGGCCATCAGAGCCGAGATCTCGTTGAAGCGGTCCACCTTGGCCTTGATGGCCACGCCATCCTGGATGTTCTCGATGACCGTCTTGGACTCATCCAGCTCGGGCTCCTGCATGAGGATGCCCACGGAGAACCCCGGTGAGAGCTTGGCCTCGCCGTTGGAGGGGGTGTCCAGGCCCGCCATGATCTTGAGGATCGTGGACTTTCCTGCGCCGTTCGGGCCCACCATGCCGATCTTCGCACCGGGAAGGAACGCCATGGTGACGTCATCGAGGATGAGCTTGTCACCCACGGCCTTACGGGCTCGCACCATGGAATAGATGTACTCGGCCACGAAGCAGGTCTCCTTCTGTCGGCAGGCATGCGGATCGGCTCGCAGGGAACCGACTATCCAGCCTACCCGTGTTCCCCTGACGTCCAGGCCCCTCCTGTCGCCGGGGGCGCGATGCGGATCACCAGTCGATGGGACGGGTGCTGCCGACCAGGCAGCGTCCCTCCGCGAGCTGCGGCACGACCACCGTGACCGGCTCACCTGTCGAGGGTCCCACCTGTCCGACCAGGCATTCCTCGGCGCCCCAGGCGACCGAGAACTGCAGGCTCTCGGCCGGGTGGCCGACCGTCGTCCGATCGGCCGTGACCTGCATGCGGTCCTTCGCGAAGCCCGCCGCGACGAGCGCGTCGATGTAGGCGCGGCCCTCCGCCCGGTGGTCGGAGGCCCACACCCGCGCGGTGACGGCTGCGAACAGCGGCAGGTTGTCGGCCGCTGTGCCGTCCGCGATCAGCGCCGGAGCGCTGTCCGGCGTCGGTGCGGGCGTAGGCGACGCGGATGCCGTGGCGGAGCCGGTGGGATTCACGTCGTCGATGCCGGGCCCTGCTGTGCACGAGACGAGGACCCCGGCGCACAGAAGAGCGCCGGCGACCATCCCCATCATGCGGACACGGGCGGCGGAGGCGGATGACCCTGGGTGCACGCAGAGAAGTCTAGGTGCACCGTCGAGGAATCGCCTGCCGCCGCCTGGTCGCATCGCTCACGCGTAGGACGGCTCCTTCATCTCCTCGCCCTCCTCCACGAGTCCTTCCGCGACGGTCAGCCCGCTCGCACGCCAGGCATCCTGCTCCTCGGCGGTCGGCTCGTCGTACCCGGAGGGGGCATCCCCCGTGAGTTCATCCGACGGGACGCCGCTCGACTGCACCGTCTGCGGCGTGGCCGGGCGCTGCCGGCGCGCGAACCCGCTGGTTCCCCAGTTCAAGTCGTGTCCGATGGCGTCCGCGATGATCTCGACATCGACCCCCTTCCTGCCGTTCGCCTCCCACTCCCTCACCTTGAGTCGCCCGGTGACGATGACCGCGTCCCCGCGGTGCAGCGAGGCCTTGGCATGCTCTGCCAGATTGCCGAAGGCCGATACCGCGTACCAGTTCGTCCCTCCGTCGGTCCACTCGCCGGTGCGCTGGTCGAGGTAGCGGTGGGAAGATCCGACGCGGAAGTTGATGACGGGCTTTCCCGCGCGCGTCTCGTTCTTCGTCGGATCATTGCCGATGTTTCCACTGATCGTGACGATGTCATTGCTCATGGTCATGTCGTTCTCCTCTGTTGCCGGGACGAGCCCGGGTTGAGAACAGCGTGCACTCCGGCGTCCGACGTTCCGTAAGCGATTCCCGGTGGCGGTGGAGAACTCGTCGGAATGCTGTGATGTGCAGGACGAACGCGTGCAGTGTCGTCAGTGCACGAACAGCAGGAGCCCTGCGACCGCGACGAAGAGGACTCCGAACACCGTGTTCAACACCCGCTGACCGCGCGCGTGCCGGGTGTACCGGCGGAACGGCTTCGCGGCCGCAGCGAAGAAGAACCACATCACCAGCACGTCCACGACCATCACGGTGCCGATCAGGATCAGGTACTGCGGTAGGGGCTCGTGGTCCAGCCGGATGAACTGGGGCACGAATGCGAGGAAGAAGACGATGGCCTTCGGGTTGAGCAGATTCACCCAGAAACCACGACGGAAGATGGACCAGGCGTGCTCACGAGACCGGGCACGGAGCTCGGAGACCTCGCCTTCGGACCTGGCGAGGATGAGTCGGACGCCGAGATAGATCAGGTACGCGGCGCCGGCGTAGCGGATCAACTCGAACAGCAGCGGGGACTGCGAGACGAGCAGCCCGACGCCCGCGGCCACGATCACCACATGCACGATCAGAGCCGCCTGCTGGCCCAGAACTCCCCACAGCGAACGCCGCCACCCCTGGGTGAGGGCGTTCGTCATCGTGTTGATCGCGCCGGCTCCAGGCGTGAAGCTGATCACCACGCATGCGAGCAGCAGCGAGAGCCACACCGTCCATGTCACCAGCACAGTGTAGGGCCGCGACGGCGGGCCCTCGAGCCGACGTCGGTGGCCGATCGTACGGTGGGTGCATGACCACGGCAGAGCAGCAGCTTCCGCACTGGCTCACGCGCGTCGGCGTCTTCGACCTCGAGACCACCGGTGTCGATGTGCAGCACGATCGCATCGTCACGGCGCACGTCGGCGTGCTCGACCGTCACGGGCGCGAGATCGCGGCACGCGACTGGCTGGCTGATCCCGGCATCCCGATCCCCGACGGCGCCGCCGCCGTGCACGGGATCAGCACCGAGTACGCCCGCGCGAACGGTCGACCCGCCGCGGAGGTCGTCGCCGAGGTCAGCGGTGCCCTGTCGATGCTGTTCGCCCAGGGGCTGCCGATCGTGGCGTACAACGCCTCGTACGACTTCTCGCTCCTCGCGCACGAGGCGATCCGACATGGGCTGCCCGCCCTGCACGCGCCGCATCCGGTGATCGATCCGCTGCTGATCGACAAGAACTACGACCGGTATCGACGCGGCAAGCGGACCCTGACGGTCGTCGCCGAGCACTACGCGGTACCACTCGATGACGCGCACCAGGCATCGGCTGATGCCGTGGCCGCCGGGCGCGTGGCGCTCGCACAGGCTCAGCGTTTCAGTCTGCCCGAGACCGTGCAGGAACTGCACACCCAGCAGATCGGCTGGGCGCGCGACCAGGCCGCGAGCTTGACCGAGTACTTCATCAAGGTCGGCCGGCTCGATCCCGAGGAGTCGCTCGACGGAAGTTGGCCGATCCGCGGCTGATCATCCGGCGAAGTCGGATGCGCTGGTCCGATCGCAGCGTTACCGTGGGGAGATGGACTTCGTCAACGCGCTCTTCGGCTGGGGAATGGTCGTGATCGTCATCGCCACCGCCGTCACCGTCGGCGGTCTCGGGATCCTCGTCCTGCACTCCTCCAAGCCGCTCGAGCGGAAGTACCTGGTCGGCGGAGGCGGACTCGCCGGAGGATACTCCAGCGGCCTCGAAGCGGTATTCTCGCCGACGGCGCATGAGGCCGGCATCGAGCTGGACCGGATGACCAAGCGATCGGCACCCGCCCCGATGGCCGGCGATCCGCCCTGGGCGATCGACGGCGACCGCATCCGCATCGATGTGTAAGGCGCGGCGAAGTGCACCGGATACGACGAAGGCCCCGCCGAAGCGGGGCCTTCGAGAAGACGACTTACTTGGAGCCGCCGAAGCCCTTGAAGCGCTGGTTGAACTTCTCGACGCGACCGGCCGAGTCCATGATGCGCTGCTTGCCCGTGTAGAACGGGTGCGATGCGGAGGAGATCTCCACGTCGATGACGGGGTACTCCACTCCGTCCAGCTCGACGGTCTTGTCGCTTGTGACGGTCGAACGGGTGAGGAAGGTCTCGCCCGAGCCGAGGTCACGGAACACGACGGCCTGGTAGTCGGGGTGGATGTCAGTCTTCATGGGATTCCTTAAATGGTGCCCTGGATTGTGCCAGGAACGAGGGAAGTCTGTGGTGCGAACGCACCGAGGATCGAGTTTAGCAGATCACGCCGCACGCGCCGCGTACCGGCCGCCGTCGGCGGTGAGCACGATCGGCATCCCGAACGACTCGCTCAGCGCTTCGGCCGTGAGGGTCTCGGCGATCGGACCGCTCGCGACGACACGCCCCTCGCGCAGCAGGAGCACGTGAGTGAAGCCCTGCGGGATCTCCTCGACATGGTGCGTCACCATCACCATCGCGGGCGTGGTCGGCGAAGCCGCATATCCGCTGAGCAGCTTCAGCAGCTCCTCTCGGGAGCCGAGGTCCAGGCTCGCGGTCGGCTCGTCCAGCAGCAGCAGCTCGGGGTCGGTCATCACGGCGCGGGCGATCTGGACGCGCTTCTGCTCGCCGTCGCTCAACGTGCCGAAGAGTCGCTCGGACAGGTGCTCGAGCTTCCAGTCGGCGAGCACTCGCAGGGCGCGACGCTCATCGATGCCCTCGTAGTCCTCGTTCCAGCGTCCGAGCACCGAGTACGCGGCGGTGATGACCGTGTTCAGCACCGTCTCGTCCCGCGGGATGCGCCGTGCCATCGCCGAGGAGGCGAAGCCGATGCGCGGCCGGATCTCGAACACGTCGGTGCGACCGAGCTGCTCTCCCAGGATCGACACGACGCCGGAGGTCGGATGCATCAGGGTGTCCGCCAGCTGCAGCAGCGTCGTCTTGCCTGCGCCGTTCGGACCGAGCACGACCCAGCGCTGCTCGTCGGAGACCTGCCAGGTGACGTGGTCGACGATGTCGCGGCCTTCGCGGCGCACGACGACATCGGTGAATTCCAGGGCGCTCGACATGTGCTCAAGCCTATCGGCTCAGGCGGTCAGCTCCTCGTAGAGCGCGCGCGTTGTGTCCGCGATCGCTCCCCAGCTGAACTCGTCCGTGGCGCGCTGCCGTCCCGCGGCGCCGTACTGCGCCGCGCGCTCGGGATCACCGGTCACCTCCGTCAGAGCGTCGGCGAGATCCGCGACGAATCGCTCGGGATCCACCGGGGTTCCCGTGCCGTCCTGGAGCTGATCGATCGGAACGATCCGACCCGTCACACCGTCATCGACGACCTCGGGGATTCCTCCGGTGCGCGTCCCGACGACAGCGGCGCCGCACGCCATCGCCTCGAGGTTCACGATTCCCAGCGGCTCGTACACGGAGGGGCACACGAACGTCGTCGCCGCGGTGAGGATCGCAGCCAGCTCGTCGCGCGGCAGCATCCGCTCGATCCAGATGACTCCCTGCCTGCTCTGCTGCAGCAGCCGCACGAGGTCCTGCACCTCGGCCATGATCTCCGGCGTGTCCGGTGCACCGGCGCACAGCACCAGCTGCACGTCGGGCGGCAGCAGCTGCGCCGCGCGCAGCAGGTACGGCAGGCCTTTCTGACGGGTGATGCGTCCGACGAAGACCACCGACGGACGCGTCGGGTCCATGCCGATGCTGCGCAGGAACTCGGGGTCCTCGACGGGCCGCCAGCGCTCCACGTCGATGCCGTTGTGGATCACGCGCACGCGCGCGGGATCCACCTGCGGATAACTGCGCAGGATGTCCGCGCGCATTCCCGCGCTCACGGCGACGATCGCGGCGGCGCTTTCGTACGCGGTCCGTTCGATCCCGCTGGAGACCGCGTACCCGCCGCCGAGCTGCTCGGCCTTCCAGGGGCGCAGCGGCTCCAGGCTGTGCGCGGTGAGCACATGCGGGATGCCGTGCAGCTGGGAGGCGAGGAGCCCCGCGAAGTTCGCGTACCAGGTGTGACTGTGCACGACGTCCGCTCCGGCGACATCCCCGACCATCGCCAGATCGGTGCCCAGCGTCTGGATCGCGGGATTCGCCCCCGCCAGCTCCGCCGGCGTCCGGTAGGCGAAGGTGCCCGCCTCATCGCGGTCCGCGCCGAACGCTCGAACCCGCACATCGATGCTCGTGCGCAGGGCTGCGACGAGCTCGGCGACATGCACACCGGCACCCCCGTAGATCTCCGGCGGGTACTCCTTGGTGATGATGTCGACTCGCATGTCTGCACGGTAGTACATCGGGCCGCGCGCGCTCTATTGTGGAGCCATGTCGGCACCCAAGAAGGTATTCGGGATCATCCTCGCCGGTGGCGAGGGCAAGCGTCTGATGCCCCTGACGGCGGATCGGGCCAAACCGGCCGTGCCGTTCGGCGGCCAGTACCGGCTGATCGACTTCGCGATCTCGAACCTCATCAACTCGGGGTTCAGACAGGTCGTGGTGCTCACGCAGTACAAGTCGCACAGCCTCGACCGGCACGTGTCCCAGAACTGGCGGATGTCGGCCCTGCTCGATTCCTACGTGGCATCCGTACCCGCCCAGCAGCGCCTCGGCAAGCGATGGTTCTCGGGGTCGGCGGATGCCATTCTGCAGAGCCTGAATCTCATCAACGACGAGAAGCCCGACATCGTCGTCGTCATCGGCGCCGATCACGTCTACCGGATGGACTTCCAGCAGATGGTGGATGCGCACATCGAATCCGGGGCGGCCGCGACCGTGGCGGGCATCCGTCAGCCGCTCGCGCTGGCCTCGCAGTTCGGCGTCATCGACGCGGATCCGGAGACGGGCCGCATTCGTGACTTCCTCGAGAAGCCGAGCGACCCGACCGGCCTGGACGACTCCCCCGGCGAAGTGCTGGTCTCGATGGGCAACTACGTCTTCGACACCGATGCGCTCGTCGCCGCGGTCGAGGCCGACGGCGAGGTCGCCAGCTCCGGGCACGACATGGGCGGCGACATCATCCCGTACTTCGTCGACCGCGGCGAGGCCGGCTACTACGACATGAAGCAGAACGACGTGCCCGGATCGTCACCGCGCGATCGCTCGTACTGGCGCGACGTGGGAACCATCGACTCGTACTTCGACGCGCACATGGATCTCATCTCCACGCTCCCGATCTTCAACCTGTACAACACCGCATGGCCGATCCGCACCCAGAGCGTGAACACCGCGCCCGCGAAGTTCGTGCGCGACGCGGTCGGGCGCATCGGCAACACGATCGACTCGATCGTGTCGGTGGGCTCGGTCCTGTCGGGCACGCACCTGGAGCGCAGTGTCGTCGGCGTGGGCAGTGTGGCCTCGGGAGGGTCGACGATCACGGATTCGGTCGTGCTGGATCACGTGCAGATCGGTCTGGGGTCCCGGGTGCACCGGGCCGTGCTCGACAAGAACGTCGTCCTCGAGGACGGTGCGACAGTCGGCGTCGACCGCGAACGCGATCTGGAGCGCGGATTCACGGTCACGGAATCCGGGATCACGGTGGTCGGAAAGGGCATCCGGATCCCGCGCTGACACACAGGGTCTCGGCGTGTTCCACGACGGCGTCCGACCGATACGCTCGTCGGGTGACCGCTGCGCGTTTCCTCGTCGTCCTCGATGCCGATTCCACCCTCATCCGCAATGAGGTGATCGAACTGCTCGCCGACGAGGCCGGGCGGCGCGAAGAGGTGCAGGCCGCGACGGAGGCGGCGATGCGCGGCGAAGTGGACTTCGCGACGAGTCTGCGCACCCGGGTGGCCGAGCTGCGCGGCGTGCCGGTGGATTCCTTCACGCGGGTGATCTCCCGTATCGAGCCGACCCCCGGCGTACGGGACCTCACCGCGGCCGTGCACGAGCGTGGCGGGATCGTGGGGGTCGTATCCGGCGGATTCCACGAGATCCTCGATCATGTCGCCCCTGGGCTGGGCGTGGACCGCTGGCGGGCCAATCGCCTGTCCGTCGCGGACGGCGCACTGACCGGCGAGGTGGACGGAGACATCGTGGATGCCCGGGTGAAGGCGGAGTCGCTGCAGGAGTGGGCCGCCGAGCTCGGCGTCGATCCTCGTGCCACCGTCGCGATTGGCGACGGAGCCAATGACCTCGAGATGATGGCCGTCGCCGGTCTCGGCATCGCGTTCAACGCAAAACCGGCCGTCCGCGCCGCGGCCGCGCTCGTCGTCGGCCCTCAGGACCTGTCCGAGATCATCCCGCTGCTGCCCTGACGGGCGTCAGTGCCCCATGCCGAGGCCGCCGTCCACGGGGATCACGGCGCCGGAGATGTATCCCGCCTCGTCGCCGGCCAGCCAGGTGACGGCGGAGGCCACCTCGTCGGGGGTGGCGAAGCGTCCAGCGGGGATGCTGGCCTTGTACTGCTTCTGCGTCTCCTCGGGGAGCTCAGCGGTCATGTCCGTCTCGATGAAGCCGGGGGCGACGACGTTCGCCGTGATGCCGCGGCCGCCGAGCTCCCGCGTGAGCGAGCGGGCGAACCCGATCAGGGCACTCTTCGACGCCGCGTAGTTCACCTGCCCGGCCGAGCCGTAGAGCCCCACCACGCTGGAGATGAGGATCACCCGGCCGAAGCGGGCGCGCAGCATCCCCTTCGAGGCGCGCTTGACCACACGGAACGAGCCGCCGAGGTTGGTGGCGACGACGCTGTCGAAGTCGTCCTCGCTCATGCGCATCAGCAGAGTGTCCTTGGTGATGCCGGCGTTGGCCACGACGATCTCCACGGGACCGAGCTTCTGCTCGACCTCGGTGTACGCGGCGTCGACGGAGGCGGCATCCGTGACGTCCGCCCGCACGGTCAGGGTGCCCGCCGGACCTTCACCGCTGCGTGCCGTCACCGCGACCCGATACCCCTCGCGCACGAAGCGCTCGGCGATCGCACGGCCGATGCCGCGGTTTCCACCGGTGACGAGGACGACGCGATCAGTGCTCATGAGGGCTCCTGCCTGAGGGGAAGCGGACGCAGGCCATCCTACCGACCGCGCGGTTGGTGCCGAGCCCACGCGACGGCACCCGCTGCGCCCCGTGCGGCGTAGGCTGGGAGCACCGTGAGACACACCAGGAACGCCGCCTCTGTCACCTCGCTCCCGCAGTCACCGCAGGACGAGGCGCGCGGTCGTGTGCGCCATTACGCCATCACGATGGGAATCCGCACGGTCTGCTTCATCCTGATGGCCGTCGTGTACCCGGTCGGTTGGTGGACATTCGTCTTCGCCGCCGGCGCCATCTTCCTCCCCTATATCGCGGTGATCTCGGCGAATGCCGGCAGTGACAGCATCCAGACCGCGGTCGAATCGCCCGTGCTGGAGCTCGACGCCGCTGCGCCCGCGGAGGCGTCCGCGCAGACGTCTCCGGTCATCACGATCCACGAGCAGCGCCCCGACACGACGGACGCCGGTGACGACGGGGGCGGATCACGGTGAGCGCCGATCTCGAATGCGCGCGCGCCTCCTGCCGTGCCGCCGCGACCCATCACGTCGTGTGGCGCAATCCGCGGATCCACAGCGCGGATCGTCGCAAGATTTGGCTGGCCTGCGATGAGCACGTCGGCTTCCTCAGCGACTACCTGCGCACGCGGGACTTCCCGGTCGAGGTGCACGAAGGACTTCCGGAGTGAGGGAGCGTCTGCTGCGCTGGGGTGCCTACCTCCTGGTCGCGGCCGCGTTCGCCGTCGTGTGCGGCCTGCTCTCCCAATGGCAGTTCGATCGCAATGAGCAGACGACTTCGCAGATCGCCCTCGTCGAGCGCAACTACGACGCGACACCGGTGTCCCTGAACGATCTGATCGCGGACGACGGCCGTCTTCCCGCCGAGGCCGAATGGCATCCTGTCCGGCTGCAGGGGCAGTACCTGCCCGATCAGCAAGTGCTCGCGCGCAACCGCCCGCATGGCGGGACCAGCGCGTTCGAGGTGCTCGTCCCCTTCCAAGACCGCAGCGGTCGCGTACTGCTCGTGGACCGCGGATGGGTCCGCCCGGCCGAGGACTCCTCGCCCGGGGCCGTACCGGATCCTCCGTCCGGTGAGGTGTCGGTCATCGTGCGGCTGCGTCCGGGCGAGCAGTTGCCGGCATCCGGGCGCGGCGCACCCGCCGGTCAGGTGCCGACCATCAATCTGCCCACGATCGCCGACCGCGTGAACCCCGACCTGGTGACCGGCGCGTACGGTCAACTGGCATCCGAGGATCCGGCTCCCGCCAAGCATCTCGGCGGCTTCGACTCCCCCACCGAGGATCCGGGACCGCACCTGTCCTATGCGATCCAGTGGATCCTGTTCGCCGTCATGGGCTTCGCCTTCATCGGGTACATCATCCGTACCGAGATCGTGAAGGCGAAGGAGGATGCCGGTGAGCGGCCGAAGCGCGTCAGGCGCCGCCGCGATCACGACGCCGATGACGAGGATGCCCTGCTCGACGCCGCCGCTCACTGAGCAGCGTCGCAACTCCGGAGATCTGCACAACTTCGGAGAGTCTCCCGCACACAGATCCGCGCTGATGCATTTCTCCGGAATCGTGCCTTGGTAGCGTGGACGCATGCTGCCGACCGAACGCCTGGCGAACGCCTTCGCCGACTCGGGACTCGGGTTGCGACGCGGAGTCGTGGAACTCGCACCGGCATCGGATGCCTGGGGGCGGGCGTTTCAGGAAGTCCACGCGGTGCTGAGTGCAACGGCGCCGGCATCCGTCGTCGCGATCGAGCACATCGGTTCGACGGCCGTGCCGGGGCTGGATGCCAAGGCCATCCTGGACATCCTGATCGGCGTGCACGACGGCACCGAGCTCGCCTCTTTGGACGACTGGCTGGTCGGACTCGGGATGCTGCTGCGCGGCGATGCGAACGACGTGCGTCCGGACCGGATGTACGGCTACGAGCTCGAGCCGATGATCCGGCTCGCCAACGTGCACGTCATCGAGCACGATTCGGGTGACTGGCGCCGCTACCTCGCCTTCCGCGATCACCTGCGCGCGCATCGGGCCGACCGCGATGCGTACGCGGCGCTGAAGCGGAGCCTCGCCACGCGGCATCCGTCCGACCGCCTCGCCTACATCGACGGCAAGCAGGACTTCATCATCGCTCGACGCGGGGATCCTGCCGCATGACGACGGAGATCAGCACATTCTCGGAGGCTCGCGCACCAGGGCTCCGATATTGCGCAGATCTCCGCAGTTGCGACGCGAGCACGTTCTCGATCGGATCCTCCAGAGCATCCGGATGCCGCAGGACCAGCGGCTTCGCCCAGTGCACGTGGACCTTCTCGGGCTTGCCACCGGCGCTGCGCGGGTCAGCACCCCAGTGCACGGGAGGCTCCGCGACCCATCCTCGCCGCACGCTCGAGCAGGCCCAGTCCGAGGGCGACGTCCACGCCGTGCCGACTGGTGTGGTTGCTGTGAAGGGTCTGCACCCGTGCGACCCCGCCCAGTGCCCCGGAGATGTGCCGCAGGATCGGAACCGCGACGGGATCAGGCGAGCTCGATGAGCTCCTGGTACTCCTTGCTCCAGAGGTCCTCGACGCCGTCGGGCAGGATGAGCACGCGCTCCGGGTTGAGCGACTCCACCGCGCCGGGGTCGTGCGAGACGAGCACGACAGCGCCCTCGTAGTGCGCGAGGGCGCCTAAGATCTCCTCGCGCGAGGCGGGGTCGAGGTTGTTCGTCGGCTCGTCGAGCAGCAGCATGTTCGCGGACGACACCACCAGTGTCGCCAGTGAGAGGCGGGTCTTCTCGCCGCCGGACAAGACTCCTGCGGGCTTGAGCACGTCGTCACCGGTGAACAGGAACGAGCCGAGCACCTTGCGCGCCTCGGTCTCGTTGATGTCGGGCGCGGCCGACATCATGTTCTCCAGCACCGAGCGGTCGACGTCGAGGTTCTCGTGCTCCTGCGCGTAGTAGCCGACCTTCAGCCCGTGACCGGGCTCGAGCTGCCCGGTGTCGGGCTTGTCGACGCCGGCGAGGATGCGCAGCAGCGTGGTCTTGCCCGCGCCGTTCAGTCCGAGCACGACGACCTTCGAGCCGCGGTCGATCGCGAGATCGACGTCGGTGAAGATCTCCAGGGATCCGTACGACTTGGACAGCCCGGATGCCATCAGCGGCGTCTTCCCGCACGGTGCGGGCTTCGGGAAGCGCAGCTTCGCGACCCGATCCACCGCGCGCACATCGTCGAGACCGGCCAGCAGCTTCTCGGCGCGCGCCACCATCTGGTGCGCGGCTGCGGCCTTGGAGGCCTTGGCGCCGAATCGGGCGGCCTGCATCTGCAGCTGCGTCGCCTTCTTCTCGGCGTTGACGCGCTCCTTCTTCCGGCGCTCCTCGTCGGCCACGCGCTGGCGCAGGTAGTTCTTCCAGTTCATGTTGTACACGTCGATGACCTGGCGGTTGCCGTCGAGATAGAACACCCGGTTGACGGTCTCGCCGACGAGCTCGACGTCGTGACTGATCACGATCAGCCCGCCCTTGTAGTTCTTGAGGAACTCGCGCAGCCACACGACGCTGTCGGCGTCGAGGTGGTTGGTCGGCTCGTCCAGGATCATGGTCTTCGCGTCCGAGAAGAGGATGCGCGCGAGCTCGATGCGGCGGCGCTGACCTCCCGACAGAGTCTTCAGCGGCTGGTCGAGGATGCGGTCGGGCAGGGAGAGGTTGTTGGCGATGGAGGCGGCCTCGGCCTCGGCCGCATAGCCGCCCTGCGCCTCGAAGCGCTCGGTGAGATTGCCGAACTTGCGCATCGCGCGCTCGGCGATCTTCGGGTCGTCGGATGCCATGTCGTGCGAGGCCTGGGAGATGCCGAGCTGCAGGGTGCCGAGGCCGCGCGCGTCGAGGATGCGCGTGCGCGCGAGCATCTCGGGGTCACCGCTGCGCGGGTCCTGCGGAAGATATCCGAGATCACCGGAGGTGGTCACCTTGCCCTCCGACGGAAGCAGATCGCCAGCGAGCACCTTGGTGAGGGTGGTCTTGCCCGCGCCGTTGCGGCCGACGAGACCGATCTTGTCTCCATCGGAGACGCGGAACGACACGTCCGACATGAGCACGCGCGCTCCGACGCGGATCTCGAGTTCATGCACGGCAAGCACAGCGGTATTCCGTTCGTCAGGGGGGATTGGGCCGAAGGGCCAGCCTCTCAGTATAGTTCGCGGCGGATGCAAGACCCCTCTGCGGTATGACGCGGTCGATACCCCGGGGTGATGTGCGCCTGTGCACCCCGTTCGTACGTTCATCGGGTGGACATCATCAACGACCTCATCATGCAGGCTGTCGCCTCCCCGTGGCTGTACCTCGTGCTCTTCGCCGTGACGGTCATCGACGGCTTCTTCCCCCCTGTGCCCAGCGAGACGGTGCTGATCGCCGCGGCTGCGGTCGCAGCATCCGGCGGTGACGTCGACGTCCTCCTGCTCGGTGTCGTGGGAGGGCTGGGCGCGGTGGTCGGAGACAACATCGCCTACCGTCTGGGTCGAGCGGTCGGCACCGACCGGTTCGCCTGGATGCGCCGGCCACGCGTGACCGCTGCCTTCGACACCGCAGGGCGTGCGCTGGCCGGCGGCGGCGCCGGACTGATCCTGGGTGCGCGCTACATCCCGGTGGGACGTGTGGCGGTGAACATGACTGCCGGTGCGGTGCGCTACCCCTGGCGGCGGTTCCTGCCGCTGTCGGCCATCAGCGGCCTCACCTGGGCGGCGTACAGCACGATCATCGGGCTGGTCGCCGGGAACTGGCTGAAGGGCAACCCGCTGCTCAGCGTCGTGATCGGCGTGGGCATCGCACTCACCATCGGCGTCGTGATCGATCGGATCACCGCCAGGCGCCGACGCACTCGCGCGGTGCCGACGGCCGAGCCCGTGCCTGCCGAAACAGCCCGGCTCGACTCGACAGTGGCAGGATGAAGGATATGAGCGCCTCTCGACGTCGTCGCCCCGGGCGCCGCTTCTTCCTCTGGGCTCTGGGGATCATCCTCGTCGCGCTGTACGCGATCATGGTCCCGATCCACACCGCGCTCTACGGCGTCAACGTCCTGATGGCGTTCCTGCTCGGCGCGGCGCTGACCGGCGCACCGGCACTGGCACTGCGATACCCGCGCACGAGCATCGCGGTATTCACCGTTGCCGCGTTCACCCTGCCGCTCGTCGTCGCGCCGGATCGCGATCAGTTCTGGCCGTGGCCCTGGTCGGTTCCGGCTCTGATCGTGTTCGTCGTCTTCGTGCTGACCATCACGATGCTGCACGGCTGGCGCCGCGGCTCGCTGACGCTGCTGCTCGGTCTGCTCGTCACGTTGGCCTCTCCCCTGCTGCTGGCGGATGCCGCCAGCGCCGACGCGGCGGGGGCGGACCTGATCGTCACGGCGTCGATCGCGGCGGCCGCGTTGATCGTGGGCGTGCTGCTGGCCGGTCGCATCCAGCTGGGAGCCGAGCTCACCCGGGAACGCGAGAACGCCGCCCTCGAGCAATCCCGCCGCGAACTCGCCGAGGAGCGCACCCGCATCGCCCGGGAACTGCACGATGTGGTCGCCCACAGCATGTCGCTCATCCAGGTGCAGGCCTCCACCGCCCGATACCGCACCCCCGAGCTCTCCGATGAGGCGGTGGCCGAGTTCGAGTCGATCGCGGCATCCGCCCGCGGCGCGCTGATCGAGATGCGCCGCATCCTGGGCGTGCTGCGCACCGAGGATCAGAAGGCCGAGCTCGCACCGCAGCGAGGCATCGGCGACATCCCCGCACTGGTCGAGACGACCCGCCACGCGGGCGCATCGATCACCCTCAACCAGATCGTGATCGGCGACGTCTCCACCGCCGGCCAGATCGCGATCTACCGCATCGTGCAGGAGTCGCTGAGCAACGCCGTCCGCCACGCCCCGAACTCCGCCATCGACGTGAACGTCACCGCCGACGTGGAGGATGTGTCCGTCGTGGTGCGAAACACACCGGCATCCGTGTCGGACTCCGACGGCATGGGTCACGGGCTGCGCGGCATGACCGAGCGCGCCACGCTGCTCGGCGGCGAACTGACCGCCGGACCCGACGACGACGGCTGGACCGTCACCGCGCGCATCCCCCGGCACGCCGCTGAGAACCTCCGGAAAGGAACGCCGTGACGATCGAGGTCCTCATCGCCGACGATCAGGCCATGGTCCGCGCGGGCTTCGCCGCCCTCCTGGACGCTCACGAGGGCATCCACGTCACCGGGCAGGCGGCCGACGGCCTGGAAGCGGTGACGCTGTCCGCTCGTCTGGATCCCGACGTCATACTGATGGACGTGCGGATGCCGGGGCTCGACGGCATCGAGGCGACCCGACGCATCCTGGGGCCTGCCTATCCGGCGGCGAAGATCCCCCGCATCCTCATGCTCACGACCTTCGACATCGACGACTACGTGTACGACGCTCTGCAGGCAGGGGCCAGTGGCTTCCTGCTCAAGGACGCGCTGCCCGACGAGCTGGTGCATGCCGTGCGCGTGATCGCCGCCGGCGACGCGCTGCTGGCCCCGCGGGTCACGCGGATGATGATCGAGCACTTCGCCGATCGCCGGCCCCGAACACCCCAGGCACGCGCACGGCTGCAGGATCTCACCGAGCGCGAGCTCGAAGTGCTCACCCTCATCGGCGGCGGCAGCTCGAACGCCGAGATCGGGGCGGAGCTGTTCATCGCGGAGCAGACCGTCAAGACGCACGTCGGCAAGGTGTTCGCCAAGCTGGGACTGCGCGACCGCGTGCAGGCGGTCATCCTCGCCTACGACGCGGGGCTAGTCGAACCCGCCTGAACGGCGGCGGCAGCTCTCACCCCTGGGTATGAGCGGGTTCGGCCCCGTCGCGTGATGTGCGGTCCCGCACCGCGTCCATAGTCTCCTGGCAACAGACCGGGAGAATTCAATGCACACCCACACATCGCAGCGCGACAGCGCCGTCGACTTCGTCCGCGCTCTGGCCATCGCCGGAGTCGTGATCCTGCACTCGCTCATGGTCGGGGTGACCCTGTCGCCCGACGGCCCGGTGTTCGCCAACGCCGGCGACATCGGCGGATGGATCGTCCCGGTGAGCTGGGTCATGCAGGTCATGCCGATGTTCTTCGTCGTCGGCGGCTTCGCAGGCATCACCGCCCTGCGCGCACAGCGCCGGCGCGGTGCGCGCCGCTCGGCCTTCGTGGTCTCCCGCGTGCGACGCCTGCTGATCCCCGCCATCGCCTCGGTGGGAACCGCGGGTGTCCTGCTGGCCCTGCTGTCGGACGCGGGTCTGGATCCCGGGCTCGTGGACATGGCCGGGTTCCGTTATGGTCAGCCGCTGTGGTTCCTCGGTGTCTTCCTGGTGCTCCAGTCCGTGCTGCCCGCGATGGCACGCCTGCACGAGAGGGCGCCGCTGCGCACGCTGGCAGCGCTGGCCGCCGTGTCGCTCGTGGTCGACGTCGCACGCGGGATCAGCGGCTCCGACGGCATCGGGTACCTCAACCTGCTCTTCGTCTGGCTCACCATGCAGCAGCTGGGCTTCCTGCTCGCCGACGGTCGGATCGACGCGCTCTCCTCCCGCACCCGCGTCACCTCTGCGGCCGTCGCGCTCGGACTGCTGCTCGTGTCGTTCGGAACGGGGTTCCACTCCCCCGACCTCATCGCGAACACCAACCCGCCAACGACCGCGCTGCTGCTGGTCGGTGTCATCCAGACGGCGGCGTTCTCGCTGTTCAAGCAGCAGCTGACGACCTTCGCCGATCGTCGTCTCGTCGCCGCCTTCACCCGATTCGTGTCGGACCGCGCCATGACCGTGTATCTGTGGCACATGCCCGTGCTGCTGACGCTCGCCGGCCTCACCGCCCTGAGCGCCCTGATCACGGGCGATCAGCTGCCGGTGCCGACCTCCGGTGAATGGTGGCTCAGCCGCCCGCTGTGGCTCGTGTGCACGCTGGGCGCCACCGCACTGCTGACGCTGCCGCTGTCGCGTCTGGAGCGCATCACGGCCCCGATCGACACCACCGCCGCCCGCGCCGCTGTCGCCGTGCTCATCGGCGCAGCGGCCGTCGTGGTCCTGCTCGTGGCTGGCACCTCGCCGGTGACGGCGACGATCGCGATCGCCTCGTGGCTGCTCGCGCTGCGCATCACGGGCATGCTCCGGGCTTCGACCCCGGCGATCGCAGTCACTCGAAGTACAGCGCGTGATGTCGTGCGCATCCCGGGTTGAATCCCGCACCGCACGCCGGGCACGCTGCGCTGCGGCGGTACTGCGCGATCGACATGGTCGTCGCGCAGGAACCGCACAGCGCCGCATGCGCATCCACCGCCTCGGCCTCCCACACCGCGCGCGCATGAGACACCGCCTCGTCGTGACAGTGCACGCACGGGTACCAGTCGCCGCAGCACCGGAAGCGCAATGCCACCACATCGAGATCGCTGCGGTAGTGCACGCACCGCGACTGATCGTCCACCACCGCGCCGCGCACGAGGTGTCCGCCTATGAGCACCGTCATCGCGCGATCCCTCTCGCCACGAGCGCATCCCCCACCTCATCGGCATGCTTCATGGTCAGCACGAGCAGCGGCAGCGCCGCGCGCGGGCCGAGCCGCATCCCCCGCGCCCGTTGCGCGTCGCGCACCTGGGCGGCCAGGGATGCGATCACGGGGATCATCGCCATCGTCAGCGAGAGCGTCATCGCCACCGCCTCCGGATCCATGCCGACTCGGCGCAGCGGACGCAGAATGCGTCGCAGAGCGTCCAGCAGGTCGCCCATCCGCGTGGTGCGCGTCACCAGATCGGCCAGCAGCAGCAGCGCCACCACCCGCCCCGTGTTGACGACCGCGACCGGCCACGAGGTGAACGCCCACAGCGCTCCGCCGAGCACGAGAATGAGCCATCTCAGTCGCCACCAGGCGTCGACGAGCGCCCGCAGTGGCAGCTCCCCGATCGGGTAGAGCGCGGCGACGACGAGAAGCACGATGAGAGAGGCCACCACACCGATCGGGGCGAACGAGAGCACGAGTGCGATCAGGGCCAGCCCGCCGAGTTTGGCGAGCACCGGCGTCCGGTGCAGAAGTCCCGTCCCCGGTCGGTAGAGCGAGATCACGCGCAGCTGCTCCGGTACTCCTCGATCACAGCGTCGGGCGCCCCGAAGGCGCGCACGCGGCCGTCTTCGAACAGCACCGCCTCGTCGCACCGGGCTGCCAGCTCCAGGTCATGCGTGACGAGCACCACCGGCACGTTCAGGCCGAGCAGCAGCTCGCCGACACGGCGGGAGTTGCGCAGGTCCAGCAGAGTCGTCGGCTCGTCCGCGACGACGAGCCGCGGCTCCGTCGCGAGGACCGAGGCGATGGCCAGCAGCTGCCGCTGCCCGCCGGACAGAGCGGATGCCGCGACCTCTGCCCGATCCGCGAGACCGTAGTGCTCGAGGATCTCCGTCACCCGTGCCGCACGCTCTGCGGCGGGCAGTTCTCGCAGCGAGAGCGCGAGATCCTCGGCCGGTGTGGGCATGAGGATCTGCGCCTCCGGGTTGGTGAACACGAAACCCACCCGTCGTCGCAGGCGAGCCGCATCCCGCACCGGGTCGAGGCCCTGCACGCGAATACTGCCGGAGGTGCTGGTCCTCAGCCCGTTCAGCAGCCGGGCGAAGGTCGACTTTCCCGATCCGTTCGCCCCGATCACCGCCGTGCGAGCCGCCGTCAGACGCAGGCTCACATCCTGCAGCAGCACCGTCTCATCGACCTGCACTCCGACCGCTTCGCACACGACCGCGGTATCGACCGCGGTCTGCTCAGCCGGCATGTGCGACGCGCGTCTGCGCCGGGAAGGCCCGCGGGTAGGCGCGGCGCAGCGCGACGGCGAGCAGCACGGCGAGAACGGCCTTCAGCAGGTCACCCGGGAGGAAGACCAGGCTCGACAGCACCGTCGGTCCGATCGGCACGCCGGTGACGAGAGCCTGCACCGGGATGCCGAACAGGTACACGACCAGGATTCCGCCGACGAGCGCGGCGATCGCGGAGCGCCACCAGGCGAACCGCCCGCTGTGCGCGATCAGTCCGATGACGAGCGCTCCCGCGATCCAGCCGGCCAGATAGCCCGCCGTCGGCCCCACCAGCACGCCGAGTCCTCCGCGTCCTCCGGCCAGGACGGGCAGCCCCGCTGCGGCGAGCACGATCACGACGAGCACCGCCAGCGGCGCGCGCCGCGCTCCGAGGACGAGGCCGGCGAGCATCACGCCGAGGGTCTGCGCCGTGATCGGTACGCCGCCGGGCACGGGCACCGTCACGGTGCCGAGCACGACGATCAGCGCCGCGAACACGGCGATCCTGGCCAGGTCCGCTCCGAGCGGACGGGGTGCTTCGGTCATCGGGCATCTCCTCTCGGACGGCTTCATCAGCGCGTCCTGAACGGTGTTCACTTGAACGCTGTTCACTATACTGGTCCGATGGGCCCCGTACGACACGACCGTCAGAGCATCGTCGACCGCGCGCTGCGTCTGCTCGACGACGTCGGCCTGCCGGATCTGTCGATGCGACGGCTCGCGGCCGAACTCGACGTGCAGGCCAGCGCCCTGTACTGGCACTTCGAGAGCAAGCAGGAGCTCCTCGGCGCAGTCGCCGACCGTATCCTGCGCACCGTGCCCGATCCGGACGAGACCCTCTCGCCGATGCGGACCGCTGCATCCATCCGCGATGCCCTGCTCGCCTATCGAGACGGTGCCGAAGTCGTCCTGAGCACGTACGCGCTGCGCCTGGGCGCGCGGCGCGCGCAGGATGCACTGCTGGCGTCCCTCGGCGGAGCATCCGAACAGACGGATGCCGCTGACGCGATCTTCGAGTTCATCCTGGGCCATGTCATGCTGCTCCAGCAGCGCATGCACGCGCAGAGCATCGGCGCGGTCACCTCCGACCAGTCCGATCCGACCGCGCAGGCCGATGCGGTCTTCACGGCCGGTCTGCGCGCTTTCGAAGCCCTCAGCGCCCCGCGTCGCCCATCCTGAGGCCGGGCACAAGCGAGAGCAGCAGCACGGCGATGGCGATGACGTACACGGTGATGTACCCGGAGCCCGCAAGGGGCAGCAGCACGAAGCCGAGACCCGCCAGAGCGATCATCACCGCGGATCCCGTCGAATCCGAGATGGACAACGCCGAGGAGTTGAATCCCTCGTTCGCCGTGGTCGAGTACGCGAGAGTGAGGACGGTCAGCCGCGGGTACAGCAGGCCCATCCCTGCACCGGCGAAACCCCATCCTGCAACCACGACCCAGGGATCGGCCGTCACGACGCTCACGAAGAGGACGCTGCCCATGCCGACCATCAGCAGCGCGACGGCGATCACGACGATGCGGATGCTGCCGAGCCGATCGCCATAGCGCCCCTGCACCGCCGAGGCGCCTGACCAGCCGAGGGCGGAGAGCGTCAGTGCCAGGCCCGCGATGGTCGGTGAGAACTCGAATCTATCGATCAGGAGCCTCGGCACGTAGGCCTCGGCGGCGAAGAACGCACCGGCGGCGAGTCCGCGCATGAGGATCACGCTGGGCAGGCCGGATGCCGCCCGCAGTGTGCCCCTGGGCAGCAATGGAAGCAGCGCGAACGCGATCGCTACAGTCGCCGCTGCGGCCATCGGTCCGCCGATGTTCGTGGGCGCGTCGGCGGCGAGCCCCACGGTGACGGCGCCCACGGCGACGACGACGGCGAGCAGCATCCGCAGTCCGATTCCGCCGCGCCGGGGTGCCACCGGCGTCTCGGCGTCGCCCGGCGGCTTGTCCCCCGCGTCCGCGTCGAGCGACACGCCGCGCAGTCGAGCGGCCACCAGGGCGAATGCCGCGCCGGTGAGCACGGCGACGCCGAGGAACGCCCATCGCCAGTGCAGGTACTCGGTCACGGCACCGGCGAGGAACGGACCGACCATCGAGGGCACGACCCATGCGGCAGCGTAGGCGGCGAAGACCGGGCCGTGCAGGTGCGGCGGATAGATCCGGGCGACCACGACGTACAGTGCGACTGTCTGCCCGCCCGCGCCCAGGCCCTGGATCAGCCGCCCGACGATGAACACGTGCATGTCCAGAGCGAAGCCTGACACGATCAGGCCCACGGCGAAAAGCGCGACTGCCGTGTAGAGCGGCAGTCGCGGTCCCGAGCGGTCGCTCCAGGCTCCGACGGCGACCATCCCGATCACCCCGGTGGCGAGCGTCGCCGAGAACGCCACGGCGAAGAGGTCCTCGCCGCGCAGGTCGGCGGCGACGACGGGCATGACGGTGGTGACGGCCAGCGCCTCGATGGCGGCGAGGAAGATCAGAACGACCGTGCCGACCGTGATTCCGAGGCGTTCCCGATCCCAGATCGTCGCGGGAGCGGGCGAGCTCACTTCTGTGCCGCGCTGATCGCAGCCTGAGCCCGCGCGATCCGCGCGATGGCCTCGGTGAGGATCTCCGGACTCGTGCCGAAGTTCACGCGCACGTGCCCGGCGCCCTCGGCGCCGAATGCCGGGCCGAAGTGCAGTGCCACCTTCGCCTGCCGCAGGATCTGCTTCGCCGGATTCGGGCCCCAGCCGAGGCCTGTGAGGTCGATCCAGGCCAGATAGCCGGCGTCCGGCATCCGGTACCGCGCGCCGGGCAGGTGCTCGGCGAGCAGATCCGCGAGCAGCCGGCGGTTCTCGTCGAGCGTCCTCAGCAGCCCGTCGAGCCATTCGTCGCTCTCGGGCGCGAAGGCGGCGACGGCCGCGAGCATCCCGAACTGCCCCGTGCGCCACTCCACTTCGATCGGCAGGGATCGCAGCACCGCCGTGGTCTCGTCCGCCGCCGCGATCATCAGCGCGCATTTGAGTCCGGCGAGGTTGAACGCCTTGCTGGCGCTGGTCACGGCGTATCCCACACGCTGCGCCGTCTCGCCGCTGGCGAGGAACGGTGTGAATTCGGCGTCCGGCTGCACGAGCGGAGCGTGGATCTCATCCGAGATCACGGTCGCGCCGTACTCCTCGGCCAGACGCGCCAGCGCGTCCAGGTCGGCCGCGGCGGGCACCGAACCGGTGGGATTGTGCGGGTTGCAGAGCAGGATCGCCCGTGCGCCGGAGGCCAGCGACTGCCGGATGCCGGCCAGATCGAGTTCCCAGCCATCACCGGTGTCGCGCAGCGGAACGCGCTCGACGACACCGCCCGCCTCTTCGATCAGATCGAAGAACGGCGGGTAGATCGGCGGGTTGACGATGACCCGATCGCCGGGCCGGATGACGCGTCGGAGGATCTCGACGATCCCCATGCTGACGTCCGCCGTCGTGCGGATACGACGCGGATCCACGCTCCAGCCGAAGCGACGTTCGGCGAAGCCCGCGTATGCCCCGGCCAGCGGAGTGCGCGAAGCCACATAGCCGGTGTCTCCGGCGCGCACGGCGCGCTCCAGGGCGGCGGTGATGGCCGGCGCCAGCGGGAAGTCCGTCTCCGCCACGAACAGCGGCAGGACGTCGTCGGGATACTCCCGCCACTTCTCGCTGCTGCGCTCGCGCAACTGCGCCAGCGGCAGCGCCCGCACCGGCGTCACCATGTCTCTCCTGCGAAGTGCGGTCAGATCGCGAAGCCGAGCGCGCGCATCATGTCGCGTCCGTCGTCGGTGATCTTCTCGGGACCCCACGGCGGCATCCACACCCAGTTGATGCGGAAGCGGTCGACGACCGAGTCCAGCGCCTGAGCGGTCTGCTCCTCGATCACGTCCGTGAGGGGGCAACCGGCGCTCGTGAGTGTCATATGGATCACCAGGGCGTCGTTCTCGTCGTCCCAGGCGAGGTCGTAGATGAGCCCCAGGTCGACGATGTTGATCCCGAGCTCGGGATCCATGACGTCCTTGAGCGCTTCGGTGACGTCCTCGTACTTCTGATCGGTCAGCGTTGCGGTCATGGCCTCAGCCTACGCTTCGATGGGGGCAGCGGGGTCGAGGAACCGGTCGTAGCCCTCATCCTCGAGACGGTCTGCGAGCTCGGGGCCGCCCTCTTCGACGATCTTGCCCTTGACGACCACGTGCACGAACTGCGGACGGATGTAGCGCAGGATACGCGTGTAGTGCGTGATGAGCAGGACACCGAGGTTGGTGGCCTCCTTGGCGCGGTTCACGCCCTCCGACACGATCTTCAGAGCGTCGACGTCCAGACCGGAGTCGGTCTCGTCGAGCACGGCGAACTTGGGCTTGAGCACCTCGAGCTGAAGGATCTCGTGGCGCTTCTTCTCGCCGCCGGAGAAGCCCTCGTTGACGTTGCGCTGCGCGAACTTCGGGTCCATGCGCAGGTTCGTCATCGACGATTTGACGTCCTTGGTCCACTGACGGATCGAGGGGGCCTCGCCGTCGAGTGCGGTCTTCGCGGTGCGCAGGAAGTTCGTCACGGTGACACCCGGGATCTCCACCGGGTACTGCATCGCCAGGAACAGGCCGGCGCGGGCGCGCTCGTCGACCGTCATCGCCAGGACGTCCTCGCCGTCGAAGGTGATGGTGCCCTGAGTGACGGTGTACTTCGGGTGGCCGGCGATCGTGTACGCCAGGGTCGACTTGCCGGAGCCGTTGGGCCCCATGATGGCGTGCGTCTCACCGGTGTTGATGGTCAGGTCGATGCCGTTGAGGATCGGCGAAAGGCCCTGATCGGTCTGGACCGCCACATGCAGGTCGCGGATCTCGAGAACAGACATTCAGACTTCCTTAATGACAGTGGGGTCGATGAGCACGTCGTCGCCGTCGATCTCGACGACGTAGACGGGGACGGGCTCGTAAGCGGGGAGGTTGAGGGGGACTCCGGACTCCAGCGAGAACGCCGAGCCGTGGGCCCAGCACTCCAGGGTCTTGCCTTCGACGAAGCCCTCGGACAGGGACACGTCGCCGTGGGTGCACCGGTCGCCGATGGCGTGGATATCACCGTCGGAGTCCTTCACGATGGCCATCGCCACGCCGTCGAGTTCGACGCGCAGCGGCGTGTCCATTTCGAGCTCGGCGGCACTGCACGCGCGCTGCGCGCTCATGCGCTCACCCCTACGAGCTCCGCCTCGATCGCGTCCAGCAGCTCCTGCTGCAGAGCGGGGATGCGGATGCGCTGCACGACCTCGGTGAGGAAGCCGAGCACGACCAGACGCCGCGCTTCGGCCTCGGTGATGCCGCGGGACTGCAGGTAGAAGAGCTGCTCGTCGTCGAAGCGACCGGTCGCGCTGGCGTGGCCGGCCCCGGCGATGTCACCGGTCTCGATCTCGAGGTTCGGGATCGAGTCGGCCCTGGCGCCCTCTGTGAGCACGAGGTTGCGGTTCGCCTCGTAGGAGTCGGTGCCCTTGGCATCCGGTCCGATCAGCACGTCGCCGATCCACACGCTGTGCGCGCTCGCGCCGCGCAGCGCGCCCTTGTAGAGCACGTCACCGGTGGTGCGCGCGCCCTTGTGATGCAGGTACACCTGGCTCTCCAGGTGCTGGCCCGCGTCGGCGAACGACAGACCGTAGAGGTAGCCGTGCGAACCGGTGCCGGCGAGCTCCACGTTCGGGTTGACCCGGACGACTCCCCCGCCGAAGCTCACGACGAAGTGCGTGAACTCCGCGTCGCGGTCTACGCGCGCCTGGTGTGCGGCGGAATGGATGGCGTCGTCCTGCCACTGCTGCACGCTGATGACGGTGAGCTTGGCGCCCTCGCGGACGATGATCTCGACGTTCTGCGCGTACTCCGCGGTGCCCGAGTGGCGCAGGACGATCGTGGCGACGCTGTGCCGCTCGGCCTCGATCACCAGATGCGCGTCCGCGCGGCCGCCCGTACCGTCGATCTGCAGGACGATCGGCTCTGCGACCTCCTCCTCGGCGGGGATGCGCACGTGCATGGCATCCGCGGCACCCTGCCAGGCGACGGCGGAGACGACGTCCTCCGGCTGGAAGAACTCGCCGCGCGGCGCGGAGCCGAACGACAGAGCCGGGGCCAGGTACTGCTCGTGGCTCATCGTGTAGGCGACGCCCTCGTTCACGGGCGCCGTCTCGAAGAGCGACTTCAGCTGCGCGACGGGGGTGTGCTTCCAGTTGACCTCGCGGCCGGTGGGCGCTCCGAAATCCTCGGGATCGAACGACCGGGGCCGCTCGGATCGGGTCTGCACCGGCACGAATCCGGCGTCCGTCACCTGGGCTGCGGGGTCGACATGCGTGTTTGTACGCGGCGCCGCTTCGGGCGCCTGGGTAGAGGGCGTCATCTCAGCCGACACTGCCTTCCATGCCCATCTCGATGAGCTTGTTCAATTCCATCGCGTATTCCATCGGCAGCTCACGGGCGATCGGCTCGATGAAGCCGCGCACGATCATGGCCATGGCCTCGGTCTCCTCGATGCCGCGCGACTGCAGGTAGAAGAGCTGCTCCGCACTGACCTTGGAGACGGTGGCCTCGTGCCCGAGCTTCACGTCGTCGACGCGGATGTCGATCGACGGATACGTGTCCGATCGCGACTGCGTGTCCACGAGCAGCGCGTCGCAGACGACCGAGTTCGAGGAGTGATGCGCGCCCGGGTCGACCCGCACCTCACCGCGGTAGCCGGATCGTCCGCCACCGCGCGCGATGGACTTGGAGACGATCGAGGACTGCGTGTACGGAGCCTGGTGGACCATCTTCGCGCCGGCATCCTGGTGCTGACCGGGACCGGCGAAGGCCACCGAGAGCGTCTCGCCCTTGGCGTGCTCGCCGACGAGGTAGATCGACGGATACTTCATCGTCACCTTGGAGCCGATGTTGCCGTCGACCCATTCCATGGTCGCACCCTCGTGCGCGACCGCGCGCTTGGTGACCAGGTTGTAGACGTTGTTGGACCAGTTCTGGATCGTCGTGTAGCGCACGCGGGCGTTCTTCTTCACGATGATCTCGACGACGGCCGAGTGCAGCGAGTCCGACTTGTAGATCGGGGCCGTGCAGCCCTCGATGTAGTGGACGTAGCTGTCCTCGTCGGCGATGATCAGGGTCCGCTCGAACTGACCCATGTTCTCGGTGTTGATGCGGAAGTACGCCTGCAGCGGGATCTCCACATGCACGCCCTTGGGCACGTACACGAACGATCCGCCCGACCACACGGCGGTGTTGAGCGCGGCGAACTTGTTGTCGCCGGCCGGGATCACCGTGCCGAAGTACTCCTGGAAGAACTCGGGGTGCTCGCGCAGCGCGGTGTCCGTGTCCATGAAGATGACGCCCTGCTGCTCCAGATCCTCGCGGATCTGGTGGTAGACGACCTCGGACTCGTACTGCGCGGCGACACCGGCGACGAGGCGCTGGCGCTCCGCCTCGGGGATGCCGAGCTTCTCGTAGGTCTCACGGATCTCGGCGGGAAGGTCCTCCCACGACTGCGCCTGCTTCTCGGTGGAGCGGACGAAGTACTTGATGTTGTCGAAGTCGATCTCGCTGAGGTCGGCGCCCCAGGTCGGCATCGGCTTGCGCCCGAACAGCTGCAGACCCTTCAGACGGGTCTTCAGCATCCATTCGGGTTCGTCCTTCAGCGCGGAGATCCCGCGCACGACATCTTCGGAGAGCCCTCGTTTGGCGATGGCACCGGCGGCGTCCTCATCGTGCCAGCCGAATTCGTACACCCCCAGACTGTCCAATTCCGGGCGGTCGATCAGCACATCCGACATCACACTCTCCTCACACGGGCCTCAACGGTGTCATCCGCCCCGACACACCTGATCTCCGTCGAGTCTTCGGAGATCGGATGCCGCTGGTGGGCCCCATCATCGGCGCTCACATCGCGCCTAAACTGTCAGTGATGGACGCCGCGCTTCGCGCACCCATCACAACAATCCGATTCTACAGGTTTCGTCGGACGGCCGGGCGGTATCGCTCCAGCGCCGGCGGGCCGGAGGCTTCATGACTGAAATCGTCACGCCCGCTCAGACCGCGGCATCGCAGAACATCGCCTTCGGCCGCCCTCTCCGGGTGCTGGCCTGGCTGTCGTTCGTGGCAGAGGTCCTGATCATCGGCACCGGCGGCGCCGTGCGCCTGACCGGGTCGGGACTGGGCTGCTCGGAATGGCCGCTGTGCACACCGGAATCACTCGTTCCGATTCTGGAGATCCAGGGCCTGCACGGCGCCATCGAGTTCGGCAACCGCATGATGACCGGCCTGGTCGGTCTGCTCGCGCTCGCCGTGCTCATGCTCACTCTGCATGCGATCAGCGGCCGCCGCCTGGTCGTGCGCGCCGTCTGGTTCGCGGTCGGCGGCATCGTGCTCGCCGCCGGCGTGTATGCGGCGGCTTCGCCGCTCGGGCTGCCCGCTGCCGCGTTGATGTCCGCGGTGCTGCTGCTCGCGGTGCTCGCGGGCGCGTTCGACTCGCTGCGTCAGACCGCGCGGCGGCGGGATCTCGCCATCCTCGCCTGGGTCGTGCTCATCGGCGTCATGGCGCAGGCCGTCGTCGGCGGTTTCGCGGTGATCAGCGATCTGAACCCGTTCATCGTCGGATTCCACTATGCGTCGTCGCTGGTCCTGGTGTGCGTGACCGCGCTGTTCCTCGTTCGGATGCGGACGCAGCCGGGACCTCGCTCGCTCGCCGTGCCGGCCTGGTTCATGGGACTGACCCATCTGACCGGTCTTGCGCTGGCCGTGACGATCGCGGTGGGAGTGCTCACCACGGGGTCCGGTCCGCACTCCGGAGACGCCGCCATCAAGCGCGAGGGATTCGATGCGACGGTGCTCGCGCACGTGCACTCGTGGCCGGGATACATCCTGGCGGCTCTCGTGCTGGTGCTCGCGATCTCCGCTTGGGTACTGCACCTGCCGCCGCGCTCCTGGCTGCTGGTGCTGATCGGCGCCATCGTGGTCCAGGTCCTGGTCGGCGTGGTGCAGGCCCGCACCGGACTGCCCGGGATCCTCGTGGGCGTCCACATGGTCCTCGCCTCGCTCTCGGCGGCCGCTTACACGGTCATGGTCACCAAGCTCAAGCAGCCAGTCCTCCAGGACTGACGGCCCGAGATCCGGATGCGAAGAACGCCCCGTCATCAGGCAGGGGCGTTCTCCGCATCCGGTCGGGACGTGATCAGAACGGCAGCAGCGGATCCACGGCGACCGCCAGGAAGATCAGCGTCAAGTACGTGATCGATGCGTGGAACACGCGCATGGGCCGGGCCTCGCTCCCGTGCACGGCGCGGTTGTACAGGCGGTGGGATTCATAGATGAACCATCCGCCGAACACCAGTGCCGAGACGATGTAGACGACGCCCATCTGCGCGACGGGCACCAGCAGCAGCGAGCAGGCCACCGTCGCCCAGGCGTACAGAATGACCTGCAGACCCACCTGGGATGCCGAGCGGGTGACGCCCAGCATGGGCACGTCGACGTCGTCGTAGTCGTGCTTGTACTTCATCGACAGCGGCCAGTAGTGCGGAGGCGTCCACAGGAAGACGAGCACGAAGAGCACCATCGGCGGCCAGTCCAGCGATCCGGTCACCGCAGTCCAGCCGATGAGCACGGGGAAGCAGCCCGCGATGCCGCCCCAGATGATGTTCTGCTCCGTGCGGCGCTTGAGGATCATCGTGTAGATCACGACGTAGAAGAAGATGGCGACGGCCGACAGCGTCGCGGCCAGCCAGTTCGTGAACGCGAGAAGCCAGATCGTGGAGACGACAGCGAGCACCCACGAGAAGACCAGGGCGCCGCGGGGCGACACTTCCCCGGTCACCAGCGGACGATTCTCGGTGCGCTTCATGTGCACGTCGATGTCGCGATCGAGGTACATGTTGAACGATGCCGCCGATGCGGCGCTCATCGCACCGCCGAGGACGGTAGCGAAGACGAGCCACAGGTTCGGCAGACCACCCTGCGCGAGGAACATCACCGGCACGGTCGAGACGAGCAGCAACTCCATGACGCGGGGCTTGGTGAGGGCGAAATAACCGCGGATCTTCTGACCGAACGAGTACGTGGTCTCGGCGGCCTGCGATGTCGAAGAGATCGCGATCCCCTCCTTCTGAACCCATGTGGACACTCCTGCCAGTCTAGGCCACCGGGCGCGCACGCGATCGCATGGAGCGCCCGGTGGCGCGGCTGACCGAGACGGCTCTGCGGGGACCTAGAGCTTTCCGTTGACGTACATCAAGTCGCTGGCGCCACCGTCGTTGCCCGGGTTCGTGTCGGTCGCACCGACCACGATGACGTTCGTCCTGACCCGCGCATTCGTGGTTCCTCCGGTGGCAGCGGTCTTCACGTCGTTCAGCATTATCCCGAACGTCAGCGAGAGCACCTGGCCCGACTGAATGGGCTCGTCGAGCACGTAGGTCCAGCGGTACGCGTACGCGCCGTTGACCCCGAGATCGATGCTCTCCCGGCCTTCGAGGGTCAGGGCCATGTTGTAGGGGTTCGCCACGATACCGAAGGTGTCCGTCTCCCACGTCGCGGAGAACGGCAGCTGGAAGGTGATCTTCGAGCCTTCCGGAAGCACTCCTGGCCCGTCGTTGGTGTAGATGGCATTGAACGACAGGGAGCGCGGCCCCTGATAGTAGGACCGCGTGGGCTCCGTGGCATCGGCGGGCTCGATCGGAAGGAATGCCATCGAGCGTGCGTCGACATTCATCCTCGGGTTGTAGCGCACGTAATCGTCCGCGTAGTCCGAGTTGTTGATTCCATCCGTGTCGGTCGCTCTGCCCGCCACGTAGATGTTCGATGCTGTCCGGACGCGGTAGAAGTCACTGGCCGTCGTGACCCTGTCGTTCAGGACTATGCGGTAGAACACGTCGAACTGCCCGCCCGCCGGGATCTCCTGCTCCACCTGAAACGGCAGCACCTTGCGCTGCATGTCCGGATACCCGTCCTTGGCTCCGGGCACCGTGGTCGTGAACGGCGATATGGCCGTCAGCGTGTATCCGTCGGACGGGATCGCGACGAGGGTGTCCGCGTCCCAGAGATCGTCGAACGGCAGCGACACATTGACCTGAGCCCCGGCGGGCATGGGATCCGGGCCGTGGTTCCCGTAGGTGATCCTGAAGGTGAGCTCCCGCGTTCCATGGAAGGTGTCATTCCCGCCGAACGAGATCGAGTCCGGGTCCTCAGTCGGGTTCCTCGCGATCGTGTACAGATCGACCTGCGGCTCAGTCCCATCGGATGCCGCGGCCTGGGCGATGCCGCTTGCCGCAGCGATCACGGGCACGCTCCACGCCATTCCCTTCACGATCGCTCGACGCGATGGTCCGCTTCGCTCCCCTGCTGGCGTGCTCGTGACGGTGGATTGTTCTGCGGTCATCTCGGCGTCTCTCCTCGGTGGCGATGTGCGGATGCGCTCGGACCGATATATCAATCCCATCCGTGGTCACAGTGGCAGTCGCTCCGAGCCGTGTCAACCCTCGAGATCACCGCAGGCGGCGCTGCATGACCGAGTGGGAAGCAGACCTGTCACGACGCGAAATCCGCCCGCGGGACCGGTTTGCGCGCGGGTATGCTGAAAACACTCGCGCGCCCGGGCGCTGTGCACCTCATCTCCGTGACGACGCGGACCGCGCAGGAATACGGGCGCCTCCGCAGTTGTCAGAAGGAGTATGACCGTGGCAGAACTTCAGTGGGACCAGATCGACCGACGAGCGGTGGACACCGCTCGCATCCTGGCGGCGGATGCCGTCCAGAAGGTCGGCAACGGTCACCCCGGCACGGCGATGAGCCTGGCGCCGCTGGCCTATCTCCTCTACCAGCGCGTGATGCGCCACGATCCGGCCGACACCGACTGGCTGGGACGCGACCGGTTCATCCTCTCCGTCGGCCACTCCTCGCTGACGCAGTACGTGCAGCTCTACCTCGGCGGCTTCGGTCTGGAGCTCGCCGACCTCGAGGCGCTGCGCACCTGGGGTTCGCTGACCCCCGGCCACCCCGAGTACCGCCACACCAAGGGCATCGAGATCACCACGGGCCCGCTGGGCCAGGGTCTCGCCTCTTCGGTCGGCTTCGCCTATGCAGCCCGCTACGAGCGCGGCCTGTTCGATCCCGAGGCTCCCGCGGGCACGAGTCCTTTCGACCACCACGTCTATGTGATCGCCGGCGACGGCGACCTGCAGGAGGGCGTCACCAGCGAGGCATCGTCGCTCGCCGGCCACCAGCAGCTCGGCAACCTCATCGCCTTCTACGACTCCAACCAGATCTCCATCGAGGGCGACACCGACGTGGCGTTCACCGAGGATGTTCGCGCCCGCTACGAGGCCTACGGCTGGCAGGTGCTCGAAGTCGACTGGCGCCGCACCGGACAGTACGTCGAGGACGTGCAGGAGCTGGACGATGCGATCCTGCAGGCCCAGGCCGAGACGGCCAAGCCCAGCCTGATCATCCTCAAGACCATCATCGGATGGCCCGCGCCGAGCAAGTCCGGCACCGAGTCGGTGCACGGAAGCGCACTGGGTGCCGACGAGGTGGCCGCGACCAAGGAGGTGCTCGGCTTCGACCCCGAGAAGTCCTTCGTCGTCGAGGACGCCGTCATCGAGCACACCCGCCAGCTGGGCGCCCGCGCCCAGGAAGCGCGTGCCGAGTGGCAGAAGTCGTTCGATGCGTGGGCGGCGGCGAACCCGGAGCGCAAGTCGCTGCTGGAGCGGCTCGAGGCCAAGGTCCTGCCCGAGGACATCGAGAAGGCGCTGCCGGTCTTCGAGAGCGGCAAGGACGTCTCCACGCGTGCTGCATCCGGCAAGGTGATCAATGCTCTCGCCGAGCAGCTCCCCGAGCTGTGGGGCGGCTCCGCCGACCTGGCCGGGTCCAACAACACCACGATCGCAGGCGCTGCCTCGTTCATCCCCACCGAGTGGTCCACGCACGAGTGGAAGGGCAGCCCCTACGGCCGAGTCCTGCACTTCGGCATCCGCGAGCACGCCATGGGCTCCATCCTGAACGGCATCACGCTGCACGGACCGACGCGCGCCTTCGGCGGTACCTTCCTGATCTTCAGCGACTACATGCGTCCCGCCGTCCGACTGGCCGCGCTGATGGACATCCCCAGCACGTTCGTGTGGACGCACGACTCGATCGCCCTGGGCGAGGACGGTCCGACGCACCAGCCGATCGAGCAGATCGCGTCCCTGCGCGCCATCCCGAACTTCACGGTGGTCCGTCCGGCGGATGGAAACGAGACCGCCGCTGCATGGCTCGAGATCCTGCGCCGTCACGGCGGCCCGGTCGGCATCGCCCTGACCCGTCAGAACGTCCCGGTGTTCGAGCGCGGCGACGGCGAGGCGTCCGGTGACGTGTTCGCCGCCGCATCCGCGACGGCCAAGGGCGCCTACGTGCTCGCAGAGGCGCCGAACGGCACTCCGGATGTCATCCTCATCGCCACCGGTTCCGAGGTCCAGCTCGCCGTCGCAGCGCGCGAGACCCTCGCAGCCGACGGAGTGAACGCCCGCGTGGTGTCCGCTCCGTCGCTGGAGTGGTTCGCCGAGCAGGACGAGGCGTATCGCGAGTCGGTGCTGCCCAAGGCCGTCACCGCGCGGGTCTCCGTGGAAGCGGGTTCCGTGCTCAGCTGGCGCGGGATCGTCGGCGACCGCGGGCGTTCCGTCGGCATCGACCACTTCGGCGCTTCCGCCGACTACAAGACCCTGTTCCAGAAGTTCGGCATCACCGCCGAGGCCGTCGTCGAGGCGGCACGCGAGAGCATCAAGGAGAACGCATGAGCACCCCCACCGCAGACCTGTCTGCCGCAGGCGTCAGCATCTGGCTGGACGACCTGTCACGCACCCGCATCGACTCGGGCAACCTCCAGCAGCTCATCGACACGCGCAACGTCGTCGGAGTCACCACCAACCCCACGATCTTCGCGAACGCGATCACCAACCCCGACGACACGTCGTATGACGCCCAGGTGGCCGAGCTGGCCGCATCGGGAACATCCGCCGTCGACGCGGTCTTCGCGGCGACCACGCAGGACGTCCGCGACGCACTCGACGTGTTCCGCCCGGTGTGGGAGGCCTCGAACCACGTCGACGGCCGCGTGTCGATCGAGGTCGCTCCCGACCTCGCTCACGACACCGACGGCACCGTCGCCCAGGCCAAGGACCTGTGGAAGCGCATCGACCGCGAGAACCTGCTCGTCAAGATCCCCGCGACCAAGGCCGGCCTTCCCGCCATCGCTCAGGCGATCGGCGCAGGCATCAGCGTCAACGTCACGCTGATCTTCAGCCTGGAGCGCTACGCAGGTGTCATCGACGCGTACCTGACCGGTCTGGAGACCGCGAAGGCCGCCGGCATCGACCTGTCCACGATCCACTCGGTGGCCTCGTTCTTCGTGTCGCGCGTCGACACCGAGACCGACAAGCGCCTGGAGGCGATCGGCACCGACGAGGCGCTGGCGCTGAGGAGCAAGGCCGGCCTGGCCAACGCGCGCCTGGCCTACGAGCTGTACGAGACCTCGTTCGCGAGTGATCGTGCCAAGGCGCTGCTCGATGCCGGCGCCACCCTGCAGCGTCCGCTGTGGGCCTCGACGGGAGTCAAGGACCCGGCGCTTCCCGACACCCTCTACGTGACCGAGCTCGTCGCACCGGGCGTGGTGAACACGATGCCCGAGAAGACGCTGGAGGCCGTGTTCGATCACGGCGTCGTCACCGGCGACACCGTGACCGGCACGTACGACGCCGCCCGCGAGGTGTTCGAGGGCCTGAAGTCGGTCGGCGTCGACTTCGACGACGTCACCCAGGTGCTCGAGGACGAGGGCGTCTCCAAGTTCATCGACTCCTGGCACGATCTGCTCGCTCAGGTGACGAAGGGGCTGGAAGAAGCACGATGACCGTCTCGGTGCACGTGTCGCAGGGGTCGCGGTTGGCGGTGGACGACACCGTCGCCCGCCTCGCTGCCGACCTCGTGGCGTCGCGTGTCACCGCAGGCGATCCCACACTGTGGGGGGCGGATGCCGAGGCCGAGGCATCCGTCCGCCTGGGGTGGGTGGATGCCGTCTCGGTCTCGCGCCCGCTGGTCGCACAGATCGTCGCTCTGCGCGATGAGCTGTCGGCCAGGGGCGTCGACCGGGTCGTGCTGTCCGGCATGGGCGGATCATCGCTCGCACCGGAGGTGATCGCCCAGACGGTGGGCGTGGAGCTCACCATCCTCGATTCGACCTCGCCCGCACAGGTGCTGTCCGCACTCGACGGCGATCTGGCACGCACCGTGCTGGTCGTCTCGTCCAAGTCCGGCACCACGATCGAGACCGATTCCCATCGCAGGGCGTTCGAGGCCGCATTCACTGACCTCGGCATCGATCCCGCCCAGCACATCGTCGTGGTCACCGACCCCGGCTCGGCGCTGGACCTCTCGGCGACCGAGGCCGGCTACCGGGTGTTCCGCGCCGACCCGAACGTCGGGGGTCGCTACTCGGCGCTCACCGCGTTCGCACTGGTGCCCGCCGGGCTCGCCGGCGTCGACATCGACGAACTGCTGGACGAGGCCGAGGCCTCCCTGCTGCAGTTCGCCATCGACTCCCCCGACAATCCGGCTCTGCGACTCGCGGCGGCCATCGCCGGCACTCGGCCGCTCCGCGACAAGCTGGGCATCGTCGCCGACGGAACCCACATCGACGGTCTGCCGGGCTGGATCGAGCAGCTGATCGCCGAATCGACGGGCAAGAACGGCACCGGCATCCTGCCCGTCGTGCTTCTCCCGGTGTCCCCCGAGCTCGAGACCCGTCCCGACGATCTTCAGATCCTGCGCCTGGTCGAGGATGCCGACGAGTTCCACCTGCGCGAGCGCCATCCCGGCGAGATCCTCGTCAGCGGGAGCCTGGGCGCGATGTTCCTGCTCTGGGAGCACGCCACGGCGATCATCGGACATCTGCTCGGCATCAATCCCTTCGACCAGCCGGACGTCGAGGCCGCCAAGACGGCCGCTCGAGGGTTGCTCGATGGGCGCCCTGAGGCCACCGACCCCGCGTTCGTGCAGCACGGGATCGAGGTGCGCGTCGACGACGCCGCGCTCGCCGCCTCGGGAACGATCGAGGGCGTGCTCGACTCCCTCTGGGCGATGCTGTCCGATGACGGCTACGTCTCGATCCAGGCGTACGTCAGCCGTCTGGATCTGGGTCAGCTGCAGGGCATCCGAGAGATGGTCGCCGCCGACTCGGGTCGCCCCACCACCTTCGGATGGGGGCCGCGCTTCCTGCACTCGACCGGCCAGTTCCACAAGGGTGGCCCCGCGCAGGGCGTCTTCCTCCAGATCCTCGAGAGCACGGAAGTCGATCTCGAGATACCCGGCCGTCCGTTCACCTTCGGACAGCTCATCCGAGCCCAGGCGGCGGGAGATGCCGCCGTCCTCTCCGACCACGGCAGGCCCGTGGTGTCACTGACCATCACGGATGCCGCCGATGACGTCCTCACCCTGTTCACTGCTGCGCAGTGAACCATCCGGAAGATCTGGAGATATCCCCCTCGATGACTGCCCCGATCTCGCGCGGACTCAACCCCCTCCGCGACCCCGATGACCGTCGTCTCAATCGCATCGCAGGTCCCAGCGCGCTGGTGATCTTCGGTGTGACCGGCGATCTGTCCCGCAAGAAATTGATGCCCGCCGTCTACGACCTCGCGAACCGAGGCCTGCTGCCGCCCGGGTTCGCCCTGGTCGGCTTCGCCCGCCGCGACTGGGAGGACCAGGACTTCGCACAGGTCGTGTACGAAGCCGTCAAGGAGCACGCTCGCACCGAGTTCCGCGAGGAGACCTGGCAGCAGCTGCTGCAGGGAATCCGCTTCGTGCAGGGCACGTTCGACGACCCCGATTCGTTCGCCCGCCTGCGCGAGACCGTCGAGAAACTCGACGTCGAACGGGGCACGATGGGCAACCACGCCTACTACCTGTCGATCCCGCCGAAGAACTTCCCCGATGTCGCCAGGCAGCTGCGCGAGTCCGGCCTGGTCGGCGAGCAGACCGCAGACGACCTGCACTGGCGTCGTGTGGTGATCGAGAAGCCGTTCGGCAGCGACCTGGAGTCGGCTCGTGCACTGAACGAGGCGCTCGAGTCGGCGTTCCCCACCGATTCGATCTTCCGCATCGACCACTACCTCGGCAAGGAGACGGTGCAGAACATCCTCGCGCTGCGCTTCGCCAACGAGCTGTACGAGCCGCTGTGGAACCGCAACTACGTCGACCACGTCCAGATCACGATGGCCGAGGACATCGGCGTGGGCGGCCGTGCCGGCTACTACGACGGCATCGGTGCGGCACGTGACGTCATCCAGAACCACCTGCTGCAGCTGCTGGCTCTGACCGCCATGGAGGAGCCGATCAGCATGTCGGCCGATCACCTGCGCGCCGAGAAGGAGAAGGTCCTCGAGGCCGTGCGCCTTCCCGAGGACATCTCCCTGGCGACCGCACGCGGGCAGTATGCCGGCGGCTGGCAGGGCGGCGAGAAGGTCAACGCGTTCCTCGAAGAGGACGGCATGGCTCCGCAGTCCAGCACGGAGACCTACGCGGCCGTCAAGCTCGAGATCGACACGCGCCGCTGGGCTGGCGTGCCCTTCTATCTGCGCACCGGCAAGCGCCTGGGACGTCGTGTGACCGAGATCGCCGTGGTCTTCAAGCGCGCACCCGAGCACCTGTTCGGCCGCTCGCAGACCTCCGAGCTGGGCCAGAACGCCCTCGTGATCCGCGTGCAGCCCGATGAGGGCGTCACGATCCGGTTCGGATCGAAGGTGCCGGGCAGCGGTGCCAACGTGCGCGACGTGACGATGGACTTCGGCTACGGCCACGCGTTCACCGAGGCGAGCCCCGAGGCGTACGAGCGTCTGATCCTCGATGTCCTGCTCGGGGACCCGCCGCTGTTCCCCCGCCATGAGGAGGTGGAGCTGTCCTGGAAGATCCTCGACCCGGTCGAGAAGTACTGGGCCACGCTGCACACCCCGTTGGAGCAGTACGCTCCCGGATCCTGGGGGCCGGCCTCCGCCGACGCCCTTCTAGCCCGCGATGGACGAGTCTGGAGACGCCCGTGATCATCGATCTTCCCGACACCACAGTGAGCCAGGTGGCCAAGCAGCTGGTCAAGGTGCGCGAGGAGGGCGGTGCTGTCGCCCTCGGCCGCGTGCTCACCCTGATCATCGTCGCGCGCAACGGCGTCGCCGAAGCCGCCATCGACGCCGCCAACGACGCTTCCCGTGAGCACCCGATGCGCGTCATCGTGGTGGTCTCCGGCGAAGGCGACGCCCACCTCGACGCGCAGATCCGCGTCGGTGGCGACGCCGGCGCCAGCGAGGTCGTGGTGCTGCACGCCTTCGGCGACGCGGCCAGCAACGAGGAGAGCCTCGTGACCGGTCTGCTCCTGCCCGACGCGCCCGTCGTGGCGTGGTGGCCGGGCGAGGCTCCCACGGATGCCGCGACATCGCCGCTGGGACGCATCGCTCAGCGCCGCATCACGGATGCCGCCACTTCGCCGGACGTCCGCGACCGGCTGGCGCTGCTCGGCAAGACCCACGCCCCCGGCGACACGGATCTGGCCTGGACGCGCCTCACTCACTGGCGCGAGCAGCTCGCCGCGGTGCTCGACCAGCCCCCGTACGAGCGGGTGACCGCGGTCGAGGTGCGCGGGGCGGCCGCGTCGCCGTCGACCGCGTTGCTGGCGGCCTGGCTGCGCATGGCACTGGATGTGCCGGTGAGCTGGTCGTACGAGGACCCCGAGCATTGGCACGAGGGAATCAAGTCCGTGCGCCTGACGCGCGCCAGCGGAGACATCCTGCTGGAGCGGCCGAGCACCGACGTGGCGATCCTCACCCAGCCCGACCAGCCCGATCACGAACTTCACCTGCCGCGGCGCACGCTGCGCGAGTGCCTGGCAGAGGAACTGCGTCGCCTCGACGCCGACCTGCTGTACGGTCGTGTCATCACCGAGGGCTGGAACCGTCTGGGCCCCGCTGACAAGGGAGCGTGAGCACATGAAGGTGCAGGGATCGGTCAAGTCCGTCGTCGTCGAACCGACACCGGCGGCCCTGGCTGCGCGGGTAGCGGACCGATTCCTCACCCGAGTGCGCACGCGCACCCGCAACGGCCGCCTCGCCCACATCTGTCTCACCGGCGGGTCGATGGGCGGGGCTGTGCTCGCCGCCGCAGCGGAGGATCCGCGCACGGCGGAGATCGACTGGTCGCTTGTGCACTTCTGGTGGGGTGATGAGCGCTTCGTCGAACGCGACGACGCCGACCGCAACTCGCTGCAGTCGCGTTGCGCGCTGCTGGATCACATCTCGGTTCCTGCCGAGAACATCCACGAAGCGGCCGCGCCCTCCGACGGGCTGAGCCTGGACGAGGCCGCCGACGCGTACGCCGCGGAGCTCGCGCGTTTCAGCGCCGAGAACGAGGCGTGGCCCTCGTTCGCTGTGTGCTTCCTCGGTGTCGGTCCGGACGGGCACATCGCCTCGCTTTTCCCGGACCGTCCCGAGGTGACCGTGACAGATGCCGCCGTCCTCCCGGTGCGCAACTCCCCCAAGCCGCCCGCCGAGCGCGTGACGCTCACCCGTCCCGTGCTGAATGCCTCCAAACGGGTCTGGCTGGTGCTCACAGGCGCTGACAAGGCATCCGCGCTCGGGCTGGCTCTTGCCGGAGCCAGCTACGCGAGCGTCCCCGCCGCCGGGGCGAAGGGACGCCGTCGCACGGTGTTCTTCGTCGATGAGGCGGCTGCGTCCGAAGTCGCACCCGAGCTCATCGACCGCGACTACTGAGGTCGACCGCGACTACTGCGGCGGCGGAGGGCCCTCGGTTCCGGTCGAGGGCGGCAGTGCGCCTGATCCCGTCGAGGACGACTCGCTGCCGCGCTCGATGCCCAGTTCCTGGCTCTCGCTGAGAACCTGCGGGTGGTATCGGGCGAGTCCGAAGACGCCGAACACCGCGATGGCTCCTGCGATCCCGAACAGGACGAGCACCGCCACCGGTGCAGCGTCCGTCTCACCGAGCACCAGCGCACCGATCAGCACCGCGACGATGGGATCCACCACGGTGAGGCCGGCGATGACGAGATCGGGCGGGCCGGAGCTGTAGGCCGTCTGCACGAAGTATGCGCCGACGACGGCCGCGGCGATCAGCGCGATGACGCACACGACCGTGAGCCAGCCGAAGCTCCCGGTCTGGATCCGGCTGATCACGGCCTTCGCCAGCGTCGCGACGAAGCCGTACAGGATCCCGGCGCCGGTCACGTAGAACAGCGCGCGCATCCGGTGCCGCAGGATAAGCCAGCAGGTGCCGAGCGCGATGATGACCACCAGCAGGATGGCCAGGATCGTGAAGAGGTCCTCGTCGCTGATCTCGCGCTCGACCGCGTAGAAGGCCGCGAGGGCCACGAAGAGGAAGATGCCGCCGAGGCAGCTGCCGATCGCGATCAGAGACTTCTTCGTGGGCGTGTGCCCCGAGACCCGCGCGTTGAGCAGTGTGGTGACGACGAGGGCGACCGCGCCCAGAGGCTGCACCACGATCAGCGGGGCGATCGCCATGGCGCTGAGCTGGCAGATGATCGCGAAGCCCAGCATGATCGTGCCGATGATCCACGAGGGACGCGTCAGCAGGCTCTTCAGCTGCATGCCGCTCAGCCCGGATGCGCCTTCGATGCCGGTCAGCTTCTCGACCTTCTCGACGCCGCGATGCTGGTACTGCGCCCCGAGAGACATGAAGACGGCGCCGGCGAGGGCCAGCGGGATGCCGAGCAGCAGTGCGGGGTTCCGGAAGACGCCGATCAGCTGATCGCCGACATCAGTCGCCATTTCCACCCCGTGCACCGTTTCACCCTACCGGGCGAGAGCGGCCCAGTAGGGTTATGGCGTGGCTGTTCTTCCGATCCGCATCATGGGCGATCCTGTTCTGCACTCCCCCGCGACGGAGGTCGCGGAGATCACCGACGAGATCCGCACACTCGTCGCCGACATGTACGAGACGATGGACATCGCTCCCGGCGTCGGGCTCGCCGCCCCGCAGGTGGGTGTGGCGCTGCGCATCTACGTCTACTCGTACGTGGACGATGACGAGAGGCCCTGGCGCGGCGAGATCATCAATCCCGTGCTGTGGATGACCCCGTCCGAGCCGGGCGCCCCCGACCCCGATGAGGAGTCCGAGGGCTGCCTGTCCTTCCCGGGCGAGCGCTTCCCCCTGCGTCGCTCCGACCGGGTCATGGTGACCGGCATCGATCTCACGGGCGAGCAGGTGCACATCGAGGTGGACGGCTGGCGCGCGAGGATCATGCAGCACGAGTTCGATCACCTCGACGGCATCCTGTACATCGACCGTCTCTCGGACGGCGATTGGAAGACCGCGCAGAAGATCGCCCGCAAGCGCGGCTGGTCCCGTGGCGGATCGAGCTGGATGCCCGGCGTCGACCATCTGGAGGGGTCATGACCGCTCCCATCCGCATCGGAATCGTCGGCTACGGCAATCTCGGCCGGGGCGTCGAGCGATCGGTCGACCTGAACCCCGACATGCGCCTGGTGGGCGTGTTCTCCCGGCGCGATCCGAGCTCGGTGACTCCCCTCTCCGCTGACACGGTCGTGCGCCGCATCGAGGATCTTCCGGCGATGCGCGGCGAGATCGACGTGCTGGTGCTGTGCGGCGGATCGAAGAGCGATCTTCCCGTGCAGAGTCCGGAGCTGGCATCCGCGTTCAGCGTCGTCGACAGCTTCGACACCCACGCCCGCATCCCCCAGCACTTCGCCGCGGTCGACGCGGCGGCACGCGCGGCAGGAACGACGGCGATCATCTCCACCGGCTGGGACCCGGGCCTGTTCTCGCTGCAGCGGCTGTACGGCGAGGCGATCCTCCCGCAGGGCGAGACGTACACGTTCTGGGGACGTGGGCTCAGCCAGGGGCACTCGGATGCCATCCGGCGCGTCCCCGGCGTCGCCGGCGGCGTGCAGTACACGATCCCCTCGGACGACGCGATCACGCGCGTGCGCGCCGGTGAGCGCCCTGCACTGACCACCCGAGACAAGCACACCAGGGAGTGCTTCGTGGTGCTCGAGGACGGCGCCGATGCGGATGCCGTACGCGAGATGATCATGAGCATGCCGGACTACTTCGAGCCGTACGACACCACCGTGCGCTTCATCAGCGCCGACGAGCTCGCCCGCGAGCACGGCGGTGCCCCGCACGGCGGCTTCGTGATCCGCAGCGGCACGACATCCGCGGGCTCGGATCAGACGGTCGAGTTCCGCCTGGCTCTGGATTCCAACCCCGAGTTCACGGCGAGCGTGCTCGTCGCCTACGCCCGCGCGGCGTCACGGATGGCATCCGCGGGAGATCACGGTGCGAAGACGCCGTTCGATGTGGCACCCGGCCTGCTGTCGCCGAAGTCGGCGGAGCAGCTGCGCGCGGAGCTGCTCTGAAGCGGGCGGTTCCCGCAACGACGAAACCCCGCCACGAGGGCGGGGTTTCAGTGGGTTGGCTCCCCGGCTTGGACTCGAACCAAGAACCTGCCGTTATGGCACCTTATGGTTCGAGCACGCCAGGAGGCGTCACATCATGAAAGATTGACTGCGAAATCGCCGGTCAGGAAGGGTAACTACCCGCTCCCGCCATGTATCTCGCAGGAATCAGGATACCGGTTGCGACGGGATCAGCCGAACTGAATCGGGGTAAATCGCGTGGGTAGGGCGAGTTTCGCGTGAGTAAAAGGTGAGTGCGCTTGTCACGTTTGGCTGGCGGGGCGGAGGAGGATCTCGTTGATGGCGAGGTGGCGGGGTCGTTGGATGGCGAAGGTGATGATCTCGGCGATGTCGTCGGCGGTGACTTCGGCATGGCTGTACATCTCGTTGACGGCGGTGTTGGTGTCGGCGTGGGTGATGTGCGTGGGGAGCTCGGTAGCGACGACACCGGGTTCGATCAGGGTGACGCGTACGGCGGGAAGTAGTTCTTGGCGGAGGGATTCGGACCAGCCGTTGATGCCCCATTTGGTGGCGGCGTAGACGCCGTTGCCGGCGCGGGCGGTGCGCCCGGCCACGGAGGAGATGTTGATGATGTCGGCGGCTGTGCTGACCTTGAGCTGGTCGAGGAACACTTCGGTGGCGGTGATCGCACCGAGGAGGTTCACCTCGATCATGGCTCGGTAGTCGTCGCGCTGGTCGGCGGAGAACGGTCCGAGGAGCATGATGCCGGCGTTGTTCACCAGCACGTCCGCTCCCCCGAGCGTCGCGACTTGCTCGGCCGCTGCGAGGAGTGCGTCGTGGTCGGTGACGTCGGCGGGGATCGCGGTGGCGCGGTCGCCGAGCTCCTGGGCGAGGGCTGCGATGCGGTCGGTGCGTCTGGCGAGGAGCGCGACGTGGTAGCCGGCGGCGTGGAGGGCACGGGCGGTGGCGGCGCCGATGCCGGAGGATGCGCCGGTGATGACGGCGATCGGAGCGGTCTTGCTGGTCATGTCTGTAGGTCTTTCGATCAGTCGGTGAAGACGGTCTTGGCGATCTGAATGGCGGACATGGCTTTGGGCCAGCCGGCGTAGAACGCGAGGTGGATGATCGTTTCTTTCAGTTCGTCTTCGGTGAGCCCGTTGTCGCGGGCGAGGCGGAGATGGTTGGGCAGTTGCTCGAAGGCGCCGCTGGCGACGAGCGCGGCGACGGTGGCGAGGCTGCGGTCGCGTCGGCTCAGTTCGGGGCGTGCCCACACATCGCCGAACAGGACAGTGTCGGTGAGGTCGACGAGCTTGGGGGCGAAGTCGCCGATCGCGCGCTGCGCGGGGGTGGGTTCGGTCATGGGTTCGTTCCGTTCTCGGCCGCCCGTGCGGCCTCGTCGTATTCCTGGTCGGTGACGTGTTCGGCCCAGGTCACGGCCGGCCCGTCGCCGTGGGGGACGGTGTCGGAGAGAGCGAGATGGGTCATGGGCTGGTCGGGGGTGGCGCCGTGCCAGTGCCACTGCCCGGCGGGGGTGTGCACGGTCTGCCCGGGGTGGGCGATGATCGTCTCTCCGTCTCGCGCGTGCACGATCGCGACGCCGTCGAGGATGTGCAGGGTCTGACCTCGGGCGTGGACGTGCCAGGCGGTGTGCGCCCCAGCGGCGAATCGTACGATTCCGCCGGTCACCAATGGGGGCACATCGCCGCCGGGGATCGCGTCGACCCGTACGTCCCCGGTGAACCTCTCTGCCGGACCGGTGCCGGTGGGTTCCTTGTCGTACAGGCGCATCACGGGACCGGGTTCGGTGTCGCAGTGAGGTTGCCGAGCAACTGCAGCCGTTCGGCGCTGGGAGAGGTGGGGTCGACGGTGCAGGCGTACATGACGAGCCCTGCGGTGCCGGGCAGGTCGAATGCTTCGTACTCGAACTGCAGGTCCCCCACAACGGGGTGGTGGATGCGTTTGGTACCGGCGCGGTGGTAGCGGACGTCGTGTGCGGCCCACATGGTGCGGAATGTGTCGCTGCGGGTGACGAGCTCGCCGATCAGGTCGGTGAGGGCCTTGTCGTGCGGGTTCTGTCCGCCGGCGATGCGGAGGGTGGCGACGATGCTGCGGGCTCCTGCTTCCCAGTCCGGGTAGTAGACCTGCGCGGCGGGGTTGAGGAACGTGAAGCGGGCGTTGTTGCGGCCGTTCGCGGGGTCGTCGACGATCGGCGCGAACACGGCGGCGCCGAGCGCGTTGGTTGCGAGGAAGTCCTTGCGCGGGTTGGTCACGTACACCGGGGTGCCGACGATCGTGTCAAGGAAGCGCTGCAGCGTGGGCCGCACTGCAGGCTCCGCCCGCGGCGCGCGCTTGCGTGTCGGGCTGACGGGTGCGGCAGCGGCGGCGAGGTCGTGCAGGTGCGAGATCTCGGCGTCGTCGAGCTGCAGGGCCCGGGCGAGAGCGTCCAGGACTTCCGGGGAGACGCCGGAAAGGTTCCCGCGCTCCATCTTCGCGTAGTAGTCCACGCTCATCCCCGCGAGCATCGCGACCTCCTCACGGCGCAGGCCCGTCACGCGGCGGCGGCCGCCACCGATGATGCCAGCCTGTTCCGGGGTGAGGCGGGCGCGCCTGGTGGTCAGGAACTCGCGCACCTCGGTCTGGTTGTTCATGTGTTCATGCTCCCTCTCACCGGCCGGGGAGGACACCAATCCGGTGCCCTCCCCAGGGCGTGTCATTCTTCGGGGATGTCGCGGCCGAACGCAGCGAGGGTGATCGCCTCAGGCTCGGGACCGCCGCGCACGCCCCGGTCCAGGGCGTCGATCCGCTGCAGCTCGACGGCGGTGAGCTCGAAGTCGAACACGTCGAAGTTCTCCGCGATTCGGGCGGGCTTGACGGACTTGGGGATCGCGGAGCGCCCCTCCTGCAGGTGCCAGCGCAGCATCACCTGCGCGGCGCTCTTCCCGTATCGGCCAGCGATCTCCAGGATCGTCGGATCGGTGAAGGTGCTGGTGGCGCCCTCACCACGGTAGGAGGTGATGCCACCGATCGGGGACCACGCCTGCGTGATGATGCCGTGCGCGGCGTTCGCGGCCTGCACGTCGGGCTGGGTGAAGAACGGGTGCACCTCGACCTGGTTCACCGCCGGCACGATCTCCGCCCCGGCGAGCAGCGCGTCCAGGTGCGCGGGCATGAAGTTACTGATCCCGATCGCGCGGACCTTGCCGTCCTTGTGCAGCTGCTCGAGCGCACGGTACGCGCCGATCGTCTTGGCGAACTCGCCCGGGAGGGCCTGGTGCAGCAGGAGCAGATCGATCTGGTCGACGCCGAGCTTGCGGGCGCTCTTGTCGAACGCGTGCAGGGTCTCGTCGTACCCGTAGTCGCTGATCCAGATCTTCGTCTCGATGAAGACCTCGTCACGGGCGAGATTGGATTCGCGGATCGCATCGCCCACGCCGCGCTCGTTCGCGTACGCGGCCGCCGTGTCGATCAGCCGGTACCCGGTCTGCAAGGCCGCAGTGACGGCTTCCTTGGTCTCGTCGGGCGGGGTCTGGAAGACGCCAAAGCCGAGGGCCGGCATGACGACACCGTTGTTCAGGGTGAGGTTCAGGGTGCTCATGTCATCGACAGTATTCCCGTCTGAAATGGACTAACAGTGACTGTCAATACATGGATAATCTCTCACTCCCGTCGTTCCGTGCGAGGAGCTCAGATGGATTCATGTCCGCTTCCGCATTCCCCGCCGCACCCACACGTCCTGAGCACTCCGCTGCGACTCTCGCGATCGTGCTGGTCAGCTACTTCATGATCGTGCTCGACAACTCGATCGTGTTCACCGGCCTGGCCCGCATCCGCGCCGAACTCAACTTCACCACTGCCAGCCTGTCCTGGGTGCAGACCGCGTACGCGCTCGTGTTCGGAGGGTTGCTGCTGCTCGCGGCCCGTGCCGGAGATCTCGTCGGCCGGCGCCGCCTGTTCCTCATCGGTCTGGCGATCTTCTCCCTCGCGTCCCTGTCGATCGGTCTCGCTCCCACCGGGGAGTGGATGATCGCCTCCCGCGCCGTGCAGGGCATCGGCGCGGCGATCCTCGCCCCCACCTCGCTCGCGCTGCTGACCACCACGTTCGTCGAGGGGCCGGCCCGCACCCGCGCCGTCGCCGCGTACGGGTCGACCGCCGGAATCGGTGCGAGCCTCGGTCTTGTCGTCGGAGGGCTGCTAGCGGACGTCGCATCCTGGCGGGTCGGGTTCCTCATGAACGTCCCGATCGGCGCCGCCCTGCTCATTGCCGCCATCGTCTTCGTCCACGAGACCCCACGCACGGGCGGCCGGTTCGACATCACCGGCGCCATCACCTCCACCCTCGGCATGACCGCACTGGTGTACGGCATCACCCTTACCTCGGACGCGGGGTGGGCCGATCCGATCGCACTCGTATCCATCGCCGCCGGCCTCGTCGTCCTCGCCGGGTTCGTGGTCATCGAGTGGCGGGTGCCGCAGCCGATTCTCCCGCTCCGGGTGGTCGCCGACCCCGTCCGCGGCGGCGCGTTCCTGGCCCGCATGCTGTTCGCCGGCGCCATCTTCGGCTACTTCTTCTTCGCCTCCCAGTACATGCAGGGGGCCCTCGGATTCAGCCCGCTGGCTGCCGGGTTGGGGTTCCTCCCGATGACGATCGTCCAGTTCGCTCTCTCGCTCGCCGTCCCACGTCTAACCCGCCGCTACGGCAACAGCACCCTCGTTGCCACCGGCCTCGCGATCACCCTCGCCGGGATGATCTGGATCAGCTTCGTCGGCCCGAACAGCAACTACTGGACCGCCCTCGCGCTGCCGATGCTGCTCCTCGGCGCCGGGCAGGGCATCGGTTTCGCACCCCTCACCGCTGCTGGCGTCACCCGCGTCGAACCCCGAGACGCCGGAGCCGCGGCCGGCGCCGTCAACGTCGCCCACCAGCTCGGTGGCGCACTGGGTGTCAGCATCATGGTCGCCGTCGCCACCATCGGCATCCCCGACACCGGCCCGACGGCCATCGCCGCCGAAGCCTCCACCGGGCTCGCCACAGGCGCCGTCCTGCTCACCCTCGCCCTCGCGGCGGCGCTGTCGCTCATTTGTCCGGTGGCGTCCCGACGCGAAGGCGGCGTCTGCGTCAGTCACTTCAGCCTCGGGTGAGACCCGATGATCAGCCGTCGCGCAGCTCTCACCACGATCCTCGCCGGCGTGGGAGGCATGATCCTCTCCTCCTGCGCGCCCCGAACCGGCAGCTCGGCCTCGACCTCCCAACCGCAAGGAACTCCGATGCCCTCCTCGACACCGAACAAAGCTCTGCTGGTCTACTTCTCCCGCGCCGGGGAGAACTACTCCTACGGTGATCGCGGCGACCTCGACGTCGGCAACACCAAGGTCGCCGCACGCATGATCCGCGACCTCATCACCGTCGACGAGTACGAGATCATCGCCGCCGACCCCTACCCCGACGACTACGAAGCCACCGTGAGGCGCAACGTGCAAGAGGAGAACGACGACGCGCGCCCCGCGATCGCCGGACAGCTGCCCGACGTTGCACCGTACGAGACCATCCTGCTCGGCAGCCCCGTATGGAACGTCCAAGCAGCGATGATCATGCGCACCTTCATCGAATCCGTCGACCTCGCAGGCAAGACCGTCCACCCCTTCGTCACCTACGCCGTCAGCCGCTTCGGGCGCGTTCGAGACGACTACGCTGACATGCTCCCCGACACGACCGTCACCGAAGGACTCGCCATTCACGGCGAGACAGTCCGTGAGGCTCAACCTGAGATCGAGAATTGGTTGCACGCGATTCACGTGCTGTGAGTTCAGACGCTCAGCTTCGACGTCCGCCAGTCGCTCGTGCGCGTTTCGCGGATAGACCTGGATCGCGTCCGTGCTCTGCCGTCAAACATCCAACGCCTAACGGATCTCCCCAGCAGACAGTGCTCGCCCGATGCTGGCATCGAGGGCGGTCGCCGAGGTCACCGTGGTGAAAGCGACTCCGGCATAGCTCCGCATGGTCGTCCGCTTGTCAGAATGACCAAGAAGCAGCTGGGCATCTCGGAGGTCGCCGGTGCTCAATGCGACGAGCGTCGCGGCGGTTCTCCGGAAAATGTGCGGAGTCAGATCGCTTGAAACCAGTCCGGTTGCGCTGAGGGCATCTACGAGGGCGGGGCTCTCGCGAAGGTGCCGCAGCGAGCGGCGAACGTTTCTTGCGTAGCACCACGCATCGGGGACACGTCCTTGAACAGCGGGGCTCAATTGAGATTCTTTCACCCGCCGGGTTCTGGACTCGCGAGCTCGCTCGAGAGCATGCATCGCAAACTCAGGCAGGTAGATGGTGCGCGCCTGCTCGCGCGCTTTTAGCTCCCCCTGGCGGACGAGACCGAGCTTCGGATCGTCGACCAGCGTGCCTGTCACTGTGACACTGTTGGCTTTCCAGTCGACGTCCATGTGGCGCAGCGCGAGCACCTCGTTGATCCGAAGACCGGAACCGAGCATAATCTCGATCACCCATCCGAGGACATACGCAGATGCGCCGACATATCGCGACACCCTGTCCTCGCGTTCTTCGAGAAGGGCTCGGAGTGTGGCAACCTGGTGCGGGTTCAAGGTCCGCGGCATCGACGGCCTTCGCTTCCGTCGACGAATCTCTCGGACGGGGTTGTGATCGATGATCCCCTGTTCGACTGCGACGCCGAGAGCTCCACCGATCGCCGCACGAGCCTTCTGCATGGCGCCCGCGCCTCGACCAGCCTCGACCTCAGCGAGGATCTGCCTGATTCTCGATGGGGGCTGCGCATCGATGACGGGGACTGCACCGATCATCATCTCGAGCCATCGCGCCAGTCCCAGATAGGAACGCATAGTTTGAGGGCGCACTTCGTGGGCGCGATCCTCGATCCACAGTCTGAGGACGTCTCCCATGGTGATGTCCTCAGACGCCCACGGCGCCGCCATAGCCAGTCGGCGAACCTGCATGGCCAGACCTGCAAGGGCGGCGTCCGCCGTCAGTGCAGTGGACGAAGGCCTACGAAGCACTCCCCCAGAGTCTCGTGTCCGGCATCTGGCGCGTACACCGTCAGGCACCGCGAGATAGCTCACCGTCCGCATCTCACCGACCCGAAGTGCAGGACGCGCCATCAGCACCCCCTGCAGTTCAAGATCATTGATGCGCCAGTGAGCTCAATCATCACTCCTCCTGAGGCCGAGAACCACAGAGCACGCTTCAGACTCTTGGTACAACATCTGAAACCAAAGCACAAGGTCTTGTACTGCGATCGCGACCCCGCTCCCCTGGGCTTGATAGGTGCACGTCGGAGAACCGGACCTTACCCAGCTGAGGGTCATCCTCAATCGCCATCGCGATCGGGCCGGCGTCACGTTCGAACAGTTGGCAGAGCGCTCAGGCCTGAGTCGCCAGACTCTGCTGAACATCTCAGCTGGTCGGAACTACGGGGATCTACGCACCTGGCTCAAGCTCGCTGCCGCTTTCGAGACTTCGCTCGACGAGATGATGGCCAGCGTGTGGGACCGCAGTTCACACTGAGCCCGGTGTCTACATGACCACCGCCCATCCATAGGCTCCGACCGGTTATGCCAACTACGGGCGCCAGTTCTTCGGTATCAGTCCTCGCGCTCGCGCGTCCTCCAGGCTGTACGGGATGTTCTCTTCGATCCAGGTCTCGACGTCGATCGGACGGTACCGAACATGCTTGCCGGCGTAGAGGAAACGCGGCCCTTCATCGCGCGTACGCCATGACTCGAGTGTCCGTTTTGAGACCTGGAGGATGACCGCCACGTCGTCGGTCGTCAGCAACTGCGGGATAGATGACTCACCCATGCGCTACAGAATGCCACCAACCCGCGCGCGACACGTAGCTACCAGTAGCTTTTCTTGCGGTCGCCTCGAAAAGCTGGGAAAACGGACAGAAAACGGACACAGCCACCCAAAAGGGAGCCTTCATAGAACCTTCATTGGGCCGTTTTGCCCCGGAATCACGCGGAATTTGACGAATCTCGCTCGACCCTGAATCATAAGCCTCACGAAGTGGGATCAATACGAAACGCTTATTGGTTCAACCTCGCAGAAGGAAACCTCCGTACGTGCCGAGAACTCCGCGGTGAGGTTGATCAGGACATCGAGTGACCTCAGTCACGGAGCCGATAGCTCGCGATCAGATCCGGTCGCTGGGAGAGCAGCGTCTCGAGTCGGCTTTCTGCCCAGAGCTCGATGAATGGGAGCTTCCCTGCGTCGTTGTGCCTCTCCGAGATCGTGACGGCGTCAGCCGTGAACCTTCCGCTCGTGGCAATGATCAGGACTCGAACGACCGGCGGCTCCCACACCGGAAGCGCCGCGAGCGAGTTCAGGATGTCTGCTGGAGCCACTGACCGCGACGTCCAGTGTTTCGCCTGAACGATTACGCGTTCCGTCCGAGTAGTCCCGCCCTCATCCCTCATCACTCGTTCAGCAGCGAGGTCACGCCCACGATCGGGCGCACGGGTCTTCATTAGCCAGTCAACGTTTTGGTAGCTGGAGAACCCGCCAAAGAGGTCGAAAAGAAGCCGCTCAAAGCCATCATCATCCAAGTGACTCCAATCGATCCCAACGCTCGCTCCCCCGACGGGTTTGGCAGAAGCGGCAACACCAAGATCAATACTCGGCACTGGCAACGGGTCGGTTTCCGAAAGGCTTGCCGCCTCGACATCCGTTCGCACCGATGGCCAGTCGAATTCCGCGATGTCTCGCCAATCGTGCGGCTGACTGAAGCGAAGGTGTCGGTGCAGGTCACTCCACCTACCCTTCCGATTGATCGTGTCGCCGAGAAGTCTTTCTATCTCAGAAATTGACGCTTCGACTAGCCCCGTTCGGGCGTCGTCGATGCGCTCTCTCGAGTCCTCGTCAATCGTCTCCATGATCTGTGAAAGAGACGTGCTGATCGTGGAGATCAGTACGTCGAGCCGATCATGAATCGCCTTGCGGCGTGCTCTCCCCAGCCTGAAGCGGTACTCGTCGATCTCGTGCCCCGGCTTCTCGAGCTCGTTCCTCAATCCAAATGCCGGCTCGCTCAATTCCCAATAGTGTGTGAAGGTCCGCCCAGCTGCGTCAATGTCAGGAAGCTGTTCTGTCACGGTGTATCCGTCGATGGGAGGCAAACCCACCACCAGCGTTCCCCACACTCGACGAAGGTCCTCGTACTCTCGAGTTGTGCCTCTTTGTGGTCCCGTAGGAATCATCGGCTCAGCGCGGTCCCAGATCGCTTGAAGCTTGGCCAGGTTCGCTGCGGCACGGTCCATCACGCGGAGCAGATCTTCGAGGTTCACAACGCTAGTTTCTCAGTCGAAGTGTCGAGACGACCATCGAGGGCGACTGACAGAGCGTTGCCCCGAGGTTCCGTACGCACTTGCTAGCCGGAGCCGAACACCAGCGGGCTCGCGAAGCTCTCGTCCCCTCCGTCGAAGCGATGGAGCGAGACCACGCGCGGGACGAGTGATTGCTCCTGTTTTGGGCCCCTCGACCCCGGATCGCGTGCACGACTGTCGGCGCAGACTGCCAGACTTGCCGCATGGTCGCGAGCAAAGGTTTGTCCCCGCTGGTGTCTTTGCGACGTCGATGCATTCGCAACCCGGCTTGGACTCGAACCAAGAACCTCACGAAGCGGGATCAAAACGAAAGTCCTTATGATTCGGCTTTCGCACACATCGGCGAGTCG
>Ga0160443_100131_pt1 | contig 111815 bp, 75 predicted proteins | sample HID1972I_E1MG_FD_108244 | JGI IMG/M metagenome (GOLD analysis project Ga0160443, IMG submission 108244) | Enriched pill bug-associated microbial communities from UW Madison campus, WI, USA - HID1972I_E1 MG | ecosystem: Host-associated > Arthropoda: Insects > Digestive system > Unclassified ... | reverse complement strand
GCGCCGGTGCCATGGCCGTGGATGAAGCGGATTTCCTGCTGGCCTTGTTCAATAGCCTTATCCAGTGCAGTGCGCATGCGCTCGATGCTCAGCTGCACCATGTCTTCGCCGCTCAAGCCCGTCTTATTGCGCATGAATGCCCGGAGATGCAGATCCACTTCCTGTACCGATGCCATGGTACAAAGGTAGCGAATTGCCACGCCGTTAATGGAAACGCATTAAAAATTCCCGGATGGTGAGGTGGATAATACCTTGATAAGTGTTTCCTGAAAGGGGTCGGTCGATACAACGTATTTAGGGTAATTGTCTCCTATTTTGAGCAGATTCCCAAATTCACGCGTGATGGTATCCGGTTCATTGAGGCTTAGCGCTACCTGGACATAGACTTTATGGCAGTATTTGCTGACTTAAGCCTTAGCTTCACGTAAGCGCTTATTTGATAGCGATGGAGTCCCTTCGGTAGTAGCAAGTGTAGAAAATACTGTAAGAAATGATCAACTGCGCGACAATCAACGGTACCTGTAACCCGTACAAGAGGGAGACCATGGCGACCATGTACCAGCCAAACGCATAGCGGATGAAAGACCAGACAGACCCTCCGCTGAGGTAATTGAGCATACGCATCAGCAACGTACCGCTTAGCAGGATAAGCCCGGCATGCAACGCCACAACACCATCGAAGTAAACGACGTATGCTATCCATTCCGGCAGGAGTAGCAACAGCGCGCTCCATAGGAAGGAACGGAAAACGGCCAGCCCCGTGAGCGGGAGGTGTTGCAGGAAATAGAGGTGTTGCTCGAAAAAACGGTGCTCGCGGTAAGCAACGGCACTGTGGGCCAAAACCATACCTGCAGCCATTGTATAGGCAACCAACCAGGGTTTTTCCGTATCGGCAAGAAACGCCGCGCTGACGGCAAACATCACCACCGATAGGGCCTTAACCAAAAAATAATTTGCCTTCTGGTTGAGCAATACATCGAGCACATGCATGAGGAAAAGCGGCTTCTTCCACCGCACACTAACTTGCAACAGCCAATTGCTCCCCTGCCGGCCAAAATTAACATCAGTAAACCGGTACACGTAGATCAAGGCGCTCACCGCGACAAGTGTGAGGATAAAAAGTGTGGTAACGGCTAAGACCAGAAACGACCCGATGACCAAGGCGTAAATGAGCAGAAACAGCCAATAGCATAGCAGGGGCAGGAAGATATACAGTTGATAGATGCACCACGCCATTAGCTGCACATGCCGGGGCATCGCCGAAGCACTGTAACGCCAGAAAAGCTGATCCGGCTCGGCACTTTTATTCCACACAAACCGCCAGCTCCGGATGCTGTAAAAAAGCCAGATTCCATACACGGCAAGTGCGAATACCGGCGTTTGAAGAAATGCCAGCAGCAGTGAAAAACCCAGGTATCGATGTGCGTCCGGATCGTAAATATGACCCGCCGTTTTGATAAAGATGCCGTAGCCGAACAGCAAAATGGCACTGTATAGCAGGAATGTGCTATTTGCCCGGTAGAATGATTTACCGAAAACTTCGATCAATAACCTGGCAAGTGCGCTCATCCGCGTTCAATTCGGTGTAAATGCCTTTCAGAAAGCACATAACGGTCATTCACCACTACGTTGGGTGGCAATTCCTGGTGGGAGGTTAGTACAACGTTCGTACCCTGCGCTACGCGCCCGGCTATCCATGAGGCCAGCGTGGCCATAGCGGATTCATCCAGCGTAATGTACGGTTCATCCAGAAAAATGAACGCCGGTTTGCCAATAAAGGCAAGTAGCAACGACAACTTCTTGACCATCCCCGCCGAATATTCCTGGACGGGATACGGGAGATAGTCGATCATGCCGAAATCCGCAATGAATGCTTCCGGCTGGTCCGAACGTTCCCTTTTGGCCTGCTTAAACAGGCGAATCAGATCCAGGCCCGTTACAAACGGGGGAAACCGGGCTTCACTCTCCGAAAACCCGATCAGCTGTCGGTAGGCAATGGGGTTCTTTTTCAGGTTTACCCCGCCAATGGTTACGTTACCTTCATAAGCCAGCAATCCGGCCATGATTTTCAGTAACGTACTCTTTCCAGACCCGTTTTTTCCCTGGATCCAGGTTAAGCCATCGGAAAACCGATGCGAGGGAATATCCAGCACCGTTTTATAGCCGTATCGTTTCCGTAGATTGCTGATTTCTAAAACTTCGCGCATAAAGTGGATGTATCTTTCTGTAAGACGTGCCGAGATGCGGATCGTTACAGGAAAGCCACGCTTCCGTGTAGCAAAGCGTAATCTGCTTCCGTCTGATAAGGACAAAATATCAATTAGTACCAAGTAAACCCCCTATAACTAATTTACAACGATGCGTATCAAAAAAGCTATCTCCCTACTTGTGTTCACGTTTGTTTTAAGCCCTTGCTTTGCCCAAGTAAAATGGGGTGTCCAAGCCGGATTAAATTTCTCCACCTTAATAGCAAAAGACTTAGACGGCAACAGGGTTAACACCTCATCCGTACCCGGAATATACCTCGGTCTTGGAATCGGAATTCCCTTATCTGAACGATTTTCCATTGAACCTTCCCTCGTATACGCCAAACGCGGCTCCAAGGCACATGAGACTTCTATGTTTGGCTGGGGTAAAGATTTTGACGCCCGGGTATCCTATGTAGAACTGCCCGTGAGCTTGCAGTACAACCCAGAAATTGGACCCGGCCGTTTGCTGATCGCCGCGGGCCCCTATTTAGCTTATGGAACAGGCGGGAAATGGACCACCAGTGCACCGGTGTTGATCGGTGATATCATGATAGACAACAAGGGCGATGTAAACTTCCAGAACGACGCTTCCTACGGAGAGTATGGCACCTATGTTTATGGCCGACCCTGGGATTATGGTGCCCACGTCAGCCTTGGGTATGCACTCTTTGACCGATATACCCTGTCGTTTACCTTGCAACAAGGTATCGCTAACCTGGAACCCCAATGGGCAGACTATCAACCCGAGAGCAGTTTGCGCAATCGGTCCATAGGCTTGATTCTTGGCTATCGCTTTTAGCGCCTACGCTTGTGTTTTTGTCAACACTTTATGTCATGTGATCTTCAGCTTTTAAAAAAATCCTTGCACCGATCACCAAACCCTGTTACTTTTGCTAACACTGTTAGGTAAAGGAGTCAGATGAGTATTATTGCTGAAAGGAGAATTCGGGAAAAAGAGGCGATGCGGACCAACATCCTCACCACGGCGTGGCAGATCGTGAAGGAAGATGGGTGGCAGTCGCTATCCATCCGCAAGATTGCCGATGCAATCCAATACAGCGTACCCGTGATCTACGACTACTTTGGAAATAAGGAGTGCATCCTACTCGAGTTTGGCAAGCAGGGTTTCGAGCGGGTGATTGCAGAACTGAAGGCAGCAAAGGCAAGCTCCACAGATCCGGCGGAACAACTTAAGGCAATAGCCGATGCGTATTGGGCATTTGCCTTCAACAATAAGGAATACTACCAACTGATGTGGGGAATGAGCGCGCCCAGCTGCGAAATGGATAAATGCATGCCCGAACGGTCGGTATTCAGGGATTTAGTCATGGCGCCGATGATCGAAATCATCGAAAAGGCAAACCCCGGCAATGCCGAAAATAATGCATGTCTCAAATACCATACCTTTTGGTCCATCCTGCACGGGTTGATTTCCATCAAGATGGTGGCACCTGCGGATGACACCGAGCAGCTCAATAAACTGGTGCTCGACGATGCCATCACCGGGTTTATAAAAAATCTGAAATCTTAATTTTTTTTGCCTGATTACCTAACGGTGTTAGGAAATATAATAGCGATAGAAAATAAAAAATAATCGTTTACATCATCAATAATAAATAGAACATGAACAGTATCTTTCCAACTCACGCGAAATACAACCCAACCCGATATCTACTACCGCTCGTCGGGCTATCCCTGCTCGTTATTGCCCAGGCATGCAGCACGTCCACAGGAAGCGAACAGCCGGCGAATGCGCCGCAGCGCCTGCCGGTATTGACGCTGCAGCCGCAGCCTGCTACCACGTACGACGAATATCCTGCCTCCGTTGAGGGCAGCAAAGACATCGAAATACGTCCGCAGGTGGAGGGCCAACTCGAACACATCTATGTAGACGAAGGGGCCTATGTAGAACAGGGACAACCTCTCTTCCGTATCAACGCCCGCGTCTATACCGAGCAGCTTAACAACGCCAAGGCAACCCTGGCCGCAGCCGAGGCTAATCTGACCAACGCGCGCATCGATGTGGGCAAACTGACCCCATTGGTGAAAAATCAGGTGCTCTCGGATGTACAATTGGATGCTGCCCTGGCAGCTGAACGGGTGGCCGAAGCCAATGTGCAGCAGGCGAAAGCCGTGGTGGAGAGTGCGCAGATTAACCTGGGTTATACCGTGATATCGGCTCCGGTAGCGGGTTACATCGGCCGCATTCCCTTCAAAATGGGCAGCTTAGTGGGAACCGCGACGCCCCAGCCGCTGACGGTGCTTTCGGAAATCCGCAACGTATTTGCCTATTTCTCCCTGAGCGAGAATGACTTCATCGGGTTTAAAAACCGCGTGGCGGGCAGTACAATCGCAGATAAGATCAGCCACCTGCCACCTGTGGAACTGATGCTGTCCGACGGAAGTACCTACGCCCAGAAGGGAAAAGTGGAGGTCGTATCGGGACAGTTTGACGACCGTACGGGTACCATTACCTTCCGGGCGGTATTCCCCAACGAGGAGGGACTGCTGCGCTCGGGCAATACGGGCAAAATCCGGATTCCGAATGTATCGCAATCGGTCATCCTCGTGCCGCAGGAGGCTACCTTCGAGCTGCAGGATAAGGTGTTCGTATTTGCCCTGGCAGATAGCAACCGCGTGGAGAGCAGGCCCATCCCCATTGCAGGCAGGAGTGGCACGTATTACCTTGTCGAAAACGGAGTGAAGTCGGGCGACCGCATTGTGTATGCCGGATTGGACCGCCTGCAGGATGGTGCGCACATCATACCGGAGCCCGTAGCAGCGGACAGCCTGATTGCCCGAGCGGCGTTCTAAAAGCAGGGATACTTATTTTTCTTAGTTAAAACAACTCGATTCGATGTTACAAAAATTTATCGAACGGCCGGTGCTATCGACCGTTATCTCCATCCTTTTGGTTATACTTGGCGTGATTTCGGCGCTTACACTACCCATTTCCCAATTCCCGGACATCGCCCCGCCTACCGTGGTGGTAACGGCTTCCTACCCCGGAGCCAACGCCGAAACGGTGGCCCGCTCGGTGGCTACACCCATCGAGGAGGCGGTAAACGGGGTGGAAAACATGACGTACATGACCTCCAACTCCAGCAACGACGGGAGCATGACATTAACCGTGTTTTTCAAGCAGGGAACCGACCCGGACATCGCGGCAGTAAACGTGCAGAACCGGGTGTCCAAAGCGAGCAATAAAATACCGCAGGAGGTGATCCAGGCGGGTATATCCACGCAGAAGCAGCAAAACAGCTTCTTGATGTTCGTGGCGCTCACCAGTAAGGATAGCCTATACGATGAAGCGTTTATCCAGAATTACCTCAAGATCAACGTCATCCCGCAAATGCAGCGGATACCGGGCGTGGCGGAGGTGCAACCTTTCGGCGGCCGTGAATATGCCATGCGCGTCTGGCTGAAGCCGGACCGCCTTATGGCCTACAACCTGTCGCCCCAGGATGTAATGCGGGCCATCGACGACCAGAACGTGGAAGCGGCACCCGGACGGTTGGGGCAAAGCAGCCCCGAGATGTTTGAATACGTGCTGAAATACAAGGGCAAGCTCAACCAAAACCGGGATTACGAAAACATAGTCATCACGGCAACGAACGATGGGGAGCTCATCCGGCTGAAAGATGTGGCCCGGGTGTCGTTCGGTTCGTTCTCCTATGCGGCCAACAGCCGCCTCAACGGGGGAGCCACCTCGGGCATTGCCCTGCTGCAAACCGCAGGCTCAAATGCCAACGAAATCCTCATCGAAGCGAAACGGCAGATCGACGTGCTGAAAGAGTCGCTGCCCAAAGGCATCGAGCCCATCGTGATGTTCAATGCGAAGGATTTCCTCGACGAATCCATCAGCCAGGTAAACCATACACTCATCGAGGCCTTTCTCCTGGTCTTTCTGGTGGTATTCATTTTCCTGCAGGACTTCCGGTCGACACTCATTCCGGCCATCGCGGTGCCCGTAGCTATCATCGGTACGTTCTTTTTCATGCAGCTTTTCGGATTCAGCATCAACCTGCTTACGCTGTTTGCGCTGGTGCTGGCCATCGGCATCGTGGTGGATGATGCGATCGTGGTGGTGGAGGCCGTCCATTCGAAGATGGAACGGACAGGCCTCTCGCCCCGGGATGCCACGCAGGAGTCGATGAAAGAAATATCCGGAGCCATCGTTTCCATCACGCTGGTGATGGTGGCCGTCTTTGTGCCGGTCACCTTCATGCAGGGGCCTGCCGGCGTGTTTTATACGCAGTTTGCCTTCACGCTGGCGGTAGCTATTCTTATCTCGGCGTTGAACGCGCTGACGCTCAGTCCGGCATTATGTGCCTTGTTCCTGAAAAACACACACGCCGAAGGCGCAGACGCCGGCACGGAAACCGGCAATAACCGTGGCTTCCTGAAACGGTTCTTCACGGCGTTCAACGTGGCGTTTACAGCCATTACGGACAAGTATGTGAAGTCCTTACAACTGCTGGTGCGCCGCAAATGGGTGGTGGTATCGGGTCTGTTGCTGGTAACTGCCGTGACCGTGTTCATGATCCAGCGCACCCCGACCGGGTTTATTCCCACGGAAGACCAGGGCTTCGTATTGTATGCAGTGAACACGCCGCCGGGCAGCTCGCTGGCGCGGACAGAACGGGCGATGAAACAGATCGAGGAAATCGTGGCCAATGAGCCCTTTACCCTCAACCACTACCAGGTGGATGGCCTCAACTTCATCTCCAATGCCAACGCGGCGCCCTATGGCGCGGGATTCATCCGCACGAAGCCGAAAGAACAGCGCGGCCCCATCAAGGACTATGAGGCCATTGCGGCGAGCCTTACCCAAAAGGTAGCTGAAGAGGTAAAAGGCGCGCAGGCGGTATTCTTCACCTTCCCGACAATATCCGGTTTCGGCAACGTGGACGGATTCGAATTTATGCTGCAGGACCGCGGCAATGGATCGCTCGAGAAACTGGACGCTACCGCAAAGGAGTTTATCGCCGCATTGTTCAAACGGGAGGAAATTGCCTTTGCCTTTACCACCTTTGCGGCAAACAACCCGCAGTACGAGCTCGTGATCGACGATGAAAAGGCCAAGCAACTGGGTGTCAACGTGAGTGACCTGCTGCAAACGGTGCAGATTTACTTCGGAAGTACCTTCGTGTCGGACTTCAACCGCTTCGGGAAATTCTACCGGGTGATTGCGCAGGCCGATATCCCCTACCGGGCCAACGCATCGTCCCTCAATGAGATCTATGTGAAAAATGCCGACGGCCGCATGGTAGCGGCCAATACGATGGTGACGCTGAACCGCGTATACGGTCCGGAAACGGTAACCCGCAACAACCTCTATAACGCGGTGACCATCAATGGCAAGCCTAATGTGGGATACAGCACGGGCGATGCGATACGGGCCATCGAGGAGACCGCCCGCGAAGTGCTGCCACGCAGCTTCGCCTACGAATGGACCGGCATGACCCGCGAGGAAAAAAGTGCCGGTTCGCAACTCACGCTCATCTTTATCATGAGCCTGGTGTTTGTCTTCTTCCTGCTGGCAGCACAGTACGAAAGTTACATCCTGCCGCTGGCGGTGGTCACTACCATCCCCCTGGGAATATTCGGCGTGATGTTGTTCATCAACCTGATGGGCATCGAAAATAACATCTACGTGCAGGTGGCAATGATCATGCTGATCGGCCTGCTGGCGAAAAACGCAATCCTTATCGTGGAGTTTGCCCTGCAGCGGCGAAGGGCCGGCATGGGGCTGCTTGAATCGGCGCTGGAGGCTTCGCGGCTGCGGCTCCGTCCCATATTGATGACCTCTTTTGCTTTCATCGTGGGGATGATCCCCTTGCTGCGTGCTACCGGCGGATCGGCTTTGGGCAACCATTCCATCGGTGCCGGTGCCGTGGGTGGGATGCTGACCGGGGTGCTATTGGGCATATTCGTCATCCCGGTGCTCTTCGTGATTTTCCAGTACCTGCAGGAACGGGTGAGTGCCAAACGGAAAGTTAAGTTGGCTTTACAACCTGCCGTGCTCCTGCTGGCTGCAGCGGCCCTGGCGTATTCATGCAGTGCTGGCAGGGAAGCCGCCCGCCCGGAAGGGGTGGTGCCGGATACCTTCCGGACGGTATCTGCCTCGCCTACTGACGGGTCCGCCGCCGACTCCACCAGCATTGCCCAGCTGGAATGGAAGCAGTTTTTTACCGACACCGCGCTGCAGCGCATCATCGATAGCGTATTGAGCCGCAACTTCGATATGCAGGTGGCCCTGAATACGATCACGCTGAACGAGGCGTACCTGAAACAGGCCCGTGCAGCCTGGCTGCCCGCGGTGCAGGCTGATGTATCGGCCAATACGTCGCGCCCATCACAAAATAGCCTGAATGGCTTAAACCTGGCTGATTTTATCGGCACCAACCACATCGAGGATTACACGGCAGCCCTGGGGGTAAGCTGGGAGGTGGATGTATGGGGCAAGATACGGCAGCAGAAGCAAGCTTCCCTCGCGGCCTACCTGCAGAGTACGGAAGCGGTAAAATCCCTCCAGACCCGCCTGATCACTGCCTCGGCCTCTGCCTACTATACGCTGCTGATGCTGCATGAACAGCTCGACATTACCCGGCGCAATCTTGCACTGAACGACAGCACGCTGCGCGCCATCCGCCTCCAGTACACCGCCGGACAGGCATCTATCCTAGCGGTGGAGCAGGCCGAGGTGCAGCTCGAGAAAACGAAAGCATGGATACCCAAACTGGAGCAGGCGCTGCTCATGGAGGAAAATGCCCTGAGCATCCTGATGGCCAGTGAACCGCAGGAGATCGGAGTCAGGGCGCAGTTGCGCAGCTTTGCGGTGCCCCAACGGTTTGCCATTGGCGTACCGGCGGCCATGGTGAGCCGCCGCCCGGATGTGAAAGAAAGCGAATATGCGCTCGAGATTGCCAATGCGCAGGTGGGAATCGCACAAGCTAATCGCTACCCGGCGTTGCGCATTACAGCCGCCGGTGGACTGAATGCGTTTCAGGCCAGCAACTGGTTTGTCACGCCCGCCTCGTTGTTTGGCAACCTGGCGGGGAACGTAATGCAGCCCGTATTCAACAGCCGCAAACTAAAAACGCAGTTTGAAGCGGCCAAGATACAGCGGGAGAATGCGGTGATCCGATTTAGACAAACCGTATTGAATGCGGTGGGCGAAGTATCAGATGCCCTGGCGCAGATCGACAAACTGAAGGAACAGATCGAAATCACCCAGTCGCAGAAAAACCGACTCGAAAAGGCCATTCCCAACGCGCAGATGCTTTTCACGAGTGGCATGGCATCCTATCTGGAGGTGATCACGGCACAGCAGAATGCGCTGCAAAGCGAACTGGAACTGGCCGACCTGCAACGTCAGCAAATTGAAGCCTATGTATTGTTATACCGGAGCCTGGGCGGTGGAGTCAATTGATTAGGCGCCCGAGGCGGAAAAACTCGTACATAAAAGTGTGCTATCGAACACAAACTTTATGCAATGGCTTATGCGCGAGTTTGGACGTAAAGAGTATAAACAGATTGCTTATGTGAATATGGAGAGCAACCCGCTGATGAAAAATCTATTCTCAGCAGATTTCGATATCCCACGGATATTACTGGGGCTTCAGATCGAGACGGGAGTAGTATTTTGTTGAATTTTTGATGGCAATAGGTGAGGCCCCATTGACACATTTGCGGAAAACCAAAACTTCGAAGAAGTCAGAGCGTGCGTCCATGAGCAACTACCGCGAAGAAAGCTGGATGATTAACCTGCCATTGTTTGCGTTGGCTACGCTATAATTCCTCCCGTTGAATTATCGACCGCCCTCCACTAGGGTCTTCTGAAATGCTTATCCGCAAAATCCAGAAAGCGCAACCAATCGTACCGCGTTACATCGTGTATGCCTTCGCGTATGTGGTAGCCGATGTCATTCATAATCGGCTCATGGATACCGGGCATTTCATCAGATTCCAGTCCTTTTAAGCCATATAGCTGGTACACCGGACTGGCGTGATAGGCAGCCAGATACTCGCCTTTGGGATCTGCCCATTGGTCTTCCATCGCACTGGCCACATAGACCGCACGAGGCGCCATCAGCGCGATCAACTCATGCTGATCGATTGGCCGTTCCTGCTCCTTACCGCGGTATTGATTAAAAGCGGGGCAGAACCAAGCGGGCTGGATACTGCTCACCCGTTCGATACTCTCGCCATATTCGCGACGCGACAGGGCTGCACCGCCTTCGCCCGAATCATTGGAAATGACAACCTTAAACCGTGGATCCTGTGCGCCAGCCCATAAGGCAGCTTTGCCTTGCCGGGAGTGGCCCATAATCGCAATGTTGTCGGTATCGATGCGCGGTTCGGTAGCGAGGTAATCAACGATGCGGCTCGACCCCCATGCCCATGCGCCGATAGCCTGCCATTCATCCGGCGCTTCAGGTCCGGCACCGTATCCCTTGAACAGGGAGGCCACACTGTGATCCTTAAAGCCTGGTTTGTCGGGAAAGATATCGTGATAGCACATGGTGGCCACGGCATACCCGCGGTCTATGATGTCATCGTAAGACCACCTACTGGCCTGGCCGCCACGCTGCCAATCGGGATGCCCGGGCTCTCTGACCAAAGTGAAGTTTTTGGAATATAGAATCGTCGTGTCGCTGAGGGTACTATGATTGCCCTTGAAGTTATAGCCTACAAACACCGGTACCTTCCCCGTGCTGCCGTTTGGTATCAATAATAACAAGAAGGCTTCCAACTCTTTTTTGCCATTGCTAAAAATAAATTTCACCTGCTTGCTGGTGGCTTTGCCACCCAATGCTTCCGGATTTTCGGTCAGCAGCTCATAGCGCACCGTGATGCCTGCATCATCGGGCGTACGGCCATACATCTGCGAAGCGAAAAGTTCCAGCAATTCCGGTCGCCGTACTTTTTCCCACTGGCGTGCAGACGTGATGGTCTTCCCTTTTGAAGTGATCAGGAGTTCAGGCAATACATAATCCGGCACCTTTGACTCGTCGTAGTTGATAGTTGGCTGGGCTTGCAGCGAAACGCTAGCCGATAGGACAAGAAGCATGGCAAGTACATTGGTTTTCATCGATCATCTTTTCTACAAACATACGGTTTTAAGAAATAGAATGTCGACTAACCGGATCGTTAACATACGACTTAATCGTAACAAAGCTGCTCCACTGCCATGCGCTCTACCAACGCATGGGCTGCCATTGCCGCTGAAGCAGGGTTCTGCCCCGTGATAAAGATGCCGTCTGTTTCGACATGCGGAGTAAACGGTATAATCGCGTGACCGAATTGGGCACCGGATGCTTTCAAGCGGTCCGTGAGGCTGAACGGTAAATAGGGGTGTCTTTTTAGCAGGGCCTCTTCGGTGTCGGTAAAGCCCGTAACACGCAAACCGTTCAGTACATCCGGACGAAGCTTGGACAACGGCAACATGGCCGCTACACCGTGTCCTACCATGGCTATCGGGCTATCGTTCAACAGACATTCGTACAACAGTTTGCCCAGCTGACGGTTATCCGCAAAATCCCACAATGCCCCATGACCACCGGCAACATATACAGCATCAAAATCCGTTGAGCTCACCTCTTCCAAGCTCCAGGTGTTGCCCATTTCCATCTGAGCCATGAAATCATCCGCATAGGTTTCCACACCTTCCGTGGTATAATCATGTTGCTCACTCAGCAGATCGACGGGTGGCCTGCCGCCGTTGGGACTTGCTACTGTAACTTCAAATCCAGCTTTTTTAAACGCATAGTATGCATCCGTAAATGTGCTTAGCCACACCCCGGTCTGTTCTTTTTCTTCCGCCAGATCGGCATGCGATGTCAGGATCATCAATAATTTTTTCATACACCTCTTAAACGACAAAACCAGTGCAGTGGTTACATAGGGAGATGAGTTTTAGCATTTTTTAACAATTCCGTGAAGAAACCTTAATTGTACCGAAAAAATGACAGGGTACGACCGACAGTTTTGCATACCGACTGCCAAAAACCGGGTAATCCGTGCCACGGCGACCAAAACAAGTCCGGAAGGCGTGCAAGCAGCTCCAACCCAACGCCCATCAGGATGCGGGGGGCCTCACGTACGGTCTCTACCAGATACTGGCACCAAGACTTTACAGCGGCAGAATTGCTCCTTCGGGATACAGGTCCGGCCGGATGTGCGTCATCCGAGCGATCACCGCCAGAGCATAATGCCGTCGCTGGCCTCGAGCCGATCTTCACCGACGGGAATGACGGGAATGACCCCCTCGCTGTTGGGCGCAATGGGATCCACGTTGTAGAGCCTGCCATCGGCGGGAATGATCTTCAGGTTCCAGATGGCTCCGAAAGGACCCGTACGCCGATAGTCGGTCCCCACCAGCAGGTATTTGCCGTTGGGCGAAAATACTGCCGTGTTTTCCTGAAAGTTGCTTTCGGTGACCTGTGTGAGGTTGCCGCCATCGATATCCATCACATAGATATGCTTATCGATGCGCACCGTCAGCCGCTGACCGTCCTGGCTGGGATGGATTGCACCCCAGCTTTCATAATTCATTTCCTTGACGAGAGTTGCCTGGGTATAGGGAGGTGAAGCCTTGAGGATGTACTTGCCATGGGTAAACAGCAGGGCATTGCCGGGCAACCATTCCACGGCATCGTTATGGTCAAACGGTTCGTTATTTATCGCTTCGATATGCACATCTGGTTTGCCCTGTACATCCAGCACGATAATTCCCTCGTCGAACGTGGGCGGAATGACAATCCGGGTATTATCCGGCGATAATTTGCCGTGATTGTATTTACTGCCACCATTGGGTGGGTAAAAGGTAAACTGGCTCACGATGCCGCCATCGGCGATGTTACTGAGCGTGTACAGGGAGGCGTCGTAATTCCCCGGAATATCGCCCGAGGTGAGGCGCAGCTTACGATCGCGGCTTATGTCAAAACCGTTTCCCCGCACATCGTCGGTGATGAGTACGCTTTTTTGACCCGTCTTCACGTCGACGGCCAACACGCCCTCGTCTACCCAGTCATACAGCAAGGTACCTTCCAGGTCGGCAGGCAAGGATATGCCGTTGCCGTCGTCCGGTCCGGGGACGTCGTCCTTGCTGCACGATGACAGCAACAGGACCAGCGCGCAGGCGAATTTGGCTAGGGATCGGACTTCATACATCATACAGACAAAGATCGGCCTCCACGCCCGACCGATCAATACAGGAAAACCAGTATATTACAGTATTTTATCCTTTGGTCTGACGTACCTGCCAGTTCTTCGATGGAAATATCAGATAATTATTTAGATTTATTTTAAATAAATCAAAAAAGGTTACTAATATTGTCCCCCGAAAATGGCCGGACAAGCTCCTCGCCTAATAGGCTGACACGATAAATTTAATATGCGAATGAAACCTTTATATTACTTAGTATTCTTACTTGCAGGGATTTTCCTTGGTATTTCGGGATCTCATGCCCAAAATAGCGGCCGTGCGGTTGTGACTGGAAAAGTCTCTACCTCCAATGGGCTACCCGCTGCAGCGGTAAGTGTCGTGGTGGTGGGCACCCGGCAGGGCACAACCACCGATGAGCAAGGGCACTACCGCATCGAACTCGCCGACGCAGGCTCTATCACACTGGAAGTCAGCGCCATCGGCACGGCCAAACAACGAAAATCCCTCAATGTAAGTGCCGGCGCTTCGGTAACGCAGGATTTTACCATTGACATGACCAGCGCCCAATTGCAGGAAGTACTGATCACGCAATCCAGGGGTTATACCACCTTGGCGCCCTCACCCACCCTGCGACTGGACGAACCGCTGGTGGAAGTACCTCAAAACATACAGGTGGTCTCTTCCAAGGCACTGTCAGACCAACAGGTAATCAGTATGAGCGATGGATTGATCCGCAATGTGAGCGGTGCGGTGCGACTGGAACATTGGGGCAACTTATACACCAACATCAGTATGCGGGGCACACAGATACAGGCCTTCCGCAATGGGTTCAACGTGGTATCGTCCTACTGGGGGCCCCTTACCGAAGACATGAGTTTTGTGGATCACATTGAATTTGTGAAAGGACCGGCCGGATTCCTGCTGTCCAACGGTGACCCCTCAGGTTCCTACAACGTCGTAACCAAAAAGCCAACCGGGGAAACCAAGGGCGAAGCTTCGATAACCGTGGGCGAGTACAACCTTTACCGCGCGGCGGTGGATCTGGACGGCAAGCTATCCCAAAATGGCAAATTCCTGTACCGGCTGAATGTATCGGCACAGGCGAAAGGCTCACACCGTCCGAATGAATTCGACAACCGCTACGTCGTGGCCCCAGTGATTGCCTACCGGCCGGACGACAAGACAACAATCACCGCAGAGTATACCATGCAATACGCACGCATGTCTGACGTGGGTTCCTATTACGTGTTTGGACCTGTTAACAAAGGATATGCCTGGTTGCCCCAGAATTTTTCGATGACCCCGGAAGGGCTGGATCCGACCAACATCACCGATCAGACCTTTTTGCTGAACGTGACCCGCGACTTAACCCCTAACTGGAAGGTAACCGCGCAGGGATATTACCTACGATACGATCAAAAAGGCTCTTCCATGTGGCCGGAGAGCGAGATGACCGACGACGGGAAGATCATCCGCGGAGTGGATATATGGGATGCCTTCAGCAGGTCTATTCTCGGCCAAGCGTTCGTAAACGGTCATTTCAATACCTCGGGTATCCAGCACCGGGTGCTGGCAGGCGTTGACGTCGGCGACAAAGATTACAGGGCCGATTGGTTGCAAAGCTTCGCGTTGGACACGGAGGATGATCCGTTTGATGTATACAACCCCGACCTTGGCCGGCCGGCAAATGGTTATCCTACATTTGATCGCGAAACCTCGTTAAGCGAACGGGCCGAAGCCGCCGGCGGTATTCAAACCCAACGCTATGCCGGCGTCTACCTGCAGGACGAACTGGGCTTCTTCCAGAACCAGTTACGCCTGACATTGGCGGGACGCTACACCTGGGTCAGGCAGAGTGAATGGGGAGAAGAAGCGTATGAAGCCAGCCACTTCACACCGCGTATCGGCCTTAGCTGGAGTATTGACCCAACTACTTCCGCCTATGCATTGTACGACCAGGCCTTTGTGCCCCAGGCCGGGCGCATTTACGGCGGCGGCAAAGTGAAACCCATCACAGGCAATAACCAAGAAATCGGCATTAAACGCAACTGGGCGGGTGGCAACTGGAATACCAGCGTATCCGTGTATCGGATCCTGAAGGAAAACGAGCTGACCAATGATCCGCTTCACAGCGACCCGAATCAAAGCTATAGCATTGTATTGGGCCAGAAAGTTGCGCGGGGCGTTGAGTTTGATGTGCGGGGCCGCATCTTGCCCGGATTTGATGTAACGGCCAACTACGCGTATACCCATGCGGAAATCACCAAGTTGAATGAAGGAGTTGAGGGCTTTGAGGTGGGAGATCTCGTACCCGGATATGCCACCCACACCGCCAATACCTGGCTCGATTATACCCTTCAGCGGGGTCTCTTGCGTAATGTGGGTGTTTCCGCCGGCTTTACCTACCTATGGGATCGGAAAACCTATGACGGTGAATTGGCGGGAACGCCTTTTGGCGATTACTTCAAACTGGATGCGGGCGTCCATTATCAAATTCAAAACTTCAATGTCCGTCTCAATGCATTTAACCTCTTAGACAATTACCTGTATAGCGGATCGTACTATGAGTGGAACAATGCATTCTATTGGCAAACTGAGGCACCCCGCAATTTGCGGCTCTCTATAGGCTACAAATTCTAGCACTTGGGTGATCGCATGAAAAAAATTAAAAAATAATTTGCATAGTGTAAAAAATACACTATCTTTGTACCATCATAATTTAGGTTTATAATTGGTTAGTAAAGGTTTCCATTCTCCCCGTTTGGAAACCTTTCATTTTTTAGGCGTATATCTGGGTTCACCTTATTTCGGCTCATCCCAATAAAACCCCTGAAAATAGGGATTTACGCAAAGGGATCACCTTCTTTATTTTTGCAGTGTGTACAACTTCTCATTTAGACTGTCCTTATTATGCCTCGTGACCATCGCGCTGGCGATCTTACCCGCATGGCCAAACCCGGCATCTGCGCAAGCTAGGCGATCCGGCGAAAGTGAATGGGTTGCCGAAGCATTGGCGCCATTCGACGGCGACTTTGCCGAAATCAGACTAGCTGGTAAACAGCATTATTTGCACCGGTCAGGGCGGATCATGGTGGATAAACCCGAACAATATGGGGCGCCGATCTGCATCGCTGTCAAAGACGGGGCGTATGGTGCGATTAACCGAAAGGGCGATGTGGTAGCAGCGTTTAATTACGATCGGATATACTATGAATACGAGGACAATAAAAAAACGGATGAGAACCGTGAATACCTTTATTTTCTGGCAGTCGTACAGCTTGACGGGAAATTCGGAGCATTTGATACGTTAGGTAATACGGTTGCCCAGCCGGTCTATGATGAACTTAATCCCATCAACGAGCTCGTAATCGCAGCAAAACAATCCGGAAAGTGGGGGTTGTTATCGCTGAAAAATGGCCATGTGGTGCTGCCTTTTGATTACGATGGACTGGAGAAACAGTATGGGCTGGGCGACTGTATCCAGGTAACCACAGGCAATGGGGTGGGTTTGCGGTCGGCAGACGGACAACGCGAACTGATACCCCCCGTGTACGAAGGTGTCCGTGTGTTACCGCTGCCGGAAGGTGCCGTCGTTGCCGCCGAACGGGATGCAAGCACCCTGCTGTTGGATACCCTTGGACATGTCCTTGCCGAGGTTCCGTACGATTACATCCAAGCTGAGGGTGAACGGATACGGGTGGAAAAAGACGGAAAGAGGGGTTGGCTGACGGCTGACGGGAATGCGGTCATCCCACCAGCTTACGATGAATCCAGCGAATGGCGTGGCGGACGCTGCGTGGTCTCCAAAGAAAACCGGAAAGGAGTGATCACTGCCGACGGGAAAACGGTGCTGCCGTGCCAATACGATGAAATCCGACTGGTAGACCGAAAGGGCGGTGAATATGCAGAGCCGCTGTTTATCGTAAGCCAAGAAGCAGGAAAACAAGGATTATTCGACATGGACGGTCACGCCGTCCTGCCTGCCAATTATGATGACATCCGGCTTGGGGAGGCCGGAACGGTTGGCTATGTATGGGCGATGAAGGATGGGAAATACGGCATCTTTGACCAGAAGGGAAAAGAGCTGCTCCCTTTTACCTATGAGCAACCTGCCTATGGACACGGACTTTCTGTGCAGGACATGCCGCCCACCATACCGGTTATCGCCGTGCCCGATGGCAACCGCACGGGGCTGTACGACCTGAAACGGGCTCAATGGATCCTCAAGCCCGAATACCAGCAAATCGAATGGCAATTGGGTTCCTTCATTAAGGCAACCAACCATACCGGGACTGAAGACGCATACCAAATACCGGTATCGGCCTATTTCACCAGCCAAGGGACACTGCTGATCGCTCCGAAGGAATACCTTTTCGTCGATGCCGTAGATACCGACCGTTATGTGGTCAAAGAAACTGCACGCGGCTACTGGAAGACGAGCCTGTTCGACCGGTCGGGAAAGCAGCTTTACGCCAACAAAAATTGGGAATTTGACTTTTTCCGATTTAACAAACTTTTGGTGCCGGATAGCATATCCATAGGCAAAAATGGAACGTACTTCCAAAGTGGCTGGCTGAAAGTATACGCCGAAGATAACCTGTTTGTAGACCGCTCCGGCGGGGAGCGCCGGTTTGAAGGACTGGATTATGTGGGCGACTTCTACAACGGCAAGGCCATCGCTACCAAGCACGTGAATGGCGTGGATCAGATCGGCATGATAGACTCCACTGGAAAAATCCTCTTAGCCCCGGTATATACGGATATCGACAGGCTATATGATTCAGACCTGCTCCGTGTTTCCAAAGCAGGAAAATATGGACTGGTGGATATCAACGGCAACGTCGTGGTAGAAGCGTTATACGACCGCATTGACCAAAGCAGCCAAAAGGGTCTGCTGGAAATTCAGCGCGATGGCAAAAGGGGAATCATCGACGTTCACGGGCGCGTCATTCTGCCGACTGAATACGAAGCTATTCAATTCTACGATGCGTTCTTCGTCGTTACGGCATCGGGAAAGAAAGGCCTCATCGCTCTGGATGGCCGGATACTCGCGGCACCTCAATACGACGAAATCTCGCTCAACAGCTCTTATTATGGGTACTTTCCGGCCCTGGTGCAACAGGGCGATCATTGGACATATATCGATCTGACTGACACCGGGCAGGCTTTTCACATCACCGGAAAAACAAAATTAGGTTATTGATGGCAATACATCGTTATCATTGGATACTAGGGATCATCGGATTACCCTTGCTGTTGGCCGCCGACGTATACGGCCAGGATATCAACTCGCAAGCCGAACGTTTTAACGCAGATGGATTGGCACAGGTAGCGATAGCCGATCGCAGTTTCTACATCGATAGCTCGGGCAAGCGGGCATTTGATGCGTACGAAAATCCGGATCAGCCGTGGACGGTTTCTGCTGACGAGGGATCCGACACCATTGCATTTGTGGTGGTGAAGGATGGCCTGAAAGGATTGCGATCGAAACAGGGCAAGTGGATCTTGGATCCCCTGTATCAGCAAATTGAATACTTCTTTGCGGAATGCTGGAAGGTGACCCAAGACGGCAAGCAGACGTTCGTGACGCCAACCGGTGAATTGCTGCCCTACTTTGATGAAGTAGGATACCTGGAGGGACGTTACTTCGATGTCAAAACCGGCGGAAAGTGGGGCTTGTTCGACCGCGAAAGCCAAGAACTGGCGATTCCCGCGGTGTACGACGGGTTTGACTACTGCGGTGGATGCGGCCGGAAATCCAACTACGTATATGCGCAGCAGAAGGGAAAATGGGGCATCATCGATTTTAACAACCACCTATTGGTGCCCTTTGCCTACGAGCACAGCCATTGGAATGGTATGCGCAGCGATGTTTGGGTAAACTCGTTCTCAAAAAATGGAAAACCGCTGGTTATACATATTCCATCAGGCAAAGAGTTCGTATCGGAGGGTGATGACACGCAGCAAATCCTCAGCGGCGGTGAGCTGGTGGTATGGGCGAACGGTAAGTATGGCTTGGTCGATACCCTGTGTCAGGAACTCCTGCCTCCGGTATATGAGCGGATCGTCCCGCCCAACGCCAACGATTACCGGGGCTATTATGGTCCATTTGCGATCGTTGAAAAGAATGGAAAAAAAGGTATTTACGAATCGGGCGAAGGTCTCATCATCGAGCCTGAATGGGACGATGTACGTATATACGACACCTATTTTGCACTGGCGCGCGGAGGACAGTATGGCCTGTACGACCGCAGGGGCAGGGAGCTTATTGCTCCCAATTATACCGACATCACGCACATCAACGACTATTTCTATTCCTCGGGGAGCAAAGGAATTTCGATTTTCAAAACCAAGCGGAAAGCGCTTTATGGGCTCTTATTTGCCGAGACGGGGGTAGAAATACCGCCGGGTTTCCATGAAATAGACCTGAAATCCCTGCACTACGACGGCGAGGCAACATTAGTCGCAGCTGAATACCAAGGCGGAGAAGCTGTGTTTGACTTCGAAGGCAATGAACTGCTTCCGTTGGGATATGAAGCGTGGAAGTCGCTGGATACGGCGGCTTACCGGTACTTGATGGTCAGCCAAAATGGAAAGTGGGGATTGTACGACACACAATCGAAAAAAGAAATACTTCCAACCCGTTTCGATGATGTTCGGCCTTTCCCCGGCAGCAGTGGATGGGTACTGGCAATTGTTACCGACGACGACAACAGTCGGTATGGAGTGTATGCACTCGATGGATCGGAGGTGCTCCCGCCTACCTTCAGCTCGTACAGCGAGGTTGCGGGAATTGCAGGCCTGCTCTCCGGCGATCCGAAGGGAGGTAAGGCGACCCTGCTAGACGGGCGAACCGGAGAGAAAACCCTCCTCCCCTCACGGTATGCGAATGCACTTCCGAATACGACATTGGTACTGATTTCAGATGACTCCACGCAGGCGCGGCTCTACCACCCGTTTGAAAAGCGTACCGTAAATGACATCGAGTTTGCTTTTTCCTATAGCTATACTCCCGACATGCAGCTTGCCACTTTGGGGGAATTTGCTCCTAACGGACGGGTGTGGGTAAACACCAATGGGAAGTATGGGTTGATGGACACCACCGGGCGTTGGGTAAAGAAGCCTTTTTACGATAGCGTGCTCGCTTTTGATGAGAACGGCGTAGCGGTAGGGGCCAACGCATACCCGTCGTCTGATTGGCGGAACAGCGTAGGATATATGGGTTACCAATTTATTCGATCGGATGGCCAGCCCCTCATCAATAAGGTGTATACCGGTCCCGACGAATTTCTGATGGCGATGGATTACTTTGTCGGGGAGTATCTGGCCATCCGGGAATTCGACCCCGAAACGGGTGCATTATCCATTGGCCTTGCCGACACCGCAGGTAATGTAGTACTGCCTCCCGCCTATGAAGTAATCGAAGCGTTCAACGGAAACCGCTATTTTTTAGTACAGAAAGACCGGAAATTCGGTATTGCCGATGACAAGGGCCGCATCATCCTCCCCGTGGAATTTGACAATCTTATGCTTGACCGATACGACAGGGAAACAGGCATCACGTTTCCCCTATTGGGTTACCGTTCTGACGAATGGAAATACTACACCGAAAGCGGAGATGTGTTGCAGGTAGAAGGCGTCGGCAACAAGGCGTGGTCCGTCAATACCGGTTTGTGGTAGCAATTTCCTACTTTTGCACCTCGGAGGTTTTGAATGAAACGATACCAGCCACGATACGAAAAACTGGCCACGCTATCTACTTTTTTGCTTATCCCGCTCTCGGGTTTGGTTACGGATGTATACCTGCCTTCGTTTCCGGAGATGCAGCGGGTGCTACAGACCGACATCACGGGCATTCAGCTGACGTTATCCTGCTTTCTGATAAGCTATGGCCTGACCATGTTCATAGCGGGCAGTGTAGTGGATACGTGGGGTCGCTACCGTGTGGTGCTGGTCTCGCTGCTGCTCTTTGCGCTCAGCAACTTCGCGATCGCCACGGTACACCATGTGGGTTTTGTGTATACCATGCGTATCTTGCAGGGAGCAACAACGGCGCTGATCGTGGTGAGCAAGCGGGCATTTCTAGCCGATATATTCACGGGCAGCAAGCTGAAACGCTATACCAGCATGCTCACGGTCATTTGGGCACTCGCTCCCATCACCGCTCCTTTTATCGGCGGCTACCTGCAGGTATGGTTTGGTTGGACGGCCAATTTCCATTTCCTGGGCGTCTATGCGTTGTTAGCGTTCTTTATGGAGACACGCTTCGGCGGCGAAGTCATGGAACGTTTTCCCGCATTCCGTCTCAAAGGACAACTAGCCATTTACCGCCGCATTCTCCGCACCGCTGATTTTACGTATGGATTACTCACATTAGGCATCAGCTATACCATGGTCATGATCTTCGGCATGTCTGCCCCTTTCATTATAGAGCATGAGCTGGGCTTTTCGCCGGTCGTAACAGGCTATTGTGCGCTCATCTCGGGCCTGGGCCTCCTCTGCGGGGGATCCATCGGCCGTGCACTCACCGATGCACCCCTGATGACCAAGTTGCGTTATGCCAACGTCGCCGAGTGGGCCGTCGCCTTGGTCATGCTGGCCAGCAGCGGTTGGATAGCCAACATCTATTCCCTGATGGGCTTTGTCTTTGCCTTACACACGGCTTCGGGATTTATATATAACGTTTATTTTACGCACTGCCTCACGCGGTTTCCCAAAAATGCAGGCGTGGCCGGAGGCCTCACAAGCGGCGGCTCCTACCTGGTAACCTCACTGGTCAGCTATGCCATTGTATCCATGCTGCCTGCGGCCAACCAGGGGCAGCTCGCGGTGAATTACCTGGTCCTGGCCCTAATCACCACGGGCTTGCTGATAGCCGCCGCGCTCAGGACCGTACCGGAGAAAGCAAAGCTCGCTGGCTGTACCGGCTAACGAGAAAGGCCGCTCCGGTCTGGCGTGAACCACCAAAGCGAAGCGGCCTTTCATTACCGCCGCGATAGTTGACAGCCAACTAACGTCAGTCGGTTGCCCGGAACACCCAAAACCAAGCCTCGTCCCAAGGGTTTGCACCGGGTGCGGCATAGCTTAAAACCATACGACCATCATCCAGCAGCAAGATATCATACTCGTAAACCGGGGCATCACCCTCGTTGGGTGATTTCCCACACAGGACCGTAACCCCCTTGGTGGTAAGCTTGCCTTTAGCCCATACGGCACCATTGTCCAGCGTGATGACCTTGGTCATATCGAATGAAAAGCCTCCGACTTGCTCCTCTCCATCGGCTTTCACTTTCGTGAGTTTGGCACCCCGTAAGGAGAAAGCCATCTTGGCCCCGATTCCTTCGCCGGCAGCCTGTCCATCGATGTCGGAAACCGGCACGGGCCACCACGCCGGTGCACTGTCGCCCATGTAACCGCCGTTGCCCCACACTGCGGGCTGAGTGTCATCCCACACCCAGGTCCGTTCCGATCCGCCGGTGAGGTACCCCCATTCCAACGGGACGGGAAAGGTCAGCTCGTCGACATTGACGGTTAGTGTTTTCGTGATTTTGGTGCCGTCGGGATTGAGCCCTGTAAAGATAATTTCGTTTTCGCCCTCGGTCACCAACAGTACGGTATCTGTTTTCCGTTGCGTGGTGCCGGTACCGTAGTCCCAGTTAGAAAGAACCGGGCTCCGATTATCCAGCGCCACCTTGTTGGAATTTTTCCCGTCGACCTGGATGAGGGTCGCCGTAATATCGAGTTGCTCGGCGTTGATGGCACCACCCATTTCCATGCGGTCTTCGATAGGCTCACAGGCCGAAACCGCCATGATCAGTAGAGCTGCCCACTTAGGGCAGTGTTTTATAAAGGTTTTCATTATCTTTTTCCTTTTACGTTTTACCATCCCGGAAATTCATCTGCGGGTGTACCCCATCCAGCATTCTGTGTCAGTACGCCGTCTGAAAGAGCGATCTCGTTTTGCGGAATCGGCCAGAAGCCGCCGGTCGCTTCGTAACGCGCCCGGTATCCACCGCCAAAGCCTTTCATCTGGGTGTCTATGCCTTTGTTCTTGATGGCTACGCCTTCCTGTGCGGCCAGCGCGTTCGCGGCGTCGTGCCAACGCATCAGATCAAAATAACGAAGACCTTCGAAGGCAAGCTCCCACCGGCGTTCGCGTTTCAGGGCTTCCAGCGAATAGGCCACATTGCCGAGCTTCGCCCGTGCTCGTACACGGTTCAAATTCGTCGCATCTTCAGTCAGTTCAGCATGCATCAACAGCACATCAGCAAAGCGGATCAGCACTAAATCCTGGGTATGGGCCAGCTGCATATCCGTAGGCGCACCATCGGCTAGAATGGCATAAGAGGGAAGCAAGGTACTATCGCGATAGGCAGTGATGGGCATGTATTTCTTCTGCCAGAACCCGGTTTCTTCCATCTGTGAGTCGGCACCATAGATATAGTCATCCAGATCATTGTCCACATCGATGATGGAGCCGGTGCGCCGGATATCCGCCGGTTCGGCCTGCCGCCATTCGCTCCATAGTCTCGTGTTGACCGGGCCGGCACCCCATCCTGCGCCAAAGGGAAACGTACCTGCCTGTCCATTGTTGGACCGCATGCCGAAGTGCAGCACGTATTGATTAGAATACCCCAGCTTGTATTGGTCGCCCCAGTCGACCAAGGTGCCGAATTTAACGGCAAAGACCGTCTCTTGATTCCCATCACCTGCCCAGTTCAATTTCTGATCCTTAACGTAGTCGTAATCTGCTGCCGTGTATTCGTTGGTATAGGGCCAAAGGTTACGGAAGTCGGATACCAAGCCGTGGCCGCTGTTGCCGATGCACTCGTTTAGCCAAGTAACGATCTGCGCTTTGGTGAGTTCGCCACCTCCGGCTATGGGCAGTGAAGACTGCTCATAATAGCCGGTATAGAACAGGAATACCCGGGCAGCAAGGGCCTGTGCGGCCCATTTGGTGGCATGCCCGGCAGTCGTGTTGGTATACGGAACGGCTGGCAACAGCGTGATGGCCTGCTGCAGGTCATAGCCGATCTGGGCATAGGTTTCGGCAGCGGGTGCCTTAGGCAGGTTTTCCGCCTCAGGCACGACGGCCAATGGCACTTCGCCAAATAGCTGGGAAAGCTCAAAGTAAAACAGCGCCCGCAGAAAGTAGGTTTCGCCCAGGAGCTGGTTGCGCTGCTGTTCGCTGGTCCAACCGGTTACATTATCGATCGTGGCAATGGCCGTATTGGCGCGGAAGATGCCCTGGTAACGGGCCCGCCAGAAGGGCAAAAAACGATCGGGCTGGGTATTCATCAGGTGATCGAGCCCATGCATATCGCGGTCGTTCTCACCCCCGCCACCGAAACGATCGTCGGAAGCCAGCTCCGAGGCGTAAAAATGGGAATGAGCCGCTTCCGCAATGGCGGTACTCATCGTCGAATATATACCGGTGATCATTTGCTCCGCATCGGCCACATTCATCGGGAAATTGCCCGTATTTTTCTTGTCATAGCTGGTCGTGTCCAGAAAGCTTTCGCATCCGGATAAGAGTATGACTCCTAATGTTATTGCGATAATTCGTTTCATTTCTTTCGTATTAGAAGTTGACATTCAATCCAATGATGAAATTACGTGGACTTGGATAAAACCCGAGGTCTATACCGGATACCCAGCCCTGCTCGTCGCCATAACCGATCTCGGGGTCCATGCCCGAGTAACCGGTGAAGGTGTAGAGATTTTGCGCCGATACATAAAGGCGGGCTTGCCCGAGCGGCATCTTCGGAAACAAGGACTTGAAGCTGTAGCCCAATGTGATATTCTGGATTTTGAAGAAATCAGCATCCTCAATGTAGATATCTGATACGTACTGGTTGTTGGTATGGCTACCATTGGTGAGCCTTGGATACCGGTTGGATGTACCCTCGCCATGCCACCGCTGGAATACTTCGGTGGTATAGTTTTGCAAGGGGCTATCGGCAAACGAGCGATAGGACTTGGCGATCTGATGGCCAAACGCGCCAAAGCCCGACACAATCAGGTCGAACCCCTTGTAACCCAACGAAAGGTTGAGCCCCGCCGTAAAATCGGGATGCGGATTGCCAATCTGTACCTTGTCTGCTTCCGTGATAAAGCCATCGCCGTTCGTGTCAACGAAGATCACATCTCCCGGCTGGGCGGTTGCCAATACCCCATGCCCCGCGGCGCGGTATTCTGCAATCTGCGCGTCATTCTGGAAAATGCCGTCCGTCTTGAAGCCATAGAAATAACCTACCGGATATCCCTCCTGCGCACGATACATGGGTGTGGTGCCTTGGCTTAATACGTTTGCCGCGCCGTTGATGAGCTTTTCGGCATTCGCAATACGGGTAACGCGATTCTTGTTGTAGGCACCGTTGAGATTGATACCGTAGGTGAAATCGCCGACGGTTTCATTCCAGCTCAACCCCAGCTCCACGCCCTGATTGTCGATGTCGCCCCCATTGATAAAGGGTGCTTCCGTACCAAAAATAGCCAACACCGGTGCCTGAACCAACCAATCGATGGTTGACTTGCGGTACCAATCGAAGACGACACTGAGGCGATCTTGCGCAAACCGCGCATCCAACCCGATATCGATCTGTTCAGATGTTTCCCAGGACACAACGGGATTCGGCAAAATATCGGGATAGGCACCGTTTACCAGCGTATTCTTTTCGTTTCCGAAATAGTACCCGTTCTGGCGGTCAATGGCAATGGTAGCCAGGTACTGGAACGGCGGGATATTCGCATTTCCATTTTGCCCCCAGCTGGCACGCAGCTTCAGGAAGGTGAGCCAACTGGATGCCGATTCCATAAAATCTTCGTTCGTGACATTCCAGCCGACTGAAAACGATGGGAAATAACTCCATCGCTTGCCGCGGTCGAAGTTGGACGACCCATCACCCCGGATAATCGCAGAAGCCATGTATTTCTCCTGGTAATTATAGCTGACCCGCCCGAAAGCCGAACTAAAGGCGTATTCGCCCCAGTGGGATCCCCCCACAGCGGGCATAAAACCCGAATAACCCTGTCCGTTGCTGATGTAAGCATGTATCCAACTGCCGGGAAACGACGAATTGGCGGTGGTGACACTCAAGTCCTCACCAATACCGCCCTTCTCGAGAGATTGCCCGACCACCACATCAAATCGATGCCCATTGCCCACGGTGCGTTGATAGGATACCGTATTTTCTAACAGCCAGCTGTAGCCAAGGCCTTGGTTTTGCGAGATGTCATCAATGTCGTTGAGTGATACCGTGGATAGACGGAAGGCTGGCGTATACGAGCGATAGGACGAAGCGCCCAGCCGGTAGCCAAAACTGCTGCGGATCCGTAGGTCTTTGAGCGGCTGAATCTCCGCATAGGCATTGGCAAACAGGGAATGGCTCTTACTCTGGTTCTGACCCCGCCGGTAATCCATATCTGCAATGGGGTTTGCGGTCGCACCATCGAACGCCCAACCATCTGCAATTTTGCTGGCTTGGTCGTAGTACCCGCCATCTGCATTGTAGACGGGCATGAGTGGATTTCCCACCATCATGTTGTGCACATCGTTCCAATAGATATTGCCGATGCCGATACCCGAATTGACCCGGTACGTATACGTGAGATTCTGGCCGAACTTAAGAATGTCGAAATCGTCATTCTTCAGGATCACATGATCGGAGTTGATGCGAAACGTATGCCGGTTGAGATGGGGTTGAACAGGCTTACCAAAAATACCGTCTTGAGAAGCGGTGGAATAGCCCATGGAAAACTTAGACTGTGTGCTGCCTCCCGTGAGGTTAAATGCATGGCTCTGTGTCAATGCATTGTCCTGGTGGATTTCCCGCAGCCAGTTGGTACCATTCCAGGTACCGTCCTGGATTTGCTGGTATTGATTGGGAATCAGGTTCGCCCAGTTGTAGGGGGCCAGGCCCTCGTTGAACATACGCTCATCCTGAATGGCCATGTATTCGGTGGCCGTAAGCAAAGAAGGCATCTTGTAAGCATTTTGCCAACCCACGAAGCCATCATAATTGACCGTGAGTTTGCCGGCTTTCCCTTGCTTGGTCGTGACGAAGACTACACCATTGGCCGCCCGTGCACCGTAAATGGCGGCAGAGGCGGCGTCTTTGAGGATGTCAATGGATTCGATATCCGCAGGGCTCAGCGCATTGATGTCTCCGCCGATAACGTTATCGATGACATACAAGGGGTTGGAATTGTGTATCGTACCGATACCACGGATATTGACCTTGAACCCCTCCCCGGGCATGCCCGAAGCTTGCGTAATCTGGACACCGGGTGACTGGCTTTGAAGACCGCCGATCACATTGGTGGTACTCAGCTTTTGAATGTCATCTCCCTTCACCTGCAACATGGCCCCCGTTGTGAGTTTCCTCTTCTGCGTACCGTAGCCCACAACGACCAGTTCCTCGAGGGTATTGCTCGATATCTCAAGGGTAACGTTGATCGACTGTCGGTTGCCGACGGCGATTTCCTGCGGAGTATATCCCACCGATGAAAATACCAGGATCGCGTCGCCCGACGATATCGAAAGCCGGAAGGCTCCTTCCCCATCGGTCATCGTAGAGGTGTTGGTGTTTTTCTCGGAGACGGTGACACCCGCCAAAGGCGCCCCCGAATCATCAACTACGGTGCCGCTAACCGTTGCTTGCATGGCGTGTATGCGTACGGCCAGAGGTCCGGAATACCCATACGCAAATGCAACACCGGAAGGCACCGAAATGCTCAAGGCCAGGTAGCCCATGGTGAGCTGCAGCAGCCTTCGTGTGTACTGTTTGTAAAAAATTGATTGCATGGTTTTTTGTTTATAATTGAAGGATTTAATAAGGCGATAACTGATCCTTGTTATGCCTGGGTCGTTGCTTATTGATTTATTTTAATTTGATGTATTTCTCCTTTCCATGATAGCTCACCGTTTTAGAGATGCCCAACGTGGTATCCAATCCCTGTGGCGTTTCGGGCTCCACATAGGCGATGCGGAACGTCCGGCGGGCCAACATCCCTTCAAATGAACCTTGCCGGGCACCGATATGCAGCGCTCCGGTATCATCGTGATACGTCAATGTAATAGTACTAAATTTTCCTTGTTCATAATTATAATTAGTTCCTTCGTCTTCATACAGCTCAAAAGAGGCGTCAGCACCTGCGAAAACCAATAGGGTAATATCCGTGGCAGGCTTTTCATCGGTGTACTGCAACTCCGGACCCAGTGGGAGGATGCTACCTGCCTTGACAAAAAGCGGTATGCGCTCGTAGGGGGCCGCCGCTTCCAGCATTTGGCCGCCACGATGGTATGTTCCACTGTAAAAATCATACCATCCTGCTCCCTGTGGCAAATACAGTTTGCGGGAAGTGGCACCAAGCTGCGTTACCGGATTTACAAGCAACGATGGTCCGAACAGAAATTGATCGTTGATGGCAAAAACCTGCGTATCCCGGGGGAAGTCCATAGCCAGCCCCCTCAGCAGGGTGTAGTTATGTAAATAAGTGTTTCCCGCCAGCGAATACGTATAGGGCAGCAGCCGGTATCGCAAATCGATGTAATAGCACATACTGTGGTAAGCAGGGTGGTCGTCGGGGGCGATGTTGAAAGGTTCGCGGAGGGGAAACTGCCCATGCGCCCGGAAAATCGGCAAAAAGGCTCCGTACTGGTACCAACGGGTATTCAATTCACGCCATTCTTCGCGATCTTCGGCATTGGGGTCGTGAAAACGCCGTTCTACCAAAAAGCCCCCTGCGTCCATGGTCCAATAGGGCGTGCCGGACATCGAAAAGTTGACCCCGGCGGCAATCTGGTCTTTCATATCGTGCCAACGTGAGGAAATATCGCCACTCCAGGCAGCGGCCGCGTAACGCTGCTGGCCCGCGAAATACGAGCGGGTGAGGATAAACACCCGATTGTTGGGATCGGTGCTCCGCTGTCCTTCGTAGATGCCGCGGGCATTTTCCAAGGGAAAGGCATTGTAATAGCGCACCGACGACCCAATGCCCGGTTGCATGACCGATTTTCGTGCCTCCATGTTGATGTTGGAGTGAATATCCGGCTCGCTGGCGTCCATCCACCACGCATCGATGCCTTTCCGGTATAATTTCTCATTCATCAAATCCCAGAAGCCCGCGCGGGCCGCGGCATTAAACGGATCGTAAAACGTAGAGGTATATCCGGCGCCGATCCAGTCCTTGCGGCCGTCATAAATATTGCGCGGATAGAGCCAGCCGTTATCGCGGAACTGTGCGTAGACACTGGATGTTTCGTTGATCTTGGGCCATACCGATATCATGAGGTGGAAGTGGTTTTTGTGCAGGCGATCTGCCATACCCTCGGGATCCGGGAAACGCGCGGGATCGAAATCATGGCTTCCCCAATCGTGCTCGCGCCAATAGGACCAATCCTGCACCATGTTGTCGATGGGAATCTGCCGCTTGCGGAATTCCATGGCTGTATCTTCCAGCTCCTTTTGTGTTTTATAACGTTCGCGGCTTTGCCAGAAACCGAATGCCCATCGCGGCATAATGGGCGCCCGGCCGGTGAGGTGGCGGTACCCGCCGATTACACCATCCATATCGTCTCCGGCGATAAAGTAGTAGTCCACGCCGGCGCCTGCCTCTGAGTCAAATGAAAATGTACCCTGATCAGTATCGGGGATAGGTCGCTGCCACTCGATACCGAAGTAGGACTGCCCCCCGTCTGGCAACCACTCGATCCGTATGTCGTGGCGATGACCGGCTTCCATGTCCAATGCGGCCTCGAAAGAACCGGCATTCCACGATTCGCGCCAGCGGTCTTCCCGCAACTGACCGTCTACCCAGACCTTGAGGTAGCCCGAATACGTAAAATGCAGCCGGTGCAAGCCCGTATACGGCGATTCCAGTTGCCCTTCATAGGTAACCAGACTGCTGGCAAGGTCGACGGAATCCGGAAACCGCGATTGATCGCTGAGGTAGCGATAGGCGATGTCCGATTCCGGCCGCGACAACCGGATCGTTTCGGGGTGGTCCTTATCCCGATAGGTTGCTGTAAGCCACCCACGCTGCCCTTCCTTGGAATACAGGCGGAAAGCCGATAATGGAAGCAGCGGCCGGATATCACCGGCCTTCGTAATCGAATAGTTGTGCCAGAGGATGCCATAATTGTTGGTAGACAGCAAGAAAGGCACGCCGATCATGGTGTTATACTGCAAGAGCGTCACTTGCCGGCCCTGGTAATTCATCACCCCATTCTGGTGCTGCCCCAATCCGTATAGTCCTTCGGTTTCAGACACAGCAAAGTGTTGCCGAACCCGATAAAAAGCATCGCCGTCGTACGCGTTCGGTTCAAAGGCGGTGGCATCCCGTCGCTGTTCGGCCAGCAGTGTCTGTCCCCGCTCGTTCAAAAAATCTACCGCACCAGACAGCAACGACACCCGTGCCGTTAACGCTGCCGTTTTCAGCTTCAGCGAATCGCCGGCTTCTTCCAGTGTCCACGGGCCGGCCGTGCGACGCAGCGAATCGACGATAACCAACGATTCGCTTGGCGCTACCGAATCCCTCAGCGGCCTGGCAACAACATGGATAATCTGATCGGCGATAACATCCAATATCACTTCCTGATCGATCGCAGTAGTCACTCCCTTAAACACCACGGATACCCCGGTAGGGATGCGGGTGATCGTAGGCCGGTCTACCTGCGCTGCCATCGTTGGCATCACGAAGCCGTCAAGTAAGCAAAGAGCGGCCAGGAACGCGAATATCATTTTCATCATAAAAAAGCAATAACGATAGTTGGTTAACGCAATTGGTTATCGGTATCAAAAATAGGCGGGATGAATGGATACCAAGGGATAAGTATGTTAACAAATGTGGGTAGATTAGTTAACTTTTACTCCTAAAAGACCTATTTGCGGTATGCAGAAGGCGCTACGCCATAAAGTTGCTTGAAATATTTGCTGAATGGTTTGGGGTTACTGAACCCGACTTCATAGGCAATTTCGGCTACGGTAAGCCCCGACTGCTCCAGCAATTGTGCACCCCGGCGCAGGCGGATATTCCGGATAAACTCGGAGGGTGTATGCCCCGTTAAGGTAACGATCCGTTTGTAAAGGCTCACTCGGCTTACGTGCATCGCTTCCGCAAAAGACTCCACCGAAAAACCGGCCTCACCCATATGCTGCTCCACCGTCTCCAGCGCTTTCCGTAGAAACAGCTCATCAGCCGTCATTACCGGCTTCTCGGAAGGAAAAACGTCCAGTTTCTTTTTATAGGCCTGCGCCATGGTAGCCTGTTGTTTTAACACACTTTCTAGCTTGGAACGTGCTTCCTGTCGCTCTCGCTGCAGCGCGAAACGTGTTTTTTCTCGTGTTCGCTCAATGTACCGAATCAACAGTATACTGCCCAACCCAAATGCCACATAGATAAAATAGGCCCATCCGGTTTTCCAGAACGGAGGACGGATGGTAAACGTTGACAGGGTGTACGGCTTACTCCAGTTCTCCCCATCTTCGGACACCGTCACCCGGAAGGCGTACTTTCCAGCATCCAAATTGGTAAATGTAGCCTTGCGGGTACGTCTGTCCATCGGTATCCACTCGGAATCGAACCCCTCCAATTGGTACCGGAAATAGGCCCGGTCTTTATTGAGAAAGTAGAGCGAAGCGACCACAAATCCCAAGGTATTCTGGTCGTGGGAAAGCTTCAGTTGCTCAAGGCCCAGCCACTGCGACGCGTCTACGCTGCGATTGAGGAGTTGGAAATCGGTAAGGACAGGCGGGGTCAGCGTTTTGGGTGGCGACTGGATGTGTGCGGGGTCAATGCTATTGAATCCCGAAGGGCCGCCGAAAAGCAATTCCCCGGTGGACAACAGGCATGCGGCGTCTTCATTGAATGCGTTGCCCTGCAACCCATCGCGCCGATCATAGTTCCAAAAGCGCCACTGCCCGGGGGTGGTCGTCTCCTCCCGGATGGCAGAAATGCCTCTCGTCGTGCTGACCCAAATGGTCCCTTCCCGATCTTCCACCACACCCAATATCGCATTGTCTGACAGTCCATCTTCCATGTGAAAAGCCCGGAACAAACCGGTAGCGGCATCGTAGAGGTTAAGACCATCCCGTGTAGCCACCCAGATCCGATGGCGGCGATCTTCGATGATCTCGTTCACATGATCGTTGCTGAGTGCTCCCGGTTTGTTGTCCTTATAGGAAAATAGCGTAAACGTCCCATCCACATTAAGTAGCTCGACCCCATTGGCGGTACCAAACCAAACCCCACCCCGTTGGTCCTCGGTGATGGCCGAAATGTACGCCGATAGCGTAAATCCCTGCTCGCCGTATCCCATGCGGTTGAAGCGCGCTGTCGTTCGATCAAACAGCGCCAAGCCAGCATTGAGCGTACCCACCCAAAAACGCCCTTGGCTATCTTCATAAATCTCCCAAACACTGTTATCAGGGATGGATGTGGAATCGAGTGGATCGTGCATATAACGCACAAACCGGCGACCATCGAAGCGATTGAGTCCGCCGTGATATGTGCCCGCCCAAAGCGTTCCCTGCCGATCGATGTACAGGTTAACAATGACATCGCTGCCTAGGCTGTGCGGATCCTTCGGATCATACCGATACTGCGTGAAGCGGTTGGCCCGCCGATCGAAATAAACCAGTCCGCCGCCATTGGTACCGATCCAAACATTTCCCAGCGAGTCTTCCACAAATTGATTGACATCATCAAAAGGTAACACCGCTTCCCCTCTCCCACGTTGCCGTTGAAACAAAGCGAACTGAATCTGACTGGGATGATAATAGCTGACGCCCCGCTTGAACGTACCCGCCCACATAATTCCATCCCGGTCACAATAGAGGGCCATGATGCTATTTTGGCTGATGGTCCGGTCGTCGTATTCGTCATGCAGCAAATAAGATACCTGCCTGGTGTTGGGATTCACCAAATTCACCCCGCCGTGATCGGTGGCAATCCAGATGTTTCCTTCGGGATCTTCGGCCACCCCGAAAATGATTTGATTATTCAAAGCGAGGCTGTTGGATGCGGTGGTAACGTGCATGGGAACGGCTTGTTGTGCCGGCCACCAATAGATGCCCAGCGCTAAGCCGGAGGCATATACCCATGGCTGTCCGCTACGGTCCATAAACAACCGAAAGTCGGCCCCCCCTTGGGAAGCTAACTCGCGATCGTGCAACTGGTAGTCGATTTGGTGGTCTCCCCCCAGTTGACCTACCGTCCCGTTGTGATCCACGGCCCATGCATTTCCCGACCGATCCAGCGCTAGGCCGGTGATGGAACCCGCCGGGTCCACCCAGGGATACGATGCAACCGCGTGCCCCCGCTCTTCGTAGCTTGACACCAGACCGCCGGCCTGTAAAAACCAGCATTTACCGTCGGCGGCACGCTTAACATCCAATACTTCCGCTGTCGGCAGTCCCATCGATTGCAGCACACTGTCTACATTGCGTATGAACTGTTCACGACGATCGTCGTAAATATTCATGCCCAGTTTGGTCTTTACCCACAGCCGCTCCCGGGGTCCGATGAACAGTCCTAGTATATCACTATCACCAATACTATGGGGTTGGCTGGTGACGTGTCGGAACACCTTAACTTCATGACCGTCATATCGGCTGAGACCTGTGGGTGTACCGAACCATAGAAAGCCCCGTTTGTCTTTCACAATGGCCGTAATATGGTTGTGAGATAGTCCATCCTCAACATTCAATTGCTGGAATTGAATAGTTTGAGCAACGCCCCAAATGGGCGACAAACAGCACCCGACAATCAAAAATCGTACTAGCACATGTAACATAGGCTTACGAAATCAGCCAAAGCTACAAAATATTACAATTAGTTCGTCTGTCGCATTTGCCCCGCTATATTGTCTCTTTTGCCTATTTGTAGGGATGCACGCCCACACTAAGTTTGTACTATCAAAGAAAATATTCATTTTTTCAAAAATACAAACATCATGGAAAAGCGTATTTCAAGTCAGAAAATCACCCCAAACCTGTGGTTTGATCACCAGGCAGAAGAAGCGGTCAACTTTTACACATCGGTTTTCAAAAACGCAAAAACAGGACGAATTAGCCATTATACGAAGGAGGGATATGCGCATCACCAAAAGCCGGAAGGCTCTGTGATGACCATCGAATTTATCATCGAAGGACAGGAATTTGTTGCCTTGAACGGCGGACCACTATTTACATTCAACGAATCGATATCGTTTGTAATCAATTGCGATACCCAGGAAGAAGTAGATTATTACTGGGAAAAGCTATCCGAAGGGGGCGACGAAAATGCCCAGGTATGCGGCTGGTTGAAAGACAGATTCGGGGTATCATGGCAGGTAGTTCCCGTGGTATTAAACGAAATGATACGGGACCCCGATCCCGCAAAGGTAAGCCGGGTGTTGCAATGCATGTTTAAAATGAAAAAGCTCGACATTGCCCCCCTAAAGGCGGCTTATGGATCGTAGGAAAATTACCCATTCTACCGGCATTTGAGGAAAAATTGACGGATATCGGCAAAATATCCGTCAATTTTTTGTTTCCTTTGCATAGAATCCAATCCCAATTGGTTTTAAATGCACTAATGAATGTTTATTTATGAGAAAAGTTAGCACCCAATTTTCAATGCTCTTAGCGAGTTCCGTAGCAATCGCTACCTTCTATTCCTGCCATTCACCCGAAAACAATTCAGGCAGCACCGACCCCTCATCGGTTGAGGTAAAAGTTGATGAATTTGCCGATCTGGAAATCCTGCGCTATGAGGTTCCGGGGTTTGAACAGCTGAGTCTCCAACAAAAAAAGTTGGCGTATTACCTGTACCAGGCAGCGTTATCCGGCCGGGATATTATTTATGATCAGCGCGGAAAAAACAACCTGACGATCCGGAAAACGCTGGAAGTTATTTTCAACAATCCCAAGACGGAAAAAAGCGGGGCAGCGTGGACAAAACTAAAAGAGTACGCAGGCCGTTTTTGGTTCAGTAACGGTGCCCACCACCATTATTCAAACGACAAATTTACGCCCGAATGCACCCCAGAATACTTTGCCGATCTGGTAAGGGCCAGTGACCCGGCCAGCCTTCCGCTGCTCGATGGCGAGGATACCGAAACGTTTATCACCCGGATTACGCCGGTGATCTTCGATCCAAAGCTGGATTCTAAAATGGTTAACCTTACCGAAGGAATCGACCACGTAGCACTGTCGTCCAACAACTTCTATGAAGGCGTGACCCAACAGGAAGTAGAAAAGTTTTATGACGCTTTCCCACATACCGGCCAAGATCCCGAATGGGGGCTTAATAGCAAGGTTGTCAAAGAAAATGACCAGCTCACTGAAAAAGTTTGGAAATCGGGCGGTATGTATGGCAATGCAATCGATGAGATGGTCTCTTGGCTGGAAAAAGCGATTCCCCTTGCTGAAAATCCACAACAAAAACAGGCGCTTACTTTGTTGACTGCATATTATAAAACCGGCGACTTAAAAACATGGGACGAATACAATAAAGCGTGGGTACAGGACACGACCGGCACCATCGATTTTGCCAACGGATTTATCGAAGTCTACAACGATGCGATCGGCATCAAAGGGAGTTATGAAGCCGTGCTATCATTGAAAGACTTCGAAAGCACCAAACGGATCAAAGCCATTGCCGATGAAGCGCAGTGGTTCGAAGACAATTCACCCTTAATACCGGAACACAAGAAAAAGCAGGTAAAGGGCATCAGTGCCAAAGCCATTACCGTCATCGCGGAGGCAGGGGATGCTGCACCCAGTACACCCATTGGCATCAACCTTCCCAACTCGGATTGGCTGCGAAAGGATTATGGCTCCAAATCGGTCTCGCTGAGCAATATCGTACATGCTTATAACGAAAGCAGCGCCAACAGCGGCTTTCTGGAAGAGTTTGTGAGCGACACCGCCAAATTGGCCCGCATGAAAAAATATGGCAACCTAGCCAGTGACCTCCACACCGATATGCACGAATGCATCGGCCACGCGTCCGGTCAAATCAATCCGGGTGTGGGCACCACCGACAAGACCCTGAAAAGCTACGCGTCCTGCCTGGAAGAAGCGAGAGCGGACCTTGTAGCGTTATACTACATATTAGATCCTAAACTGGTAGAAATCGGTGTCATGCCTTCGTTAGAAGCGGGTAAAGCCGAATACGATAGCTATCTGATGAATGGCCTCATGACCCAGTTGACCCGCATTAAACCCGGCGACCAAATTGAAGAAGCTCATATGCGTAACCGCGCACTGAATGCTTATTGGGTGTATGAGAAGGGCAAAGCGGATAACGTGGTGTCGTTTGAGAAAAAGGATGGCAAGACTTATGTACAGGTCAACGATTATGAAAAACTACGCACGTTGTTTGGTGACTTACTGCGCGAGATACAACGCATTAAATCAGAAGGCGATTACGAAGCCGGTAAAAATCTCGTAGAAACTTACGGTGTGAAGGTGGATCCTGAACTGCACAACGAGGTTTTGGAACGCTATGCGAAGTTGAACCTCAGGCCCTACAAAGGCTTCGTTCAACCGAAACTGATCGCCGTGGAAGAAAATGGAGAAATCACAGACGTGAAGCTGGAATATACAAATGATTTTTACGGACAAATGCTGGAGTATGGAAAGGAATACTCATTCTTACCGCCCGTCAATTAATTAACTTCTTAATCCCCGTTGCTCTGCCTAGGCAGAGCAACGGTTCCTATTTTGATGACGGACCACCAAATCTAGGTTGGCATCGCCATCGCACACCCAATTTATAGGTTACCACCTGCCGAGAGACCTCCTCCAACACCTATTTTTCCAGCATTTACGTACTGCGCAGCAACACAGGTACCGAACATGTTCACCCAAGACTTCGGGATAAAAAGCATAAATTAACTACCCTAGAGCCGCTAAAAAACCAAGCTGATCGTCTTTTGGTCGTCTTTCCATCGTCTTTTGATCGTCTCAAAGACGATAAAAAGACGATTAAGTGCCTACCAAAAGACAAATAATTTGGGTGATTCTATACTATCTCGTCCGTTATCTTTCAGTTTTTTGTCAGAGGAAGCTTGAGATGGGGTTGGAGGCGTATATGCTGTCATCGACTCCGTTGGCACATGCGTTTTTTTTTGTACTTTTAGCGCTCAATTTGTAAATACGGATGGACATAACGACGGCAGTAAGCCTGCAAGATGCGGTATACAAAAAATATCAGGAACTTTTTAGCAGCACACCCCTGCTGGTACAATCACCCGGACGTGTAAACCTTATCGGTGAGCACACCGACTACAATAACGGCTTGGTGTTACCTGCGGCAATCGACAAACATATTGTCTTAGCGATCGGCAAGCGAAACGACCAGGATGTATATCTTTATTCGCTGGATCAGAACCAAACCTATTCCACGGCGTTGGATAGGCTGGAGCGTTCGCCGCTTCTGTGGCCGGATTACATGCTCGGTGTAGCCCAGCAATTGGCCCAACGTGGACATGTTTTACAGGGTTTCAACATCGTATTCGGCGGAGACATTCCACAGGGAGCCGGGCTTTCGTCATCTGCCGCATTGGAATGTGCCACAGGATTCGCACTTAACGAATTGTTCGACCTCGGCATCACGCGACTCGATCTTGCCTTAGCAGCGCAAGCGGCTGAAAATGAATTTGTAGGTGTCAAATGCGGCTTGATGGATCAGTTTGCCAGCGTCTTCGGACGGGAGCAGCGACTCATCAAGTTGGACTGCGCCGATTTTTCCCATGAATACATTCCATTCAATAACTCTGAGCTACGTATCGTCCTGTTTGACACCCAAGTGAAGCACTCTTTGGCCTCATCGGCCTACAATAAGCGGCGCGAACAGTGTGAGTACGGGGTATCACTGATCCAAAAACATCACTCCGAAGTAAAAAGTCTACGGGATGCTACGATGGAACAACTAGACCGCTACGTAAAGCCCGTAGATGAAGTTGTCTATCATCGGTGCAGTTATGTAGTATCGGAAATAAAACGTCTACAAGATGGCTGCGATGACTTAAAAAGAGATGATTTCAAATCATTTGGTAAACGGATGTTTGAAACACACGACGGATTGCAGCATCTGTATGAGGTAAGCTGCCAGGAACTGGATATTTTGGTAGATCTAGTACGCGACAACGATGCCGTGCTGGGCGCGCGCATGATGGGGGGTGGCTTTGGCGGTTGTACCATCAACCTGGTAAGGGTCGATGAAGTAGACCGGGTTGTAAATGAGGTAACCACAGCTTATACCGAAAAGACAAATAAAAAAGCGCAAGCGTATATCGCCAATATTTCAGCGGGCACCACCCGCATCCATCGCTAGCACAAATCGTAATCTACCATGACGCATTACCGATTGCCACAAACACATGATTTTGAGCACCAATTAGGCGGCAAGCACACGCATTTGATCACGTTGGAAAACAACAGGGGGACTGTTGTAGGTTTGTCTGACTTTGGCGCACGCATTGTGAGTATCCTCGTACCCGATAAGTCGGGCAATCCCACAGATGTGGTATTGGGTTTCAATAGCATCCAGGAATACCTCCGCGCGACTGAAATATACCATGGCGTAACCGCTGGCCGATTTGCCAACCGCATAGCCAACGGTCGCTTCACGCTCGATGGGGAAACATTTTACATCCAACCCAATAATGGGCCAAATGCGCTCCATGGAGGAGCCAATGGATTTCACAATCGTGTATGGGACCGACGCATCGTGTACAAGGAAAAGGCCGATTTTTATTACGTTTCTGCCGATAGCGAAGAAGGATTTCCCGGAAAACTATCTGTCAGGGTCAAATACCGGCTTACGGACGATAATGAATTGATCATCACTTACCGGGCCGAAACGGATAAAACCACCGTAATCAATCTGACTAACCATGCCTTTTTTAATCTGAATGGAGAAGGCAACGGAAATGTACTGGATCATCTGCTGCAAATACATGCCGACACCTACCTTCCGGTGGATACACATCAAATCCCTATCGGCATACTTGAATCTGTAGAAAATACTCCCTTCGATTTCAGAAAAATGAAACCGATCGGCCAGGACATCACCCAACCTCATGAGCAATTGGCCAGGGGCAGTGGATATGATCACAATTATGTACTGAATGCGGAGGCAACGGCAGCGCAATCACCAGCGGCAACTGTCGCTTCTCCTCTCACGGGTATCCGCTTGGACGTCCTTACCACCGAACCGGGGCTGCAATTGTATACCGGCAATTTCCTAAATGGTAAAGACCAAGGGAAACAGGGTGTCTTCTATGAAAAACACGGTGCTTTCTGTCTCGAGACCCAACACTTCCCCGATTCCCCAAATCAGCCGGATTTTCCCAGCACACTCCTTTTGCCTGGGCAGCTCTTTCATTCGGAAACGATCTATCGCTTTTCGATCGTTAAGTAAAAAAGACGCTGAATACATACAATACCGCTTGTCGAAGTTTGAATCTTCGCGAGAAAGGGTTAATTTTAACAACCTTTTGACCATGATACTGATTGTAGACGATAAGATTGAAAATATCACCGCCCTGACTAAAATCCTGGTCTCACAGAATTTCGACGTGGATTCGGCTTTATCGGGAGAAGAAGCCCTGAAAAAGGTACTGAAAAACGAGTACCAGCTTGTCATCCTGGACGTGCAGATGCCCGGCATGGATGGCTTTGAAGTAGCTGAAGCGATTTCGGGAATCCGCAAAACCAGTGAACTGCCGATTATTTTTCTTTCGGCAGTCAATGTCAGTAAAGCGTTCATCACCAAAGGATACACCTCGGGCGGGCACGATTACCTCGTGAAACCTGTGGATCCGGATATCCTTGTACTCAAGATACGTACCTTTATCAAGCTTCAGGAACAAACCAAGGAGCTGGCACTTATTCAACAGGAACTGCGCAATGAAATTGAGCAGCGCAAACGCGTAGAAGAAAAAAAAGATGAACTCATGGGCATGGTAAGCCATGAGGTAAAGACTCCCTTAACCTCGGTAAAAGCATACATCCAGCTCGCAGGCGTAGCCGTGCACAACGATCGAAAGGAAAATGCCCTCCAGTTTATCAACAAAGCAGACAGCCAAATAGATAAGCTCAACCAAATGATGACCGCGCTACTAGATATGGCAAAAATGGAAGCCGGCATGCTCGATTTCAATGTGGCTACGTTTAATCTCAATCAATTGGTGGATGGTGCGTTGGATATTTTCATCCAAAGCAATCCGGAAAGAAAGGTTTTACGAACGGGAGAAGCAGACATAAATTTGCAGGGGGACTTATTGCGGCTCGAACAGGTAATTCTCAACTATCTCTCCAATGCCGCCAAATATTCACCCGAGACCGAAGCCATCCATGTGACCATCCGAAAAACAGCGAGTAACGACGTAGAGATAGGCGTAACAGACAAAGGAATCGGCATTGCCGAAGAGGATCAATCCAATCTCTTTACGAAGTTTTATCGAACCGAGCAATCGATTGCCGAATACCGTGGGATGGGAATGGGACTTTACCTTTGTGCAGAAATCGTCAAATTCCATGGAGGGGCCTATGGCGTGAGAAGCTATCCGCAGAAAGGATCCACTTTTTATTTCACCCTCCCTATCGACCCCGCCCAACCCGATTGCTAACCCCTCATTCGCATGAAAAGCAACACAAACAGAAATCTGAAAATCGGCTTCGGCCTATCAATCATCTTACTGATATTCAGCTCATTGATTGCATACGTCTGTATCGATAGGCTGCTGGAAAATTCAGCATTGGTGCGCCAGACCAATCAAATAACCCGCACACTTGAGCAGGTGGTATCGAGTATCCAGGAGGCTGAGACCTCAGAACGCGGCTACCTCATTACGAATAATGTACTGTATCTGGATCCGTATACGGCAGCCTGCCAACGGTCGCATCAATTGCTGGATGAGGTAGTTCTCCAAATCAAAGACAATCCGATACAGCTGGAAGCCGGTCAGAAGCTGAAAGAGACATTGAGCTTGCGTATCGAACGCATGAATGCCCTGATCGATGCAAAAGGAAACGCTGGCACCATCAACGAAAAGGATATGGAGACGGGACGTGCCTATATGGAAGATATCCGCACCTTATCCAACCAGATGATCACGGAAGCCACCAGCCAGTTGCAGATGCAAACGGAAATACGCGACCGATTTGCCCGGTATACGCCGGGCGTCATTGTGCTGGCAGCGCTATTGGCCATCTTGATAGCCGTGGTTTTTTACATACGGATTGTACGGGATATGGCCGAGCGCAATGCGTTGCACGACGCCATGGAAGAACAGGACCTTCAAACCAAGCAACGGCTTTCCATTATACGGGAAATCGCTTCTCAGATCTCGGCCGGTGATTACACCGTGCGGATCAACGACGATGAGAAAGATACACTGGGGAGTTTAGCAGGCTCTCTTAACCAAATGGCGGAGTCACTCGCCCTATCTTTCGAGCGCCTCGCAAACAACGAATGGCTGCAAAGCGGCGTGGCTGATCTGAATGAAAAAATGGTTGGGGAGAAACAGGTAGAAACCATTTGCCAGGACATCATTACGTTTCTGGCCGAATACACCGATAGCCATACAGGAGCCGTATATCTGCTAAACGAGAACCAGCTTATGCTACAGAGCGGATATGCGCTACAGGTCGACAAGATTACAGGCATCGTGTCCGGACAAGGGATCGTCGGGCAGTCTTTACGGGACAAAAAGGCGATCGTGCTCACGGATATTGAAGAGCACTCGGTTATTATCTCTCACGCGACCGGCAACATCAAACCCGCCGGCGTAATTGCCTTTCCGATTTTCCACGAGCGCGAGGTTATCGGCGTAATCGAATTGGCATCTTTGCAGCCGTTCTCCCAGCAGTCGCTTGCCTTTTTCACGATGGCAGCATCAAACATTGGCACGGCCATCTACGGTGCACAGAGTCGCAAAAAATTACAGGAGTTACTGGAAGAGACCCAATCCCAGGCCGAAGAACTGCAAGCACAACACGATGAAATGGAGAGCCTGAATGTTGAGCTCGAAGCCCACGCCCAAAAACTTCAAGCATCGGAGGAGGAACTCAAGGTACAGCAAGAAGAGTTGCAACGAAATAATCTGGACCTCGAGGAAAGAAACCATATGATCCGTGAACGGAATGCTGAAATTCTCGCAAAAGCCAAAGAATTGGAACTAAGTTCGCAATACAAGACCGAGTTTATGGCTAATATGTCGCATGAACTGCGAACCCCCCTCAACTCGATTCTGTTGCTTTCGCGTTACCTTGCTGAAAACAGCGAACACAACCTTACGGAAGATCAAATGGAATCTGCCCGCGTCATCTATAACTCGGGCAATGGTTTGCTACAGCTCATTGATGAACTGCTTGATCTTTCCAAGATCGAAGCGGGCAAAATGGATGTCGAGTACACGGCTGTGCGTGTGATTGATGTACTCAACAACATGGAGAGTACCTTCGCACCGGTCGCACAAGACAAGAAAATCGAACTGCATATTGCGCATACGTTACCGGATGGGTTCCTGATGGATACCGACAGCATGAAGATGGAACAGATTCTGAAAAACCTGCTTTCCAATGGACTGAAATTCACGTCCAAGGGTCATGTTAGCCTGACCGTTGGAAAAAGCGAGCAAGATGCCGCGTTGTTGGAGTTTGTTGTTGAAGACACCGGACCGGGCATTCCCTCGGAGAAACTTTTGTCGATATTCGAAGCCTTCACCCAGGGAGATGGTTCCACCAAACGTAAATACGGTGGTACCGGATTGGGTCTTTCGATAAGCCGGCAACTCGCCCGTCTTTTGGGCGGTGAAATTTACGTAACCAGTAAACCGGGCGAAGGCAGCACCTTTACGTTTTTGGTGCCGGTCATTAAGCCACAAGTCCAAGAAGTCGGTGCTACCGAACAACCACTGGCTCCCCCTTCTCCGTACCTGGCATCCGTAGTGCCCGAGCCCATTCCGGACGATCGGGATAGCATCAGCTCAACGGATAAGGTAATCCTGATCGTCGAAGACGACACCGCCTTTGCGCGCGAATTGCTGCGGTTTACCCACAGTCAACATTATAAGGGAGTAGTTGCGGTACGGGGGGATGAAGCAATGGATTTAGCTGTCCAGTATCAGCCCCGGGCTATTTTGCTGGACATCAAACTACCTATTAAAGATGGGTGGCAGGTGATGGATGAACTGAAATCCAATCCCCAGACCCGGCATATACCGATACACGTTATGTCGTCGCTGGAAGCAAAAAAAGAAAGTCGCGCACATGGTGCAGCCGATTTCTTTAACAAGCCGATTGCAATCAAGCACATGCGTGAAATGTTTAAAAAGCTGGAAAAGATTTGGGCAGAAGGCCCTAAAAAAGTACTTATCGTTGAAGAAAATGCCAAACACGCCGAAGCATTGGCTTACTTCCTGCAATCGTTTCAGGTTTCTTCGAGCGTAAAACACTCTGTCGACGAAAGCGTGGCAAGCTTATTGGGCAACGAAGCGGAATGCGTGATTTTGGATATGGGTATCCCTACCAAAAACCCCTATGATCTACTGGAAACAGTGAAACAGAACCCTGGGCTTGAAGAGGTACCCATCATTGTATTTACCGGCCGAAGCCCGTCTCCGGCCGAGGAAATGCGCATTAAGCAATATGCAGATTCCATCGTCGTGAAAACTGCCTATTCGTATCAGCGGATTATCGATGAAGTGGCTATCTTCCTGCATTTGGTGGAAACACAACAGGATGACCTTACGAAAACGGGAAAATTGCAGCTTTCCGCCCAGGATGTGCTGCGTGGCAAAACGGTGCTAATTGCCGACGACGACATCCGCAATATCTTCTCGCTGACCAAAACATTGGAAAATTTGGGAATGCAGGTCGTATCGGCTACCGACGGGCGGGAGGCCCTGGAAAAACTCGAAGAACATCCCGAAACAAACGTCGTGATTATGGACATGATGATGCCACATTTAGATGGATATGAAAGTACCGCTAAAATCCGGAACCATAACCGCTTTAACCGCTTACCGATCATTGCCGTAACGGCGAAAGCGATGATGGGCGACCGAGAAAAATGCATTGCCGCCGGCGCGTCTGACTACATTTCCAAACCTGTGGATATCGACCAATTGGTTTCGCTGCTACGCGTATGGTTGTATGATGAACATGCCTAACAGGAGGGGTTATGCGACCAATGCTTGCAACGCTTGGTTTACGCGATCGAAACCATAGGCGGCTACCACCCCATTGAACGCCTGCTGGATTTCGGCGTTGCAGAGGTTTCCAATACTTCCCTCGTGTGTGTGGTTGACCTCTTTTCGCGGCTTAAACGTGCCGGCTTCTATGGCTAAGCCAATGTTGCGATACGCCTCCCTAAATGGGACGCCGCGCAGCACTTCGTTATTCACTACTTCTACGCTGAAGAGGTAGTCGTATTTGGGATCATCCAGAATATCTTCCTTGACGCGAATATTTTCAAGCATAAAAGTCGTAATTTCCAAACATTCGTTCAACGAACCAAAGGCTGGAAAGAGGTTCTCCTTGAGGAGCTGTAGATCCCGATGGTATCCGGAAGGCAAATTGGTAGTCATCAATGCGATCTCATTGGGCAATGCCTGTATTTTATTGCAGCGTGAGCGGACCAATTCAAAAACATCCGGATTTTTCTTGTGGGGCATGATACTGGAACCAGTCGTGAGGTGGTCCGGAAAGGTAATAAAACCGAAATTCTGGTTCATGTATAAGCAAACGTCCATCGATAACTTGGCAAGGGTAGCTGCCAGTGCACTCATCCCCTGCGCAAGTATGCGCTCGGTTTTCCCCCGCCCCATCTGCGCATAGACCACGTTGTAGTTAAGGCCGTCAAAACCCAGCAAATCCGTGGTCATCTGACGGTTAAGCGGAAAAGAGGACCCATACCCGGCTGCAGAACCCAATGGGTTTTTATTGCACACTTTCCATGCAGCCTGCAAAAGTTCCAAATCATCCACCAAGCTTTCTGCGTACGCTCCAAACCAGAGGCCAAACGAAGACGGCATGGCAATCTGCAAATGCGTATAGCCGGGCAGCAGGACCTGCTTGTAACGCTCGCTCAATGAAATCAGTTGCTCAAACAATACCTCTGTATTCTTAACCAACGTTTCAATTTCCCTACGAAAAAACAATTTGAGATCGACCAACACCTGGTCGTTGCGAGACCGGCCGCTATGGATTTTCTTTCCGGCTTCGCCCACACGTTGCGTCAATAGCAGCTCAACCTGCGAATGCACATCTTCCACCCCTTCATCAATGGTGAATTCACCCGCCATGACCTCTTGGTATAATTGCCTAAGTCCTTTCTGAACCGCCTCCAAATCATCACCACTCAATAAGTCTATGCTATGTAACATACGGGTGTGAGCCAACGAACCCAAAATATCCGCAGCAGCAAGCTGCAGATCAAGCAATCGATCGTTGCCTACAGTAAAGGATTCCACAAATTGATTTACGTCGGTATTTTTCTGCCAGATTTTCATATTTCCGCAAGGTTCCTATATTTCTCCTCAAAAATACAAATAGCTCGCAGATTTTGGTCGCCCAAGGGATATTTTAACCGAAAACGTTCATTTATCATTTTGGGTTGCTAAAAGGATTAAAGCAAAACACACAAGGTGAGTGTTTACTCACTTATTTTTAAAAAAACTTTTGCAGTAATCATTTATATTCCTACGTTTGTAACCACGACAGGGGAAAATGGTTTGATTCAAACACTTTTCAGGTTAGCTTGATAGGTAAGTGAATCATAAGTTACTCGATATTGTAAACATAAATTGATGATAGACCACCATGTCTTAAAACTGGGATAACACTCGCTAACCAGTTATAAACCTATTTGTTTATTTTTTTGCAAAAAACGGCAGCAAGCATGGGAAACTTGCTGCCGTTTTTGCTTTATGATTGCTGTGGGTCAACTTTTTTGAGTAGCCAACCGGCGTCTGATTTTACTTAGAAACTCGGGTGTCATTCCCAGATAGGCGGCAATATAGTGCTGGGGCACGCGCAGCGCAAGTTTGGGATATTGTTTTAGAAACTCGACGTACCGTTCTTCGGCCGTTTTAGCAATGGTGCGGATGAGACGATGCTCCAAAGCCGATAAATGACGTTGGATCATCAGCCGGAACACGCGTTCAAATTGCGGGACGCGACTCAACAACTCTTCCTTACGGGACGGATTGAGTGTGAGCAACTCGCTGTCTTCCATAGCTTCGATATACAATAAGCTGGGTTTGCGCTCGTGGAAGCTACCAATATCACTTACCCACCAATCTTCGATGGAAAACTGCAGAATAACCTCGCTGCCGTTTTCGTCAATATAATAGCTGCGGAGGCATCCCTTGATAATATAGGCCTCAAAATCGCACACCTCTCCCTCTCGCAGCAGTAACTGCTTTTTTTGGACGGTCCGTGGCTTTAGCAGGTTATTGAACACAGCGAGATCCTCAGACGAGAAACGGCCACACCGGTTTACATAGTCATTAATCGCAGTAAAATTAGCCATAACGCAAATGCATATTCGGAATTCGCATATGCCGTCAAACTTACTGTTTTTTTTACCTCACTTCAAACATCCCGATTCGATTTCTTGTCATAGGTTAATGTAGCGGGATAACAGACAGGTTACCTTTGTATCAAACGATTAGGAGGACAAATTCATGGAAAACAAAATTTTAGGGATACATCACATTACAGCCATTGCAGGCGACGCCCGGCGGAATTATGATTTCTATACCCGGATTCTCGGTCTTCGAATGGTCAAAAAGACGGTAAACTTCGATGACCCAGAAACGTATCACTTTTATTTTGGCGACGAAGTCGGAACGCCGGGTACCATCCTAACTTTCTTTCCCTGGGGCAACCGCGTAAGACAGGGACGGCGTGGCACCCAACAGGTAACCGAAATAGGGTATGCTGTGCCAGAAGGAAGCTTGGATTTTTGGAAGAAACGACTTGAGGAAAATAATGTGATCATTAATAACGTGGCTTCCAAATTTGGCGAACAATACCTCACTTTGTTGGATCCCGATGGGCTCAAGCTGGAGCTTACTATACCGAGCGAAGCCGATACACGCACACCTTGGGAAACTGCCGAAGTGAAAGCCGAACACGCTACGCGTGGATTTCACCACGTGACCATCACGACCCTTGAGAAAGATGCCACCGCACGTATCCTTACCGATGTTTTTGGATACCGGCTGTTACAACAGGACGTGAACCGCTTCCGTCTCGTCACCGACGCGGTCAAGCAAGCGGCCTTTGTCGATTTGGTGGAAGCGCCGGGAGAGTCGGCAGGTTTCGTAGGTGGCGGATCGGTACATCACGTCGCCTTCCGGGTCAAGGATGAAGCCACGCTGATGCAATTCCGTGAGAAAGTAGTCGCACAGGGATTGAACATTACCGAAAAAATAGATCGGAACTATTTCTATTCCTTGTATTTCCGCGAACCGGGGGGCGTGCTATTTGAGATTGCCACAGACAATCCGGGCTTTGCAACGGATGAGACAATAGCGGAATTGGGAAGCGGTCTGAAATTGCCATCCCAATACGAAGGATATCGGAAACGGATTGAAAGTGTTTTACCCCAATTGGATTAGTTATCATGTACACACACGACAAACAAATTATACAAGCAGGCAAATTGGCTGCACACGCCAAAAAAGCAGTGGTGTTGCTTCACGGACGGGGCAGCACTGCACAAGGTATACTTTCCCTCCAGCGCCATCTACAGCTGGAGGATGCCTTGCTGCTGGCGCCTCAAGCCACCCATAATTCATGGTACCCTTCTAGCTTCCTTGCTCTGACGGCTGATAACCAACCTGCACTCGATTCGGCATTGGCGTTAGTGGATGAGGTAGTGGCCGAAACCATTAACCTGGGCATTCCGTCGGCAAGCCTCTATTTTGTGGGGTTTTCTCAGGGCGCGTGCCTCACGCTTGAATATGTAGCCCGACACGCCAAACGATACGGTGGAGTCGTTGCCTTCACTGGCGGACTGATCGGCGGGTCATTAGTCAAATCAAACTATCAGGGTAATTTCGCAGATACACCTATTCTGGTTACATCGGGCGACAACGACCCACATGTGCCGCTGTATCGCATTGATGAGAGTATCGCTGTTCTTCGTGAGTTGGGTGCCGAAGTAACACGCGAAATCTACCCGGGGAAACCGCACAGTATCAGTGCCGACGAAACACTGTTGGCTAATGAATTGATATTTAATTGACCATCAGTCTTCCAAGAAAAAGCGCTTCTCCTGCACGTCGCGTGAATTGGTTCCTACGAATACGCTAAACTCACCGGCTTCAGCCAGATGCTCCAAATCGGCATTGTAAAATTTGAGGTCTTCTTCGGTGAGGTCAAAGACTACCCGTTGTGCCTTCCCGGGTGCCAGTTGGATTTTCTGGAATCCTTTGAGTTCTTTGACGGGCCTGGTTACCGATCCGACCCAATCGCGGATATACAGTTGCACGACTTCTTCACCTGCATAATTGCCCGTGTTACTTACTTCTACGCTTACCTGTAGGTTGCCCTTCCGTTGAAGCGTATCGGCACTCAACACCAGTTCACCGTACGTAAATGTGGTATAGCTGAGCCCGTAACCAAAGGGATAAAGCGGATCATTGCTTACATCGAGGTAGTTGGAACGGAATTTCTGAAACCATTGCCCATCCGCCAATGGCCGGCCGGTATTCTTGTGGCTATAGTACAGCGGTAGCTGTCCGACATGTTGTGGAAATGTGGCCGGCAGTTTTCCCGAGGGATTCACATCGCCAAACAGCACATCAGCGACGGCCTTGCCGGTTTCCGTTCCCCCAAACCACACATTCAGTATCGCCGGTACGTGTCCATTTTCCCACGTGAGTGTGAGCGGTCGGCCTGTAAACAACACCAACACTACGGGCTTGCCGGTTTTCAACAATTCGGCGAGCAACCGTTGCTGCACGGCCGGGATGCCGATATCCGTGCGGCTGGAAGCCTCGCCGCTCATCTCTGAGCTTTCGCCCAGTGCCGCAACCACGACGTCGGCCTGCTTAGCCACCTCCAGTGCCTCGGCGATGATCTCGGCCTCGGGCCGATCGCCGCGTGGGATCGTCCGGCCAAATAATGTGGCCCGCTCCTGATAGGCGGAATCCGCCAATAGGTTGGACCCTTGGTGGTGGACAATTTTGACCTGGTCGCCCAATGCCTCCCGCATCCCATCCAGCAGCGACGGCGTATTTTCCAGGTTGGCGCTTACACTCCACGTGCCCGGCATGTTGCTGCCCGTATTCGCGAGCGGACCGATAAGCGCCACCGTACCTTCTTTCTTTAAGGGCAGTAGTTGCCCCTCATTTTTGAGCAGTACGAATGACTTCCCGGCCGCTTCGCGGGCCTTTGCCAAATGCATGGGGTGGAGAATCGTATGTGCGGCACGTGTTTCGTCGCAATAGCGGAACGGATCTTCAAACAATCCTAATTTGTATTTAGCTTCCAAAACGAGCCGGCAGGCACGATCGATTTCCGCTTCGGTGACCTTGCCCGCATCCAGTGATTTCTTCAGCGTGGTAAGAAATCCTTCACCGACCATATCCATATCTACACCAGCCTTGAGCGAGCGTGCAGAGACTTCCTGCAAATCACCCAGCCCATGGTCAATCAGCTCATTGACGGCCGTATAGTCGGTTACCACCAAGCCACCGAATCCCCATTCATTGCGAAGCACATCGGTCATCAACCACTTGTTAGCCGTGGCGGGCACACCATTGATATCGTTGAAGGAGGTCATCACACTTCCCGCACCGGCATCGATGGCAGCCCTGTAGGGTGGCAGGTATTCGTTGTACATGCGGTGCAGGCTCATGTCGGTGGTATTGTAGTCGCGTCCGGCCTCTGCTGCTCCATAAAGTGCGAAGTGTTTCACACAGGCCATCAAGGTATTGTCGGCAGAAAGGTCGTCGCCCTGGTAGCCATGCACCATGGCCTCGGCGATGCGCGAGCCCAAGTAGGTATCTTCACCACTGCCTTCGGAGATGCGCCCCCAACGGGCATCACGCGAGATGTCTACCATGGGTGAAAACGTCCAATTCAATCCATCGGCAGTAGCCTCCACAGCGGCGATACGCGCCGTCTCCCGGATCAGATCCATATCCCATGTAGCGGCAAGCCCCAACGGAATGGGGAAAATCGTCTTATAACCATGAATGACATCCAAACCGAAAATGATGGGAATCTTTAACCGCGAATGGTGTACCGCTACTTCCTGCGCTGCCCGGATACGCGGTACGCTCGTCATACTAAATATCCCACCTATTTTGCCAGCCTTGATCTTGGCCTCCACATCCGTACTTACTACCGCACCGGTAGTTACCTCCCCCGCAGTAACCAGGTTGAGTTGACCTATTTTTTCGTCAATGGTCATCTGCTGCATCAAGCCTGTTATAAAATTATCCATATCGCGTTGCTGCCCTTTCGTTGTCTCGATTGCCAGCAGCAAAAGGATAAAACAAGCGAGACCCGACAAGTGTTGTGATCCGTTCGATACATTCATATGCTTCCTGTTTTAGCAATTAGTCGATTTGTTGAGTCTGTGTTCGCTCGGCAATGCCGTTTCCATTAAAAGCTTCCACGGTAAAATAGTAGGTCTGATCCACATTCAGCCCTTTGATTTCCAATTCATCATCATCATACACCATCCACGAACTATATAATTTATCCGGTGCGATGCCCCAATATACGTTGTAACCCTGTGCGTGCTCCTGCTTATCCCATTTTAGCTTGGCATCGCGACGATCGACTTGGCGTTCCACTGTAAAGTGGCTAACGGGAGCTGGTTTCTTCCCTTCCCCAATACCGAAAACCCGGAGCCCTGAAATCGAAAGGTTGGGTGTCGGTACATGGCTATTCCGAAAGCGGATATACCGTACACGTTCAGGAGTTCCTAATTCTACATAGTCATTGGGAACATCTTTGTAATTGTTGCTACGATCGACCAGCACTAGCCATTTCTTTCCATCCATCGACCCTTCGATGATATAACGGTGGTATAGCCCCTCGGGTTTGCCGTACAAGTCGGATTGATAATCGTTGTAATTGAGTTGGATGGCATACACCGCTCCGGGTTGTTCCAGATCGATTTCAAGCCACTGCTTGTCGTCACTCCGCTCGGCCACCCAGAAGGTTTTGATTTGTTCGTCGTTGACATTGTTTGGTGGATAGTCGGCGAGGGATGAGGATGCTTTTGCAGGTTTATTATACGAAAGGAGCATCCAACCTGTAAACTGGCCCATTTTAGCAGGGATATTCGGAGCATAGTGGGGGTAGTCGCCATATGCTGTATTGGAATACATCAGCCCATCGTCGTCGAAGTAAGTGGGGAACATGCCAATACGCCTTTCCCAACCGATATTCACAGCTACCGCCATTGTGCTGAAATGCCAGTATTGGCCGGCAGGTCCTTTAACGGTGCTACCGTGCCCCGCACCGTTAATAAAGCCTCCTGGTTTGTATGAAAATGGATTGTTGGGCGCATAGGTATACGGCCCCAATGGCGCGTCACTCCTATAAACACCATCGCCATACACATTAAATTCCGTTCCCGGGGCAGCGTATTGCAGGTAATAGCTGCCGTTATGCTTAACCATCGATGGCCCCTCGATATACCCGCTCAACACGGTATCGCTGTGGTTTTCGCCAAAACGCTCCCAGCCGTGCTGGGCACCGTCCAGATTAAAAAGCTCATGCACTTCCCGAGAAGGAAGAAAGCGATTGTTCCGGTCGAGCTTCTTCGCCCGTATGGGGAATCTGTTGGATGAACCCCAAAACAAATATGCTTGCCCATCATCATCGATGAAAAGGTCGGGATCCTGCAGGTCGTTCAATACCGAGGGAACGGCTTTCCAATCGCCTTTCTTGGGGTTGTCCGTATAGAGGATCGCCATGGAACCCGAGGGATTTCCGGTTGTATACATGATCGAATCCTTATAGTTATGCGCGGTTGGGGCGTTGGACCCCTCAAAATACCACTTCTCGGGCCGCACAAACGTCCACTGGTGGAGGTCGGGCGAATGCCAGTATCCCATAGAACGGGTGACAAACAGGTAATAATCGCCCCGGAATTCCACGACCGTGGGATCCGCGCCCGAGCGGTAGGAGAGGCTGTCAAACCGGGTGGCATAGGCGTAGTCCAGATTGAGCGGATTGCAATAGGTACGCTGCAATAAGGATTGCCCGACGCTATCCGAGATGGCTGTTACGATAAAAAGGGTAAGAGAAAATACAAATTTCATGATGTTGTTCCTGCTTTCCAGCCACCTTTAATACGTTCCGCGAAAACGATGGTCGTTGCGTTTCTGATAAATCTTCTTGAGCGGTATCTGCATACCATCTGTGGATTCCAACCAATCCCATAATTCCCTTTTCAGCTGTCCTGCGATTTCCTGGGAGGCAGGTTCACGAATGAGATTGTTCATTTCATACGGATCGTTCTGTAGGTCATACAGTTCATTGGTATCCCAAAGCCCTTGATTGAAAATATACTTATAGCGGTCTGTGCGGACGGCAAAAATGGTAGGCGTTTGCGGAAATGCCCATTCCCAGTAATATTCGTAGAAAACCTTTTCACGCCACTCCTCGAGGGGTTTGTCTTGCAACAACGGTAAAAAGGAATAGCCCTGCATCTGCGCCGGCTTTTTGACACCCACGAGGTCGAGAATAGTGGGGCCGATGTCTACATTCATCACCATCTGTTTAATCTGCGTATGGGGCTTGATGAATTTCGGTGACCACGCCAATAGCGGTACCCGCATCGAAGCTTCGTATGCATTCCGCTTATCGATCAATCCTTGTTCGCCAAACAAAAAGCCATTGTCGCCCATATAGATGACCAGCGTATTTTCGGCCAAACCCTGCTGTTCGAGCCATGCGATTACGGAGCCAATACTTTCGTCCACGCTGCGTAATGTCTCACAGTACTGCCGATAGAAATCTTCAAATGCAATCTGTCCATCGTACATATAATCCACCCCATGCCAGCTGTAGCGTTGTTTCCGTACCCAATCAGGAATACCGTCGAGATTCACCGGTCCGTCGTATGGTGTTTCGATCCCCACACGCCTACTGCTATCCGTAGCGGTAAGGTACATGGAGGGCGGGCAGATAATGGGCATATCTTTATAGCTCCCCCGATGCCTTTCGGCCGGTTCAAACTCCGCGTGCACGCCCTTATGTGAAAGGTAAAGGAAAAACGGTTGGCCGCTATCCAGGGTATTCAGCCAGTCGATGGCGTAATCCGTCAGCAGATCGGTGGTATAACTCCCCTCCGGCTGCTTCACCTCCTTGCCGTTGATGTTAAACGTGGGTGAGTAATATACGCCTTGGTCCCGGAAGCTTACCCATTGGTCAAAACCAGGCTGCTTACTGCCGTCCATGTTGCCCATGTGCCATTTTCCGAAAAATCCTGTTTTATATCCCTTTTGCTGCAGATACTGCGGGAAGAAAGTCAGGCCCTCCGGCAAGGGCGCGTTGTTATCCACAATTGTGTGCGTATGGGCATACTGGCCTGTAAGGATGGATGCCCGGCTGGGGGAACACAGGGCGGTACTTACAAATGCATTCTGGAGGTGGGCGCCTTCCCGAGCCATGCGATCCATATTGGGCGTTTCCAAACCCGGCACTTTATCCATGAACCCCATGAAGTCATAGCGGTGGTCGTCGCTCAAAATGAAAACCACGTTGTAGGGTTTATCTGTGGATTGGCCGAGTGATATTGCGCACCACCAACACAACCCGAAAAATAGACCGATCTTTCTCATTTTCTTTTCAATTAATCAATACGCTTTACTTCGCTTCGCGCCGATACTCCATTCTCATTGACGGCTTCGATGCTGAAATAATAAGGCTTTTGGCTATCCATCGCTTTATAGTAATATTCATTGGCACCATGCACCATGATGCAGTTATACAGCTTGTCGGGTGCCAGGCCTGTGTAGATGTTATATGCATAAGCATTGTCCACCGGGCTCCATTTCAGCCAAGCGCTGCGCTTATCCTTTTCCGTCCGTAGAATAATAAAGTCGGTAACGGGAGCAGGTTTGTTTCCCTGTCCTTTGCCAAACACCCGCAGACCGCTGATGGCAAATTTGCCCGTGGGCATGTGCACGTTTTCCAGTTTAATGTACCGGGCTTTCACCGGATTTTCAAGCTCGACATAGTCGTGGGGGACATCCATGCGGTTCTGACTTTTGTCTTTAAGCACGCGCCACTTGCGGCCGTCTTCGGAATAAGACAGGATATACTGGTGATAGATTCCTTCCATCTTCCCGAGAAAAGCGCTATCGGCGTCCTGATCGGCATAGTTGATCTGCACGGCATGCACCGTACTTACCTCACCCAAATCACTCTGTATCCATTCGCCGCTGTTGCCCGAGGCGGCACTCCAGTAGGTTTTCATGCTTTCGTCTACCGCATGGTTAGGCGGATAGGCCGCTCCCAATGTAGATGACACCTGCACGGGCTTGTTATAATTGAGGAGCATCCAGCCCGTGAAGCGACTTTCGAGGTGGTCAGCAGGGCCATTAGGCAAGTAGTGTGGATAGTCTCCGAATGCCGTATTGCAATACATGACGTCGTCTTTATCAAACCCGGCCGGCCACATGCCCAGCCGCCTTTCGAAATTATTTTTCACACCCAGCACCATGGTAGACACATGCCAGTAATTGCCGTCATTGTCCTGGAAGGTAGCGCCGTGGCCTGCTCCGCGCGCAAATCCTCCCGGCTTATAACTTAGCGGGTCTGATTGTGTGGTAAATGGCCCCAACGGGCTGTCGCCCACGGCCACTCCATCGGCGTAGCCGCTGAATTCGGTACCCGGTGCTGCATATTGCAGGTAGTATTTGCCGTTGTGCTCGGTCATATGTGCCCCTTCAATAAAGGGGTCGAGGAAGGTGTTGTCCATGTATTCACCGAAGCGCTGCCAGCCGTAGCGCCAGTCTTCGAGGAAATACAGTTCTTTGCGAGTGCCGATGGGCTCAAACGTCTGACGGTTGAGTTCGATGCCGTATAACGGATAGCGGTTGCTGCTGCCATTGTACATGTAGAAGCGACCATTGTCATCCGTGAAGAAATCGGGGTCCCAACCTCCAATAGAAAACGAATCGACCAAGGGCTGCCATTCATTCGCTTTGGGATCTGTACTCATCCATAGCGTAAACTTATCGGTGTAGGTTGAACCGAATACCAGTAGGGTATCGCCAACGACACCTACCGCCGGGGCACACAGCTCGTCATACACATCGCCATTCCAGGGGCGCAGGAATTTCTTGGATACAAAATTCCATTTGGAGAGGTCGCTGCTCCACCAATACCCCCATTGGTTGGTACTGAACAGGTAATAATCGTCTTTGTAATTCACAATCACCGGGTCGGCCGTAGCACGATGCCGACCCCATTCCGAAAAATTGGGTATGGGTGTGTAACCGTAGTCGAGGTTAATCGGGTTGCAGTAGGTGCGAGGCGTTTGGGCTCTGGTCATCCCAGCACATAGTATCCACACCACGACGATCAGCCAACTATATTTCCAATGATGCTTCACGATGATTTGCTTTTTTGTGATTCTGTTTTTTACTTTTTGCCCGGCAACCCAAATTCCCAATCGGTTTTTATGCCTGTTGCTCACCATCTGGATCTCCGTCGCTACGCTAGAATCTCCTAGGCTGGCTCTGCAGCAGGTCTAAAACCGCTGTGCTGTCGTCGTTAAATATTCGGGCTTTTAAACCCGAGTTTCTTCAATCCCTCCTTGACCTCGGGCGCGCCCATAAATAAATTCCAAAGCAATCCGGTCCGATGATTCTCAATCATCACGGGTATCGGGCCCTGATCAATAGCCAGGTAGCGTTGCGGAAACCAGCTATCGGTCTCACTGTACGCATCGTAAAACCCATACTTACCCCACAGTTTATCGCCGAGTTGCTCATAAAGATAACGCATCACGTCCATGCTTTGCTCGGGCGTATAAGGGAATGACGATAGGGCGGCCGTAGGCGAAATTACACCCAAGTCGTTATCGGGGTTATGCGCTGAATATCCACTGACGGAATAGCTCGCTGTAAATCCCCACGCCTGTTTACCGTATCCTTTAAACCCTTTTGGGTTTTCGATGGCATAATCGTGATGGATAAGCGCCTGATTACGGTTTAACTCCCAATAATCCGCATACTCGTCTTTTAGCCCTCTTGGATCCAGACCAAGATAGGAATAGTGAGACCAAAACAACGGCCCCACACCGTTGCTATCCGGCACATTGTGTTTGAGGATGAGGGGATGTCCATACCGCTCGGCAGACGACTTGATGGCACCGCCACGCGCCCAACCTTCGTGATATACCTCGGCGGGGACACCGTGTGTGGGTGATGAAGCAGCCAAAACATAGGTGATGAGACATTCATCATACCCCCTTATCGGGTGATTGGCGGCCCAGTCTGCCGTAGGGCTCCAGTGCCAGTAAAGCACATTTTGCCCGTGTTGACGGTACCAGTCCCATTCAATGGTTTTCCAGAGGGCATCGGCGTGTGCAGCCAATTGCTTTTCATGTTCATTACCCTGCTGGAAGTATTCCCTTACGCAAATCAACGCTTGCGCCATAAAGGCGGTTTCCACAAGGTCTCCGCCGTTGTCGTTCTTGCTAAATGGCTTGGCCCGGCCCGTGGGCCCATCCAGCCAATGCGGCCATGCACCATGAAAGCGATCCGCTTTTTCGAGATAGCCGATCACTTGCTCAAACCGCTCGACACCCGCTTGCCGCGTGATGAAATTGCGTTCCATACCCACCAACAAGGCCATCAAGCCGAATCCGCTGCCACCGATGGTAACGACGTCTTCATCGTTCTGCGGGTATTCGCCATCGATATGGATGCGTTCGCGGGCGAGTCCGGATACGGGCTCCGCCCCTTCCCAGAAATATTGAAAGGTTTGGCGTTGTACCAGTGTGAGCAACGAGTCATCGGACAATGTTGGTTCACTGTTGTTCGCTTTGTTTTGTGACGAGCCATTACAGCTAGCAAGACCTATTGCGACTATTACTATGATATGTGTTATCCTGTTGGTCATAAAAATCATTCCGTGTTAAAGTTTCGGGCTGTCAAATCCCAATTTACGCAATCCAGCCTTAATTTCGGGTGCGCTCATGAACAGATCCCAGAGCAAGCCGGTGCGGTGGTTTTCAATCATCGCAATGATGGGTCCCTGGTCAATGGCAAGGTAAGAATCGGCAACCCATTGCTGCGTAATGTTGAAGGCATCGTAAAACCCGTAAGAACCCCACAGTTTATCGCCCATTGCATAATAGAAAAACTTCAGCGCCTCCATCGATTCATCTGGGGTATACGGAAATGCGGAAAGTGCGGCGGTCGGTGTGATTATGCCCAAGTCGTTCGTGGGCGAATGTGCCGAATAGCCGTCGTGATTATCGCTCGCGGTTAGCCCCCATCCGCCGGCTGGCGGACCGTAGCCAACATAATTGTGAGGGTTTCGGACACAATATTGGTAATTAATTAAGGTATGGTTTACATTTTGCGTCCAATAATCGGCATATTCGTCGCTCAATCCTCTCGGATCAATCCCAAGGAAGGAATATTGGCTTAAAAACAAAGGGCCGCCATACTCAGGCCCCAGTGGCAGCACAATACCCTCATACGTTGCCCCGTTGCGTATATCTCCATTTCTCGCCCAGCCGCTGCTGTAAACGGTTTTGGGGATACTGTGCGTCGGCGATGCAGCAGCCAACACGTAGGTAATCAAGCTCTCGTTCCATCCACGGATCGGCATGTTCATCGTCCAGCCTTTATCCGGCGACCAATGCCAGTAGAGTACATCCTGACCATCCCGTCTGTACCAAGTCCATTCGACGGATTGCCAAAGCGCATTGATACGGTCGATGAGGTGCTTTTCAGCCGGTGTGGAAGTTGCCAGATACTGACGCATCGTAATGAGTCCTTGCATCAACAACGACGTTTCCACCAAGTCGCCGCCATTGTCGTTGGCACTAAACGGCATTGCCGCACCGGTATTGCCGTTGATCCAATGCGACCAAGCCCCGTGGAAACGGTCGGCTATTTCAAGGAAACTGACAATGCGGTCCAGGCGTTCAACACCTTGGCTACGCGAAATAAACCTTCTTTCCATGCCCACAATCAGCGCCATGATGCCAAAACCGGAGCCTCCGCTGGTCACCAAATCTCCGGAAGTGTTGCGCTCGCGGGCCATTCCACTGCTTGGATGGGCAAAGTCCCAGAAGTAGTTAAATGTTTGCCGCTGTACGAGTGTAAGTAACTCCTCATCGGGGATAACCGGAAACTTTGGTGTGGGATCTATTGCGGTGTAGAGTATCTTTGTTAACCCTGAAAAACCTTCGCCCCCGGCCCCCACCAGCGCATCCGAAACACGCAGCTCATACTTGGTAAGCCCGTCCAGCGGACTACTACTCACGAGGGTAACCGATTGCCCGTCGGCAGCGAGGTTCAGCTGGATATTGGCCGTACCGGCGGGTCCTGCCAATGTGATCGCGTTTTCTACAGTGGTCTTATCAAGCGGATTAGAAAACCGAAGCGACATCCGCAAATCGAGGGGTATATCGGCCAGCACATCGTCCTCCCCTCTATTTTTTCCATCTACCTCGATGGCAATGACTTGCAGGTCTTCCATCAGGGTCTTGAACGGGACGTTATAGGTGGGCCCGCGACTGCCATCTGCGCCGCGAAGTTGTTCAGAAATCGTCAGGGCGTACGTTGTATTGCTGCGCAGTGGACCACTGGGGTGCACCACCACACTGGCGCCGCCAGAAAGGAATGCCAAGCTTATGGCTACGGGTTCACCGTCCTGACTTAAGGTAATGGCGGTATTAGCGGTAGAATGATCGACCGGCTGCGAAAACACCAAGGTGATACTTCGGTCGAGCGGTAATCCATCCACAACCGTTCCATCGAGCGGCAGGGTTGCCTCGCCCACTGACACCTGTAAAAGTGTAAGCGTACCGACCTGATTTTTCTTACATCCCACCAATAAACAGGCAAGAACCATAACAGAAACCAATCGTATCGGTACGCCTACGCTCATCTGCTGCTCACTAATTATCTTCAACCATCTGTTGTACCTCTTCCTGAGTCAGCGCTTTGTCGAAAATACGTAGTTCGTCGATCTGGCCCTGCTCGGACAGGTGATTCCATTCCGTAAAGTTCGGGGCGCCTGAAGCAATTGTCATTTCATCGCAATTTGCCCAGCTCACACCCGTAAATGCGCCGCCGCTCGCCAGCTCACCGTTGATGTATAACGCGCATCGATCCGGTGCAATCGTAAAGGCCACATGTATCCAACCGCTGTTGGGGTCTACATCTGCTGCTGCACCACCATCAAACCAGTTGTCTGCCGTACCATTTCCGACATTGAGCTTGATACGCTGCATACTACCTGCCGGCTCCCTGAACAAGCGGAAACCGCTCGTCCGGTTGTTATTCGATGGATCGGGAGGGCTTACCGTTAATATCCCTGCATGGGTGGTGACGGGATTGATTTTATACCAGAAAGATGCACTGAATTCTTCATTAGCCAAATCTTCCATAGGCAAGGTAAGGTAAGCGTTGGCCGCTCCGCTATATGCCCGCCCCGACTTGCCTGCGGCAAAGCCTGGATTTCCTACCTTGGCTGCGCTGATATTCTCTAAAAGATCGAGGTAAACATCACCTTCAAACGGCATATAGAAGATTTCGCCGTCGTATTTAGCTTGATATACGTTGCTGATTTCGAAATCAAAGCTCTTAGTCGTGCTCTTGCCGGACGCATCCGTGGCCGTCACTTCCACCGTATAGTCGCCCAGGGGTAATGTTTCGCTGAGGTGCGCCGCTGCCACCCTCCGATAGTCTTTAAAACTATCGAGCGTGGTCAACGTGTTTCCGTTGAGTGCGACGGAAATCGACGTGATTTCGATATCATCCTTTACCTCAAATTCGAAATTGATGTTCGTCGATTCGTCCGTAAAGGGAATCAGCACAACGCCCGTAGTCGGATAACCGATGGTTACTTCCGGAGCTGACTCGTCGGCCCCGGGCGACACCGGTTGGATGTCGTCGATATAGCCGTTCTGGCACGATGCGGCAACAAACAGCAAGACGAGCAGTGTATTTAGTTTCTTATTCATTTCAATGCCTATTTAAGTTTCTAATGGTCTATTGATTTTCGTCCCTCAACTGCGGCAGGATGTCCTGTTGATCCAATGGATACGGATAGAATCTATTTGTCGCCGCATCATAGGTACGACCGCCGTAGGACAGTTCTGCCGTGCGGTCGTGCCGCACCACGTCATAAAACCGGATACCCCACTCACCCGCAAATTCTGCTAATTTTTCATCCAGTACCTGATCGAGTGTAACACCGCTTAATGGACCGAGGCCTACCCGACTGCGTACCGCGTTTACTGCCGCATCGGCCGTCATCACGGAGCTCGTGGCACCGCTGGTCAACGCCTCGGCGTGCATCAGCAATACTTCCGCATAGCGAATACAGGTAAAGTTTTTATTTTCACCGTATGCCGTGCGGCCTTGGGTAAGCATGGTGGACGGCCAGTAGTGCTTGCCACTGTAGAATTTGGTCCGGACGCTGTTGTTGAAGACATCACCATCCGGGGTTGTATTCGATATCCAGCTTGGGACACCCGGGTACGCATTGCGTAAGTCTGCAATGCCATCGGGCGTGAAGATCACCGTTGTTTCAAGGCGTTCGCGCTCACCGCGGCCGAGCATGAACTGGATATATTTCATGCTAGGTTCCCAAAAACCCCAGCCACCACTGGCACCACTTCGCGCGGGTGTCCAGCTCGTCGGACCAAAGAAATCCCACAAATACTTGTTGGATGTGCCCGTGCCCGTGCCATAATCCGAATACTGGAACTCCAGCAGGTTTTCGTCGTTGAGCTTACCGCGGAGTTTAAACAAGTGGTAAAAATCGGGTTCCAGGATAAATAGTCCACTGTTAATGATCTGGCCCGTGGCTTCGGCCACGGCGGGGAAATTTTTCAGTTCGAGGTTGGCCATTGCCTTCACAGCGAGCGCTGTGTAGCGAGTAACCCCACCGCGTACATCAGACCGTTGGTTTGGCCGAACGTCGGGCAATAGCGGAATTGCTTCGTCCATTAACGTAGAGATATGTTGCATGACCTCTTCAAAGCTGGACAGCTCCACGTTGAGCAGCTCAGAAGGTTGCGAAGAAGTGGGGATCAGGATCCTTCCCCAAAGGCGGGCCAATTGCAGAAACTCAAACCCCTGCATCACTTTGATCTCTGCAATGTATTGCTGTGCCGTTGTCGCGCTGGCACCCGCCTCCTCGTATTTCTGGATTTCCTCGATGGCTCCCTGCCAATAAATCAGGTCGCTGTAGAGGCTGGTCCACGAGTTATTCATCGCCCAGAAATTGCGGTCGTATCGGAAGCTATCCGCCTGCGCAAACAAGGGCTGGTCACCGCGTCCGCCGATATCAATGTCATCCCCCCGTACACTGAGGGTTGGATAAACTTCCCACCCAAAGTCATACAATTGATTGTAGGCACCATACAGCATCAACACCATGTTCTGTGTTTGTGTATAGTCCGTTCCTTCGGCAATCTGCTCATTTTCGAGTGGTTCATCCAATAAACCGCTACACGCTGTGCCGAGCAACAGTCCGAAGAATACCATCGCCCAATATTGGATATTTCGTATCGCTTTCATGTTATCTTTCCTTAATGCTTTTACAGTTTAATGGTTACGCCCAAAGTATAGATGGCGGGGATGGGATACACTTCCCGATCTATCCCATCGGCCACCTCCGGGTTAAAGCCGTTGTATTTAAACACCGTAAGCGGTCGCTCTGCCGTGAGGGTAACGCGGGTCTCCGGCCAGGTCACACCGTTGATTTCCTTACCCAGGAATGAATAAGACAAGCGTACGTTCTGCAACCGGAAGTAGGAACCTTCTTCCACGAAATAGCTACTCATGACTTGATTCCATGCCCTGCGCAACCCAGCAGCCGACGGATAATTCTTCGGTGAGCCTCTGTCTTCCGTCCACAGGTTGGTAGCCAGATCGGCATCGATGTTGGTGTCGTTGGTGAAAATCATTTCACCGCGCTTGCGATTCAGGATGTTGTAGCCGGTCTGTCCTTGCAGCAGTGCGGCAAACTCCAGTTTTTTATACCGGAAACCGAGATTGGCACCCCAAGTAAAGTCCGGCATATACGACCCCAGTATCACGCGGTCCTGATCGTCGATGATCCCATCTCCGTTCTGATCCTTAAAAATCAAGTCGCCACCCTGCAAGGCACGTTCCTCGACGAATTCAGGTAAGTATCCGCTAGCTGCCGACAACACCTGTGTACGTTCGGCATTGGTATAGCCTCCCGGTAATACACCGGTTACTTCATACCCATAAAATGCCTGGTACGGGTGGCCAATGATGGAACGCTGCCGGAATTCGGCTGATCCAGCATTCAAGCCATCGGCGCCACCGAGCCCGAGTACTTTATTTTTCAGTGTGGCAATATTTCCACCAATGTTATAGGAGAAATCCTCAGACAGGTTGTCGCGCCAATTGAGGTTAAGTTCTAAACCTTGGTTACGGATTTCACCTACACTCCGTCGTTCGGCAGATGCAAATACCGGTGGCACGATGGTCACCGCCAGGTTGCGCGTGTCGCGGATAAAGTAATCGGCTTCCAAAGACAGTCGATTATTCAGGAACTGCGCATCCAGACCGAAATTCTTCTCCACTGTGGTCTCCCATTGGGTGATGAGGTCAAATGTCGGATTCAGCCGCCTTCCAATTACCCGGGTACCATCAATCGCACCGTTATTTTCCTCTACGGTAGGCAGCCCCACAGAAGGACTGATCGCGTCATTTCCCAACTGCCCCCAGGATGCCCGGAATTTCAGAAAATCGATGCCTTCCACATCGAAGAAATCTTCTTCAGACAATACCCATCCGGCACCCACGGTGGCAAAGTTGCCCCAGGTCTTCTGGAACTTATTGTTACCGTCGCGTCTGAGTGTTGTATACAAGAGGTAGCGATCATCGTAATTATAGGCTGCCCGGCCAAAGAATGATAGAAACTGGAGGTTAGCATTGATAGAGTTGTAGTCTCCATCATTGGCGTCACCGATATTGTTCAGGTCAAAATCGGTCGCGTTGGCGAGATACCAGTACTGTTCCGCGGCCCGAGATGGGGCCGGGGAAATGGCCGTACCCCGTGCATAGAGCAGCTCACTATATTCGCTGCGATAGGATTGGCCTAACACGACATTCAGGTTGTGCTTGCCAAAGTTGTCGTCATAAGTCAAAAAGTTGTCCCACACCTGATCGTAATCCGCGGTATTTCTCCTCCGGATAGCTGACTGTTGTTGGGTCACCCCGTCGTGATATTCGAAGTCGACACGCCTGTTGTTTATAAAGCTCAACCCATAATTGTATTGTGTGCGAAGTTTAACTTTGTTTTCCCAAACATTTACCTCCGCGTGAAAGCTACCCAGCATTTTAGCCACATGATTGCGGTTATCAATGTATTCCAATGGGAAGAACGGGTTCTGGCTACCCCGGTAGCCAATCTGTTGTGCATTGGCATATTTCACCGGCGCGGCGTTGGCATTGCCGTCGTCATACACTGGCAAGATTGGTACCGCAAAATAAGACCGGAACCATGCCGTGTTTTCGCCATTGTATTGCCGAGCCGTACTCACGTTAAAGTTGCCGCCGACATTGAGCCAATCTTTTACCTTGCTGTCCACCTTTACACGGAAGTTCAACCGCCGGTAATTATTGCGTTGTAAATCTAACAACCCTTCCTGGTTGAAATAGCTGCCTCCGATGGAATAGCGTGTGCTCTCACCCCCGCCGTTAAACGATAGGTTGTGATTTTGGATCGGCGCAGGACTCATGACCTCGTTGTACCAGTCGGTATTGACATCCGGTAGATTCGGATCAATCCGGCTGCGGCCATACCGCTGCATGGCATTTTGTATCAGCGCAATATCCGCTGCACTTCCCGTTTCATTGATGTATTGCACAAACTGCTGGGCATTCGCCATTTTCAGCACATTTTGCGGATTTTGAATCCCGTAATACGCGTCATACACAATTTCACCCGGTTTGTTGTAGGCACCCGATTTGGTTTCGATCAACACCACGCCATTACCAGCCCGAACTCCGTAAATCGCTGATGCCGAAGCATCTTTTAACACGGAAATAGTCTCGATATCATTGGGATTCAGGAAATCGATGTTATCGAAAAACATCCCATCGACCACATAGAGCGGTGCTGAATTGCCTTCGAAGGAGCCGATACCCCGCAGCCGCACGGTAGGCGATGCACCGGGCGCGCCGTTACTCACGATCTGAACACCGGCTACCCGTCCCTGTAAAGACTGCATGGCTTGCGCGGTAGGCGTCTTCGCTATGTCATCTGCGCGCACGGTAGCGACCGCGGTAGTCAGATCTCGTTGGCGTTGTGTACCGTAGCCCACGACCACCACTTCCTCCAATTCGGTACCTTCATCTTCCAACACCACATTTATGGTAGTCTGACCACTGACCGGAACTTCCTGCATCGCAAACCCCAGCGACCGGAAAATCAACGTATCTGCAGCAGCGGCTTCAATGGAATAGTTTCCCGAGGCATCCGTTTGGGTAGCCGTGGTAGCGCCTTTTACCATAACAGTTACTCCAGGAATCCCGCCGGATGCCACCGCATCAGTCACTTTTCCGCTTACCCTGGCTTGCTGTCCATATGCCGTAAAAGACCATATAAACAACGCTAATAAGCATGTAAATAAACTCCTCATGTTACTCAATTTAATTGGTTATCTAATGTGTGTGTTAGCTATTATAAAAACCCGTAAGGGTGTTCATATGTTTTACAAAAATGTGATGTATTACGTGATATGTCAAAAAAACAGCTAACACATCCCTACATCACGTTAAAATAAACTTCTCATCTGATCTCTGAAAAATTTACAATTATCTAATAAACAATTAATTATAATTAAATCATAGTTACTCAAAAAAAAGAATATTGTGTATTCAATACACTATATAAAATGAGAGGTAATGATGTAGTCAATGGATGAAAAAGAGGCTTCGTTTGTGTACAAAAAGAGGTCATTCAGAACATATTTTAACAACTATGAGTTTTTTGGTATTCAACTTGCGTATATTGAGTGATGGAAAATAACCCGCTAGTTTTATACCGCTGTTGGTTCATAGATCAATACGTTGTATGGGCCGACATGATAGCCTCTGCCGCAATGGATAGTTTTGACGTACTCTATAAAGAAAGCGTACGCCTATTTGGCGCCGCCTTGGAAGAAACGAATAGTTTTATTCCACCGGATGGCAGAAGCGACGGCATCGAAGAAACATATCAGCGTGGCAAACATACGCTTCGGCTTCTCCATTACATCGAACACACGTTGGCCAAACGCAACGTGGGCATAACAACACTCATTGCCTCTTTACTTTTTGAAGTTACTGAGACACACAGGCCTCTACCGCCCGATGAAGCTGAATACCAGAAGGAACTTGATCTGACACGTTCCAGCTATCACCAAGCCATCGCCACTGGCGATCAAGAGGGCATCGCTGCATGTGAAGACTACCTAAAAACACTAGAAGAAGATCAGGAGGCGCGGTGTTTCATGAACGAAACCTGGGAAGCATTTTCGCGCACGACATTCAACTTGCATACTATCGCGGCGTTTGAAACCGCTTGAGTTCTCCCGATTGCCCGAACAGGTTCGGAACATCGATAAGGATGAACACTTAGTGAAGAAATACTCCGGCTAAGTATGTTTCATTTATAACGCAAAGGAGTAGCCGAGCATAACGGTTGCGGCTCCGGTATTATTTTTACCGATTTCGCCTCCATCTTTTTGGATTTTTATGAGACCGTAGTTGCCTCCCCCCTCCAAAAATATGCTGCTACGTCCGAATGAATAGGCAATGCCAAGATTACCTTCAAATCCAACATTGACTTTGTTCAAGCGGCCCTTGATATCTGTCTCATCGGTAAGGTCTTGTGGAAAGGGCGTACCGGGATCCATTCGAAGCGGCATTTGGCCAGCTTCATCCAGGTATAACTCGCTAGTACCTTCAGTTACCTGCTTCGCATTAAGCAGAAAGCCAATAAATGGCCCGGCGTCTACATAGAGCCGAAAAGGACTGTTGCTTCCTAAGTTCCAACCAAACTTAGCGAGCACGGGCACCATGAGGTAGTTGAATTTCGCCTCACTTTTAAAGTCAGCATAGAGCAAAGAAGGCGCAGGCATCCCCTCTGGCAGACCGGCTTGCAGGAGCGGAGCAAGCTCAGCGGGCACCTCCAATGCTTGGAATTTATCTTTCTTGCCCCCTTGCGCCGAATATTCAATTGCCGGCTGCAAAGAAAACAGGTCCGAAAGTTTAAATTCGGCAAATACCGCAAAACCTGGGCCGATCCGCGAACTATAACCCTCGCTCAACGGCGTGGCATTATCGCTATTTGATGTGAGGTTGGGAATACTCAGGCCACCACGCGCCCCAATGCTAACCGTCTGAGCGTTGCAAACACTGTAAACGGCAAAGGCAAATAAGATTAATGCACTTCTTTTCATCTGAATTTTTATTGATCAATTGTTTATTAGTATAACAAGCGATCGCTTGCCTGACATTCACCAGAATAGAGATTTGACCTGACGAAATTAATTGTAAATGTCAACAATACTTTGTGAAAATTTGTCCAGAAATTGTCAAAAACGCGCATGTATGCCGTGTATGTCTGAAGAACAGAACACCGGCCATTCAGTTTTTAGCTTTTCGACTGCCGAGTCATTTTTTCCAAGCTATCCCACATATCTGTGGGGATTGCTTCAAGGCCGCTGAACTGCCCGGCCCCCTGAAGCCATTCACCTCCGTCGATCGTGATGACTTCGCCGTTAATATAGCCTGCAAAATCAGACAGCAGAAACGCAGCAAGGTTGGCCAGCTCTTGATGATCACCCACCCGCTTGAGCGGAACACGCTTTTTGAAGTCAAACTGCTGGGCCAAATCACCCGGCAATAGCCGTTCCCAGGCACCCTTGGTGGGAAAGGGCCCCGGGGCAATGGCATTGTTTCGGATTCCATATTTACCCCATTCCACAGCCAACGATCGCGTGAGGGACAACACCCCCCCTTTGGCCGCCGCCGAAGGCACTACATAAGCAGAGCCGGTAAAGGCATAGGTGGTGACAATATTAAGTATACTGGCGGACTGCTGCTGTGCGATCCAATGCTTACCAAATACCAAAGTACAGTTAGCCGTACCCTTTAGCACGATATCGATGATGGCCGAAAAAGCATTCGCGGAGAGACGTTCCGTTGGCGAGATAAAGTTGCCGGCAGCATTATTAAGCAGTGCATCTACGCGGTTAAACCGGTTAAGTGTCGCCACAAGAAGATGCTCGATAGCCGCCACATCGCGCACGTCACAGGCTACAGGCCATACCTGCCCTCCTGTTTCTGCAGTCATTTCTTCCGCTGCTTTCTCGAGTACCTCCCGTTTACGGCTGGCAATGACCACCTGTGCACCCAACCGAAGAAAATAGGTAGCCATAGCCCTTCCCAATCCTGTGCCACCGCCGGTAACGACAATGGTTTTATCTTTCAAGGCCCCTTCGCGCAAAGCTCCCTGTACTGCCATCATTTCCCTCCTTTCAAATTATCGATAATTGTCTTCAGAATCGAGCGGGTCGCCGGAGACCACCAACGCTTAAGCAACAACTCGACCGCATCGGTTTGATCGGCCTCAAACTGTGCGATCAACGGCCGTCTCATTTGGCGCTTGCTTTCCCGCCATGCATTCCGCTCGTACTGGGTATATTTTCCGATTTGCCGCTCCGCAACAGTTCGGATGCTTTTTATGTCAACCACCTCATCCACCAAGCCCGCCTCCAATGCATCACGCGGATTAAACAATCTACCTTCCAGCAAACAGCGATACGCCTTGGCCTGCCCCAGCCAAAAACTATATAGTTGAAAAATGGGCTCCGGCACGATGATACCCACCGGTATTTCGTTGAGTCCAATCACGTAATCGCCCTGGGCCATAATCCGGTAGTCGCAACAAATAGCCATCACACACCCGCCCGCCGGACTATGTCCGCTGATGGCGGCCACAGCCGGTTTATCGAATGTGACCAGTGTACGGGTGAAATCGAGGAACGTATGCCAGAAACGGCGCACCTCATCCTCGTTATATTCATACAATGCAACCAAATCAAGGCCGGCGCTGAAGAAGTCTTCTTTACCATGTAAGATGATTCCTTCAATGGCTGGATTTTCCCTTGCTTCGACGATGGTCTGCCGTAGTTCTTCAATCATCTGCTGATCCAGCGCATTTGATCGACCACGATCTAAATAGATATGGGAAACCCGTTGATCTTCCGTGACCTTAACAAAATCCATAGGTGTTATTTAATGGTAATATAATGTACCGTGTGCCCGAGCCGCCCTTTTACATCCAGTCCTTCAATGACGATGCGATAGGTACCCGGGCTGTCGGCCGTGTAAAACTCGAAGGAAGCATGGCCCGACTCATCGGTGACCACATTCGGAGCCCAGTGGATCGTTGTGCGGAGATCCCGCATGCCTGCCAACGAATCCGTCGGAGCACTGTAATCAGGAACATAAAATTCACGAACTTCGTAATATCCCTGTGGGCTGTGGGTAACAATTCCTGGAGTATATAAGTCGCGGTTGTATCCACCGCCGTCGCCACGTTTGGTAGTGATAATGATGAGCCCCCCACTACCTCTTGATCCATAGACTGCGGTGTTACCGATCCCTCTTAGCACTTCGATGGTTTCCACATCAAACGGGTTGATCATCGCCAATGCATCGCCTTCCATAAACATTCCGTCCATGACAACCTGCATGGGTTGGTTGGGTGAACGCGTCGAATAAGGGATTCCATTGCGGAACATCACCCCAACTAACCTGCCCTGCAAACAGATATCCAATGAGGAACACCCCATGGTCAGGTCCTCCGCGGTAAGTACCTGATCGGCATTGCCGGGTCCATTGAGATTACTGGAATGCTTGACTTTATTCTTTTGAACCTCCCGGGTTACCTTAACTTCCTCCAGTAAAATGCTTTTCTCTTTGAGGCCATATTTTTCCATTTCCTGAAACTGGTCCTGTGTATTTTTCAAGTATGCGCTGATAGACTGGTTTACATCGACCGTCGCATCCGGTGTATTCCGGTTACGGGTAACCTGCTGTCGTGGTGATTCGTCCAGCTGGATATCCACGTTTTTCCGGCCCTGTTCGTCACGGGCTTGCACCACAAATTTGGTGTCGTCAAAAAACAATAGACGATCAAACGCAAACCTTCCCTCCTCATCGGTAACGGTATCTACGACCGCCGTAACATTACTGGTTGAGAGGACAGTTACGGTTGCGTTCGGAACCGGGGTTTTACCCCCTCGTTTGGTTACCACACCGCTAATGCGCAAGTCCTGCTCCGGCGGGTATGTAATGGCTGGGATTTTATCGGCCATCAGATCCTGCCAACTGATACGGCTCCATCCCTGGGTAAGCATCACATTGTCCAGCTCTCGGCGCTTGGAAATATCCGTATCGTCAAAGTAATGTTCAGGTGTTTCAATGTATCCTTTGACATCGGAACTCAACAAGAGGGAAGCATAAATATTTCCTTCCCTTGTTGTGGAATCTATCGGCACCTTGGCCAAATCGACTACGGCCGCGGAAAGTGCTGCAATACGACTGGAGTCTGCCTCATCTCCGGCTGTAACTTGTACGGTTACTTTTTTTCTTGCTCCGTACACTTCTTGATCGGTGCTCACGGATAGCGGCAACATTAATTGTTCATTCGTGTTAAATATGGCACGCTCGGCCAGCGGTTTCATTTCGGGTGAAAGCAACGTCAGTTGCACAACTCCCACGGGCAAATATTCTCGGGGGACGGAAAATACCAACTCATTTTTCGTAAGCTTTCCTTTGGATGCATAGAAGACAGTGCCATTCCGCTGAAGCACCAGGGCAAGCTGCTGTCCTTTTACCAGGTCATCCGTTGCGAACGCCTGTACAAAGATTTGCTTTTCCGGCTCATTGTTCACCGTTAGTGCATAACCTGAGGCCAGTACCTGGGGCAACTCCTGCTCGGTCTTACTGCTGTCTGCATACGTTACTTTAGCTGTGTAGGTGTTTCCCGCTTGGGGTATAAAACTAAAACTGCCCATCCCTGCGTACGCCGTTTCAAATTCAGCGATGCGTACACCGTTGTTGTCTTCTAAATAACCGACTGCTCCGATACCGACTCCTTCCGGCCGCAGGGTTTTGAAGCCTACCTTAGCGAGATTACCTGCTACGAGGTGACCACTCTCCGGGAAAAACTGGATGCTGGGGGTATCCGATGTGGTTTTCAGCGGAATAACCTTCCGAATCGTTTGATTCTGTGGTGTCGATACCGTAAGTTCAATTTTTCCGGTTTTCAGATTAAAAGGTTGCTTATTGGCGAAGGTGAAGGCGACCCGCCCCTGTTCATCGGTTTTTTCCCGACCTCGGCCGATGCCTCGCTCTTCCATAATCACCTCGTAATTGACACTCATATCAGCCATTGGGCCACCTTTGGAATCTGTAAAGGCAATTTGCGCATTGACGGTATGTACCGGTGAATTTTCGTACGAAAAGGAGCTATGGGTGACAATGGAATCTGTCCGCGCATTTCCGATGGGCAATACCCGCTCAAAGAATGCATCGCTGTCAAAATTACGCATCCAGTTGGTGTAAGCACGTATGCGATAGTTTCCCTCCATCAGGGAATCCGCCAACTGAAAATCGCCCATGGTGACACCTGAAATCAAGGGTACCCGAATGGACTGAACAATCTGCTCGTCGGGATTGATCAGGTCTACATAGAGAATTTTACTAAGGCCGGAAAGGTTGTTATAGGTACCGATGGTTACATATCCCTTAAACCAAATATCATCCCCGACCGTATAATAGGGCTTATCCATGTGGAGGTAAACCTTTTCTTGGGGATAATTATCAGCGTACTTGCCCAGTTTTTCCAAAGCCCCTTCGATGGCTCCTTCCTGAGCATACGTTGCTCCTAGCGAAAACAAAATTAGGATTAGTATGGTTAGCCTACGATACATATATACCAGTTCAGCTCGGGTTTATTCAGACACCGATAGTGGTAAATATAGGCAAAAAAAATATCTTTGCAAGATGAACATCCTAATTATCGGTTCAGGCGGACGGGAAAGTGCTTTTGCCTGGAAAATTGCCCAAAGTAATCAAACTACCCAGTTATACATCGCCCCCGGCAACGCCGGCACGGGCCAATATGGTCAAAATGTACCGATTAAGGTTACTGATTTTGATGAAATAGCCGCTTTTGTGCTCGACAAGCGGATAAACCTGGTGTTAGTAGGGCCTGAGGAGCCTTTGGTAAAAGGAATACATGATTATTTTTTGGACCACGCTGATCTCCGGCATATTCCCGTGATTGGACCACAACGGGAAGGGGCACAATTAGAGGGTAGCAAAGACTTCGCGAAGCAATTTATGGTTCGCCACGGTATCCCAACGGCTGTCTCCCAGTCCTTCGATCGATCTACATTGGGCGAAGGGCTTGCTTACCTGGAAACGCAGAAATTGCCTGTCGTTCTTAAAGCAGATGGATTGGCCGCGGGCAAGGGGGTGCTGATCTGTGAAACGCTGGATGAGGCGAAAACCGAATTGAAGGCGATGCTGGAAGATGCAAAATTCGGCGAAGCAAGCAATAAAGTCGTGATCGAAGAGTACTTGACGGGCATCGAGCTATCCGTTTTTGTATTGACGGATGGCGATACCTACAAGGTGTTGCCCTCTGCGAAAGACTATAAACGTATCGGCGAGGGCGATACGGGACTCAATACAGGAGGTATGGGATCAGTTTCTCCCGTCCCTTTTGCCGATAACCTGTTTATTGACAAGGTGGAGCAACGCATCATTGTTCCCACCATCGAGGGGCTGAAACGAGACGGGATTGCTTACAAAGGTTTTATCTTTATCGGATTGATGAATGTGGATGGAAATCCCTATGTGATTGAGTACAACGTGCGGATGGGCGATCCCGAAACGGAGAGTGTGCTTCCCCGTATCGAAAGTGATCTGGTAGATTTGCTCCAGGGCGTCGCGGAGGGCAATTTGTTTAAACGTTCCTTTACGCTCTCTCCGAAGACCGCTGCTACCGTGGTACTGGTGGCGGGTGGTTACCCGGGTACATACGAATCGGGTAAGGCAATCAATAATCTGGAAAATGTAAAGGATTCTATCGTATTTCATGCCGGTACCCACGAGAAAAACGGAATTGTGCAAACTGCCGGGGGACGCGTATTAGCAGTCACTGCACTGGAAGACACGTTATTTGGGGCCTTACAACAGGCAACGGCGGATGCCGGCCGGATCTATTTTGAAGGAAAATATTTTCGTAAAGACATCGGCTTTGATCTGATATAAATTACGGCTGCATTATTTGTAACTATCTAAAATACGTTTATATTTGCAGTCCGTGAAAAAACGGCCCATTCGTCTATCGGTTAGGACGCCAGATTTTCATTCTGGAAAGAGGGGTTCGATTCCCCTATGGGCTACATATCTTGAAGTCAAAACATACAAAAGCCCGCAAACGTTAATTTGCAGGCTTTTTGTTTTTTACAGCACCCTGATTCATTCAATTATTCGTATAAAAACAGTGAGTAATTCAGTGAGTCAATTCTCCGCATACCTTTACTCACTGGAAACGTTGTAAGAGACCAAACACCAAGGATGTTAATTGAAGAAGCTCATGAGAAACTTGGGTTAACCTCTTCAAAGATGCTATTCTTTGAAAGTCTTATAAAGGCAAAAGATTCCGTCGATCCAAATGAATAATTTCTTTGTCAGCTTGTTTCGGTATACTTCTTAAAACTGTCCAGAATTGCCTGCCATCCTTCCCGTTGCATGTCGATCGGATTTTCATTTTCGGCATCAAATATTACGGTCATTTTGGTTTCATTATTTTCACTCGTAAAGGTGATTTCCGCCTTTCTCCCGTCAGTCATGGTGTAAGCGATCCGTTCGTTTATCAGTACGTCATCATACACACCTTCAAAGTCAAAACCGAAGCTACCGTCCTTGGCCTCCATTCGTGAGAGAAATTTGCCACCGGTCCGCAAGTCATTTTCTGCCTTTGTGGTATGCCAATCGTCTGAGGCGCTGTTCCATTTTACAATGTGTACTGGGGAAGTATAAAAATCCCATACCTTTTCTAGGGGTGCTTTTACCGTGGTTTCCACCGTGATTTTTGTTGCGTTCATGTTCTATTGTTTTTGTTATTGATTAATTGCTTTTTATACTTTTAACTTAAACGACAAAATGGCCAATAAAAAACTGAGAATGGCGGCTATCGCGCGGATTAAATTCAATCTATTCCAGGGAACCTCAAACCTTTCCCTCAGAGAAAACAGGTCTTGCGGGGTAGCGGTGTCCATGTTGAAACGCTCCAGCATATTGTTTAACGGCACATTTCCCAACATAGTGACGCCAAACACCCCGATAACATACAGGATGGTGGCCGCCAATAACAACCAAAATGAAAAAGGAACATCTGCCCGGTAGGAAAGCCAGGTTGCCAACGGCAGGGCTATAAGGCTACCCATAAAACTTGCGAAAAACCAAACGTTCAATATGGCGATGTTGATCGACTGGAAAGTCATTATATATTCCCTATCTGGAAGCTTACCCAACGCGCCCGTGACAGAACAGGCATAGCTGTAAAATAGTCCTGCCACCAAACCGGCCAGCAATACCGCTACGATTTGAACAAGCTGATAAAACGTCATCGTTGTCAATTTTTAGTGTTCCAAACCCCGGTTTGACCGGCTTTGGCTGCATATTCGCGAAAGGTAGTCGGTTTGCGCCCTAATACGTTTTCAATATCGTTCTGGATCGATTCGTTCCTTCCATCCAACACTTCGGTAAACAGATATTGCATCAGCCAAATAACGTCCTCAGGGATTTGATAATCGCGAAGGATTTTTACGTACCCATCCATATCCACTTCTTCATACACAATAGTCTTGCTTATCGCTTCGGAAATCATGCGGGTTGCATCGTTAAAAGACAGCAACTCTGGGCCCGTCAGTTCATAGATTTTCCCGTTGTGCTTATTATCCGTCAGCGCTTCAATCACCACGTCCGCAAGATCGTCAAGATCGACGAAAGGTTCCAACGCTTTGGGTTTCGGAACAACCAAGTAGCCCGCCAAAATGTTGTCAAGAAAAAAGAATTCACTAAAATTCTGCATGAACCAACTGGCTCGCACGACCGTCCACTTCAGTCCCGAATCCATCACGATTGTTTCGCTTTCCTCGGCCTCCTTTTCGCCCCTCCCAGAAAGGAGGACCAGTTGTTGAACACCGGATTTTTTTGTGGCGTCCACAAACCTTTGAATTTTTTCCAGCGCGCCGGGAACCACGAAGTCGGGCTGATAGGTAATGTAAACTTTTTGGACTCCGTCTAAAACCGTTGCCCAATTCTCCGGTCTATCCCAGTCAAAAGGAGGATTTCCGTTCCTGGAGCCAGCCCGGATCGGGATTCCCATTTTTTGAAGTTTTCCCGCTACCCGTTTCCCGGTTTTCCCCGTTGCGCCCAATATCAAAATTTCGTTTGCCATAATCATCTTTTTTATTGATTCAAAAAACTATAGGCAAAAATAAAGGGTTGATAAAACCAGAAATTGAACAAATCGGACAAACCAACTATTGCGGTTTTGTTAGCTGCAAAGGTTTTTTTCCCGTGAATTTCTTGATGTTCCGTATAAAATGTGATTGGTCGGCATAGCCATTATCATAGACCACGTCGGTCAATTTTGAAAAGTCACCCGTACAAATCTGATCCAATGAGGTTTGGAATTGCGTGATCTTTGCAAACTTTTTCGGGGATATCCCGACGTAATGGTTGAACTTTCTGCGTAACGTCCTTTCAGTGATATTCAAGCGTTTTGCCAGTTCATTCACAGCAATCAAGCCCTTGTAATCCTGGATAATTTGAATAGCCTGTTGTATTTTCTGGTATTCCTCCATTCCCTTTTCCCGGGCAAGCTCCGAGAGGAATTTGGCGATGATTTCTGCTTTCAGGCTTATTGCGGTAGGAGTGGCTAATGCCGTCAACGGATTTTCGATAGCTGCTCCTTTGATCATTGAGAGGTCGGCACAATCGTCATTCAGTTTTTTGGTGTCTACATCAAACAACAGTTTGGCAGCGGAAGGGTATAGCTGAAAGACAATCATTACGTAAGGTGTCCTTATCAAAAGCTCATAAGGTTTGATCATCTGGCCGTATAGAAAAAAATCGGTAAGTGTTTTCTTCCGGGGAAGTAGAAATCCCTCCTCCGATTGCAGATATACGACTCCCGGGTAGCCATCCGCAAAAAACGTGAGCGTAGCATTTTGGGGAGTATCCTGTTCTTCCAGAACAAAAATTTCCTTAACGAACAATTCCAAATCGTTGCTGGCTATTATTTTCGTAGCGTCTATCAAAATCTAAATCGTTTGGTTTGCAAATTATACGTACAGTTTGACAACTAATATGTTTAATCGTTACGTTCATTCCATTGCTATCTGTTTATTCTGCCTCCAAATATGCTCAGAGGGATTTCTGAATTTTCCCAGTGACGGTAGGGGAAAAGTTACCGCACAGGAAATGACTCGGCACAAATGGAATGCCACGTACGGGTTCCATAATGTTATTGTCATAATTTCGAATATACCCATCTTATTATAATCATTCTAAACAATATTTATCTTCGTTGTCAATAAGGAAAGAAACTTAAATCAGGCACAAAAAGGAAGTTGAATTGAAAGAGGAACGTTTTCCTACCGGAATGGGAGTGTAATCCGATTGGTTGCACGTAAAATAAACAATATGCCAAGCGTGTACGTTTCAGGGGAGACTTTTCACCCTCCAAAAGGAAGTTCATTGCCGGGAATGTCATAGAATTCCGCATTAACAATAATGAATTCAGACATTACACGCCCTCTCATTTTGATCACGAACGGGGCGTATGTGATGTCCTGTTTTATCTGCGCGGCATGGGGCCAGGATCCGTATTGGGTGGAAGAAAAAACGGGCATTTGATTAATAACAATCGGTAAGAATTCTTCCGCAATCCAAAAATGACGAAAAGGCATCGCCACCGTGTTCATTGCAAATTTTCTCCAAGGCGCTCATTACATCCCGCTGCATGGCAAGCGACCCACAAATCATAATCACACCCCCATTTTGCAATACTTGCCACACGTCTTTGCTGTTCATCAAAATACAATCGCTTACATACATCCGCTCAGCTTCTCTTGACAGAGCCGGATGGAAGCGGCTCAGTTTTCCCTTGCGGATCTGTTCGTTTAACAAGGGTTGATACAGATCGAGAGACAACTGGGTACGGAAGCCACTGTATAATTCGATCGGTATCTTCCTCTGGTTTTCACTGATCATGCCTAAAAAGGGTGCAATGCCGGTGCCATTGGATATCATAATCAGTTGCTTGGCCCTTTTTGGAAAGCGAAAGTGGCCATTTTTGACCAGTTTGGCACGTATCATATCCCCGGGCTGCAGTGCATATATAAAACTGGATCCAAGGCCTTGGTCGTGAAGCTTTATACTCAGCAAAACCTCGCCAGCAACTTTTCCGATAGAATACAACCTTTCGCGATGATCCTGCTTCGGATAAATGGCCAGCAGATCGCCCGAATAGGTATGCCTCAGCCCCCGGGCTGTGAGCTTGATGGTAAATGTGTTTTCGGTGTTAAGAGGAGTCCTGCTCACCACATGCAGTTTTTTTAGTTTAGGATTAGGCAGGGCCAACAGTTCGCGAGGCATTAGCATCTGATGACCAGTGAGGTTTGTCCATTCGGTGAGCCATGCACCAAAGTCCTGCGGGGATTTATCGTCCACGGAATATACCGGCAGTATGGCCGTTGCCCAGGGTTGCGCCTGCAGTAAATGGTCAGCATCATGAGCAAATTTGCAATAATGGGGATAGCTTCGGGAGCCGAATCCTACGACACTAACTTGGATACGTTGCAGCTGCGGATGGTGCTCCAGCTTTTCGGCAAATTTTTTAGCGTTGGAAGGAGGCTCGCCCTGGCCATAGGTACTGGTCATCACCAATAGGTGCTTAGCCTTGGGAAACACCGTATACTTATTGAGGTCGCTGATGTATACTTTTTTTCTTTGCTCTACAAGCCGAAGATAGAGCGCATTCGCAAATTTAAATGTGCTGCCATTTTCTGATCCAACCAGCAGAACGATTTCGGCTTCCATTGCCGTAAATTTATTCTTAGAGCGGTTACACTGTCTTTTTAGTGTAATAGCGAAACCGGAGTAGATGAAGAATAAGATGTAAGCTGACGCGAGCGCCAAAATAAGTGCCCACAGGGTTCCAGATCTACCGGTGTGCCAGCGCAGACTAACATTGGCAAGCTGATGGAATGGTGTATAAGCCTGTTCGGCCAATAGGTCGCCCGTAAATTGATTGACACAGAATTCTTTGTCTTTGAGCTGAACATAGTAGTAATCTTCAGGAAAATCAGAGAAGGGATATTGCAGTTTTTGAAGGTTGGATAGTGGGGTTTGCTGAAATATCGTAAACAGCGCCACCTGTTTTTCCGGCTCTTCTTCAATCGCTTCTTCGTCTATTTTATCACGGACATTTGGAGGCGGCGGCACAAACCGATAGATCGCTAAATATGTGCCCGTAAGAGCAATTACCAAAATAAAGAGCAAGAATAATCTACCAAAAAAAACGTGGTAATACTGCGAAAAATTGGTCTTTTCGATGGAAGAGAAGAAATTTCTCCACCCATTTTGCCGCTGTACCACCAATAAAATGCCGGACACAGCGATGAGCGTCAATAAAAATGCGCTGACACCTATAATAATCCGGCCGGTTTCGTGCAGAAACAGCGAACGATGGAAAGCTGTCATCCATTGAAAAAAGGATGACTGGGGTTTAGGAACTCCCAATACCTCGCCTGTAAGCAACGATACGTAAGCTTGCCGATCACCACCCTCTTCATCGGAATATTTTACAATGACAAAGTCATTATCATCGACTTCAAATTCTTGTATATCCGGAAACTTTTCTTTGAGGACAGGAACGACTTGAGCCAATGTCAGTGTGTCAAACCCCTCAGCCTTATAGCTGTTAGATTTCTGCAGAACTGGTTCGAACGCCAAAAATACACCTGTGACAGATGCCACAGTGAGTAATAAAAAGGAAGATACAGCCAATGCAAGATGGCTATATCTCCATACAGAAATAATCATTAACTAACTAACACATTAATTACCACTAAACCTTACATACCGTATATAGCCTTTGCCCGCTGTCTTTGCTGAAAGCCCTTCGGTTGTTAAGGGCACTTCTGCATCTTTTTGATAATAAGGCTTATGCTCAACCGCACTTTCAAAACGGATTTTATAGTCGGCATTCATCTTGGAATGATCGATATCGAGCGTTACGACGGTCCGATCTCCCCCGGTTACGGATGCCCCTGTTATGGCGTCAATATTCGTAGGTTTCTTTTTATACGCTTCGTGCCATGATTTAAGATCCGGATACCATTTTTTGTCATCGCCCATTACGTAAAGGGTTTTTTCATAACTGTCGTTTTTGTCGATCAGCGATACCACAATGTAGGAACCCGGCCCCGTATAATTGTTCAGTTGTATCATACACTTATATTTTGTGCTTGACTGTGCATCTGCATGGGTAGCCGAAGCGGCAATGAATAAAAGCAGTAGTAGGTGTTTTATGTAACGGATCATGTCCTCGCTATTTTAAAAAATCTACCGGGATATTTGCCTGTTTAAGGAGCTCATTCTCGTTCGCCAGGTCATAGGCCGTTTCTCCGAAAGAGGTCTCCACATCCTTTTTTGCACCTACGGAAACCAGGTAACGGAGAATCTCGTCATTTCTGGCCAGCATTGCTGCTTTATGTAAAACCGTAAGCTCCTCGCCATCTTTTGCATTGATATCGATTGCCTGCGACGAAATCTTTTTGAGCAATGCCAGATCATTTTTGGTTACCGCCAGGTGATAAAGCGTGCTGCCGTCACTGAATGGGATGGTAAGGTCCAGCCCACTTCCGTTTAATACGTTCAGCTTGGCCGCCAAATCATCCGCCGGAGAGGTCTGCTCCCGGGAAGTTTCAGCCGGTGCCGCTCCACCACGGCCACCGAAACCTCCGCGGCCACTTGCACCACGGTAAGCGTCTACTGCAATATATGCCAGGTTATGGCCCGCTTCATCGACAATGTTCACATCGGCACCGTTCTTTAATAGCAGTGCGACTACTTCGGCATTTGCACTTTTAACTGCATTGGTCAATGCAGACTCTCCTTCACGATTAACAGCATTGATGTTTTTTACCTTTGGCAACATGCTGCTTATGATCGCAACGCTTTTTATGCCCGCAGCACCCATGAATGGGGTGTTGCCCTCGGCATCAACCTTGTTGATGTCCACGCCTTTCTTGAAGAAATAGTCAATAACGTCGTCTTGGTTCTGCTTGCGCACGACATAATGCAGCACATTGCGGCCGTTTTCGTCTGTTATAAGCGGATCAATCCCGAGGTCGTCCACCAGGTATTTATACACTTCTATTTTATTGGCGCTGCGATAGGTACCTTGTGCGGCTGAAAATAGCGCCTCCGGGCTATATTTTGCCCCTTTTTTCAATAAGCCTTTCAGCACATCGATATTGCCGATTTTTGCAGCGTGGTTAAATACGGTGTTGCCGCTGTTGTCGGTGGCGTTAATGGACAGGCCCTTGGAGATAAGGTAGTCTGTAGTGCTCAGATCTTCGTCATAGCCCACAGCCAACAGCAATAGGTTCGCACCGTCCTTTTCTGGGTATTTTTGCTGGATATCCAGACCGTGCTTGATGAATACATCGATCAATGCCGGATTTAGGTGCGTATTGAATGCCGCAAAGCTCAGGGCGGTGTGGCGATTGGCATCCAGAAAATCCATATCCGAACCCTTAGTCAGCAGGTAGTCTGCAACCGGAACGTTATCTTTTTGCGCAGCGATATGCAGGTAAATCCGCCCCTCCATAAGGGTGCGTTTTAAGTCGACACCGGGCTGATCTATCAATAATCTAATGACCTCTATGGGCGCCTCGCTGTTCATTGCCAGAAGAATAGGGTCTGCGGTACCTGCCAGATTTTTGAAATCGAATCCTTTTGCCAGTTCGGCTTTCACGGCAGTGACATCTGGTTTATTTACCCAGAAATCCCGATCCAATAATGCGTTTTCCTGCGCACCTGCATGTAGCGCAGCTAATAGAAATGCTGAAGCAAATATTCTTTTCATTTTGATTTTATTTCTTTAAATATTATCAACTAATAATGGACATGAATCTCTCGTCCATGCATTTTTGCCATCCCCTATCAACCGATAGGATATGAATCTACTGCCTCGGCTTTCCTTCTGGAGGATACCGCATTCGGTTAGAATCCGTAACGTGTTATAGATCGTTGCCCAGGAAATCGGCCTGATGGCGCGCAGATCTAACCAGAATGCTTCAATATCGGCAATAACCCGGGCCTGGCAAACGGCCTCTATGATCCACATGCGTTGTTCGGTGATCATTAGACCCTGATTTTTCATGACTTCAATAATATCCGTTTCCATGATGTATGTCTTTATTGATGCATCGGGTGGGTCTCGGTGTACACGACCCTTGTACATTGAAAAACAAGGTAACGGGCATGGAAACCCGTTGCCCTGGATCAATACTGTCTTTTGGTTATTGCAAATCTTCCTGGGGAGACAGTTTGCCCAGTCCGGGTATGGACGTTGCATCTGAAATGGATACACCTTTGGTCGCTTTTGCCGTCGCGGGATCTACGACGTAAACGGTTGGAAACGCATCCGTCGTCACAACCGGGATATAGGCTTTGCCATCCGCTGTAAACGGCCAGCCCACACTTGAAATTACGTCGACTGCGGGGAACCCGTCCGTTATGAATTTAAACGACTGAGTGCTCATATTAATGACTGCATATCGCGTAGCCGTTCCCTGTGTATTCGGCGTGCCCGCGTCATTGTACATTTCCAGCAGGAAATAGTCGTCTTTGATATTCCATACTTTACGGGGCGCATATCCACCGGACTTCTCTGTTATATTGAAGAAAAAGCTTGCATCGAAAGCGTCTTCACCTTTTTTTATCAACAGCGCACCCGCAGGCTTAACACCCTCGTATCCGGAAGAGAACACATAGGTATTGCCGTCCGCATCATTGGCTAACTGGCCGTAGCGTGCGGAACGGAAACGGCCACCGGATGGGCTCAAACGGTTATCTTCATAAACCTTGACTACATTCATAGTGGCGTCAAACTTGGCGACATAGATCTTATCAGTTGGGGGAGCCACCTCACTCGGACCGGCTGCAAAATTAACGGCACTCATGAATGTTTCATTTCCGGCATCGACAACGCCCACGAAACTTGCGGTAAAGTCCTCCACAAAATTTTCGCCCAGCACTGCATAAGGGGTTATCTGGTTTTGATTGTCGATGTTAACGGAATAAAATACCGACCCGGTTTTACCATCATGTGGAGCGGTCAACGTCTCCCCATTGGCAATGGCCACCAGATAATGGCTGAAAGAACCGATACTGTTGAAGCCTTTGTCCAGTGTGAAGTCATCAACGATCTTGAGGACACCCGAGGAACTCAACTGAAATACCGAGCCCGGAGCAGGATTGCCCTGACGGTATTCGATAGCGAAAAGCGCGCTCGTACCATTGTATCCCCATTGGGTGTAACTACCGTTGTATTCTATTGTGCCTGGAAACTGCGTAGTGATGGTCGTGTCTTTGGACAGGTCATCCAACCCCATTACGTACGTAAAGCCGTTGGCAGCGGCGGCAAAAAAATATTTGTCCTTTACATCGGTCCCATCCGGATCCGGACCCGGGGCGGGGTCATTTTTTTTGCATCCTGTTATGGAAAGGATTGCCAAACCCAAAATCCAAATGTTGTTCTTCAATCTGTTCATCTTTTTTTGTTTATTTATACTCATTCATTTAATATTACTTTGCAATAACTGCCGTCCCAACCAGGCGCCGTATCCCTACGTGCCTTTTCTGTTGACGAGGTATACCCTGAATTTCCCGTAAAATGACCTGCCTGGTTTCAACATCCCGAAGTTGTCTGCCAATTCCTCGTCTGTAAGATTCTGGACCTCCAGCGTAAAATTGTACTTTCCGTTTTTTATTACATAGGTCGCCCCGAAATCATGTGAAATCTGCGTGGGCATCACTAGCTTCACCCCGGAGGAAGCATTGCCTAGGCTTTCGAAATTCAGGTAAAACTTGCCCACATAATTTAGTCCGTAGGTCAGATTCAGGACATTGCCTTTTCTTCCCAAATTGTGCCAATAGTATGCAGCGTCCAGGTTTCCGAAATTATACGGTATATTGGGCATGTGATCTTTGTAGGTAGCGCTCGCCACCGTACCGGATGCGGCATCCCGGGTGGGCTCGTTGTCATAGAGGTTCATGGTGGTAAACGTGCCTCCAAGCATGGCGATATTCTTAAAGTAATACCTCGCTTCAAAGTCGATACCGAGCGTTCGCGTTTTTCCGAAGTTTACCGGAGTGGAAAGCTGTGTCCGGGGCAAAAAAACGGTCCTTATAAAATCTTTGGTATCCCTGAAGTAGCTGCCTACATCCAGATACAATACATCGGCATTGCTGAACTCCCTGTTCATGTTTACGCCAAGGTTATAATTCATCGAGTTCTCCGGCTTTAATTCAGTGTTTCCTGCTTCTTCCGTCTCATCCCCAAATAAATCCCTGTCCGATGGAAGTCTATATGCACGTTCCCAAGATGCTTTCAATTGAAACTCCCTCCAGAAATAGGTAGTTGCCAATCCGTAGCCTATGGTATTGTAGCTGGCAGCTCGCTCTTCGTAGCTCGGGTGGGCCTCATCGCCGGCATTGTACGGGCCTTTGACTTTTTGCAGGTAATTTTTTCCGAATGCGTTCACGTTCCAATTGCGGTTATGGCGGTAGCGATACGACATCCCCAATACATTCTTAAAACTAATCCTGCGCATTTTTTCAAACTCGCTCAGGCTTTCTTCCGGTAAGTCCGATTCTATTTTACGTACATATCCGGTCTGGACGTCATTGACCGTAACGGCATGCCTTTCACTTATGCGATAACTGACGTTGGCAGTCCCCGCATAGTTGGAATTATCATAGTCTGATAAGCCCGCAGCCCCCCGTTCACCTTTGCTGACGGCAATAATCCGTTCTCCCAGCCAGTTGTATGAATAGCTGGAGGTATCTACGGTATTGTTTCTGCTGATATTATAGTTGCCTGACAGGCGGACCGTCAGCCCTTTAACCAACAGATCCCGCTTATAGTATTCAAGATTCGGTTGCAGGCCCCTGGATTTGGCGAAAACATCCCCGTAAACAATTTCCACGTTTCCCGGTGCATTCTGGATTTCCTTGTAGTCCTGGCTCAATGTTGCTCCCAGGAAAAAGCGGTCTGCCCAGACCCGGTTCACCCATCCCACCTTGGCTACTAACCCCTCGTTATGGTATCCCCCATGGAACCGTCTAAACCACATGGTATCACGGCTTGTGTTTCCATTGGTCTTTAACCGACTTTTAATGTTGTAGCTGTTGTCGGAATAGTTCTGGTAGCCGTTTATCTGAAAGGAAAATCCGTTTGGCATCGTGTGCCCGACAATAACATTTGTACGGTGGGTATTAAAGGAGCCATAGGAATACGATGCATCCATAAAGGTATTCGTAGTCTGGTTGGTGACAATATTGATCACTCCTCCCAATGCATCGGAACCAAATTCTATCGGAATCACTCCCTTATAGACTTCTATACGTTCCGCCAGGGAAACCGGGATATTATTCAGCTGAAAAGAGGAGCTGGTACCCTGCATGGGCACCCCATCCATGAATATCTTGATGTTTCTTCCGGTAAAACCGTTGATAGCTATATTTACGTTCGATCCGAGCCCCCCTGCTTCACGTATCTTCACCCCGGATGCCCTTCCAAGGAGGTCGGTAAGGTTCATTGTCGAATTGTACTGTGCCTTTGCGTCAAGTGCCACTACGTTGAATGGAGTTTCTCTGACTTCCTGTATTGCCGATTTACCGTCGACGATCACCTGGTCAAGCGTCGTATTCGGATCTGTCTGGAGACGGAACTGTGCATGTTTACTTTCCGCCTGGCCTACGGTCACGGTCTCCTTATGGGCTATATATCCAATTATTGAACTGGTAATTTCATACGTGCCCGGAGGAACAACCAATATATAATGCCCATCTTTATCTGTGGCGGTACTGTATGCCGTGTGCTGTATATAGACAGTAACATCGGGGAGCCCGTTTCCGTTATTGTCCCTGACGTATCCAATAATCTTTGCGGCATCCCTGCGCTGTGCCACAGCCTGTAACGTACCGAATAGAATGAAAAGAAGTAAAATTTTTTTCATTATGATCCTTGAATTAGTTTTAAATACCTTACAACCAACATGATTTATTTAGATTAATTTTAAATTGCCGCAAATGTAGATGATACGGATCTTTTTGTAATAACGGAAACGGGAATAAAAATCACGTTTTTGGGATTAAAGGGGGCTTTTCGACCAAAGTTAAATCAGCATCGACCAAATCCTTTTTTCCCCCCTTTAAACCACGCAAATTTGACCCTGTTTAGAATGGTTAAAAATAAAAGGTGGATGAACGAACGGATAAACATAAGTTTATCGATACCGAAAGGTGCAGAAAATGTGTTACTGAAAACTGAAATGCCCACTGAGGTCAGTGAGATGGCAAGCCTGAAATATACACGGGAAGAAGTGAAGGGTGATTGGGGAAAAGTCAGCATAAAAAGATGGGTGATGTCCGGTTTATGTGTAGCATATGAAGATTTGGATACGCTTGAAGGCGCTGCACCGGAGTTAGGTATTTCCGGCCCCCATGTATCGATCCTGTGTTATGGCGGTGGCGTGTCCCCTAGCAGTCCTTTTTCGGGAACTGTTGAAATCCAGCGCACAGCTCGTACACTAACACGTCCATTTGTTGATGCCAAAGGAAAGCGCTTATCGATTATCTTTTCCCTGCCTTTTTTGTCAAAATTACTTCAGGATGAACCTTGGATCAAAAGTCACATCTTATCCGGTTTGCTTGATACCGCTTCCGAAAATCGGTATCAATATTTTCTTGAATTACCCGTAAGGCATATTCTGAATGCCCTGCTCAATGAGCAGATCAACGCAGCTCAGAAAGGGTATTATTTCGAACTCAAATTAAAAGAACTGTTTTTTATGCTGCATTTGCAGCATGAGATATCCAGCCTTGAAGCCCCCATTCCGGTGGATATCCATCAAAAATTGATTGCGGCGAGGGCTTATTTGCTCGCCAACTATCATGTTTCGCCTACCATCAAGCAACTGTCCAGAATTGTTTCCTTGAACGAGTTCAAGCTCAAGCAGTTCTTTAAAATACTATTTGGCATCACCATCAAGTCCTATATCATAGCCCTTCGTATGGAGGAAGCGAAAGATCTCCTTTTAAAAAATCACTCCGTGGGTGATATAGCTGCTCGATTGGGATATAAAAACGTGTCTCACTTCATTTTGGTTTTCAAAAGGACATTTAGTGAAACACCTCGACAAATGATACCAAAGCTGGACAAATCTCGAAACACCTCATCGTGGATTTAACGTGTTTTTCTAGCAACCGCTATTTGAGTAATTTAGAGAATATCGCATGCAGGGAGTTTTTATATTGTTCCCCTATGGATATTTCCAGACCGTCTATCCACAGGCTGTTAGTCGACAAAGCGGTAACTGAATCCAATGCAATGATGTAAGATTTCTGCACTCGCCGGAACCTGTCCTGCGGTAGCTTATCGGAAAGGGATTTCAGCGTAGCCAGCGCAATAATGTTTTTATCCGAAGTTTTCAGGTATATGACTACATAGTCTTTCAATCCTTGGATGTACTTGATTTCACCCCAGGGTATTTTGATTTGTTGATAACCCGATCGGACAAAGAGCGCTTCTTCCCGCAAGCGTTTTGGAGCACGGAAATCCGGTAAAGTCTCAAAATACGTTATCGCTTTGTTCACCGAACGTAGAAAGTCCTCATATTCAAAAGGCTTTAACAGGTAATCCAAAGCTTCTACCTGATAACTCTCCACCGCAAATTGATTATAGGCCGTTGTAAAAACAATTTTAGGTCGGATTGATTGGTCAATTTCTTTCAATACACGCGCGATCTCGATACCATTTATACCCGGCATGTGAATGTCCAGGAACAGCAAATGAAAGTCGAGTTCCGTAAGTTTGGCTATAATGCCGGAAGAAGTATTGTAAGACTGCACTAAATGTAAAAACGGTGTCTTTTCAATAAAGGAACTGATCAGTCCCAATGCAAGAGGTTCGTCATCAATTGCAACGCAGTTCAGTATCATGTCAGTTGCAGGGTTAATCGCAATTCAAATTCATTATTGTCTGTATTTACCTCAGTTGATAACGTGTGTCGGTTTGGATAAAGCAGCTCCAAACGCCTTTGCGTATTCTGCATGCCGATTCCTGTCGAGCCCTCATCTTCCGCAGGCTTGGACACAGTCGCAATTTTGTTTTTTGTCGTCAGGGACAACGTGTTTTCAGTCCGTTCGATCGCAATAAGCATGTTTCCCTCCGCTTCGTCGCCCACTCCATGTTTAAAGACGTTTTCTATGTAGCATATGAGGATCATCGGTGCAATGGTAAGGTTATTGATTTCTTTGGGTAAGCGCAGTTCCACATTGATTTTCTCGTTTACTCGCAGCCGCATGATGTTGACGTAATCCTCGATAAAAGCCAATTCTTTATCCAATGCGGTGTCGGCACGCTGTGCCTCATACAGTTGGTATCGCAGCAAGCGGGAAACCTGTGCTAGAGCTTTGCGGGACGCGTCACTGTCTATATAGCTGAGTGCATAAACGGTATTGAGGGTGTTGAAAAGGAAGTGTGGATGAATCTGTGCGCGCAATGCGGATAACTCCGTTTGTATTTGCTCCCGCTCCAGCCGTTCAAGTCTTGTGCTGTCGGCGCTCCATTTGCTCATGATCGACAGCAAAGTACTTATGCCTATTACAATCAGGGTTGTCCAGGTCGCGAAACGATCCAAGTATAGCTTGTTCCAAATCGCCGGAATATTTGCGAACGGCATTTTCGTATGCAGATCGAGCGATCTAGCGATAAAGGACATAAAAAACGCTGCAAACAGGGTGAAAAAAAAGATAGCAATCACAAATCGCAAATATTTCTTTTTAGTAAGGAGGCTAGGCACCAAATAATAGGCGTTGAAATAATAGGCCGTGAGCATAACACCCATGTGCGCAATTTGCTTGAATACAAATTCAGGGGGTAAGGGAAATTCTCTGCGGACGGTGTGAGGATACCCGAACAATATAAAAGCGAGCAACGACCAAATCAGGACATGCAACGAAAATCTCGTATATTTATACTTATTTATCTGCATCTTGATTTACCCTCGCAAAAGGTATTAGGATGAACATCTTTTTCATTTTTGATTCTAATCTATTGGCTATCCTGTTGAATAATAGCACGCAGCCTGTCTTCGTCGAGAATGATCATGCTTTTCCCATCCAACTGGATGCACTCTTCAGCCGTGAGCTCGTTTAACATTTTAAAAAGCGTCTCATAAGTAGTTCCCGCAAAGGAGGCTATATCCTGACGGCTGACAGTGACGGCGATTGCGCCATCCTTTTTTGTGCCGAACTGATCCTTTAAAGATACCAATGACTGTGCTACGCGTGCTTTCACCGACATATGTGCCAGATTGCGCATGCCGCGGTGAGATTCCTGAAGTTCATCGGCCAAGAAACGCATCAATGTATACGTCAGGTTTGTATTGACACGAAGCGTACTTTCGAAAAAATCCATATCCAGGTAACAAACCATCGTATCCTCCACGGCTGTCGCCGAAACAGGATAACGGGCTTCTTTCCCTAACCCGAGATGCCCGACAATGTCGCCCCTTCCAGCAAATCGGATAATCAATTCCTTCTCCTGTCCCCACTTTTTATGGATTTTCATGATACCGGAATAAACAAAATAGATCCCCACTACCGGCTCCCCCTCATTGAAGACCCGCTGCCCTTTTTTTAACAGAAAGTTTTTTCTGTGAATGCCAACGGCAGGGATCCAATCAGGCAGACATAACTTGCACAAAAGACAATCATGGAGATTGCAGGGGGAACCGCTTGTTTTTTTGTTCATTTCCGTCACAATAGTACAAAATTTTTTAATGAAGACTTATTTCATTACGCAATCAAAAAACATAGCCTAAACAACATAATTAGCCATAACTCTAGCATTAATACAGCATTAAATATTATATGAAATATATTTTATGTAATTTTGCGCCAAATTACAGTTCGTTTTATGAAAGGCCGGCATATCAAAAACAGCATTCCGATTTCACCCACATTGGATGATTTAAACGCTGCAGATAAAGTGAATCGGAAGACAGGGTTTAGCCTCTCGGCTAAACGGTTGGTTTGGATCTGTCTCCTTGCTGTAGGGATCGGTGCCGTGGTCAGTCTGATCGCCCGGATACTGATCTTGTTCATCAACCTGGTTACGAATCTCTCCTTTTTTGGAAATGTTGGATTGCATTTCCAGGACCCCGCAGAGAACCATCTTGGCTTATGGGTCATCATCATTCCGGCCATAGGGGGGCTTATCGTTGGCCTCATGGCGTTGTATGGCTCGAAGGCGATCCGTGGCCATGGAATACCGGAAGCGATGGAACAGATTCTGGTAAACCAAAGCCGGATCCGGCCGAGGACAACGTTGTTAAAACCCATTTCCTCCGCATTCGCAATCGGTACGGGCGGACCCTTCGGGGCCGAAGGTCCTATCATTGCTACCGGCGGTGCTTTTGGTTCGACACTTGGGCAATTTCTGCGGGTAACGCCCCGCGAACGGAAAGCCTTGTTGGCTGCAGGGGCAACCGCCGGGATGTCGGCTATTTTTGGAACACCTGTTGCCGCAATTTTTCTGGCGGTGGAGTTGCTCTTGTTTGAATTTTCGGCACGAACCATTTTACCGGTTGCACTGGCGTGCATTACCGGGGCTGCGGGACATTACTTCCTGTTTGAGGCTGGCCCGGTATTTCCCATGCCTTTTCTTGAGACTCCCACAAATTCTGCCTTGTTAATCTACAGTTTAATCGGAGTGGCAATAGGCTTCATCTCGCTCGGCTTAACCAAGGCGGTATACTACGTGGAGGATTTATTTGAAAAGCTACCGATACACTGGATGTGGTGGCCGGCGCTCGGTGGACTGGCTGTTGGTTTGGTCGGTTATTTTGCACCTTATACATTGGGCGTTGGGTATCAAAACATCACCCATGTACTGTCGGGAAACATGCCGCTGACACTGATTCTCTCCTTAGCGTTATTAAAATTTATTTCATGGTGCATTGCCCTCGGCAGTGGCACCTCGGGTGGAACGCTTGCCCCGCTATTGACGATCGGGGGAGCTTGCGGTGCCGCTGCCGGCTTCGCTTTCGCTTCTGCTTTTCCGGGCAATGACATCAGTTTATCAATGGCAGCATTAGTGGGCATGGCCGCCATGTTCGCCGGGGCATCGCGCGCTTACCTCACCAGCATCTTGTTTGCATTGGAGGCAACGTCGCAATCCAATGCCCTGGTACCCTTACTGGCGGCTTGTACAGGGTCTTACCTGATCTCTCTCTTCTTCATGAAAAATACGATCATGACGGAAAAGATCGCCCGTCGGGGTGTTTCAACGCCGGAAGTATATGAACCGGATCTCCTTAGGCAGATTTCTGCTCGCTTCGTAATGAAACCGCTTTTGATTGTTCCTAACGCAGTTCAAAAAACCATTGGGGAAATCAGGGAGTTTTGCCAGCTTTCCCATGTGAAAGAGGAATTTTTGGCCTTTACGGATCAACACGGTTCGTTTGCAGGCACGCTTCCCATTGCTGAAATTTTCCGCCCGGATGCCGATCTGGAAATACCGGTATCTTCCGTGGCACAACGGAATAGCTATACCATTCCAGAATCAAATAATTTAGGTAAAGCAGCGGAATTACTTGCCAAAAGCAGCAGTCCCTTCCTCATCGTAACTTCGGATACACGACGAGAAGACGTGAAAGGGATTATTACATATAAGGAAATTTTAGGGTGTTATTTGCGTCACACCCGCGATAATAGGGAAAGCAGGCGGAGCCTGCTACCCGGTAGGCAACGCTTACGAATCTTGGTGAAAGGAAGAATACCGCGTACATCGGACTATTAAATGGATAACATGAAATAGTTTCATCAAAATCACGGGGCGATTAGATGTAGCGTGACCTACCTTTGGTTAAACTACTCAAAATTTTTTGCCATGGCAGCCTCAGTTCATTCGGGTATCCTTGCTACCCATGACCGGGATTCCGGCCATCACCGGGAGGGATTTCTCTCCCGCTATGTATTTAGCCGCGATCACAAGATGATCGCAAAGCAATTTCTGGTTACTTCCATCGCGATGGCCTTCATCGCATTGCTTCTCTCTATCCTCTTCCGGATTCAGCTTGGATGGCCCGATAGAGACTTCGCCATATTAGAAGTCTTCCTGGGTAAATGGGCGGAAGGCGGGCGTATCCGACCGGATTTTTACCTTGCCCTCGTTACCATTCACGGCACAATCATGGTCTTTTTCGTGCTGACCGCGGGGTTGAGCGGCACCTTTGCCAACCTGCTTATACCGCTACAGGTCGGTGCACGTGACATGGCCTCTCCGTTTATGAACATGCTCTCTTACTGGTCCTTTTTCGCCTCGTGTGTGGTGCTCATATCCTCGTTCTTTATAGAAACCGGGCCTGCAAGCGCGGGATGGACGGTGTATCCACCCTTATCGGTTATACCCAAGGCCATTCCGGGTTCCGGGCTGGGGATGACCTTATGGCTTATCAGCGTCTTTCTGTTTGTCATTTCATCGGTGCTGGGCTCCATTAACTACATCAGTACCGTGCTCAACCTTCGTACAAGGGGAATGGATTTATGGAAAATGCCTCTTACGGTCTGGGGCCTTTTTCTGACGGCCGTACTGGGATTATTGACATTTCCGGTGCTGGTGGCTGGCCTGGTTTTATTGATCTTCGACCGCAGCTTCGGAACGAGTTTTTACCTCAGCGATTTGGTCATCCAGGGCAATATATTGCCCAACGAGGGAGGAAGTCCGATTCTGTGGGAGCATTTATTTTGGTTTCTGGGCCATCCGGAGGTTTACATCGCCATCTTACCGGCGTTCGGGATTGTTTCGGAGGTAATGTCTACCCATTCGAGAAAACCCATCTTTGGGTATCATGCCATGGTCTATTCGCTGATAGGCATCGTTGTCCTGTCATTCTTGGTATGGGGCCATCACATGTTTGTCTCCGGAATGAATCCCCCTTCCTGGGGGGTGTATTCATGATCACAACGCTGATCATTGCCGTACCATCGGCCATCAAAACGTTCAACTACCTGGCCACACTCTGGCGCGGCAATTTACGGTTTACGCCACCCATGCTATTTGCAATAGGTTTCGTTTCATTCCTGGTTTCCGGGGGATTAACAGGCATTTATTTAGGCAATTCTTCATTAGATATCGGTTTACACGACTCCTATTTTGTAGTGGCACATTTCCATCTGGTGATGGGATGCGCTTCCGTCTTCGGCATGCTTGCCGGTGTGTATCATTGGTTCCCCAAGATGTATGGACGGATGATGGATGAAAAGCTCGGTTACCTGCATTTCTGGATGACCTTTACTTGTGCCTATCTCGTGTTCTTTCCCATGCATTTTATGGGCATCGATGGGGTTCCGCGAAGATATTATGCGTTCACTGAATTTCCGTTTATGGAGCGCTGGCTATCGGTCAATAAGTTCGTCTCCTGGGCAGCCATCGTCGCCGGGTTCGCCCAACTTGCCTTCCTGTACAATTACATTCACTCGGCTTTCTTCGGAAAGAAAACCGACAGCAATCCCTGGCGGTCCAACACGCTGGAGTGGACCACCCCTGTGGAGCACCTGCACGGTAATTGGCCGGGCGATCTCCCGACGGTTTACCGATGGCCCTATGACTACAGTAAGCCCGGGCACCCCGAAGACTACATCAGCCAGGTGGTACCCTTTTCACAGACTATGGAATCTAACTTATCCCACGACTTCGATGGCGATCCCGAAGGAGAACGCATACAACGGGAATGGGAATCGGCTAGAAAATCCGAATCCGAAACAAATCAGCGTTAAACGCAGCTTTTCATTCATGAATTCGGTCATCTTGATGAAAGCTTTTCATGGAAATCCTTCGACAGAAAGGACGTGGACGCACTAATTTTGAAAGCAGGTTATTATGGAAATACGCTATTTGAGATTGATAAAAGCAATTGTAGAAGAAGGGAGTATCACCCGGGCAATGGATGTGCTTTTTTTATCTCAAAGTGCACTGAGCTACCAGTTGAAAGAAGCGGAACTACAAATAGGGACCAAGCTTTTTTTTCGTGTGAGCAAAAAGTTAGTCTTAACCCCGGCAGGGAAAAAGCTTTATTCGACCGCCACCCGCATATTGGCAGAACTGGATGAAACCGAGGAAGAAATCCGGCGGATGATGGACGGCGAAAGCGGCACCATCCGGATCAGTACGGAATGTTACACCAGCTACCATTGGCTTCCGGCTGTGTTGAAGAAATTCAAAAGTGAATTTCCCAACGTTGAGATTGAGATTGTGTTTGAAGCCACTCACCATCCCGTTGAGAAACTGCTGGCTGGCGAATTGGATTTGGCCATTACCAGCAATCCCGAACATCCCGAACAAATCGAGTTCATCCAACTATTTTCAGATGAAATGCTTGCAGTAGTGTCCGATCAACATCCTTGGGCAAAACGGGAATATGTAGTCTCCGAAGATTTCCAGGATGCGACCCTGATCATTCACTCCCTACCGCTGGATACCGTGTCCATTTTCAGAACCCAGCTGACGCCAAAAGGGCTTCGTCCGAAGAAACTGATCATCTTGCCACTAACGGAAGCTTCCATCGAACTCGTCAAAGCCAACATGGGTGTCATTGTATTGGCCAACTGGGCGATGAAACCCTATATCAACGGGCAGATCAAGGCTGTCCGCATTAATCCGGAAGGCTTCTTCAGGCAGCAATACATCGCTCGGATGCGCAACCGGAAATACCCAATTTATTTCGACTACTTTATTCGGTTTCTAAGAGAGGAGCTCCGGATAAACGCCGAAACCAAAGCATCGAATAGCTAACAGAATACAAATAAAAACACCAAAACAATGAGTTTAAAAATTGGAGACACCGCTCCGGACTTTAAAGCGGAAACCACTGAAGGACCGATTGACTTCTATCAATGGCTGGGTAATGATTGGGCAATCCTGTATTCACATCCAGGTGACTATACCCCCATCTGTACCACCGAATTAGGGCGCACAGCGCAGCTCAGCAACGAGTTCGCCAAACGGAATACCCGCATCCTGGCAATTAGTGTCGATGGCATCGAATCCCACCGAGGATGGGTTAATGACATCAATAAAACGCAGGATACCACGGTCGATTTTCCCATTATCGCTGACCCCGACAAGACCATTTCACGGTCTTACCAGATGATACACGATAATGCATCCACATCGGCAACGGTTAGGTCGGTTTACTTCATCGGTCCGGACAAAAAGATTAAGGCAGTGATTACCTATCCGGCATCCACCGGCAGGAATTTTGCGGAAATACTGCGTGTACTGGATTCGTTGCAATTGACCGACCAATACAGTGTGGGCACCCCCGTGGATTGGGAGGTTGGGCAAGATGTGGTGATTTCGACTTCGGTACGCAACGAGGACATCCCCTCAAAATTCCCGAAAGGCCACCGGGAGGTCAATGCTTATTTACGCTATACCCCGCAACCCGATAAGTAACGGTTAAGGTAACCGAATACAATGGAAGATTTCGATACGTTATGTGTTCATCCTCTGGGGAAAATCACACATCCGAACGGTTCGGTGGCGTCGCCTATTTACCCCTCTGCCGCATATGATTATACCGGCATTGAGGGGCTGCGTTACCCAGGTTTCTATTCTACTTATAATCAGCAGCGGACCGCCCAAGTTATCGCAAAGCTGGAAGGTGGGGAATGGGGGGTAACACTCAGCTCCGGCATGGCCGCCATCAGTACAGCGATTCTGTCATTCGTGCAGCAGGGGGATCACATCATTTTTTCCACAGACCTTTACGGGGGTACCATGGCTTTGGCCGAGCAGGAACTTCCCAAACGTGGCATTGATTTCAGCTACGCAGGAAATACTGTGGAAAGTTTCCGGACGGCGCTTACCGAAACCACAAAATTGATTTACCTCGAAACGCCCTCCAACCCACTCCTCGGTATCGTGCCCCTGAAACAGATCGCCGATTTAGCCAAAGCAAACGGAATCATTACGATTGTGGATAACACATTTGCGTCGCCCATTAACCAACGGCCGATCGCTCATGGAATCGATATAGTCGTCCACAGTGGAACGAAGTTCCTTGGCGGGCACAATGACCTTCCTTTTGGTGCATTGGTGACCGCCGAAAGGTACCGTGAAAAAATTCTGTCCACAGCGAAAATGTATGGTGGATCACTATCGGCCCAGGCATGTTACCTCGCAGAACGAAGTTTGAAGACCTTATCCTTACGAGTAAAAAAACAAAATGAAAACGCAACGTATCTGGCCGACTATCTTTCTGAGTTGGCTGGCATACGTTCCGTTTTCTATCCTGGCCTTCCCTCCCATCCCAATCATACGATTGCCAGTGAACAGATGAGCGGTTTCGGTGGTATCCTGTCTTTCGAGCCGGATCTGAATGCCGGCCGACTGCCTGTTTTTTTGAAGAACTTATCCATCATCCAGCCTGCCCTAAGCCTGGGTGGCGTGGAAAGCCTAATCTGCGCACCCGCAGATACATCGCATCGGGGACTTACCCCTGAAAAACGCCGTTCCCTCGGTATTAACGACCATTTACTGCGGCTTTCAGTCGGCATTGAGGGTGCCGCGGAGCTCGCATCTGATCTATATCAGGCACTGGTAAAAGCTCGTTAGCAGTCCACTTTTTTCAACCACTGATCTTTGGACCAAAGATCCTATTTTGGGATTATGTTCAACAATTGTATCTTGTGTGCCGTTGTATACGTTAGTATAGACGGATGGGTTTTTTATGAACGTACGATTTCGGGATTTAGTAGGATTATTGACTGCGATGGGACTTACCGTCCTTTCCCTCTCCCTTGCCTTTGGACAGACAACCATCCGGGGCACGGTGACCGACGCAACAACTGGTGAAGGCATTTCCGGTGTAAGTATCTTCCTTCCTAACACATCGAGAGGTACTTCTACGGATAGTTCAGGACGTTACACACTGACCTTCAACGGATCAGCTACCCAAATCCAATTCAATGCCTTGGGCTATAAATCCGTTTTCAAACCGCTTTCTCAGGGAACGTCGGTGACTATCGACGTGGAGCTAGAGGAAGATGCCCAGGTACTCGACGAAGTGACCATCAGTGGAAAGGGACGTTACCGCAACCGTGATAACCCTGCGGTAGAATTGATCCGGAAAGTCATCGAACATAAAAAAGTCAATCGCCTTTCACGCTTCGATTATGCTTCATTCGAAGTGTACGAAAAAATCATGATGGCAATAAGCGATGTACCCAAATTCGTCACGAACAACGCACTCACGCGTGGATACAGGTTCGCATTTGAAAATGTGGATACGACGCTCGTACCTGGCCGTTCGCTGTTGCCCATCTACCTCGAGGAAAATCTTTCCCATCGATACCAACGGCTTCACCCTAAAGCTGAAAAGACCATCATTACTGCAAATAAGAAGACCGAACTGGATAAACGGTATATAAATAACGAAAACATCGAGACTTATTTTAAATTCGTCCATGGCGATGTGGATATTTATGAGAACAACATTCTTATTTTGAATAAACCGTTTCTCAGTCCCACGGCCGATGCTGCCCCGTTATTCTACAAATTTTTCATTACCGATACCATATCTAGCGCAGAAGGACAATTCGTCGAATTGACATTTGTACCCCGAAATAATGAGGACCGCCTGTTCTCCGGTAAACTACAGGTTACATTAGACGGCAACTACGGAATACGCCGCGCAGACATTTGGATAGACCACCGGGCCAACCTCAATTGGATAAATGACGTATCCATTTCGCTGCACTTCCGTCGACATAGTAGCGGAGTTTATCTCCTTACCCATTCCGATGTGAAAATGAATTTCGGATTGTCAGAAAGTAAACGCGGTGCCTTTGGGCAGCGGACACTCGTCTACAGCGACTACAATACAGATACGGTAATCCCTTCCAGCACGTTCTCCGGTCAACAACTTATAAAGTTGGCCGATGCCACACAACAGACCGAAAGTCACTGGGAAACCGAGCGGCCCCTGCAGCTTACAGAAGCAGAAGCAAAGACCTACACCAACCTTGATAGCTTGCAGCATAATAAGTCATTCAGACGCACATTGCGCGTAGGTTATCTCGTGGCCCAGAGTTATATCAACGCCGGTCCTGTGGAATTCGGTCCGCTGGAGTACTCCTACAGCTTCAACGATCTGGAAGGCAGCCGTATCCGGTTAAGCGGTCGGACCACCCGTCAATTTTCGGAAAAACTCTACGCAGAGGCTTATACCGCTTACGGATTTCGTGATGACCGCTTCAAGTTTTTTACGGGGATCGCGCATACACTCAACAGCAAACGGATTGGAGAATATCCAGCTCAATATCTGCACGTTACCTATCAGCAAGACGCCCGCGAACCCGGACAATTGCTGGGATTCCGTAATGGCGATAGCTTCTCGCGCTCTTTCCGAAGTGGCAACCAAGATAAATGGTCCTATTACAATGCCTTCAAAATAAATCATGTCGTTGAGTTTGGAAACCATGTCATGCTTCAAACTTTTTTCACTTCGCAGCGACAGACACCGGCCGCAAAGCTGTTTTTCATAGGAGGGCAAACTGGTCAGGATACATTAAAAGCATTGCAGACAGCTGAACTAGGCATCGATCTCCGCTGGGCACCTAACGAGGAATTTTTTCAACGGAACCTCGAACGCTCTCCCATCATCAACGAATATCCGGTGTTCAATTTGCGATATAATTTAGGATTAAAGGGTTTCGGCGGCGAATATACCTACCACGCATTGCGGTTGGATATCTTTAAACGCATTTTTCTTTCACAGCTGGGTTTGGCTGATGTTAACTTCGGTACGGGTTATATTTTCGGCACCGTACCCTTTCCGTTGTTGGATATACCGAATGCCAGCAAGACCTACATGCTAGCACCCGATTCCTATGCATTGCTGAATAACCTTGAATTCGTCAGCGATCAATTCATCAAGTTGGCCCTCGAATACCGCCCACATGGTTTCTTTTTCAATAAAATCCCGTTGATCAAAAAATTGAAGATCCGCGAAGTAGCCGGATTCAAGCTCCTATATGGCAATGTACGGGCGGAAAACCGGGCGGAAAATAATCCCGACGTATTTCTATTGCCACGAGACCCGGAGGGCAACCAAACGACCTTTACCCTCGAGCGAAAACCTTATATGGAAGCAAGTGCGGGAATAGAAAATATCCTTAATGTGCTTCGCGTCGAATATGTGAGAAGATTGTCGTACCTTAACCATCCCGACATTGACAAGGGTGGAATACGATTTAGCTTAAGGGTAGATTTTTAGTCAGCAAAAAATAAATACCATGGCCTATCAACATTTAGCAATCAACAATCACGGTTATACACGCCATATCGTCATTAACCGCAAAGAAAAATTGAATGCACTCAACAAACAGACGCTGGCTGAACTGCACGATGCCATCACCGATGCATTAACAGCAGATTCCGTCAGGGGTATCGTATTAACGGGTGCGGGAGAAAAAGCCTTTGTTGCCGGTGCAGACATTTCCGAATTTGCCAACTTCGACGCCACACAGGGCCGGGCGTTGGCATACGACGGGCAAACTAACGTTTTTGATCTCATCCACAATGCGGGCAAGCCGATCATCGCGGCCATCAATGGTTATGCCCTGGGCGGGGGGCTTGAACTCGCCTTAGCCTGTCACATGCGGATTGCCGTGGCCTCGACTAAATTGGGCTTCCCAGAGGTATCATTGGGATTAATACCTGGATATGGTGGTACGCAGCGGTTGACGCAACTGGTTGGACGGGGGAAGGCGCTGGAGATGATCCTGACGGGCGATTTGATTTCCGCCAATGAGGCTCTTGGGTATGGTCTCGTGAACCATGTCGTTGCACAGGCTGATATGCTTACGGAAGCAGAAAGGATTCTTCATCGTATTGCTACCCGCTCCCGCATGGCCGTATCAGCAGCCATTACTGCCGTAAATGCCAGCTTAGGTGCGGTCAAACCAGGGTTTGAAACAGAGATTAATCTATTCGGCCAATGTTTTGGAACCCCGGATTTTAAAGAAGGGGTAAGTGCATTTTTGGAAAAACGAAAACCAAATTTCTAATTTCGTGTTTAGTGGTAAATTAATTGGCGTCATTTATGTCCTACTCCGTATTTACCCAAAAGGAGCGCAACATCATTACACTTGTGCTTTTGCTATTATTGGGTGCAGTAATAGCCTATGCTGTAAGAGGTATCATCGGAGCGCTGTTGGGCACCATGGTGATGTATACTATATTCCGTCCCCTGAACATCTGGCTGGTAGAACGCCTCAAATGGCGCAGGCCACTGGCAGCAGTCTCGATCATTATTATTTCATTTCTAATTATTGTATTGCCCTTTTTAGGGATCGGCACCATGCTGACCAACAAAGTCGTCGAGTTGGTAAAAAACCCTGAATGGATCAAGAATACGGTCAACACAATCAACGAATACGCGGGTGATAAACTGGGTAAACCGGACCTACTGCGGGAACAGCTTGAGAAAAGCGCCTCCTACCTGGGCGGTCTCTTCACCTCTTTGCTTAGCGGAGCCGCAGGCTTGTTCCTGGACATCACCATAATGTATTTTTTGCTGTATTTCATATTCATCAACTTCAGGGGATTTGAACGCGGACTGCTTCGTTACTCTCCATTCCGCATTGGAAACGCGATTAAATTTGGCCATGAACTGCGCAACATCACCTATTCTAACGTCATCGGACAGACATTCATTGCCTTGGTCCAGGGAGGGGCCTTGGCCCTGGGTTTTTGGATATTCGGCTTTAAAGACGCTTTTTTTTGGGGAGTGATTTGTGCCATATTATCCTTTGTCCCGCTTTTGGGCCCGCCCCTTATTTTTGTTCCCGCCGCCGTCTATGCATTTACACAGGGAGATAACTTTGCGGCCATCGGCTTGTTGGTATATGGCTTTGTTGTAGTGATCAACATTGATAATGTTTTACGCTTGGTCATCGCCAAAAAAATAGGTGATATCCATCCCATCATTACCGTAGTGGGTGTAATCATTGGTATCCCATTGTTTGGCGTAATGGGGTTAGTGTATGGGCCGCTATTGCTCTCCTATTTCCTCATCACAGTACGCATCTATGAGGCAAATAAAAAGCAATTGACCTTAGACGACGATGGCCTCGCGTCCCCGCAGCAGCCACCTGAAAACAACTAACGTAAATTACCTGAAAAAAGGGATTTTACAATGGGCAATCAACCGGTATCTTTGCAGTGAGTCATGTAAAAGTGATGCTCGCACATATGCAAAAATATGAAAATACGATTGATTCTATGGATCCCTTGCCTGTTGTTATTTGCCTCCTGTTTCCAACTCATTGAAGATGTAACCATTAAACAAGACGGGTCCGGTACTGCGGTATTCACCGCAAATCTCAGTCAAAGCAGATCCAAACTTGCTTCAGTTATGCTGCTTGACAGTATCAATGGATACAAAGTCCCCTCTAAAACGGATATACGCAGCTACTTGGCTGAAATATCCACCGAGCTAAAAAAAATACCCGGCATATCCGACGTTTCCCATACCGTGGATTTCGATAAGTTCGTCGCTACCATTAGGTTTTCATTCAACAACGTGGAAGACCTGAACACCATCGCGAATAAACTATTTACCGAAATGAAGATCACATCCTCCAATCAGTCTTCCTATGCATACAATAAAACCAACCGGACATTTAACCGGACTTACGTATATGAACCGGAAGCCAAAGCCGAATTTGATAAATTGAAAGACGCCGACAAAGAAGTCTTTAACTCCGCAACCTATACCAGTATATACCGATTTGACCAATCCGTCGTTTCACAGAGCAATGCATCGGCCAAATTGGCGGCTTCTAAAAAGGCGGTGATGATGCAAACACCGATACTTGATCTGATTAGCGGAAAAAAAGATATAACAAACCAAATTAAATTAGCAAATTGATCCAATGAATAGATTACTTTTAATTGCTTTCGCCTCACTGATAACGTCGACACTCCAGGCTCAAGACCTCGCCAGTAAAATACCGCAGGATGCCTTTGCCGTGGTAAACATCCAAACCGGACAATTCTTTAAACTCATCAACGTAGCGGATTTTGATCGGTCAACGATCGGAAAAGCCTTGGTCGATCTGGGGCAAAAGGTTGGCGCATCTGACATGACCAGTATAGCCGATTATGGGTTCGATTTAAATAGAACCAGCTATTTCTGGACGTCCAAAACGGATAGCGTAACCCACTTTGCTGTCGTCATCCCGTTGTCGGACGTATCGGCGTTCGAGCAGGTTTTTACGGCAGAAGAAGACGTCGTACAGCAAGGCACGACACAACAGTTTACCAAACTTTTGGACGATCAACAAGTTACATTCGCTTGGGACAGCCACATGTTGTGCATTTCAAGCGGTTCACCGGTAAACAGCTACTTTGAAAATCAAGAAGTGGCAGACCGATATGGCATTACGTACTACGACTATGGAAATTATTACGACGAGCCGGATACCACATCGGCGGCCGTCGACTCCCTCGGCGAATGGGGAAACGACGACTTTGATATCGCTCCTCCTGTAGTACAAATAGAGGCCGCTCCTGCAGATGTAGCGGCGGCAGACGCCGCAGCGGAAATCGCAGACTCGTTAGCGAGTACGGATTACGAAGAGGAAGCTGTAGCCATTGATTCCACCACGGAATGGTGGGCAGATACGACAGACGATGCCGTGGAGGAAGCGACGCCATACGAAGATTACTATACCAAAAATATCCGGATAAAAGACTCTCTGGCCGGCATATGGGCACGCAATTATACCGAATCCATTTTTAATCATTCCCCTGATCAGAGTATCCTCAACAATCGGTCCTATCTCCTCAGCGTGAAAAAGGATGCATTGATGACGGGCTGGCTTTCCAATTTGGAAGCAATTTACAGCTCCTTACTGCCTGATGTATTTAACATGCGGGGAGACGGCAAATTATTCAGTTATTATGGCAGCGTGTATGCTGGACTCTATGCCGACGGAGAAGGGTTCAAGCTGGGCACAGCCATGGAAGTATCTGACGATATTGCACGAAGTTTTAAACGCATCTACCGACCGAAAATCAACCGTAAGTTTCTGAAATACGTAAACAGCGACAATGCCGTAGGTTTTTTTGGTTTCGCCATGGATAGCAAAGCGTATCTCGAAGAACTGCCCAAATTGATGAACGATACGTATGGAAAAATATTCGCCCAATATGAAAATGAAATTTCACTGGGGGCCGAAATCGTTTCTTTGCTACTGGATGAGGAAGCGATAGCGAGTGTAGCCAAAGGGGATGGCTTGTTTGTATTAAACGGTATTGCCGAGAAAGAGGTTACGTATACCGATTACGAATATGACGAGGATTATAACTATCAAGAAGTTGAAAAGACCAAAATGGAAACCATTCCCGATTTCTTGGCTATGTTTTCGTCTGAAAATGCCAGCTTGTACAACCGCTTCGTCAACTATTTTCAATACAAGATGCTGCTGACTGACGACGGCGGCATCTATCGTATCGAACAATCGGAATTACCCTTCGATCTGTACCTATACCGTCGGGACAATATTGTTTTTCTGGGCACATCCGAGGAAGAAATGCAAAATGTAAGGGACAACCGTATTCGTGGATCTATCAGCAAGGCACATCGCAAGTTGCTAACAAAGAACCGATTTGCGGGACTGATGAGTGCCAAGAAACTGTCCGAAGAAATTCCGGAAGAACAACTGCGATCACTCGATAATTACATCGCATTCCATAAAATATTCGGCAATCTGGGTGATTTTTATTTTCGGTCAAACGGTATTAAAGGCAATATAATAACAGGAGAGTTCGTGGCTCAAACTCCGGAAGGCTATGACAATGCGGTTCAGTATCTGTTTGCATTAATAGACTACGCCGCTCAACAAAAATAAAAAGGATAAGCTCCGGTTACTTTTGTTCAATATAGGTGTTCGTGAATACCGAACATTTTATCTAAGTTTGCCGTCTTATGAGCAAGCAAACAGACGATTTCTTCAAAAACGTAATTTCACACGCTAAGGAGTATGGTTTCGTATTTCCTTCAAGCGAGATATATGATGGTTTGAGTGCGGTATATGACTACGGCCAGTTAGGATCCGAACTCAAAAATAACCTCAAAACCTATTGGTGGAAGGCCATGGTTCAGCTCCATGAAAACATCGTGGGTATCGATGCTGCAATTTTCATGCATCCCACCACCTGGAAGGCATCCGGCCACGTAGATGGCTTTAACGATCCGATGATAGACAACAAGGATTCGAAAAAGCGCTACCGGGCCGACCAACTCATCGAAGATAAGATCACACGGTATGAGGCGGACGGAAAAACTAAAGATGCCCAGCAACTGCAAGCGGACCTCGACGCGGCACTCAATGCTGATGACCTTCCCCAGCTCAAAGCGCTCATCGAGTCGCATGACATTGTTTGCCCCATCTCCGGCACAAAAAACTGGACCGATGTGCGCCAGTTTAATTTGATGTTCTCAACGCAGATGGGAGCCTCGGCTGAAGATGCTGAGACGGTATACCTGCGGCCCGAAACAGCACAGGGTATCTTTGTCAACTTTCTGAACGTGCAGAAAAGCGGGCGGATGAAAGTTCCCTTCGGAATTGCCCAGATTGGAAAAGCATTTCGGAACGAGGTCATTGCCCGCCAATTCATCATGCGTATGCGTGAATTCGAGCAGATGGAAATGCAGTTTTTTGTACGGCCAGGAACAGAACTCGATTGGTATAATCAATGGAAAGAAACCCGCCTGAAATGGCACCTCGCGGTTGGTGGTGATCCGGCAAAATACCGCTTCCACGATCACGTTAAGCTCGCTCATTATGCCAATGCAGCGGTCGATATCGAATACGGATTTCCATTTGGGTTCAAAGAAGTGGAAGGTATTCACTCGCGTACCGACTTTGATCTCAGGCAACACCAAAAGTATTCAGGCAAAAAAATACAGTATTTCGACCCTGAGATTAATCAAAATTATGTACCCTATGTGATTGAAACATCCATTGGCTTGGATAGGCTCTTCCTTACGGTATTGTGCAACTCATTTGAAGAGCAGGATCTTAGCACAGCAGACAAGCAAGATTCACGGTCAGTGCTGCGCTTCCATCCCACCTTGGCTCCGGTGAAGGCGGCGATTTTGCCGCTCACCAAAAAGGACGGCTTACCCGACAAGGCGAGAGAAATCCTCAACCGGCTTAAAATAGACTACAATGTCCAGTACGACGAGAAGGACTCCATCGGCAAACGGTACCGTCGTCAGGATGCCATCGGTACGCCATTCTGTATCACAGTCGACTACCAGTCGTTGGAAGACGACACGGTGACTCTCCGCCATCGCGATAGTATGGAACAGGAACGTGTAGCTGCGGCCGATCTGGAGAAAATCGTTGCCGACTTGGTAGGCTGGAAGAACCTTTTGGGTGGCCTATAACCGCCCTACCATTTTCCTATTTACTATACAACGCAAATTCTGCAATCGATACGATCGACCGACTTGTTGATGCGTTGGCCACGGCTTCAATCGTTAACCGGAAATAGCGCGCTTGTACCGGTTTGCCAAAGTCCACAAATTGTGGGATAGGATTGGCTACAATATTGGAAAACTCTCCCTTGGCAGTAACTTCCCACCGACTTCCGTCCACACTGGTCTCAAAAACATAACGGCTTACCAGGCCTGCCTCCTTCCCATCCTGCCTTGGAAGATAATCCATGCCGGTAAGGATGTGAAGGCTACCCAGGTCTACATTAAAACCCTTGGGCAACTCTACCTCGTTAGTGAGCCAATGCGTGTTCGCATCACCATCCCATGCCAATGCCGGCTTCCCTCCGTCTAACGAGTTGGCAACGATTTTCCACGCCGAAGGGTTCAAAGACCTTCGCTCCGCAATCTGCGTTGCAAATTCGATTTTTGCCTCCTTAAACAAGCCAAAATCGCTGAGTGCCACGGCTACCGGAGAAAATAACCGCAGCCGCACCTGCTTGGTGGTAACCGGTTCTTTCAAGGGAATAAGTCGACTGGATCCGATGCTTGTTGCCTTGACCAACGGTTGCCACGTGTCGTCCTTCCATACATCTACCCAGACGCTATCTAAACGCTGTCCCAATTTGATATTTTCACGTAGGCGGATAAGATCAAAGGTAGCCTCATCCTTCAATTTCACAACCAGTTCGGGCTGAGTTACATCATCATCGGTAGCCCAGTAGCTATAACGGTCGTCATCCAATAGATTGACGGGACCAAAATGCATTTCGTTGTCCTTGCGTATGTTGGATGCCGTAAACGAAGCACCGGAGGCCAAGTTTGCGGCAAACGTCTTACTCAACTTCTCACCAAACCCTTTGAGCGAAGCGACGTCATTGGGGTGCAGCAATCCGTCCGTATTGGGGGCCAGTCCTAAGTTGAACGCCGCGCCACGGCCTACACTTTTGAGATAAAGATCAAACAATTGATCGGGTGTTTTTACTTCATTGTCCTGCTCCGGGTGGTAAAACCATCCCGGGCGCTGCGGCACATCGCACTCGGCAGGAATCCAATATTTGCCGTCCCGCTGTCCACTTCCCAAAAACCGGTCGTCAATATAGCCCGGCGCAGGTTTACCGCCATCCGGAGCCACCGGAGTAAAGGTAGCCCAGGAAGTCTCCGCAGCCGTACCTTTTTCATTTCCCACCCACCGTATGTCTGGACCGATATCACTGAAAATTACCGCTGTGGGTTGCATTTCCCTCGTAATTGACCACGTTTTTTCTTCCCACTCATAATACGTTGACCGATCAATACGGCGGGTTTCATTTGCCCCGCCATAATATCCGTCACCGCCGTTAGCGCCGTCATGCCAACTGACAAACAACGGCCCATAATTGTCGTATAATTCCCGTAACTGCTCCCGATACGCGTCGGCATACTCAGGATCACCATAGGTGGGGAAATTTCGATCCCAAGCAGACACATACACGCCAAACTGCATTCCCTGTTTGTGGGCGGCTTCCATAAATTCCTTCACCATATCGCCCTTCCCATCGTGCCATGGACTGTGGGAGATGTTGTAATCCGTCGTGCTGGTCGGCCACAAACAATAGCCGTCGTGATGCTTGGCCACCGATATCAATCCATTAAATCCTCCGGCTTTGGCGGCAGCAGCAATCTGGTTAGCATCAAAATGCTTCGGATTGAACAAGTCAGCCGGCGCATCGCCAAATCCCCATTCCTTATTCTGAAATGTGGTGGGTGTAAAGTGGATCAGACAGTACATTTCTAGCTCATGCCAGTTCAACTGAGCTTTTGTAGGTGTCGGTCCGTAAGGACTTGGCTCATCCTTTGTGGGACGATCAGCTGTACTACAACCTACTGCCAAACCTGCGGCCACCACTATACCCAGAAACATCAGTTTTGTTACATCATCGAATGTCATGTGAATATGGGTTATCGAATGATAAAGATAAAGCTTTCCATTTTAGCTCATCAGCTATTGCAAAAATAACTTAGTATATGGATAAATAAAGCGAACCGCATCAAATCATCTAATTTTATATATGCAAATACACATTATCAATTTTGACTATAAAGCATCGTTATTAATGATTTAACGTATCCATATAATACTTTATATTTGAAATAACAAAGCAACGAATTGACAACCCTTAAAGACATTCATCATGGACAACAATGCAAATGACATCAGCAAATGCCCCTTTTCTGGCAACGCTACGCCCTCAAAACCGATTAAAAATAAGGTAGGAAGCAGCGGAACAAAAAATCGCGATTGGTGGCCCAATCAATTAAAAGTATCCATCTTGCGGCAGCATTCACCTGTAACCAACCCTATGGGTGAAACTTTTAATTATGCTGAAGCGTTTAACAGCCTTGACCTGGAAGCGGTAAAGCAGGATCTCCGCAAACTGATGACTGATTCGCAGGATTGGTGGCCTGCAGATTTTGGCCACTATGGACCCCTCTTTATACGAATGGCTTGGCACAGTGCGGGAACCTACCGAATCGGCGACGGTCGCGGCGGTGCCGGCCGCGGCCAGCAGCGGTTTGCCCCCCTCAATAGCTGGCCCGACAACGTCAGCCTCGACAAAGCACGTAGGCTATTGTGGCCAATCAAACAAAAATATGGGCGAAAAATCTCTTGGGCAGACCTGCTGATTCTTACGGGCAACGTAGCGTTGGAATCAATGGGATTCAAAACGTTTGGGTTTGCTGGCGGTCGCGAGGACACATGGGAACCTGACGAAGATGTCTATTGGGGATCAGAGAAAACCTGGTTAGGCGGTGATGTGCGTTATGCTCATGGTTCAGAAGGCGTTAAGAAAGACGGGGCCGTACTTGTGTCGGATGATGATGCAGACGGTGATATCCATAGCCGTGACTTGGAAAATCCGCTTGCCGCCGTACAAATGGGACTTATCTACGTCAACCCAGAAGGTCCTGACGGCAATCCGGATCCAATAGCAGCAGCTTATGATATTCGTGAAACCTTTAAACGCATGGCCATGAACGACGAAGAGACCGTGGCACTCATTGCCGGTGGTCACACCTTTGGTAAAACTCACGGTGCAGGCGATGCGTCACTTGTCGGTGCCGAACCTGAAACCGCCGATCTCGAAGAGCAAGGCCTGGGCTGGAAAAGCAGCTATCGCACCGGCAAGGCTGGTGATACCATCACCAGCGGCTTAGAAGTTACCTGGTCAACCACCCCTACCAAATGGAGTACTAACTTCTTTTGGAACCTGTTTGGCTACGAATGGGAATTAACAAAAAGCCCTGCAGGTGCACATCAATGGGTAGCAAAAGGTGCCAATCCGATCATACCCGATGCCCATGACTCTTCCAAAAGGCACCTGCCTACCATGCTCACAACCGATCTTGCGCTGCGATTCGATCCAGCCTACGAAAAAATTTCTCGCCGATTTTTTGAAAATCCGGATGAGTTTGCCGATGCTTTTGCCCGTGCTTGGTTCAAACTGACGCATCGCGATATGGGTCCAAAAACACGCTATCTTGGTCCCGATGTACCCCAGGAAGAACTGATTTGGCAGGATCCGATTCCAGCGGTCGACCATGAGTTAATCGATGATCAAGACTTCGCTGCGTTGAAAACCGACATATTGGGGTCCGGATTGTCGGTATCCCAGTTGGTTTCCACGGCTTGGGCATCGGCATCTACCTTTCGCGGTTCTGACAAACGAGGTGGGGCAAATGGCGCACGCATCCGATTAGAGCCCCAAAAAAGCTGGGAGATTAACAACCCACCACAGCTGGCAAATGTATTGGCAAAACTCGAAGAAATCCAAGTTGCATTCAACAACAAACAGTCCGACGGAAAACGGGTTTCCCTTGCTGACCTCATTGTTTTAGGGGGTTGCGCAGGTATCGAAAAGGCAGCAAAAGATGCAGGCTATGATGTAACAGTTCCCTTCTATCCGGGCCGCATGGATGCATCACAGGAGCAGACCGATGTAGAATCGTTCGTACTTCTGGAACCTGTGGCCGACGGCTTCCGCAATTTCCTGAAGACCAAATACAGTGTGTCTACTGAAGAATTGCTAATCGATAAAGCTCAATTGCTAACACTAACGGCCCCTGAATTAACCGTTCTTATCGGCGGCATGCGCGTGTTGAACACCAATTTTAACAATACCCAACATGGTGTATTGACCCACCGTCCCGAAACACTTACCAATGATTTCTTTGTAAACTTGCTCGATATGAACACCGCTTGGAAAGCAACCGATGAATATCGGGAATTGTTCGAAGGCCTTGACCGCGCGACAGGTGACCTGAAATGGACCGCAACCCGAGCAGATCTTGTCTTCGGGTCAAATTCAGAACTTAGAGCACTTGCCGAAGTCTATGGAAGTTCAGACGGCCAGGAAAAATTTGTAAACGACTTTATAGCTGTCTGGAACAAAGTAATGAACTTAGATCGGTTTGATTTAACTTAATTTGCCCGATTCCGGAAGCTCTTCAATTAAACTCAGAAAAAGAAACCCTCTCCTGACTAATCGATGGAAAGGGTTTCTTTTTTAATTTTCACGCGATTTAAAGCATTTACACCTATTTCCGCATTATTACTGAAAGCCCCAAAAAGGTGTACCGAATTCGGCGACACCTAGTTGGCAAATCACCCTTTTTATCTGTTTTCAAAATAAAAACCTAATTATCAATAATTTACAATAAACTTAAAAATATTTTCTAATATAATCTACTAAATTAATAGACTTTATATATATTTGCATCGTGAAAATAATATATCATAAAATGATCCCCTACAATCCCTCGTGTATAAATACACGAATAATGTGTTATACACGCGGTTGAAGGTGCTTTGATTGATACGACATAGTAAATAAGCCTCTTCGACAGCGAAATATCGAGGAGGCTTTTTCGATTAAATATAACAAAAGGAAACAATGGCAACAGTAACGGAAAAACAGTATATCGACCCAAAGATCACGTTGGTCGGCGCTGGTCCCGGGGATCCCGATTTAATTAGCATAAAAGGTGTAAATGCATTAAAAACAGCGAATGTCATTTTATATGATGCGCTGGTAGACGAGCGGCTATTGGATTACGCTCCTCAGGAATCCATTAAAGTCTATGTCGGTAATCCGTCAGGCGACGAAAATTTTTCGCAGGATGTGGTTAATCAATTGATGGTTGATTACGCCTTGAATTTCGGTCACGTGGTCCGATTAAAGGGAGGCGATTTATTCGTCTTCGGCCGCGGCTACGAGGAACTGGACTATGCCGCTTCCTATAGTATCGAAACCGCGACTATTCCCGGTATTTCCAGCGCGATATCAGTACCTGGCTTACAGGGCATTCCCGTTACTCACAAAGGATCGAGCGAAAGTCTATGGATTCTTTCTGGTACCGACAGTAAGGGCAACTTGTCTACCGAATTGCGCGATGCTGCTCGCAGCAAAGCCACAGTCGTTGTATTACTTGGTTTTGACAGATTGGCGGAGATCGTGGCAATCTATCAGGAGATCGGAAAAGGGGGATTACCCATCGCTATCATCCAAAACGGTTCCATGAGTAACGAAAAAACCGCTATTGGCCTGGTTAACACCATTGTAGAGATAGCCGAAGAAAAGGGTATTGACAATACTGGTCCTGTATTATTGGTCTTTGGGGCTGCGGTGGAATTGCATCATGATTTTCAACGGATCAAGCAATTCTTTGAACCGAGTTTTTGAAATTTCTCTCTTCATATTAAGTTTACAATTGGGTTAGTAAGTAAGGAGTGTCTGTCCCGCAGGCACTCTTACTTTTTATACCTGTTATTTCGAGGGAGGTGAATCATCACTTACACATCTAAAGCCAAGGTTATTACTCCCACTGCTTATCTCCCCTTTCCCTCTACTACCGGCAACATAACGCTCACAATATTGCTCATTACACAGGAATGACCCCCCTCGTTGTACCCGTTTGACGGCACCGGGCTCCATCGGATCGTAGCTGTCTGAGGGTCCCTTAGGATTCTTCTTCGGACTACTTTGATAGTAGTCAGGCCGATAATAATCCGAGCACCACTCCCATACGTTGCCATCCATATCATATAGTCCAAAAGCATTGGGTGCATACGATTTAACCGGAGCTACACCTTTGTATCCGTCTTCGGCAACATCCTGTACAGGAAAATTTCCCTGGTAGACATTCGCTGCCCAGCTGCCTTTCGGCTTTAGTTCGTTGCCCCAATAATACTTGCTATTGGCTGCCCCGCCACGAGCAGCAAGTTCCCATTCGGCTTCTGTAGGCAGTCGTTTTCCCGACCATTTAGCAAATGCGGCTGCATCTTCGTACGCAATGTGCACCACAGGTTCATGCTCCCGGCCTTTTATACTGCTTCCCGGCCCCTCTGGTTGACGCCAACTTGCTCCCACGACATACTGCCACCATTGAAGGTGGTTTTCTAATCCCACGCCATGATCAGGAGGCGTGAACACGGCCGAGCCGGGTTGGAGCGCATCCAATGGCACATTCGGAAAGTCCTTAGGATCGAGTGGTCGCTCGGCAATCGTTTGATAACCGGTAGCTGATACAAAGCGTGCGAATTGTGCATTGGTCACTTCGTGTTCGTCCATCCAAAATCCATCTACGCTTACTTCATGCACAGGAGTGGCATCCTCAAAATCGTCTGAACCCATTTGAAATGAGCCTCCTTCTATATAAACCATCGGCGCATCATCCGATCCAAGAAAACTATGTGCGGTCTTTGACTCTGCTATAGCGGCGGCACGGGAAGGGATACCATGTGCCACACACGTTGCCGCACTATCTCCGTTAAATAGATCTTCTTGTGCTGTTTGCTGCTGTTTCGGATTCATGCAGGCGCCAACCAGCAACCACGCAGCGCCCACCAGAAAAAGGAGTCTTTCTTGATTCATATAGCCTATCCTCATTTCATTTACTTGATGGCAAATGCCTTATAGCGTCAACCTCCGTTAATGAGTTAAAGGTATCATTTGATTATCAATAATACAAATTACTTCGTGCGGGAAATTGCCATAGTAGCCACTATTAGCAGATTACTGTTCGAGAACGAAGTTGAAGAACATATAAACAAAAAAGCCCCGTTGCGAATGCAACGGGGCACAGAATAAAATCCGGCACCGACCTACTCTCACGCCTGTTACGGCAATACCATCGGCTCTGGCGGGCTTAACTGCTCTGTTCGGGATGGGAAG